>OBKM01000587.1_pt1 | contig 17834 bp, 14 predicted proteins | sample 1519691 | NCBI WGS metagenome assembly OBKM01 (sample SAMEA37050418, study PRJEB22526) | metagenome | biome: saline pan; feature: lake; material: water | place: Egypt | collected 2015 | depth 0.5 m | reverse complement strand
TTTATCGGAGGGGTCATGAATCGGTGGACATGCGACATGCTGCTGCGGGGAACGTACTCATGCTCAAGATAGCTACGAGTGCGTCTCAACTCTTACACAACTCACACACCTTCGCAGCCCACCCAGCAGCAGTTGGCATGTCATCACAGGACTCCCGATCCGTGGCTGGAACGGAGAGTCAGGCCGATGGCCCGGCCTGCTGCTCACGGTGCTGGACGCCCGTGAGTGTCACTCCCTTCTTGGGAGGGCAACACCGAGTGGATACCCAACACGCCACACCCTCTTGTGAGGGCCGAAGGTGCATCAGCGAACCCGCACGTTCACAGCCGGGGTAATCGATCTGGGTGGATTACCCACGGAGGAATCCCACGGCTTCAGCCGTGTGGAGGAGGTCAAATGCCGGTCAACACTATATTCTGACGGATATTAGTCATGAGTATGGCTTAGAGTGGGACCATACCCGCGGTCGAGCTCTTTCTCCCGTCACCACTGTGTAGGTTAGGGCATGGCCAAATCAACGTCTGCAGAGACTACGTTCCCTAAAGATACTGAAGAACTCTCTGCTGAGGTGTCTCTAAAGTGCGTCATGAAACTAAGAAACCCCAGCTCAACGAGTCGCCGAAAACGGCGAGTAGGCAGAGGTAGTTCACAAACAGAGAAAACAGGCAATCAGCCTACCTACGTCACGGTGACTATTCCCGGATCAGCCCCGACGCTTTGTCTGCTCTTTTGTAGATCGCAACCCGAGTCACTCTGCGTTGCTAGCCTCTGAAAATATATATAACGGTTGTTTGGCTCAGCAACCAGTATGGTTGTCCGAGGAATCCACGGCCAGAATATACTCGCAAAAACAGGTTGTATTACGACCCCGAATGTCCACGGTGAAATTCTCTTAGTTCAGCATACAGGAGGGATCAGGTCGTAATCCTATCTGTAACTTCGGCTGGATCTGGTGGCGCTTCTGGTATCACAAGAGGACTCACTTGTCTGAACACACTATCTGGATCCTTAGACAGTTGCCACCGTATGCGTGTTCGAGCGAAAAGTGACAGTTTTCGCGGCATTGAGAGGCTTGGCTCGTTATTTAGCACGTCATAGTCATACTCTCGAATCTGGGTATGGTAATCCGAGTACATTACCGATGCAAGTAAAACAGCAAACTGACAGTCTTTAGGTAGTAGTCGAATCCCAGCGACACCTTCATGATATAGTTGCTCCGTCCTCAACAGTTCATCGCGAATTGCCTCACCAAATCCGGAACTATATTCTAGATTCTTGATTTGGCCCTCTGTTACTCCATGTTGGTTTAATGTCTCTAATGGCAGATAGATTCGATCTCGTTGCACGATATCTTCTCTTACGTCACGGAGAAAGTTTGACATTTGATATGCTTCTCCAAGCGCCCTCGCGTGAGGCAATGCTTTTTCCCGATTTTCCGGTTCCATAATTGCAGTCATCATCACTCCAACAGCAGACGCCGACCCTCTCATATAGTCCCGAAGCTCTCCAAACGTCTCATACCGACTTTTATCAATATCCGTTTTCATCGCGTCGATAAAGACATTGATTTCTTCATCGGGAATGTCGTACTCCTGTTTTACTTCAAGAAACGCCTTTAACTCTGGGCGTGTTGGTTCTTTCTCCCCGAGTGCTTGTTCTCGCAACATCTCCAGACGACGACGCTGCTCATCGTTTGGTATCGTCTCCGCTTTTTCACTGTCAACTACCTCGTCTGCAATTCGGAAAAATGCGTACAAGACATAGGTCGGTCGTCGTACTCGCTCTGGCAGCAGCTGTGTCGCAAAATAGAACGTGCGGCCCGTTTCCCGGTGAATCTGCTTACATTGCCGGACGTATTCATCACTTGGCATAGTCCTATTGTGTTTTTTTATTAGACTCTGACGGAACGTCAGTCCCTTTCTGTGGCTAAATAGGATAGCAATAAAACCATTCGGGTTTTCGACCCGTCGTTTTTCCTTATATCCTTGGCGGGGTGCAGAAGTCTTGACAAGGAAAGCGGTAAGACGAATTTGATGTGTCCACGACCAAATCAGTCCTACCAGATAATGATACGGTCGAACAGGTTTTCAAAGCACTGGATACAGAGACGACAGCGCTGTTCGGACACGTTGAGTTCTCCTTTCTGATGGACTTTCCCGTGTCCGCCCCCTCAAACCGGGGGTGAACACGGATCCACGAGCCCCCAGAGTTGCCGAAAGGTGTCCTTCACTGCTTCTATAACGATATCTACAGGCTCCGAACAATGGAACGAGAACTTCGCAACGAAGATGTGTGGCGACAATGCGGATTCGAGCGCCCACCGTCCCGGTGGACGCTCTTACAGTTCATCACCGATTTCTCTCTTGTTGCAGAAGACGTCTTCATCGAGTTGGTGCACGAGCTTGTCGAGCAAGTTCCGCTCGGCAAGCTCTTCTGAATCGATGGTACCGACATTCCCATTGATCAGCGTGATGATGACGCGAGCTGGAACTATGACCACAGCGAGGACGAGTACTACTACGGCTACGGCTGTTGTGTCGTGACCGCGGCAAACAACATTCCGGTCGCAGCAGCGTTCACTCCAGCAAAGAAAGTCGATCAGGAGACGGCGATGCGCGTCACGCGTGACGCGCTCGCCGTCGAAACCCCACGCTGGATGGTCGGTGATTCAGAGTTCGATATGCTGGAGTGGCAGACCACCAGCTGAGGCAGGCGGTTGTGCCGGTTGCGCCATAAAATCCACGGAACACGGACGATCCACTGGAGATTGAGTATCGGGTCAAAGACCAGATCAAACAGCACAGCGACACAGTTCGTCTCTGGCAGAAACAACTCGATAAGAGGTATAGTCAAAGCACACGTCTTTCTTGCTCTTTGTCTTCGGTTGGTCGTTGCGCTCGCTAGTCACCATCGAGGAAACAATGTCGCTAGCCCCGATATCATGCTATGAGGACCATTCTGCACCACTGCCCTTATATCCTTGTGAATATTTGCTGCCTGTAGTCCATCCAGCTAACGACGACAACATGTGGAAGAGTTAACACGGCGATCAACACTAAATACAGTGCGATATACTCTGCAATTGTGCTTGGGGTTCCAGGTGAAATCATGTATAATATCCCCAGTAGCAAAATTGATACAAACGTTAATGGTGCGGCATCACGGGTGAACCGCCACACCGTTTTTTTCCAGTTTCCTGTCTCAAGTGCAGCACTTGCCCGCTGATCGACTGCAACTAATCGAGTAATATGCCGAAGTGCATGCCAGAAACAAAAGTATATCCCAATCGCTAATATTGGCGGAACTGAAAGAAAGAATACAATTAGTAGTCCTGTCTCGCCAGCATCAAGTGCCCACCCTTTCAGACTGCCCTGTTGTATAGCAGTAAATCCACCAGCCGCCAGCGTAATCATAATCAATATTCCGACGAATATACCAACCCCTGCCTGAAGTTCAGTCGTAAATACACTTTCTATTGTTGCAGCCGCTGAGACACTGTAAAGCCCAACCAATTCCTCAGCAACTAGCTGGTACTGATCAGGAAATGCTATTAGTGGCACAAGCATCGGTAACGCTCCTCGAACAAGCGTTGTTAATCCTCGCATTACTGGTCCAGAAAGATGCTCAACATGTGCTATTCGGAGCAATGGATACAATTCACCTTGTCCCCAGTGTAACCATGTTATTCCAATGAACACTGCAAATGCGACAACTGGCGTAATAAACCACAGTAGTAGATATAGTCCTCCAAAAAGCGCATACAGCCCCACAACAATAAACATCCATCGTAGGTTCAGCGTTGAATTATAGATCCGTGGCAAGGCTAAATGGTCAACCGCCCCGTGCGGTAATCCAAGAAGAATAATGCTTGCAGCAAGCGGTATCCACTGGTACTCAAGGGGTATTTCTGCTCCAAGAATAAACGCTATTGAAATTAGTCCAAACCCGACCCATGCTGGCCTAAAGATCACTGTCGATAGGTATTGTTCAACTGTCGAAGTTCGATAGTCTGCAGATTGCGTCATCGGTATGCCGTGTTATTTGGGACTTTTATATTACTCCTATTAGTGGTTCCGCTCTTCGGTCAGTATATTTTGTTACTACACATAGAGATTTAATTTTCAAGATGCGGAGGCCGGATCTTTTGGAACTCGAGATTCAATAACGGCAATAACCAATGTGCTTGCAACTCCAAGGATAAATCCGCCTGTCAGTGCCGCAGCGAGGTGTGAAAGTGATACTGCTCCAATAAAGAATCCACTAACAGCATACAAAACGATTGCAATTGCGATGACATACACTGGTGCATTTAGATACCGCCATTTGAGGCTCTGATGCAGATATGCGTCCGTTATTTGTCCGAGACTAGTTGTAATTCCTGCCGCTGCGAACCAGACTACTGCCCCATGCACTAATGCGGCGATCGTTTCAGCAATCCCCAGCGATCCTTCTGCCGCCTGCATTGCCTCTAACTCTTCGATTCCGCTTACCCCCCCGATAATCAACAGTGCAATTGCGACTAAATATGTGATCAGCGTGACGCGCCCGGTGTACAGTGCTGACCGTACTTGATCCACCGATTGATCGACCGTGTCTTCTAATCCCAGTCCTCGTCCAATTAGGTACAGTCCAAGTAGTCCAGAAGTTACTCCAAATACCACTCCCGGGAGATTAAAGTAACTAGCTAATGTCGCAAGCGGATAAACAAGTAATAGAATTCCAAGGGGAATTAGAATCGTTCCTCGTGTTTCCGGATCGTTTAGAACCTGCTTAATTGTGTAATACATCGATTCAAGATTTTGTACCTGCCGAACAACAACTCGCCGAACTCCATCAACTTGAACTCGAGATCGGATTACTGGTAACACGCTTTCATCCTGCGCTCCATCTGTAACAACCAATGCTCGAACCTCTTCTGCTGTATCGAGGCTGGCAAGAATCTTATCAACCTCTTCGCCAACCTGCCGATTTGCTGCCACGTCTGATGAGTCTTCACCGGCGACTGCCGCAACGACCACCGATTCATCCTCTATTGAGTCAGCAACATTAAGACCTTTAAATAGCACATTCACATCCGAATCTTCTGGATCTGCTGTAGCAAGCGCTACGGCTGCTGATTCGACAGCTTCTCTCCCAATGACTGGTGTTTCAATCCCGGTTTTTCGCCCGAGATCATCGTCCAGATCGACGCACAGGACCAGCAGCATTATATATACTTATGATTTCCTCATTTACAATCTTTCTGAACTTTATTCTTCAATTTCATTCTCAATTTCCTCTTGATTCACAGGATGCTCAATCTCTTCAAACATACTCTCTATTTCACTTTCTAAGTTTGTGACGTTCAAGTCTTCGTAAACCTCTCCGTGTTCTTCCTCATCAACCGACGGATACGCCCCGGCACCCAAGACATGATCTCCCTCGTTGTTTACTGTTTCACTTAGTAGGAGAATTACATCAGGGTCTTCAACACCAAAGACCTCTTCTGGATCTTCATCAATGACATCGTCCCAATCCGGATCAAGACGAAATCTTCCGACAGTAACCGTTTGGCCCAAGACTTCTTTTTTATCCTCATCCACTTTTTCATAGTCGTATCCGTACTTGCTTGCATCTTCGTATCGTTCTTCTAGCTCGTTGAGAATTTCCTCCGGAGATGAATCTGCGATAGGTAATGCATCATCCACTCCAATATCCGCTTCCGGTAATGAAAGTGACAGGAACTGAACTAAGTCGCCTTCGAATGGTTCTTCTCCAATCTCTACTTCTACTTTTTTTGCGTGTTCTGTCATCCATGCATTGATCCTGATATCTCGATCAAAGACATCCTCCTCGATTTCGTATTTCTCAAGATCGACAATCCTGAACCCATTTGAAAGCGAGCTCTTCGGTACATATGCAGGATTGGCATCAAATTCTGCTTCGCCATCCATAATGAAGTCACTTAGCTCTGAACATCCGGCGAGTCCACCAGTAATTCCTACACCAGCTGCGCCAAGGACCGTTCGTCTCTGCACCATACAAATTCTAATCTCTCTGTATGCCTAAAATTGACCATATAGTCGTAATTTAGCAAGTTACGAGCAAAGTAACAGTATACTGAAAAGGACAAGTTGGCTGTGCTGAGAATATATTTGTATAATACTTTTATCCAACAGTCTTTGTAGTTTGTCTACAGAGAAAGCAGGCCGAGTGCTTGGAGTCGTCTGAAAAAATCGAAGATTTCTCTTCCGACTTGCCGCCGAAGATGAATGTTGTCATGATATTACATAGATTTATGTATTTGATCCATAATACGAAGACAACAGCCAGGAGAAAATGTCCAAAGTTTGGAATGAAGACCCTATTTCGTTCGCTGGTCGTTAGTTTGGAACCGCGACTCTTCTCAACACCGTCCATTAGGCGTGGGGTGGGAGTTATCGTGTCGTGGTGTGGCGTCAGTCTCTCATGGATCCTTCGTTCGGGTGTGAATTCCAGTTAACTCCTCATGGAGAGTGAAATACCCCACTACTCACTCGCGGCTCCCGCCGCTCGTTCCTCGCGGGTGGGGCTTCCTGTGTCAAAGACGGTACTTGCAGGAATCACATCTTTAGAGACCTAGAGAGTGTCCTCGCAGCGGTGCCAGTCTCAGCAGGCGTTGATTCGGCTATGTCCTACTCGCTCCTTGAGGACGGGGACGTAGCCTGTAGAAGTTAAGTCCACCTGCGGACGCGGTGCAGCCCTAAGACGGTGAAGCCTTGTGGTTGACTCCTGAGTACTTCACAAAGACGAATTGCTCCGAAACTTAATCCTAGAGTAGTCCGCGGAGAAGACTAAAACCTGTAATTTTTGCTGTGTGAGTTTTTATTGCTTTTGTAGATGATTTCTGAGGGCTGCCGGCAGTGTGCAAAAGGTGGAAAACTGGTTCTGTTTGTTTCAGGGACCTGTGAGCGACGGGACTGTTTTTACTGTCCGCTTAGTGAAACCCGGAAAGATACTGATACTGTATATGCAAACGAGCGGCCTGTTTCACACGATGCTGATGTCATCGAAGAGGCAGAAAAAATGGATGCTCTTGGTAGCTCGATTACTGGTGGTGAACCACTTGAGGTCCTCGACCGGACCTGTCATTATATTGACCTACTAAAAACAGAGTTTGGTGGGGACCATCATATCCATCTATATACTGCGGTTCCAGGCGATAAAGACACTTTCAAGCGACTTTCTAGTGCAGGTCTCGATGAGATTCGCTTTCATCCACCGTATGCCATGTGGGGGAATCTACATGGAACAGAGTGGGAGCAGCGGCTATATGATGCTCGTGATGCTGGCCTTGATCCCGCATTTGAAATCCCTGGTATCAGACCCGAACAAGAGTTTATTGAGTTTATTGAGGAGGGGGCGGCCGATTTCTGTAATATCAATGAGTTCGAGATGACTGAAGGAAATCATGAGCGAATGCGCTCAGCTGGATTTGAACGTGATCTTGATCACATTAGTGCTGTCAACAGCCCAACAGAAGAAATTCTTGAAGAGATGGGATCACACGAGAAGGTTTACTTTTGCACAGCTCAGTTCAAAGACGCCGCACAACATCGTGAGCGCCTCAAGCGCACAGCTGAAAATGTCCGCCGTCCGTTCGATGAAATTACTGATGATGGAACTCTAGTGTATGGAGTGACCTCCGTTGATCCGGACCAATTTGATGATCTTGGCGTTCCTGATGAATACTATTCTATTAAATCTGACCACATTGAGCTGGCATGGTGGTTGCTTGAAGAAATGATAGAGAATGGCGATATTGCATCTGGAGAAGTAATCGAACAATACCCGACCATAGATCAAACAATTGTTGAGCGAACTCCTCTTGCTCAATAGTATTCCTGTAGCCTTGTATCATAAGCCCCGTAGTGCTGCGTATGTGATCCTGTGAGTTCCCTTCGTCAGAAGCAGAATCTTAGTGCCTCTTCTGCAGAAAGTTTCTTATCTGGTTCACTTTACCGCGTTTCTCCGATATGTTTATTACTATGTGCAGATTTGTACATTATAACACGAGATAGTACACTGGTGTCCTAACATGCAGGATTATATTAAACACGTAACTGAAGGTAACGACTTATCACAGGAACAAGCCAGGGAAGTGGTTGCAAACATTTTTGAAGAGGCCACTGATGCACAGATTGGTGCTCTGCTGTCTGCTCTCCGCGCCAAAGGTGAAACCGAAGCTGAAATTGCAGGATTTGCAGAGGGTATGCGCGAAGCGGCCCGCACAATCGCTCCTAATCAAAATATCCTCGTTGATACATGCGGAACCGGTGGGGACGATTATGATACAATTAACGTATCAACAACAAGTGCGATTGTTGCATCGGCGGCTGGTGTGCCAGTTGCTAAACACGGAAATTACTCTGTTTCCTCCTCCTCTGGGAGTGCAGACGTACTTGAGGAGGTAGGAGTGACCGTTGATGCTGAACCGCCAGCGGTTCAAAAATCAATTGAGTCTAATGGAATCGGATTCATGCTTGCCCCGGTATTTCATCCGGCAATGAAAGCTGTCATCGGTCCCCGCAAAGAGCTTGGAATGCGTACTATATTTAATATCTTGGGTCCTCTTACTAATCCTGCTGGGGCTGATGCACAAATTGTTGGGGTATACGATGCAGAACTGGTCCCATTGATCGCTCGAGCACTCGCTCGAATGGATGTTGAACGGGCATTAGTTGTCCATGGATCTGGGCTTGATGAAATTGCTGTTCATGATCATACAACTGTCGCTGAAGTCTCTGGTGAGGATATTTCAGAGTATACAATTACACCGGCTGACTTAGGTCTTGCACAGCACTCCATTGAGGATATTGCTGGCGGGTCTCCAGAAGAAAATGCGGAAGATTTAGCAGGAATTGTTACCGGCGATATCCGCGGTGCAAAGCGTGATATCATCTTAGCGAACGCCGGAGCTGCTCTCTATGTTGCTGATGCCGTTGAAAGTCTTGAAGATGGTGTTAAAGAGGCGGCAACCGCAATCGACTCAGGAGCAGCTGAAATGAAACTCAATGCACTCCGGGAGGCAGTATGACCGACTCACAAGTCCCTCGTGTGAAAATATGTGGCCACACCCGTTCCCAGGATATCTATACCAGCGCCCATGCCGGTGCTGATGCAATCGGTATCATTACTGATGTTCCTGTCGACACTCCTCGCGAAGTCTCAATAGATCAAGCGACACAGTTGATTGAGTGTGTCCCACCAATGGTAACGAGCGTTTGTGTTACAATGCCTGAGTCAGTCGAACAAGCACAAAACATCGCAGATCAAACTGATCCAGATATCCTCCAGATCCATACGAGCCTGTCCCCTTCCGATATTGCTAAACTGTCTGACAGTGTTGATTCATCGATTATGGTTGCTGTTGATGCTGAGGATGTGGATATGATCAAGTCTGTCGCTCCTGTTTCTGATCTGGTACTGGTTGATTCGACTAGTGACTCTGGTGGTGGTGGCACCGGACGAACCCATGACTGGTCTCAAACCCGGGAGATCATCCAGGATATTTTGACCCCTGTTATCCTTGCTGGGGGATTAACTCCAGAAAATGTAGCAGACGCTATTCAAACAGCGCAGCCATACGGTGTTGATGTTGCAAGTGGTGTCGAGTCTCGTGGAGGTATTAAAGATAGGCAGAACGTTACAGATTTCATCTCAGCTGCCTATCAACGGAGGGTTCCCGTATGACTATCCTGTCAATGAATCGATCAGAATTTTGTGAGCGTGTTGCTGATGACTCAGCCACGGTCATTCGTGTTACTACTCAGATCGATCCTGACGTTACGCCGATTGCCGCATACGCGGCTTTGACCGGCCGGACTGTTGATGCGGATCAATGCGATCACGCATATATCCTTGAAAGTGCTGAGAAAACTGCATCCAGTGATCCTGATGGAGCATTTCGTCCCTCATCCGAAGCTACGGATCGACACGCTAGATATTCCTTTGTGGGATATGATCCGGTGGCTACCATCTCTGTTACTGAGGATGCGGCCGATGTCCAAATCATGGGCGATGATCGGTACCAATCGCTTGTATCAACCAATGGAGGAGATGTGGTTGATACACTTCGCTCAGCGTTGCCGGATGCTGAATTGGTCGGATTTAACGGTGCTGATCGACAGCGACTCGACGGTGGACTCGTCGGGTTTCTGGCATACGACGCTGTGTATAATCTTCATTTAGATGAAGTCGGTATCGATCGGCCTGAATCACCAGTTCCTGATGCCCAATATCTTCTGATGACAAAGACATTGGCTTTCGACGAGCTCAACGATACCGTTGAACTGGTCTTTACCCCCGTACTTCGACCTGAAGACGACCCGGCCGAGATTTATGACCAACTCCTTAACGAGGCCCAACGAGTTAATCAGCTATTGACTGGCGCAGCTTCTCCTGATCCTAACGGATTTTATCGCACGAGGGAGTCAGCAGGATCAAAAGACCAGTACGAACAGGCGGTTGAAGAAACAAAGGAACACGTTCTTAGTGGTGATATATATCAGGGCGTTATTTCCAGAACCAGAGAATTATATGGCGAGATAGATCCACTTGGTCTGTATCTCGCACTCCGTGATATTAACCCTTCTCCGTATATGTACCTTCTAAATTACGAGGATCGCCAAATCGTTGGAGCAAGCCCTGAAACCTTGGTCTCGGTCCGAAATGAGGAGGTGATGGTGAACCCAATTGCCGGCACATGTCCACGAGGATCGAGTCCAGTTGAAGATCGCCGCCTTGCCGGTGAAATGCTCGCAGATGGGAAGGAACGAGCAGAACACACAATGCTCGTTGACCTAGCACGAAACGATGTTCGACGAGTTGCCGAACCTGGGTCTGTTCGTGTAGAGGAGTTCATGAGTGTGTTAAAATATAGCCACGTGCAGCATATTGAGTCAACAGTTACAGGCACCCTCCGCTCTGACTGTGATGCTTTTGATGCAATGCGTGCTACGTTCCCAGCTGGGACTCTTTCTGGTGCTCCAAAAATCCGCGCAATGGAGATAATCAGTGACTTAGAAGAGACTCCACGTGGCGTATATGGCGGTGGAGTCGGGTACTTCTCTTGGACTGGTGACGCTGACTCTGCTATTGTCATTCGGACGGCAACAATTGATGATCTCGGTGATAAACAGCGAGTTGCTGTTCGTGCTGGGGCTGGTATAGTTGCCGATAGTGATCCAGAAGCTGAATACGATGAGACAGAAAAGAAAATGGATGGTGTCCTTGCTGCTATTGAAAAGATTGAACATTCTACTGAAGAGGTGATTCAATGACATCAGCGCATACTGTCGATTCTGCAAACCCAGAGAAACCTGAGCCTACAGTTCTATTTATCGATAACTTTGACTCATTTACGTACAATCTTGTTGAATACGTCAGCCAGCATGTTAATACAGCAGTACTACGAAACACTGCGTCAATTGCTGAGGTTCAGGCAGTTGATCCGGATGCGATCATCATTTCTCCTGGTCCAGGACACCCAAAAAACAAACGGGATGTCGGCGTAACTCTGGATGTTCTTACTAATATCAGCCACACGGTTCCCACATTAGGCGTCTGTCTTGGGTTAGAAGCGGCTGTGTATGCATATGGGGGTAACGTTGGTCGAGCCCCTGAGCCGGTCCATGGAAAAGCTTACACAGTCAACCACGACGGTAAAGGAATTTATCGTGACATCGAACAAGGGTTTCAGGCTGGCCGGTACCATTCGTTAATCGCAACTGATATTCCAGACTGCTTTGAGATAACGGCAACAACCGAACATGACGGAACTGAGTTAGTAATGGGCATCCGACATTGTGATTACCCAATCGAGTGCGTTCAGTTTCACCCCGAGAGTGTGCTTACTGGTGTTGGGCATGACCTCATTGAGAACTTTATTGAACTAATTTGAGAACATTCCACTTTCACTCTGGTTTAGTTGGTTTAATGTCTCCCACATCCATACTCAAGAAGTGGACACACCATCCCGATGGTCTCCGCTAACCTCTGGGGGGTTGCGTTGTACCACGGGAATGGTCCCCAACTAAAACCCGTAACGCATCGTTTATGAGTATCCGAACTGTATCGGACATTCACTAAACTACCTATAATCATGACAGGATTAGTACAATATTTCGATGGAACGTATCAATCGTCTAAGGAGGGGATTCGTTATGAGTAAGAGCGATCTCTCTGCAGACGAACTAACACTGCCAATCAAGCGCACTGAAGGTGACACAATCGAAGAACGCTTGACTGCAAACGCTTATCATAATATCCTTCCGGCCCGTTACCTTCGAAAGGACGCCGATGGCAATCTCATTGAAGAGCAAGAAGACCTTTTTGAGCGTGTTGGAAAGAATATTGCTCTTGCAGAAGTTGTCTTCGAGTCCGAAAAGCAGGACACCGAGGTTACAGCAACGCCTGATCAATTAAAACCAGGTCATCCCCGACGTGGAGAACTTGCTGCTGAGGTCTTCGGATACGACAACCGAAAAGCTGACAGTATCGATCAGGTTCCAGATGATCTTGATGCAGCTCAAGAATATCTCCTTGATGATGAGGTTGTTCTCACTGAATCAAATATTAATAAGTTTGCCTATGATACCGTTATCCCTGATCTTCCTGATGACCTCCGCACACATGTCGAGGAGACAGCCGAGGAGTTTCAGGAACTCATGGAGAACCTCTCTTTCATGCCTAACTCGCCGACGCTAATGAACGCCGGCGACGAGCTTCAACAACTCTCCGCTTGTTTCGTGAACTCTCCTGGCGACGACATTACTAACATCCACGAAACAGCAACTGAGGCCGCGAAAGTGTTCCAATCTGGCGGTGGAATGGGCTACTCTTTCTCGGATCTACGCCCATATGGTGATCCCGTCGGAAGTACAGGTGGAATTGCTTCTGGTCCAATCACTTTCATGCGCACATATGATCAGATGTGTGAAACAATCGCGCAGGGTGGTGCACGCCGTGGAGCTCAAATGGCTGTAATGAGCATTGCTCATCCTGATGTTATCCAGTTCATTCATGCCAAGAACAAGGATGTCTCGCTTGCTCGTACGCTTCGTCTCAATGATCCAGATGACTTTACACATAATAGCTTTGCTGATGCCCTTGAGGAAGCCCGTGAGCTAATTGACGAGGAGGGGCGTGTTCCAGAACATCTTCGGAATGCTGTTGAAGGACATCTCTCGAATTTCAATATCTCCGTTGGTGTCACCAGTGAGTTTATGGAGGCACTCCAGAATGATGCGGAATTCACCTTTGTAAACCCCCGAACTGACGAGCCACATATTGTAACTCCAGAAACAAAGGAAGTTTACGAAATGTTTGGCCTTGATGAGTACGTCGAAGTCGGTGAGGAACTTTCTATCCCAGCCGAAGAAATTTGGGAGCACATCATCGAAGGTGCACATGAAAACGGCGAACCTGGCATTGTTTACCTTGACCGAGTCAACGAGCGACACTCGTTTGATGTTGAAGAACATCCAGAGCATGAAATATTAGCGACAAATCCATGCGGTGAACAACCGCTTGAGGAATATGAGGCCTGTAATCTTGGCCATATTAATTTCTCTACTCTTGCAGCAAAAGATGCGCCTGATTGGCGTGTTTGGGCAGATCAGAACGCTGCCGACTATGCAACTCAAGAGGATGCTCTCAGTGCATTCCTCAAAGAATCAATTGACTGGGATGAATTTAACCGCCGAATCGAGATGGGAACCCGATTCCTCGAAAATGTTGTGACTATGTCCGACTTCCCAATCGACAAAATCGAGGACACAGTCGGTCGCATGCGAAAAATTGGTCTTGGAATCATGGGTCTCGCTCAACTCTATGTGCAGTTGGGCATGAAATACGGCAGTGAGGCTTCAAATGAAGTTGCTCGCCAGTTAATGGCACATATCAATCACCGATCAAAGTGGGTCTCCCATGAGTTAGCTAAAGAACGTGGTGTCTTTGCCGAGTGGGATGATTCAAAGTATGCAAACCCAACTGAATACGCAGAGTGGTTTGAACACTTTACTGGTCTTGACGCAGATAACTGGGAAGACGGCTTCCCAATCAGAAACCACAATACGACGACAATTGCCCCGACCGGAACAACCAGTATGGTTGGTAACACGACCGGTGGATGTGAGCCGATTTTCAACGTTGCATACTATAAGAACGTCTCTGACGATGTCCAAGGCGACGAAATGCTAGTTGAATTCGATGACTACTTCCTGCGAACGCTTGAGGCAAACAACATCGATGTTGAGGCCGTCAAGGAAGAAGCCCAACAGCAGATGGCCAATAATGAATTTGATGGTGTTGAGGGCCTCTCAACGGTTCCAGATGCAATCGGTGAACTCTTCGTTACAACTAACGATCTCTCTCCAAAAGAACATGCTGCAATCCAGTGTGCCCTGCAGGATGGTGTTGATGCGGCAATCTCAAAAACGGTCAATGCACCAAACGATTCCACGGTCGAAGATGCCAAAGAAGTGTTTGAGTTCATCTACGAGCACGGTGGTAAAGGCGTCACATACTACCGTGATGGAACCCGATCAAAGCAGGTTCTGACAACTCGAGCCCAGAACACCGAATTTGCCGACGATGCAGAAGCCGCTGAGGCTATCGTTGAGCAAATTCAAGATATCTTCGGAGATATCGATACCTTCCTTGAACATGACGATGTCAAAGCTGAGATTGACCGCCAAGTTGAGAACTTGCTTGCTGTTGCCGATGGTGAACAGCCTGACAGTGATGCTGATGTCTACGCAGAGAAACGTCCACGACCGGACGTCCTCCACGGTATTACACAGCGAATTGATACCGGGTACGGCAAGCTGTATGTGAACATCAACGAAGATGAAGACGGTCGACCATTTGAACTATTCGCAAACATTGGTAACTCTGGTGGGTTTACTGCGTCTTTCACTGAGTCACTTGCAAAGACCATCTCAACCGCACTCCGATCCGGTGTAGATCCACAGGAAATTGCTGATGAACTTCAGGGTATTCGCTCACCAAAGGTTGCTTGGGATAAGGGTGAACAGATTCAGTCTATCCCAGATGCAATTGGTACTGCGATGCGCCGTTATCTTGACGGTGAAATCGACAAAGGATACCCACAGCAAAAAAATTTGACTGAAATCGAAGATAATGACAACCGGGACAGAAACAAAGAACTGTCGCAGGAAACAGATGGCGGCGCAATTACTCAGGAAAACGCCTCTCAAGATCTAATTGATTCTGGCGAAAGCCCAGAATGTCCAGAATGTGGCTCTATGTCCCTGTACTACTCAGAGGGCTGTAAGACGTGTGAGAGTTGCGGATGGTCTGAGTGCTAAATACTGCTGGACGTAAATAAGATTCTGTATTCATACGTTTATATTCTGAACTAGTAGAAGAAAATCTCGCAGCGGTCGTTTCGACTTCCCACGATTTACATTTTCAGTAATACGAACTTAACTACTACCTACCAGTTGTATTATATTTTATCTATGTTGCTATGTCAGATAACTTGCCTCTACGCTGTTTGAAAGCGATTAATTGATCCGCTCAATAATTGATATAGGTAGCATTGATGTCGGTATATTCTCCCGAATATGCCTAACAACATCTTTCGGGCTTTTTGTTTCAAGTGGAGGTAAACATGCGACTTTATGCCCGGTCATCCGCTCTAGTTCATCAGGATTTGTTTGTTCGGCCGCAGTCTGCCCCTCGAATTCATTGAGAATAATCCCTTCAACAGACAAGTTCCGGTCTTCTAATGCTTCGACAGTTAGGCTAGTATGATTTAACGTTCCTAATCCTGACCGGGCAACGACTATTACTGGCAGTTTAAGATCCGCTATAAGATCAATGACTTCGTAATCCTCGGTAATTGGAACCCGAAGACCCCCGATTCCTTCGATAATAGCAAATTCATGTTCTGCTGCTATTGATCTGGTATCTTCTAACACTGCTTCATAGCAAATATCCCTGCCTTCTTTTGTAGCCGCAACACGGGGAGCAAGTGCTGGTTCGAATTGATGAAGGCAACTGGATGCTTTTATGCTCTCACAAACTTCAGCTACCCTCCCAGCATCATCATCTTGTGGGGCCCCTGTCTGGGCGGGCTTGATAGCGTGAGCATCAATATAGACTTCACGCAGCCAGCCCGTTAATCCTGCAGTAACAAACGTTTTACCGACGCTGGTACCCGTACCAGCGACAAATACACCACTAATTGTATCGGATTTTCTCATGTAGAAATAACCTCCGTATCTTCTCCCGCCTTTCGAAATGCTTTGATGCATGTTTCAATATCCGACTTATCATGTGTTGCCATTGGTGTAATACGAATCCTACTAGTCCCTTCAGGTACGGTTGGGGGACGAATAGGAGGAGCAACGATTCCTTGTTTTCTGACCTTCCTTCCTATCTCTAAGGCCTTCTTTCGATCACCGATCATTACTGGAAGTATATGTGAGTTCCCTAGCACTTCGTATCCTGCTGATGTAAGTCCACTTCGAAGGTGCTCAACATTCTCCCAAAGTTGCTCTATACGATTACCGTTACGCGCAATTTTCAACGCCTTATACGCAGCACCCACAGCAGGTGGGGCAAGTCCAGTAGAGAACATAAATGATCTCGCGTTATTTATTAGATATTTGATCAAGGTTTTATTGCCAGCGACATATCCTCCCTGGCTCGCTAGTGCTTTTGAAAGAGTACCCACTTGAACGTCGATACGGTCTTCAAGCCCTTCGCGTTGGATGATTCCACCTCCATTGCCGAACAGTCCGGTAGCATGCGCCTCATCTGCCATAATCCGCGCATTATATCTCTCTGCAACATCGCAGAGTTGTTTCAATGGGGCTATATCTCCATCCATGCTAAACACTGTATCCGTTATGACAAGCCAACGCTCATTTGGTTCTCGATTCGTGGTGGCGTCAGACATTTTTGTAGCTAAATCGCCGGTGTTACAGTGATCATAGACAACTGTTTCTGCGTCAGCGAGACGACATCCGTCGATGATACTGGCATGATTCAATTCATCTGAAAAAACTAAATCGGGTTCAAGTGCAGCAATAGTACCTACATTAGCGGCATACCCCGAGGAGAAAACCAATGCTTTTTCAGTTTCTTTGCACTCAGCAATCTCCTGCTCTAAGGTGTGGTGAAGATCAGTGTCGCCCGTCAGCAACCTACTTGCCCCAGTTCCTGATCCTACATTACGGATTGCTTCCTCAGCAGCTTGCCGAACTCGCTTGTCACTGATCAATCCGAGATAGTTATTTGATGCAAATATTTTCTCTTCAGATCCAAACTTAGCACCTTCATCGGTACGTCTTGTTAGAAACCGAGACCTTGCCCCAATCGACTCTGCTGGCTCAAGATTTCGCATGAGGTTTGCTGATCTATGTTCGTTAAGCCTATGCTCTAAATCGAAGTTTCCTGTAGTCATATTCTTGACCTGATTAAAATCGCCTATTGTCCGAATCGTTGAATAACCGAACTAGAACCTAGGCATTAGATCTGCTGGTCCATAGACACCATAATCCCCGACACGATTGCGCATAACACCAGCTTTCATATATCCCAGTGCAGGCCCGTTTACAGCATTAGCAAGGCGAAAGCCCACCCGTTTACGGGTGTGGATGAAGCCGACAACTAGGAATCTATCCACGGGACTGAGCTATCCCGGAGTTTTATGAGCAATCAGAACGTATACATGACCACACCGAGGCGGTTTCGCCGCCCTATTAAACGGATAATATCGGGATTCGGGCCACACCACGTCTGAAGGACTCCCCTTCAGGCCGCTGGCTGTGGATTCCGAACAC
>OBKM01000586.1_pt1 | contig 17834 bp, 23 predicted proteins | sample 1519691 | NCBI WGS metagenome assembly OBKM01 (sample SAMEA37050418, study PRJEB22526) | metagenome | biome: saline pan; feature: lake; material: water | place: Egypt | collected 2015 | depth 0.5 m | reverse complement strand
GCGGTCCGTATTCGCGAGTGAGGCGCGTTCACACGGCCCCTGACGGGGATTTCGGCTCCGAACCGTGTCACTCCGCAGCGCGGGGCGGCCCCCGAGCGAGGGAGTTGACAGCGACGAAATGCGCTGAACAGTGGCTCGCCCCTGAGCTACGGTACCTGAAGCCGATACAAAAGCACGCGACCGCTACTCGACGACGATGGCGCCGACCTTCCCCTGTGCGATGTGCGGCTCGCAGACGTACAGGTAAGTGCCGGTCGCATCGAAGGTGTACTCGGCGGTGTAGCCGGCGGCGTCGATCTCCTCTTCCTCGACATCGACGTCGATATCGCTTTCGTCCGCAGCGACGACGTTGTGGACGCCGCCTTCGCCGGTCCACTCGAAGGTGACCGTCGTGCCGCCGTCGATCGCGACGGCAACCGGCGAGAAGCCGAGTCCCATCTCACCGCTGCCGACCTCGACGGTGAGCCCGGCCTGCCCGGTGGCGTCGAGCATCTCACCCTCGTAGCCGGTCGCGTCGTTCTCGGTGAGGAAGTCGTCGACTGCGGCCGGTGGATCGACCATCTCCTCCGGTTCGTCATCAGCACAACCGGCAAGGCTCACTGCAAGGGCAGATCCACCAATGGCACGTACAACAGTCCGCCTGTCGAACCGATCCGAGTCATTCATTTCAACATAACGAATTAGGGATCGAGATTCATAAACCACCGTACTGACGGGTAGTGAATATAATATACGACGATGCACGATTCAGTGACGAAAGCGACGTAACGGCGGCCGTTCACCGATCCGGTCGCGGCTCCCGTCGTCTCGCTCAGTCGTACGTCATTTTCATGAGGCTGTATCGATCGGTTCGTCCGTCGCGAGCGATCGTGAGCCCGTATCCGGCGTCATCTTTCGTGAGTTCACAGTCGAACTCGCCGGGGTTGCCGGGGTTGAGCGAGGCCGGTGGAGTGTCGAGGACGAACTTGAGGCGGCCGCCGGAGCCCCGAACGCGATCCGGCTTTTTCGCCCGGGCCTGAAGCAGCTCCCCGTTCCGTTTCACCTCGATCGTGCCGGTGAGCTCCCAGGTGTCGTCGTTGTATCTGAGTCGTGCCCCCTCGATCTCCGGGACGTTTATCTCGACCATACACATGTCTACTGGACATGGATATAAAAAGATGAGACGGACCCCCGTAGCGTCCCGCGTTCGCAACGCTTATATCTCCGACTCGGATTAGGTTTGCATGCGAAGCACGCACCGGTAGTGTAGTGGTATCACGCAACCTTGCCATGGTTGCAACCCGAGTTCAAATCTCGGCCGGTGCATTCGGTCGCGTTACGTTTGGCGTGAATCGTGATGAACGGCGACGGCTTCGAGCCAGTTTTGAGCCGTCTCGAGTACGACATTGCTGAAACTATTCGCAAACTCTGAGACGGTCGCGATCGGCTGTAGATCGGCTTTATGACCTCAGTTATGATGGACACGCAGAAATCGTCGGCCTCATCCGCTAACTTAACGCGACCCATTCAGGAGCCTCAACACACAAGTACCCCCCACACGAATCTGTAGTCATGCTCGCGATCATCGAGTTCGTCGTGCGCCTCGTCACGGACGTCGGACGGTTCATCGACATCTTCGTCAACGACCTGCTCCTCGGCGCTGGCGATCCGCTGACGGTCATATCGGTCGCGTTCGGAATGGCGTTCATCGGGCTTGCGTCGCTCGTGCTCGGCTACGCCGCACTCGGCGCGCTGCTCGGCGAGATCGGCATCAAGCTCCCGTCGCTCGGCGGTCGCGGTCGAGTCGAATAGCGCCGACTCGCAGCGACGCCGGTCCGCGTACCGCTACGTCTCGAGCGGCTCGGCCGTCGACAGGTATCGTTCGCACGTCTCGGCGACCCAGCTCCTGACGGCGGGTTCGTCGCTCACTAGCACGGCCGCGAGTCCCGCGTCGTCGAACGCGCCGACGACGGCTCGATCGTCGACGAGCAGGAGTCCCACCGGGGAGTCGCCGTCGTGGACGTACAGGGTGATATCGTCCGTGAGCGCCCTCCGGACCACCGCTCCGGTGGGACCGGTGACGGTCTCTCGTGCGGCCCCGGTGACGACGATCCGCACGTCGAGAGAGGACTGAGCGCCGTTACCGTCGACGGATCCGCTCGCCGCTCCGCGGCGTATCCGCTGGGCCAGCGACGGTTCGACGCGCGGTACGACGCCGACGACCGAGCCGGCGGTGTCGAGAAGCGTCCCGATCCGCGCTCCCGGTGACGGGGAGCCGCTGCGGTCGAGGACGTCGTCGCGAGCGACGGCCGTTCCGGTCGCACGCTCGAGGACCCGCGCGAGCGACTCCACCGCGGTCGGCTCCGTCCGATCTCCGTGGTCGGCCATCTCAGACGATCCGTGGCGGATACGACTGTCGTTGCCCGTGCGACCGGCGTGCGAGGAGGCGCGCGCTCGCTCGACGGCGGTCCCCGGGGCGCTCCTCGGTCGCCTCGTCGTAGTACAGGACGGTAAGGTCGAGTCCGGCCTGCAGCAGCTCGTTCGCGCCGAACCGATATCGGTCCGTACTCGGTCCCGACGGCGTCTCGTCGGTCGAACGGAGGTGGTGCTCGACGAAGAGGTACCCCCCGGGGACCAACGCCGCCTTCAGCGCCGGGAAGCGGTCGATCGCGCGGTAGAAGCTCACGGTGATCAGCTCGTAGGCGCTCTCGGGAAAGCCGTACGTCGCCACGTCACCCTGCACGGGATTGAGTCGATCGCCAGCACCGCGCTCTCGCGCGCGCTCGCGAGTGATTCGGAGCCCCTCTCGTGAGGCGTCGAGCGCGTCGACCTCGTACCCCGAATCCGCGAGAAACACGGCGTTTCTGCCCGTCCCGGCCGCAACGTCGAGCGCGCGACCGTCCGGGATCGACGGGAGATACGACCGTAACACCGACGACGGCTCCGGTGCTCGCGGGTACTCCCCGCTCGCGAACCGCTCGTCCCAGTCCATCGTACGTCGACGTTGGATCGATCGGCGCGTAAACCCACCGGTGGACGAGCGAACGCCGCGGTGACCGCGGAACACACCACGACGAAGCGGAACACACCACACCGACTGGAGAGCACGCCACATCGATCGCGGGATGGATGACCGATATGCGTGTGTACGATGCACAATATCACGGTGGTTTATATACGTTCGAGCCTGTATTGGGTGACATGAGCAATACGGACAGGGGAGCGGATGAGTCGGGAAGGTCGTCGGATCGGCCGGTGTCGCTTGCGGACGAGCCCGAACTCGACGCGTTCGTTTCGGAGTCGGACGTCGCACTCGTCGAGTTTTACACGGACGGCTGCGGGATATGTCGGAGTATGGAGCCGGTGTTGACGAACGTGGCTCGCCAGCTCGACGTCGACGTCGGGCTGGTGAATCCGCGTGACGATCCGCCGCTGGTCGAACGGTTCGACGTCCGAAGCGTGCCGCTTTTCGTCCTGTTCGTCGACGGCGAGCCCGTCGACCGGCGCGCGGAGGGGTTCATTTCGGGCGACGATCTCACCGAGTGGATCGACGAGCGTCTCGACGACTGACGGCAACACGCTCTGACGGACTCCGAGGGGTACGGGTGCGCCGGCAGAACGCTCATGGTTGTTTATAGAATTGGGCTTAATACACAATACTTATGAGGATCGCCCCACAACCGTTTCACTGTATGGCAACACACAGTTCGACGATAGCGGATTTCGACTACGAGTGGGACTACTCGCCGAGCGTCACGACGATGTTCGGGGTGTTCACGCTCGTCGCGGTGCTTGGCTGGACGGTGACGGTGATGCTGTCGGCCATTCACTTCTTCGCGCTCCCGGCGATCCCGCCGGACGCGCCGGTGCAGGGAAGCATCGAGGTCATCACGAGCCCGTGGGCGTACGTCCTCGGCGTGCCGCTCGCGACGCTCGGCTCGTTTTACTACATCTCGACGATCGGGCTCGCACTCTGGTGGTTCGACACCCGTCACCCCCTCGTGATCAAGATCCTGACGCCGATCACGGCCAGCGGTGTGTTGTTCTCGGCGTACTTCGTGTACCTGCAGCTGGTGCCGATCGGCGAGATCTGCCCGTTCTGTATGGTGTCGGCAGGCGCGACGGTGGTCCTGTTCGGCCTCGAGCTGGGTATCCTCCGGCAGAGCCATAGTCCGTCGCTGTCGGATATGGTCTCCGACCTCGGTCAGGTGCTCGGGATCACGCGCTTCTCGCTCGTCGCCTTCCCGGTGCTGGTCGGCTTCTTCACCATCTTCGGGATGTTCGCCGTCACGCTGCTCCCGCTCCCGCCCGCCGTCCCGTTCGTCTAGACGACCACTCGTTTTCGGGCCACGCGCTTCGTTTCAAACTGCGCCAGTCGACTCGCCGCGTAGCCTAGCGGTTTCGCATCACGATCCGCCCTTCGACAGTCGGATCGATCCCGTGCTCGCGGGCGTAGGCGGCGAGCACCTCGTACTGGATGTCGGCCTCGCCGATCCGGTGGCGCTCCTCGAGCGTCGGGAACTCGTGGTCGGAGTGCAGGAGATACTCGGAGGTCGCCACCGTGTACGTCTCGTCGAGAGCGACCGGCTCGCCGCCGACCGTCGCCTCCACGACGAGCTCCGTATCGTCGTCCCAGACGACGCTCGCGTTCGAGACGTGTCCGTGCCACCAGTGCTCCTCGCCGAAGTCGACCTCGGGAGCGCCCATCTCGCGGAACAGCGAGAACAGCTCCCCGCCGGTCACCGACGTCAACACGACCGGCTCCTCGAACGGGATGAGGCTGATCAGGTCGGCTTTCGTCACGTCGCCCTCCCAGGGGTCGCCCTGCCTGAGTCCGCCCGCGTTCGACAGCCCCACGTCGGCGTCGTGCGCCCAGCGGAACGCGTCGGCGACGAAGTTACCGATCCGGCACTCTCCGCCGTGAACGACGTCACCGGTCCGCGGGATCGGCTCCTCGACGCGGCCGACGACCTCGCCGAGGTCCGCCTCGCTCATGCGGCTGGCCAGTCGCTCTCGGAGCTCCGGGACGGGCTCGGCTCCGTCCCGTTCGTGAAGCGTCGCCGTCGGGGTCGCCGCCGCGAGGTCGATCTCGGCGACCGCCTCACCGTTGACGCCCGGCCGAACGACGAGCGTCCCGTCAACGTACTCGTTGCGCGGACTGTGGACGTGTCCGCCGAGGATCGCATCCACGTCGAGCGCGCGGGCGAGGTCGTCGTCGCCGACGCCGAGATGTGAGAGCACGACGACGTGGTCGGGATCGACCGCGGACTCGCGAAGGGCGTCGAGGGCGTCGCTCGCGGCGTCGACCGGCTCTTCGAACGACAGCGGCGCAGCCATCGGATTCAGCGAGTCGGTCGCTGGGTCGGTGAGGCCGACGAAACCGACGGTCGCGCCGTCGACGTTGCGAGTCGTCCACGGGACGACGCCCTGGTCGCGGCCGAACGGGTCGCCGCGCTCGTCGCGAACGTTCGCGGAGACGTACTCCACCGGCGCGTCCGCGACCAGCTCGCGGAGGGCGTCGGGGCCGTAGTCGAACTCGTGGTTCCCGAACGTGTCGAGAGCGGTGCCGGTGGCCGCGTAGAAATCGAGCGTCTGCCGGCCCTTCGAGACGAGCGAGAGCACGCCCGGCGCGGTGGTGTCGCCGGTGGCGACGACGGCGGCGTCGGGACCGTCCAGCGCGCGGATCCGCCCGGCGAGCCGGGCCGCCCGCTGGGGGGTGTCGAAGACGTTCTCGACATCGGAGTAGTGGATCAGCCGAGCCATTCGCTGTCGGAACGGAGGACCGAGTCACGCTTAAAAAGCGCGGAGTCGGCCTGAGGCCGTCACGAAGCGCGAGACGACCGCCACAAGGGGCGTGATCCGCGCTCGCACACCCGACGCGCATTGAAAGCGCTTTTATGGATGTCCGGATTACCTCGCTGTACAGCCTCTTCGGGGTTGATGATGTGCCGTTCCGATAGGGACCGACCACGGGACGGACACGCGAGCCCGCACGGAGGATAGGTGAACAACATATGCCCGTTTACGTAGACTACGAAACCCCAGCCGACCTCGCCGAGCGATCGCTTGAGGCGCTCGAGGTCGCCCGAGACACCGGTACAGTAAAGAAAGGAACCAACGAGACCACGAAAGCCGTCGAGCGCGGCAACGCCGACCTCGTTATCGTTGCCGAGGACGTCTCTCCTGAGGAGATCGTGATGCACCTCCCCGAACTCGCGGCGGAGAAAGGCATTCCGGTCGTCTTCGTCGACACCCAAGACGACGTCGGTCACGCCGCCGGCCTCGAGGTCGGGTCGGCCGCCGCCGCCATCGTCGACGCCGGCGACGCCGACGACGACGTCGAGGACATCGGCGAGAAGGTCGCGGAGCTCCGATAACCACCCATGAGCGCAGAAGAGGGCACCGGCGACTCGACCACCGCCGAGGTGATCGAGGTCGTCGGCAAAACCGGGATGCACGGCGAGGCCATGCAGGTCAAATGCCGCATCCAAGAGGGATCGAACAAGGGACGCATCATCACTCGGAACGTCCTGGGCCCCGTCCGTATGGGCGACGTGCTCCAGCTCCGGGAGACCCAGCGCGACGCGGACTCCATCGGAGGGCGATAACCAATGGTCGAGACACGCACCTGTGACTACACCGGCGAGGAGATCGAGCCCGGCACGGGCACGATGTTCGTGAAGAAGAACGGACAGATCCTCCACTTCGTCGACTCGAAGGCGGAGAAGAACTACTTCCTCGGCCGCGAGGCGCGCGACCTCGAGTGGACCGAGGAGGGACGCTCGGAGGGCGGTGAGCAATGAGCCACCACCACGAGCGCACGTTCGTGATGGTGAAGCCCGACGGCGTCCAGCGCGGCCTCATCGGGGAGATCGTCTCCCGATTCGAGGACCGCGGGCTGAAGCTCGTCGGCGGGAAGCTCATCGAGATCGACGAGGAGCTCGCACACGAGCACTACGGCGAACACGAGGGAAAACCGTTCTTCGACGGTCTCGTCGAGTTTATCACCTCCGGCCCCGTCTTCGCGATGGTGTGGGAGGGCGCGGACGCGACCCGACAGGTTCGCGCGATGGTCGGCGAGACCGACCCCGCCGAGTCCGCTCCGGGCACGATCCGCGGCGACTTCGGACTCGACCTCGGCCACAACGTGATCCACGCGTCGGACCACGAGGACGAGGGCGCGAACGAGCGCGAGATCGATCTGTTCTTCGACGACTCTGAACTCGTCGACTACACCCTCGACACCGCCGCCTGGGTGTACGAGGACGAACGCTAGCCGACCAGCCCCCTTTTCGAGCTCCTCTCCTCCCGGAGAGCTACCGCCGTCCCGACACACCACGTTTCCGGTGAATCACGGCACGCGATCGACGGTCGTACGCGGACGCAAACCGTTATCGCGGTCGATCCCGCACAGGCGTCGACGGTGGTGCGGCTATCCGCGCGGCATGAGTGCACGATAGTGAACAACGGTCGGCTACGGATGTGACAGTGTTACACGTCCGTGCTGACTCGCAACGCTTTTGCGTCGGCCCTCACGACGGTTTACATGGCGACCGATTCAGGCCGATTCTCCGCGAAACTCGACGTGCCGGAAGCGTTGACGTTCGACGACGTACTGCTCAGACCCAAGGAGAGCCGCGTCGAACCCGACGACGCGGATCTCTCCTCGCGCGTCTCGAAGAACGTCGAGCTGACGGTTCCGGTGTTGTCGGCGGCGATGGACACGGTGACCGAAAGCGGTCTCGCGATCGCGATGGCGCGCGAGGGCGGGCTGGGCGTCCTCCATCGCAACATGACTGTCGAGGAGACCGTCGCCGAGGTCACCCGGATCAAGCGCGCTCACGAGCTGATCATCCGCCGCGAGAACGTCGTCACCGTCGACCCGTCCGACACGGTCAGCGAGGCCGACGCTCGGATGGAGCGCGAGGGCGTCTCGGGCGCGCCCGTCGTCGACGACGAGGACACGGTGCTCGGCATCATCTCCGGCACCGACATCCGCCCGTACCTCGAGGTCGGTGAGGAGGACGCGGTGCGCGAGGCGATGACCGATGAGGTGATCACCGCCTCCGAGGACGTAACCGCCCGCGAGGCGCTGGAGTTGATGTACGACCACAAGATCGAACGCGTCCCGATCGTCGACGACGGCGACCGCCTCGTCGGGCTCGTCACGATGGGCGGGATCCTTCAGCGACGCGAACACGAGACCGCCGCTCGCGACGAGGACGGCCGCCTGCTCGCCGGCGTCGCGGTCGGCCCCTTCGAGGAGGAGCGCGCGGTCGCCGCAGACGAGGCGGGCGCGGACGTCCTCTTTATCGACTGTGCACACGCACACAACCTGAACGTGCTCGACTCGGCGGCGGCGATCAAAGCGACCGTCGACGCCGACGTGGTCGTCGGTAACGTCGGCACGCGAGAGGCCGCCGAGGCCGCCGTCGACTTCGCCGACGGGTTGAAAGTCGGCATCGGGCCGGGATCGATCTGTACGACGCGAGTCGTCTCCGGCGCGGGGATGCCACAGATCACGGCCATCTCGGAGGTCGCGGACGTCGCCGTCGAACACGACGTGCCCGTGACCGCCGACGGCGGGATCCGCTACTCCGGCGACGCGATCAAGGCAATCGCCGCGGGTGCCGACGCCGTGATGCTCGGGTCGTACTTCGCGGGCACCGAGGAAGCTCCCGGGCGCGTGATCACGATGCAAGGGAAAAAGTACAAACAGTACCGCGGTATGGGATCGGTCGGCGCGATGAAATCCGGCGGCGGCGACCGGTACCTCAAAGAGGAGAGCGAGGACGAGGAGTTCGTCCCCGAGGGCGTCGAGGCGGCGACGCCGTACAAGGGAACGCTCGCCTCGGAGCTCCACCAGCTTACCGGCGGGATGCGGTCGGGAATGGGGTACGTCGGTGCGGACACGATCCCCGAAATGCACGACCGTGCGGAGTTCGTCCGCGTCTCCAGTGCGGGCCAGACGGAGGGGCACCCCCACGACGTGATGATCACTGACGAGGCACCGAACTACAGCCCCAACGAGTGAGGTGATTCGGGCCTCGGCACCGATGAACACAGACGTTAAGACACCGGTATCCCTGATCGAACCATGGACTCCGCCGAGCTGCGCCGGGTGCTCAAGGACGCGGGACTCTCGAAGTATCAGTCGCAGGCGTACACCTCCTTGCTGCGATTGGGGACCGCGAGCGCGACCGAGCTCGCCGGCGAGAGCGGCGTGCCCGCCGCCCGGATCTACGACGTCCTCCGGGACCTGGAGGACCGCGGCTACGTCGAGACGTACGACGGTGACAGCCTCCGTGCCCGAGCGTCCGACCCAGCGGAGGTGCTCGACGACCTTCGGAAGCGGTCCGAGGAGTTCTCGGCGGCCGCCGACGAGATAGAGACCCGCTGGGAGTCGCCGGCACTGGATCATCATCACGTCGACATCGTCAAGCGGTTCGACACGGTGTTCGAGCACGCCAGCGAGGCGATCGCGGACGCGAAAACGGAGGTCCAAGTCGCGGTCACGCCGGCGGAGTTCCGTCGGCTCCGGACGTCGCTCAAAAGCGCCCACGACAACGGGGCGATCGTCAAGGCGTCGATCCACACGGACGGCGACGCCGACATCGGTGATCTCGTCGCGGAGTACGAGGGGGTCGTCACGGAAGTTCGACATCGGACGCTGCCGACTCCGTTCGTCGCGATCGTCGACCGGACGACGACGTGCTTCTCGCCGCATCATCGGTCAGTCAACGAGTATGGCGTGCTCGTCGAGGATCTCTCGTTGACGTACGTGTTCCGATGGTACTTCGACACGAGCCTCTGGGAGGTGTGGGAGGTCGTGTACGACGACCGGTCCGACGACCCGCCGCGGTCGTACGCGAACCTCCGACGATTCGTTCGTGACGTCGACCCGATGCTCTCGGAAGGGATCGATGTCGACGTTACCGTCGAGGGGTCGGAGACGGGAACCGGAGACGCCGTCACGGTTTCGGGGAGCGTCGTCGACCTCGTGTACGCCGGCGAGCCACGGCCCGACGGCGAGATCCCGATCGGACAGCTCGCCGGACAGGTGACCGTCGTGATCGATGACGGCGAGCGCCGCTGGTCCGTCGGAGGATGGGGTGCGGTTATCGAGGACGTCGAGGCGACGCGAATCACCGTCGACGCGTACGACGACTCCAAACGAGCCGGCTTGGAGGGGATCGATGTCTAGAACGGCCGGCAATCTACCGGTGATTATTTCCCCAACCATGGTGGACCAAGATGTGGGAAAGAGGTATTTTGATATAGTGTGCGAAAATATACGAACCGTGAGCGTTCGTCGCCTCTCTGATCCCGTATGAGTGATCAACCGCCCGTGGTCCTCATAGCCGAGGACGAACCGGACCTCGCTGACCTCTACGCCGCGTGGCTCGGTGATACGTACCGAGTACGAACCGCATACGGCGGCCACGAGGCGCTCGAACAGTTGGACGACGACGTCGACGCGATCCTCCTTGACAGACGGATGCCGGGACTCTCCGGCGACGAGGTGCTCGTCTCCGTTCGCGAGCGGGGGATCGACTGCCGTGTCGCGATGGTAACGGCGGTCGAGCCGGACTTCGACATTCTCGAGATGGGGTTCGACGACTACCTCGTCAAACCGGTCACGAAGGAGGCGCTCCACGAGACGGTCGAGGGGTTGTTGCGACGGAGCGAGTACGACAGCGGCGTTCAGGAGCTGTTCGCGCTGACGTCGAAAAAGGCGATCCTCGAGTCCGAAAAGAGCGCGAGTGAGCTAGCAGAGAACCGAGAGTATCAGGACCTCACGGCGCGGATAACCGAGATCCGATCCGATCTCGATCGGACGATCGAGGAGGTCGATGAACACGACGAGTTCGAGAAGCTTTTCCAGGAGTTCGAGACGGACGAGTGAGCACGAACCGGTCGAAAGCGGTGAGAAGCCGACCGGTTTTGGGGACCACCGTCCGAATCCGTTCATCGCTACGCACGGATCGGCGTTAACCACCACTTGTCCTTCACGAGACTTTTCACGCGACGCAGCGTTGACGACACCGTGAACACGGTCGGAACGCTCGTGGTCGGTGCGGTGTTCGGGCTCGCCTTGGCGGCCCCACCGGGACCGATGAACGCGGTGATCGCCGAGGAGTCCGTCGTTCGTGGCTGGGTCGCGGGCGCCCGGGCGGGACTCGGTGCGGCGGTCGCCGACGTGCTGTTTTTCGCGCTCGCGTACGTCGGGCTCGTCGGGATCGTCGAGTCCGCGCCGCGGCTGCAGTCGGGGATGGTCGCCGTCGGCGGCGTGCTGATGTGTTACTTCGCGGTCGGTGCGGCACGGAGCGCCCGCGCCTCGTTCCGGCCAACCTCCGGCGGAGAGGCACGGATCGACGCCGGGAAGGGGTTCCGAAAGGCGCTGCTGTTGGCGCTGACGAACCCGTATCAGGTCCTGTTCTGGCTCACCGTCGGCGTCGGGCTGTTGCGTCCCGGTCGGCTCGACGTGCTCGCGTACGTGCCGGTGGTCGGTCCGGAGCTCTCGGGCACGCTCGTCGTCGCGACCGGATCGCCCGCGCTCATCGTCGGCTTTTTTCTCGGCGTGTTCGGCTGGGTGCTCGCGTTCCCGGCGGCGCTCGTCGCCGCAGAGAGCCGACTGGAGACGTTCGCGCCGGTCGTCGCCGTGGGCTCCGCGGTCGTTCTCGCGGGGTTCGGCGTGTTCTTCCTCGTCGACGCCGCGACGGCGCTGCTGTCGATCCGATGACCAGCCGAGCGTCCGCGTCGCGGCCGTCCCCGAACGGTGACCGCAGAGTGCTCGGGGCAGGATGGATAACGGCTTTCACGCGCCGGCGTGACCTGCGGGTATGTTCGAGAAATCGACGTGGATCAAGCTCCCGCGGAACGTGCTCGTAGGACACGGGGTCGCCGACGCGCTCGGCGAGGCCGTCGACGAGCTGTATCTGACGGGACGACCGCTGATCGTCACCAGTCCGACGCCGAACGAGATCGCGGGCGACCGAGTACGCGCACAGTTCGAGGACCCGGCGACGGCGGTCGTCGACTCCGCCTCGTTTCGCGCGGTCGAGGAGCTCATCGACACGGCCGAGGCGGTCGATCCCGGCTATCTGGTCGCCCTCGGCGGGGGGAAGCCGATAGACACGGCGAAGATGGCGGCGGATCATCTCGACGTCGGCTTCGTCTCCGTTCCCACCGTCGCCTCCCACGACGGGATCGTCTCGGGCCGGTCGTCGATCCCCGAAGGCGACACTCGCCACTCCGTCGCCGCCGACCCGCCCCTCGCGGTCGTCGCCGACACGGAACTGATCGCCGAGGCGCCGTGGCGACTCACGACCGCCGGCTGTGCGGACATCATCTCGAACTACACCGCCGTGAAAGACTGGCGGCTCGCTCGCCGGCTCCGAAACGTCGAGTACAGCGAGTACGCTGGGGCGCTCTCCGAGATGACGGCCGAACTGCTCGTCGACAGCGCAGACACGATCAAACCCGGGTTAGAGGAGTCGGCGTGGATCGTGGTGAAGGCGCTCGTCTCCTCCGGCGTGGCGATGTCGATCGCGGGGTCGTCGCGTCCGGCGTCGGGAGCGGAACATCTCATCTCCCATCAGCTCGACCGGATCGCGCCCGGCAAGGCGCTCCACGGCCATCAGGTCGGCGTGGCGTCGATCATGACCGAGTTCCTCCACAGCGGGGAACAGGGTCGATGGATGGCGATCCGCGACGCGCTCGCATCGCTCGACGCGCCCACGACCGCCGACGAGTTGGGTATCGACGACGAGGAGTTGATCGAGGCGTTCACCGGCGCACACGAGATCCGCGACCGGTACACGATCCTCCAGGGCGGGATCAGCGAGGAGGCGGCGATCGAGGTGGCGACGACGACCGGGGTGATCTGACCGGCCGACCGAGACCGGGGAGTTCCGATCGAGACAGGCGCGACCCCCACAGGCAGCGGCGACGGAATCCGAAGACGAAATACGGGGGCGGTACAACGACCTGATATGGCAATCGAAGGCGCGCGTTCGTGGGCGAAGCGTCGCCCGGGCGCGCTCACCGTCCTCCTCACGGTCGTCGGCTACGGCGCGGTGCTCGGCGCGTTTCTCGTGCCCGGATTTCAGGCGCTGTTCCCGGATCTCACGCGAGCGACCGTCGAGTTCCTTACCCACGCGATCGCCGCGGTGAACACGCTCACGATCGTTTCGCTGGCGCTCGGCTGGTACTGGATCCGTCGCGATCAGGTGCGAAAACACGCCGCCGCGATGGTGACCTCGTTCGTGCTCATCCTCGTGTTCCTCGGCATGTACGTCCCCCGGGTCGCCGGCGGCGGAACCAAGTACTTCGTCGGTCCCGACCTCGCGTACTACGCGTACCTGATCATGCTCGCGGTCCACATCCTCCTCTCCATCGTCTCGGTGCCCGTGGTCCTGTACGCCGTCATTCTCGGGCTCACTCACTCGGAACGAGAGCTTCGTACCGAAACCGTACACGCAAGGGTGGGGCGGATCGCCGTCGTCGCGTGGCTGCTCTCGCTCGTGCTCGGCGTTGTCACCTATCTCCTTTTGAACCACGTGTACGACTCCACGTTCGAGGCGGCGGCCGCAGCCCTCCTGCTCGGCGGGTTGTGACCATCGCACCTAAGCGATCCGAACCGGGGGTTTTTCACCGCCCGCCCGCGGACGGGGGTTCATGAGCCAGTCGGTGCGACGCGTCGCGGTCGTCGGGGACGACGCCGTACTTCCGGACGCTGTCGACGGTCTCGACGCGCTTCGAGACGTCGTCACGGACGCCGGGGGACGGCTCGTGGAGTCGCCCGAGGTCGACGGCGCGCTCGACGCGATCGTTGCGGTCGGGGAGGCGGCGGTTATCGACGCCGCACTGGCCGCGTCCCCGAGCGGTGACGACGGCGAAACGCCGGTGCTGCCGGTCGGTGTCGGTCGGCACGCCGTCCCGGGGACGGCCGCACCGGACGCGATACGGCAGCTGATCGCCGGCGAGACGCGAATCGTCGAGCACCCGGTCGTGTCAGTGAGCCTCGACGGCGACCTCGCCGGTCGCGCGGCGTTCGACGTCGCTCTCGTGGTCGACGAACCGGCACGGATCTCGGAGTACGGGGTGCAATTCCCGAACGGGTCCGGAGCGACCGTGCGAGCGGACGCGGTCGTCGTCGCCACACCGCTCGGAAGCGACGGGTACGCCGGTGCGGCCGGCGGACCCGTGCTCGAACCGGACACCGGGCTCGCCGTCGTCCCGGTCTCACCGTTCACAACCGGTGCGGAGACGTGGGTCGCGCCCGACTCGGTGACGCTGTCGGTCGAACGTGACGGGGAGCCGGTGTCGCTGATCATCGACGACACCCGTGCCGAGCGGGTTCCGGCGAACGAACCGGTCCGTATTCGGGGCAGCGGTCGCGTTCCACTGCTGTCGACTCCGGCGGCCCGCGACGATCGGTGAGCGCCGCCGATTGGAAAAACTCTAATGAGTCCTCCACGGAAAGGGTCGTATGGACCCACTGCAGTTCCTCGTCCCCCTCGACTGGCTGAACGTCGTCGGGCCGATCCTGCCGTTCGCGATCCTCGTGATGGCGATCGCGAACCTCGCGACGCGGCACGTCCAGCACAACCGGCACGTCGAACAGGGGAGCGCCGAGGACGACGTCGAACGGTACGCCCCACACGCGTTCACGAACATCGGACTCGTCCTGTTGAGCTTTCTGTTCGCGATCCACGCGCCGACCGGCGGTACGATCCTCGCCGTGCTGGTCGTCACATTGCTGCTCGCGGACTTGTTCGAGCTCGAGGCCCGCAACGTCGAGGCCCGCAACGACATGTCGATCGAAACCCCGAAAAGCGCGATCGCCGCGTCGCTGCTCGTCGTGTTTTACGCCGGCTACTACGCGCTGTACTTCCTCGTGGAGGATCTCGTCGGCGTCGTCATCGCCTGAACCGGCGGCCCGAGCGCCGCTTTTCACCCGACGAATCGGTCGCCGAGCGGCACGCCTAAGTCGGCCGTTCCCGTATCGCAGGGCGTGCAGGTCGTCGGATACGACACGGGTGTGTCCGGAGACGGGCGTGACAGGGAGCGTGACGCCAGCGACGCTCTCGCCGGGGGTCTCTACGTCGCGGACGGCGACGGGATCGAGTACGTCGACGCGAGCCCTGGTGCCGAGTTGGCGTTCGGACTGGAGGAACGACACTGCGCGGGGACGGTTCACGACGGCGACCACATCGCCTGCGAGGATCCGGACGCGCCGTACTGCGACGCGCACACGGACGTGTGGGTGTGTGCCCGCTGTACGGGGACGTGTTTAAAAGACGAGATGGACTGCCACGAGACGCACGCGATGTACCTTGCGGCGTTCGCGCCGGATGTGTTTAAAGTGGGCGTCACGCGAGAGTGGCGACTGGAGACGCGGCTTCGCGAACAGGGCGCGGACCGGGCGGCACACATCCGGGCGTTTCCGGACGGCCGGATCGCCCGGGAGGTCGAAGCGGAGCTGGCGAGCACGAGTGGGCTGGTCGACCGAGTGCGGGTGCCGACGAAGATCCGTGGAGTAAACCGGTCCGTCGATGGCGACGCGTGGCGAGCGCTGCTCGACCGGTTCGAGCCGATCGAGACGTACGCGTTCGAGTACGGCCTCGGGCTGACGGACCGGCCGGTTGCGGAGACGATGGCCGCCGGCGTCGTTCGCGGCTGGAAGGGACGGCTCCTCCTGTTGGACCGGAACGGGTCGACGTACGCCGTCGACGCGCGCGACCTCGTCGGCTACGAGCTGACGGCGGAGCCGCGCGAGCGCGAGCTCCAGTCGAGTCTCGGCGCGTTCGGGTGAACGCGAGCGACCGGTCGGGTCCGAGGACGCGGCACGGTGAGGCACACCTAAGTGGCGACCGACGTAAGAGGGGGTATGCCACCGAGCGTTCTCATGTTGGGGTGGGGGTATCCGCCGAACGTCACCGGCGGATTGGACGTCCATGTTGGGGAGCTGTTCTCTGGCCTGCGGGACGAGTTCGACGTCGACGCGAAGCTCATCGTGCCCGCGGAGCTCGCACCGGAGGACGAGCCCGGCGTCGAGGGCGTCGAAACCGGCGAGGGAGATATCGTCACCCGCGTCGGCCGCCTGTCGAACCGATTCGTCGAGCTCGCGCCGGAGTACGACATCGTCCACACCCACGACTGGTTCGGCTACGGACCGGGGCGGAGCGCAGCTCGGGAGTCGGATGCGATCTGGGTGTCGTCGTTCCACTCGCTGGCGAGCGACCGCAACATCGACCCGCCACAGCGGGAGGTCGAGGCCGAACGCCGGCTCGCAAACGCCGCGGACTGCAACATCGCGGTGAGCGAGATCGTTCGTGAGGACATTAAACAGCTGTACGACGCCGACTCGCGAGTGGTGTACAACGGGTTCTCGACGCCGGAGTTCTCCGGAGCGGACGTCCGCGCGGAGCTTGGAATCGACGGAGAGATGCTGTTTTTCGTCGGTCGCCACACCGACCAGAAGGGGATCTCACACCTGTTGTACGCGATGAAGAAGCTCCGCCGTCCCGATACCACGCTCGTCGTCGGCGGATCGGGCCACCAGACCGAGCAGCTGAAGCGGTTCGTCGAACTGACCGGCATCGAGGACCGCGTCGAGTTCGTCGGCTACGTCCCCGAGTCGGAGCTCGGCGACTACTACGCCGCCTCCGACGCGTTCGTCTCGCCGTCGCTCGCGGAGCCGTTCGGCATCACGATTACCGAGGCGCTGGAGGCCGGGACGCAGGTCGTCTCGACGCGGTGTGGGGCCGCCGAGATCCTGCCGGACGACTGTCTCGTCGAGGTCGTGCCCGACTCGGAGTCGATCGTCGACGGTCTCGACGAAGCGCTCGACCGCGAGGAGCTGCCGGAGTACGATCGCCGCGACTGGTCCGCCGTCGCGGAGGACACGCTCGAGGTGTACGAGGACGTCGTGTGAGCGGTCAGGGAGTGGTGAGCGGTCAGGGAGTGGTGAGCGGTCAGGGAGTGGTGAGCCCCATGGCGTTCGTGGGGCCGCCTCGAACTCCGAACGCGATCGGTTGGGTCTAGAGAGTTTCGGACTTATATACGGTCGGAGCGAAAGCGTTACAGTATGAAACACGTCACGGCAGCGGAGTTGGGAGATCGGATCTTCATCCACCACAGCGACAACATCACCGTGTTCGATGAGGAGGCAATGGTGGTCGAACAGAGCCTGTATCAGGACCAGACATCGGGGGAAGAAACCACCCAGACACACGCGGACGACGAGGTGTATTTCATCGCTAGCGGATCAGGCACGATCAGAGTTGGAGCGGAAACTAGCGAAGTGAGCCCCGGAGACGTGATCTACGTCGATGGCGGGGTCGAGCACGGGTTTTTCGATATCGACGAAGAGATACGGGCGCTCAAAGTGTTTGCGAGCGCGTGATGCGTTTCGAGCGGCATGGAGTCCAGCAGCGAAACTCTGGAACTCGTTCGGGGGGTGTCTCATCCGGCGGGATGAAGTCGCAATCAAGCTGCATCGGTAGTCCCGGTGTTGCCTCTCGGTCCACAAACGTGAGCTCTCGGGTGTCATAGCACTCTTGTTATGGTGTGTTTCACGATCACACACCCGACCAGCCGTACGATACTGCGTGCGCCGCAGTCGATGGCGGGCGTATATTGCGCATGCGAGAATCGATGTGTGGTTTATAAAAGTGTAGGCTCTTACCTAATTCAGTGAAACACCGATATCTCCCCGTGGTTGACAGATCGAGGTGTGCAAGATATAGAGAACGCATTCACCGCTCGCTTCGCTCGCGGTTCATGCGTTCTGAAAAAAGCTTACACCTATCGCTCGCGCTCTGCTCCGCTATCGCGGAGCGCCGCGC
>OBKM01000585.1_pt1 | contig 17836 bp, 23 predicted proteins | sample 1519691 | NCBI WGS metagenome assembly OBKM01 (sample SAMEA37050418, study PRJEB22526) | metagenome | biome: saline pan; feature: lake; material: water | place: Egypt | collected 2015 | depth 0.5 m | reverse complement strand
GCGACCTTCTTCGAGTCGGGAACGAGCTTGGCCGAATACTCGCGTTCCTCGTACTCACCCTGCAGATACTGATCGAGCACGGGATGGGTGAGCAGACTGTTCAGCAGCTCGTGGGGTTCGGCTTCCTCCGCCGCGAGTGAATCGAGGTGGAACACGGTGCCGATCGACAGCGAGTCCTCGTTGGTGTAGAGAAAGCCGCCGCCACGGACACCGTCGAACAGATCGCCCGAGAACAGGTGTGCCGCCCCCTCGTCCTCGTCGATATCGAACCGCTCGTTGATCACCTCGGGCTCCATGTCGACGACCGCTTTGACGCCCTGGAACCACTCATCGGGCTCGTCCCAGTCCATCAGCCCCGCGTCGCGGGCGAGTTCGGAGTTGACGCCGTCGGCGGCGATGACCACGTCAGCCGTGATCGGGTCCAGTTCGTCACAGGTCACGCCGACGATCCGGCCGTTCTCACGGAGTAGACCGTTCACCCGGACGTCCGTCAGGAGGCCGCCCCCAGTCTCTCGGGTCATCTCGTGGACGCGCTCGGCGAGCCACGAGTCCATCGGTCGTCGCAGGACCGAGTCACACCAGGCCGTGTCGTGTTCGTGGACGCGCTCCAGATCGAACGTCTTGACCCTGTTTCCGGCGATGTTGTGGATGTAGTTCTCGTCGACCGGGCGCTCGGATGCTTCCTCGCGGAAGTCGGGGAACAGGCTATCCATCGTGTAGGGTGCGGACTCCTCGGCGTAGATCAGCCCGCCGGAGACGTTCTTCGAGCCGGCCTCGACGCCGCGTTCTAATACGAGCGTCTCGACGCCCTGACGAGCGAGCGCGGCCGCCGCCGCAGCCCCGCCCGGTCCTGCACCGACGACGATCGCCTCGTAATGTTCGTACTCGTCAGTCATCGGTCTCACCCCCGTCTGTCGCGACTGCTGTCTCGACGATCGCGTCGCCCGGATCGCCGCTTTCGAGCGCATCGATCAGGTTGGGAATCACCTCGAAGAGATCACCCTGGATGTAGTAATCCGACCAGTCCCGGATGTCGGCGTCCGCATCCGTATTGATCGCGACGATCGTATCGGACTCGTCGCAGCCGACCTTGTGCTGGATCGCTCCCGAGACGCCGGCGGCGATGTAGAGATCCGGCTGGACCTCCTGGCCGCTCTCACCGATCTGTCGGTCCTCGCCAGTGTACTCCTCGACGTGCCCGTCGAACTGGAACGAGGAGGTGATGATCCCGCGGGTGAGCCCAAAGGCGGCGTCCTCGAACGCGTCGGTCAAGTCGAGACCGAGTTCGATCCCTTTCGTCGGGTCGCGGTCGATCCCGCGGCCGACACAGACCACGACCTCGTGGTCGGTCAGATCGACGCCGCTTTCGAGCATATCGTACTCCTCGATGTCGACGAGCAACCAGTCGTCGTCGAGTTCGAGGTCGTGTTCGATCACCTGTCCCTCCCGCTCGTAGTCCGGCTCCGGCATCTCGAACTTGCCCGGGATCACCGACGCGCCCTGTGGGTGGAACTCCCGTCGGGGGGAGTCCAGACAGAGGATCGTCGAGTACTCGAAGCCCGAGAAGTCCGGCCGGGGCATGTGGAGCACGCGCTCGAACCGTTTCTTGCCCCCCTCGCCGCCGGTCTTGGCCGGGTTGCTGATAACCACGTCGTCGATGTACAGATCCGAACAGTCACTTGCTAGCCCGGAGTCGAGTTCGGCCTGGACCAGCGCGGAGAGGTCCCGGCCGTTGTTCGTTGCCGGGAAGACGACGTACCGCGGTTCGTCGTAGTCGCGCCAGTCCTCCTCGTGGCGGTTCTCGCGGACGTAGGGATGGCCCGCACCGCGGGCCATATCGCAGTAGATCTCGGTATAGGGTTTGTGTCGGAACCGCTCGAGTTCGGGGTCGTCGTAGTACAGCGCCACGTCCGCGCCGTACGCGATCGTCTCCTCGGCAAGCTCTTCGACGTCCGAGCCGATCACCACGGCGACGACGTTCTCATCTGCCTCATACCGCTCGTTGTATTCGTCGATCAGCTCGCGGGCCTTTCCGAGTAGCTCCTTCGACACGTCGACGAGCTCACCCGCCTGCGTCTCACAGTAGACCCACATATCCCGATACTCGCCGTCCTCCAGCGCACGGACGTGCTCTTTGTCCGCGGTCGGATGGTCGAGGTGTGGATGTGCCTCCTCGGGCGGCTCGATCTCGATTTCGGTCTCCTCGCTGCCAAGCACCGAGTCGAGTTGCTGGTCGATCAGCCGGAGTACTGTATCACGGTTCTCGCCCTCCTGTTCGGCGTCTCGCAGCTCTTCGAGACGCTCCGGATCGTCGATGTCCCGGACGAGGTTCGCGGCGTCGGCGGTACTCAGTTCGGCGATATCGGCGTCCCCGTCGCCGTCGTCGTCTTCGCTCAGCGTCTCGATCCGGCTCTCGATGAGTGTTTTGACCGGGATGCGATCCTCGCTCTCCGCTTCGAGATCGAGCATCTCCTCCAGCTCGTCGAGATCCTCGACGTCCTTGATCTTCGGTCCCAGCTCCGAGATGTCGTACTCGGTCGGGTCGATCTCAACCATCGTCAGTCACCCCCCGCCTCCGCGCGTCCGGCGGCGTGTGGTTGCAGTTCGTCGAGCAGCTCGCCCATCGCGTCAGCGTCCGCGGGATCGATCTCCGTGGCTTCACGCTCGGAGGGCGCTTTCGGGATCGGATCGACGCCCTGGACGATCGTCGGCGAGCCGTCCAGCCCGATGTAGTCGGGGTCGAGATTGAGCTCCTCGTGATCCCAGACGGTCAGATGCTCCTCGAAGTTCTCGGCGCGCGCTTTGGTCTCCTCACGAAGATCGCGGTGTTTCAGGCGATGCTCGGCCCGCCGATACACCGGCTCGAACTCGGGATCGGTGACGATCACTGCCGGCATCGGCGCTTCGACGGTTTCGATCTCCTCGATGTCGCCCTCGACGAGTCGCTTTGCCCGCACGACACCCTCCTCGGGATACGCTTCGATCGAGATGACGTGCGTGATCATCGGCCAGTCCAGCCCCCAGCAGGTCTGGGGACCGGTGTGGCCGGTTTCGCCGTCGGCAGTTTTGAATCCGGCAAAGACCAGGTCGGGGGGCTCCTCTAGCTGTTCGATCCCCACGGAGACCGTGATCGCCGTCGCCCAGGTGTCGGCCGCCGCCATCTCCCGGTCGGAGAGCAGATACAGTTCGTCGGCATACACCGATTCCATCCCCTCCCTGAGTATATCCTTGTATCCGGGCGGTCCCATGCTCATCAGCGCCGCGGTCCCGCCGTTCCTGACCTTTGTCTGTAACGCCGCTTTCAGCGCGAACTCGTCGTTCGGGTTCATCACTGTCGGCGTATCACCGCGTTCGAGATGGCCGTCCTCGTCGAACGACACCGCGCCCTCGCTGAAATCCGGTACTCCCTTGGTAAGTGTTACTGTGAACATTGGTAGCTTGTAACGTGTGTTGTGACCAGTGGTGGCCTCTGAGGTGGTATGACCGAGCCGTGTCTCCCGTGCCGCCGTGTTATGTCCGTCCGGCGCGCCCGGAGTCTACGTCGATTGCGTCGACTGGACAGACGTCGACACAGAGCATACAGTCGATACACTGCTCTTCGTGTGCCGGTTCAGCCTTGATCTCGCTTTCGGGATGTCCCGGTGTATCGACCCACTCGAAGACGTCGACCGGACAGTCCTCCAGACACGCACCGTCGGCCAGACAGATGTCGAAATCGACGGCGACGTGTGTTCCGTGAATGCCGAGCTTCTCGGGCGGGTCGACCGGCCCCCAGACGGTGACGCCGTGTTCGTTCTCCTCCTCGTGGACCTCCCGGTTCTGTTCGAAGTTTGCATCGATGGCCATTGCTACCTAGTATGCAGATGTGGCGGTTACTTAAATCTTGAATAGAAAACCACTATATTCTGGGGCTATTTACGTCAGACTGCAAACAGGCGGGTCGGAGTTGGCCTGCACCCGAACGTTTGTACAGATGGCGGCCGTCAATCGGCCAAATGACTCCGTCCGAGGAGTGTACCGAAGCGGGCTGTGAGCGGCCCGGTGCAGTGTTGCTCCATATTCCCTGGGGAGACGATCGAATCGTCTGCACCGCTCACGCACGGGTACTGGCACGTACCGACGGCGTGGTAGCTGAACCACTCGAGGACGCCGCTGACGACTGGCAGTAGTTCACTCCTGTTCCCGGGAGACGTCCTGTTTGAGCTCTACCTGTCCGCTGGCTCGCATCGAGCCGTCGACCGTCGCGCCGGCTTCGAGTTCGAGGTCGCCGGCCGAGACGTCACCGAGCACCCGGGCGTCGTCGGCGATTGCGACGGTTCCGTTCCGCGTCGTCACGTCGCCGTGGATCCGTGTTCCCGATCCGATCAGGATATCGTCGCGGGCTCGCAGACTGCCGAAGACGTTGTTCTCCTCGCCGACGACGATCGACTCCGCCCGGACGTTCCCGTGGAGTCGACAGCCATCGCCGATCCGAGCGGGCGTCGAGACGCGCCAGGCGTCGTCGCTAACGGTCGCCGATCGTGGGATCACGAGCGGCTCCTGGTCGGGATCCTCGCTCTCGGCGAACTGTCCGAACAGCTCCTCGGCAGCCTCTTCCTCGCCGATCCGCAGGAGCTGCGAGAGGTAGATGAAGAGGAAGACGATCGTCGGCATCGGGTTCCGGATGACGATCCAGCCGTTCGCCTCGAACCCCTCCTCGATGTCCACGTCGTCGCCGATGTCGAGGTCGCCACTGACCATCAACTGGCCGCCGACGTGGACTCGCTCGCCGAGGTAGGCGTCACGGCCGACGAGAACGTTTCCGGCAACGTCACACCACATATCGAGCCGACAGTCCGCCTCGGCTTCGATATCGCCGCCGAATTCGACGCCCTCGCCTGCGAGCACGTTCCGGCCGCGAACGCCGAACTCGATCCTGCTCCGTCCGCCGACGACGACATCCCCGTCGGTCACCAGATCGTGTTCCTCGACTGTCGTCCCGTCGGGAATCGACAGCTCGTCGAGTGGGTCCGTTCGCAGCGACACACGACCGTGTTTCCTCCCGTGGCTAATAAACCCCGCGCGGGCGTCCGACGAGCGTCAGACGGTTCCGGTCGTCAGTCTGATACACTTTTAGGCGCGAGACGCTCAACTGTTCGTATGACCACACTCGCGTTCGACGAACACGGCGTCGATGTCGTCTACGAGGGAACAGAGTTCCGGCTCGAAAAGGAACTGATCGAGGAAGCGACGCAGAAAGGCTACTACGACGTGACCGATCACGAAGTGTTGCAGATGGTCGCCTCGAACCCGAACCTGCAAGGGGAGCCACGGCGCATCGGTGACATAGTGAACAGGTGAGAGATCGTCCGCGACGGCTGGAACCATCCCACCAACCCGAACTCCCGAAGCCCCTATTTGTATAGGGTGTTCTGGGATCCCAGTATGCGCAAGTTAGGGACTATCGTTATCTTGCTTTCCATGAACATGCAAACGAGCAATGAGTACCCCGGATTCGACACTCGGCGGTGGTGGGGATGTCCCTCCAGACGGTGGGGCGGTGAGCGACCGCATCGTCGCGATGCTAGCCGAACAAAAGGACGTAGACGGGCGTGATCTCGAACCGATTCACGACACAGTTGATCTTGAAGCGATCGACGATCTGATCGAGCACCGATCGGACGTGACCGACCGATCACTGAACCTCTCCTTGGTCGTACAGGGGTGCCAGGTCGTCGTCCACGGCGACGGTAGCGTCGTGGTACGATCGATCGGTTCGGCCGAAACGCGGGTCGAAGACCGAGGCGACAGTGACAGGTAACGACGACCGACCGGTGGGCGAAAATAGTTCGGAATCCACCATACTGTGTACACAGTGTGGTGCGACGATCGACAGGTCCGAGTGGCATCCAGTGATCGTCGATGAGGGCGATGACGGGGAGTTCCAACTGTATCCGTTCTGCGACGAGACATGTCGAGACGAGTGGCAGTGAACTCCGATCGAAAGCACTACTTCTTTATTCGAGCGTGGTGGAGTATTGCGAAGAGAGTACACAGATATGGATGGGGGGGACCGGGGGACGTACCGATACGGAGGAGAACAGGGAGATCGAATACGCAGCGGTCAGCGACGACGGGGACGATACCGGGACGCTGTTCGATCCGGACGCGGAGGACGCCTGGATCGAGTCGGATACGCTGGTGTCGCTGGTCGACGACGAGGAGTCCGGCACGCGTTTCGACGCCGAGACGGGCACGTACCACATCGAGTACGACTGGCGGACGTCGATGCCGATGAGCATGATCGTCGTCATGGTCGTCGCCGACCTCGAAGGAGCGGATCCGATGGAGCTGACGCCGTTGTACGATTCGCTGGATCCGGAGCTGCTGGATACACTCTTTAGCCCGCGTTCGGACGGGACGCTCGCGGTCGGGGAGGTGACCTTCACCTTCGAAGGATACGAGATCCACGTCTACCGACACGGTCACATTAGCGTGCGCCCGCCGGAGGCACGGGATACTCAACCGTCGTAGCGGTCCGCAGCCGACTCGAAGGAGAGCTCCGATTGCTCGCGGCTGCGTCGACTTTCTGCTTCCGCGAGCGCTTCCGGATCGGGAGACACGTCGTCGGTGATCCGCGCCCACGAGTCGTGAACCTTGGCGTGACACCACCGACAGAGATACACCGTGATCTCGTGGGTGAGTTCCTCGCCGTCGCCCGCATAGGAGAGGTGGTGCTCTTCTAGCAGGGGTCGCTCCTCGTCGTGGGCGACCCGGCGCTCTTCGAGTCCACAGCGAAGACACTCACGATCGTGGTTTCGAGAGCGAAAGTGTGGACAGTCCGCCCAGTCCCAGTCGTCGCCCGAAGCGACCGGACACGCGAACTCGTCGGCCCGTCGTTCACGCGCGAACTCGGGGTCCTGCTGGGCATACTCGAAGGCGTATCGGCAGCGCCCATCATCGGTGACGTAATCGCAGACATCGACGTGGTCGTACGGGTCGTCGACGCCAACCGACGTTCCCGAGGGCGTCTTCTCCATAGCAGTACTGAACGCCGAACCCTGTTGAACCCTTCCTAGACCCCGTGTTCGATCTCCCGCATCAGCGTGTAGCTGTTTGTCCGTTCCTGGCCCAGCGCGGCGGGATGTGCGCCGACCGCAATGATCAGGTCCTCGTCGTTCGTGACCGTCGCCACGTGGATATAGATCTCGACTTCCTCACCCTCGAACTCGGTCGTAGTCTCGAACGTGCTGACGAGTTCTTCCTGTTCGAGGACGATCTCCTCGCGTTCCTCGACCAGTTCGATATCATCGACACCGTCGTAATCGTCGCCCAGTTCGTTCTGGAACTCATCGAGGAGTTCCTCGTGTGAAAGTTGTGCGATCGGGTTGAGTGATCGCCCCAGCAACTCCGCACTCGGGGTCGAAACCACGGCGAACGTCGCCGCTTGCTGCACGTCGCCCTGTACGGTCAGATCCTTCTCGTACGTGTTGATCCAGTTGGTTACGACAAGCTGTCGTTCGATTCCGCCCGCTTCCACCTGTTCGTCGATGGTCAGTTCCTCGGTTTCGAGGTGTGCGTACTCGGTCTCGTCGAGTCCGGCGTCGCTGACTGCGGCTTCGGATGCAGTGAACTCGACTGTCTCTCCGCTGATCAGATCCATACAGCCCGCCATCGACGCCATTCCGACTGCGGCACCCGCCAAGACGGCTCGTCGTCCCAGTTTCATGAGGGTAACAAGCCGGTCAGTGAATAAACTCTTTGCGGCAAGTAGCTGTGTGTATCTGTAGCAATCCCGTTACTACCACTCCACAAACGGCGTTCCCGAGCGGCTCTGCTCCCGGTAGTCACGCTGCATCGTCCTGACGGCGTCCTCGAAGGAGTGACCCGCCGCCAACTCCGCCCGGACCCGGTCTAGTTTCCACGTGCTCGGCGTGATTCCGTGTGCCCACCGGGCTTCGAGCGGATCGATATAGCGAGCGATCGTCTCGTCCGCAACGCCCTGTTCGCGCAGTCCGGCCCGAACGTGCTCGAACAGGTCATCGTAGATGACGTCTTTCCTTTCGGTGTACTCCCCATCGGCAGTGATCCATGCCAGATCGGCATCGATACCGTCCTCCGCGGCGGCGTAGAAACTCCGCTCGGCGGCCTCGTGATCGAGTTCGATCAGGGGATGGTCTGTGGCAACGATGCCCCGGAGTAGACCGGCAACGAGCACCTGCAAGCCGACGTTGCCCCGGATCGTCGGCTGTGCTGGCAGGGGTCGATACTCGATGCGGACGGACTTGGTGTCGCCGTCCCCGACGGGCTGGCCGCCGACCACCGAGCGGACCCAGCGCCAGTAGGTCCCGCGTTTGTGATCGAACTCCCAGAGCCGTTCGCCGATCGTTTCTCGGTCGCCCTCCTCGACCCATTCACGGAGGAACGGAGCGCAGGTCGGATCGTCGAGCAGCGACGAGAGCGTGTCCCGTGTCGTATCGATATCTTCGGGGACGCGCACTTTGTTCCACGCAGCGTTGATCGACCCCTCGAAGGCGGCGATCCGCAGTTCGTGGTGTGTCTCGTCGAGCAGTCGGTCGGGATCGTCGACGTCGTACAGATCGACCGGTAACAGCGGCGAGTTCGTCGCCAGCGCGAGCACCGGCCCCAGCGTCCGGATCGCCGCGTTGTAGTAGGCAGGCAGCGCGTCGGCATCCGGTAGCTGCAGATGGGGCTGAATCGAACTCGTCAGGGATTCACAGAGGATCGACGGAAAGGTGACATCCGCGCCTGGAACCGAGAGTGATACCGACCCGCCTACCTGTTCGAGGATTTGGTTGTCGAGCGCCCAGTACCGCGGTGACTCGGTCATGTTACGTGCGATCGTCACGCCGTCTTCGACGGTGACGTCGCCGAGATACGACTGCGTTCCTTCGGCCGGCGGGACGGCCCACATAGCATCGAGTACGACCTCCGCGTCAGCCGCACGAGCGCCGGCCCGCGTCCCGTCGAGGTTCTCGCGCAGTTGGTCGGCCTGAGCGGCGATTCCATCCTCGTCGAACAGCGTGGGCTCGGTGTGTAACTCCGCATTGTGGAGCCCCAGCTCCCGGTCACAGGGGCCATCGAACACGGCGTCGGGGAGCCGAGCGAGGCCGCTGTCGTCGACCGCGTACGTTTCGATTTCGATCCCGAGGGCGAACCCCGGATTGTCCAGTGCATCTGCCTCTAGCATCTCGGCGACCGTCTCGGCCTGCCGCTCGACGCGCTCGTCGAACGTCGCCTCGGCGTCGCCCGAGAGTGACCGCCGGACGAGTTCGATATTGTCTGCCATTATCCTCGTATTGTACGCTCCCGTCATAGCACTTCGGCATCGAAGCCCCCGGTCTGGATCTGATTTCCCAACGCCTTTGAAACTCGTCTGCCAATTCGAGCATATGTCACTACCGACCAGCGACGACTGTCCGCGCGCGAATGGAATGCCGATGCTCGGTCTCGGGACGTGGAAAAACGAGGATCCGGACCAGTGTGCAGACAGCGTCCGGACCGCGCTGGAGACGGGCTACCGGCATATCGATACGGCAGACCTCTACGGTAACGAGGCGGCTGTCGGTGAAGGTATCCGGGAGGCCGATGTCGACCGCGAGGACGTGTTTCTCGCCACGAAACTCTGGACCGATGACCTTGGATACGAGGACGCTATCGCCTCGGCCGAGGAGCGCCTCGACACGCTCGGCGTCGACTATCTCGATCTGCTGTATATCCACTGGCCCGCAAAGAGCTACGACCCTGAAAAGACGTTCCGCGCGTTCGAGGAGCTGCACGATCGCGGGCTGATCGAGCACGTCGGGATCAGCAACTTCGAGCCGGAGGGGATGAGGACCGCGGTCGAGCACTGTGACGTACCCATCTTCGCCAATCAGGTGGAGTGCCACCCGTTCCTGCCCCAGGAAGAGGTCCGGGCGACCGCCGCCGACCTCGATATCGAAGTCGTCGCCTACTCGCCGCTGGCCCGCGGAGGCGTGTTCGACTCGGAGGTGCTGACCGAAATCGCCGATACACACGACGCCAGCGCGGCACAGGTCAGTCTCGCGTGGCTGCTCGACAAGGGTGTTACGCCGATTCCGAAAGCCACCGGACGCGAGCATATCGAGGACAACTGGCGCGCGCTTGCGCTTGAACTGACCGATGACGAAATCGAGCGGATCGATGCCATCGACGAGGTTGACCGGAAAGTCGATCCCGATTTCGGTCCGTGGAACTGACTCCTGAACTGCCGGAACGTTAACAACGGATCGCTCGTTCTGTTTTCTATATGAGTACGCGGTCGTCCGGGAGCGGCGGGCTTGTCGACGGAATCAGGATCGACCTGCGGCGGCTCCACGAAAGCTGGATGGAGCTCGTCTTTCCCCGCCAGCGCGGCAGCGGTCATTCCGTCATGGGGAAGTGGACGCCATCGACGACCAGCGGCTGGATCGCCTACCGGCTCTGGTCGACGGTCGGCATCCCGATCGTGGCTGTGCTGTATCCGCTTGCACTCTTTGGCCTCATGTTCCGGTTTTACGCGACCCGCGTCGACCGGGTCGCGGCGGGTCTCGGCGTCGCTGGCGTCGTCGTCCTCGCAGGGCTCGTCTGGGGCGTACTGACGGTGGCCGCCCACCAGACGTTCAGCACCGACGGCTTTCTGGCGGTGCTTGCGGCCGCTGTCGTCGCGACGATCGCTGCCGGGCTCGCGGTCGTCTTCTCGCAGGTCGGCGGCCGCCTCGTCTCGGTCGTCTTCGCGTACCCGTTTGCGATGACCGCGCTGTTCCTCCCGCCCGTCGTAGCCGCGCTGGTCTCGCCGACGCTGGGCGAGATAATCCTCTCCGGGAGCGACTCGCTGGCGATCTGGCTGCTCGACACCGTTTTGACGGTGGGCGGACTCAGCGAGTGGCTCTCCGAACAGTACACCCTCGCCGGCGCAGCGTATCTCGGAATGTGGTTCGGTATCGCCGTCCCGCTTGGGTGGCTGATCGGCTCGCTCGTTGCACTCGCCGGACTGGTCCGACCGGCCTGAGCTGTCTCGGTACGCTTAGGAACCCTCAGTCCTGAGGTAGATATATGGAGTTCGACCTGACCAAAACCGTCGTAGCGTTCCTCGCAGTCAACGCGGTCGGCGTCGGCGCGCTGATGGGTGCGCCGATGGGAATGACTGAAAGTACGATCCTGACGATGGTGCTGCCCTCGATGCTGGTCTTTGGCCTGATCACGCTCGCGATCGGCGTCAAGTTCGGCGAGTACCGCGCAACTGCGGCCTGACCGGTCGCTCTGTTGTATCGCTCTCACGTCCGATCCCGTCAATTATTTCCCCGCGTAGGGCCACCCTCGACATATGTTTGGAGGAGGAGGCGGCGGCATGGACCCCCGCAAAATGAAGCAGATGATGGAACAGATGGGCGTCAACATGGAGGATATCGACGCCGAAAAAGTAATTATCCAGACCCCGGATGCCGATCTCGTGTTCACCGATGCCGACGTGAACAAGATCGACGCACGCGGGCAGGAAACCTATCAGATCGTCGGCTCGCCCGACGAACAGGAGCCCGGCAGCGCCGGCGGCTCGGCCGCCGCAGTCGAGAGCGGTGACGCGGGCGGCGTCCCCGACGAGGACGTCGAAATCGTCGCGATGCGGACCGGCGCAAGCGAGGATGACGCCCGAGAGGCCCTCGAAGCCAACGACGGCGACCTCGCCGCCGCAGTCGACCAGCTAGAGTGACCGTTCTCGTCGTTCGCGGCAGCAGACAGTTCCTCGTGGAACCTGGCGAGGAACAGGGCACCGACCTCGGCGTACTGGAAGTGCCCGAGGACGTCGAGCCGGGCGATACCATCACGACACATCTCGACGAGGAGTTTCAGGTCCGCCGACTGCGCGGTCCCGACCTGTTCAACCACATGGAGCGCACCGGCGCGCCGATGATGCCCCGCGATATCGGGCTGATCATCGGCCATGTCGGCGTCGGGCAGGGCGACCGCGTCCTCGATGCTGGGACCGGAACTGGTGTCCTCGCCTCGTATCTCGCTCGTGCGGGCGCGGACGTGCTGACGTTCGAGCGCGATCCCGAGTTCGCGGAGGTTGCCCGCGGGAACATGGAGCTGGCCGATGTGAGCAATCGCGTCGACATCCGGGCTGGCGACGTGACCGACTACGTCGAGGACTGCGAGGAGCGTTTCGACGTCATCACGCTCGATACGGAGGATGCCGCCACAGTCGTCGAGGAGGCTCCCGACCTGCTCGCACAGGGTGGCTACCTCGCCGTCTACTCGCCGTTCGTCGAGAACACCCGTGAGGCCTGTCGCGCTGCACGGGAGGTTGGCCTCTCCGATGTCGTCACACAGGAGACGATTCAACGGGAGATGGACTTCGACGACCGTGGTTCACGCCCATCGACTGCGGGCGTCGGCCACACTGGCTATCTGACGTTCGCGCGGAACGTCTAGTCTCGTTTTCGCAGATTCGTCACATCCAGTTTGGATTCCAGAGCCTCCACCTGAAAATCGGCGTCTGCAACGATCAGATGGTCGCTAGTGGATCGTGCAGTAGCGGCGATAAGTAGGTCTCGCACCCCCATTCGCTGCCCGTCATCGAGCAACTTGTCCTGTAGTTTCGCCGCTTCGATAGCGACTGTCTCACTCACGTCGATCGACCGAATACCGTCGAATCGCTGTCGCTCCGCGTCAACATCGGTTCGTCCGCTTCCCAGCGATCCATCAAGGACTTCGTAGACACAGAGTGTAGACGTGAGATACGGTCCCGGCTGCTCTTCGACGAACTCGACCGTTTCCTCGCGCCCTTCAAGCATGTCGATGATGACTGACGAATCGAGAAACGTCATCGACGGAAACTCTCCCGGGAGCGATCGATTGCACGCCGCGCGTGATCTGCAGTTTCAGCATCCCACGATCCTATATCGACCGGTTCTTCCTCACCTGCTAGTCTGGCCAGTAGTTCGTCGAAGCTCTCGTTTTCACGTTTCAGGCGGGTGAGTTTCTCTTTTGTCTCGTCGGAAACACGGATCGAGGTGCTCATATGTATACATAGCGCATACATCATTTAAGTACTTTCGCCGGGACACTGGGTTCGTTCTGGACCGACACCACGATCATCCCACATCCCGAATCAGATCGAGCACCTCCTCGCGCCACTCGCCGGGAGTCGCGTCGACGCCCTCGACCGATCTGGGGTGTGCGCCCCCCGCGATCCGGAAGCCGTCGCCGAGCCAGACGGCGAGCCACCCCTCGATGCCCATCGATTCCCCCTCGGCGTCGAACCGTCCGCGATAGCCCAGCAGCGTCGCCCGGTCGCCGGTCTCGACGCGCATGCGCTGGCGGGTCGTCTGCTCGACATCCCCGATCCCTCTGGCTTCGAGATCCTCCGCGAAGGCCTGCTTTGCCTCCCTGACGACGGTCGACCGGATCATCGGTCCCATCCCCGGACCCAGAGGCGGCGAAAAGGAGAGCCGCGTCGCGAAGAAAAACCGGAGCGTCGTGTCGCCGACTGCCGGGCGCAACCGCTCGCGCAGGTCGGCGTCCTCGTACACCAGCGTCCGACCAGTCACCGTCAGCGTCGGCAGCCGAAACCGCATTTCGGTGGTGTCCTCGATGCGCTCCCAGCCCTCGGCATCGAGACGCTCCTCCGGGACGGCGGGCGGCGGCTCTGCCATCGGGCGTAGTACGCTCGCGGGCTACTTCAGGATTGGCGCGGGCGAGAGCGACTTTCGCTCCGCCCCGCTCGTCGACATACCGAAGATACCAGAACTTGGCTCGTCATCCGACGCGATGTCACTCGACCACACAACCGCCCCGGGCGGAGCATCGAAAGGGGCCGACGGCTCGGCGGCTCCGCCGACGCAAGGCTCGCAGGACGGAGGCCGAGGATCGCAGCGAGGCAGCGCCGTCGAGCGGGAGGGGCTTTCGGGAATGGCTGTGAAGCTAGCGGCGGCTGTCGTTGGAATGAACGAGTCAAAAGCGGGTACGGCTCCAGTTAGTGGTCGTCTTCGCGCCACTTGTGCTCGCAGTCGGTACAGATAAAAAAGCGAGTTTCGGACTCGTCGGCCGCGCGGATCTGTTGCATGTACCAGTGGGCACGATCGTTGTCACATTCGGGACACTGCGCCGACGTGGTCGGCAGGCCGCTGTCGCCGTCGCCCGTTTCGATCACTTCGGTGACCTCCTGATCGTCGGTGAGCACGTAGTTCGCGTCGGGGTTTTTCGGCTGTTTGTTGCCACAGCTCCCACAGACCCACAGTTCGTCGTTGGCTTTCATCATCGAGCCGCACTCGTCGCAAAACTCCATTGGTACACACGACTACTCCCGTGGGGAGTGATAAGCCCGGCGTTTGGCCGGTTGACCTGCGAAACTGTTCCGCTCCGACACCCATTTACTTGTCGGCTCCTGAGCAGAAATTATGACGCGTCCCCGAACAGCGCTTGCAGTTTTCGCCCTCCTCGTGTTGGTCGTCGGCGGGCTCGGTCTCGCCGCCGCCGTCCCCGATGCACGCCTGATCGTCGACGATGTCGAGGTATCTCCCGAGACCCCTGCTCCGGACGAGACGACGACGGTGGATCTGACCGTCTCGAACTCCGCCGGGAGCGGTGAGCCCGTCACCGTCGACAAGGCCCGCCTCCACGACGACGAGCGAACGTACGCGACCGCCGAGAACGTCAGTGCACTGTCGCCCGGCGATACGGTCACGATACCGCTCTCGACCGCCTTCGAGGAGGCTGGCGTCCACGAGCTGACGGCGACCGTAAACGGGACCTACACGACGACCGACGAGGACGGCGACGAGATCGAGGAGTCGGTAACGATCACGTACCCGGTCACCGTCGTGGTCGGTGGGGTCGACGCGGGCGGCATCGAGGACGACGTACAGGTCGACGCGCAGGCAGTCGATGCGAGTGACATCGAAACCGAGGACGAGGAGGACGCCGCAGCAGGTGTCGATCTGAACGTCGGCGACCTCGGTGGCGCGTTCGGGGATGTAGGGATCGAAGATGGCGACGCAGCGGCGGACGACGAGGACCAAGCAGCCAATCGAAGTAGCGATCGGCTGCTCCGGATCGAGGTGACGAACTTCGGCACGGCGACTGCTCGGTCAGTCGTCGTCGAACCCGCGGCCAACGAGACATCGCTGCCGAGGATCCCGGCGTCCGATCTCGCCCCCGGCGAACAGGAGACCGTCTTTCTCGATCTCGATCGGGTCGAACGAGCGGGAACGATCGACGTGACGGCGCGGTACACGCTCGGAACCGACCGACTCGCGAGCGCGACTGCCTACGAGTACACGCCCGAGCGCACCCCCACCGCGACGCTCGATTTGACCGATCTCGATATCGTGGCCGACGGAGAACAGGTGCAGATCTCTGGGAACGTCGCCAACGTCGGCACGGCCGGCGCGAACGGCGCTGTCGTCGCCGTCGAGCCTGCGGCCGGGGTCGAGCCGACCTACCCCCAGCGGAACTACTTCGTCGGGGCCGTGCCGGAAAGTGACTTCGTCGGGTTCGATCTGACCGCGACGGTCGACGAGGACGTGACCGAGGTGCCGATCACGGTGACGTATCTGGACGACGGGGTAGAGCAAAAACACACCGTCGAACTCGACTACACGCCCCGCGAGCAGTCGGGTGGCGATGACGGCAGGACGGTCTGGCCCTTCGCACTCGCTGGGGGCATCAGCCTGCTGGCACTGGGCGGCGGTGGGCTGGTCTGGAGGAAGCGTAATGGACGCGACTGAGAGGGCAACCGCGGCGGACGATCCGCCGGCATCCGATCCGGCGCTGGAACTCGATACCGTCCGAAAGGTCTACGACAGCGGCGCGGAAACCGTCGTGGCGCTCGACGACGTCGATCTCCGCGTCGAGCGCGGCGAGTTCGTCACCATCATGGGACCAAGCGGGAGCGGGAAATCGACCATGCTCAACGTACTCGGGTTGCTCGACGAGCCGACGTCCGGGACGGTCCGAATCGACGGCAGATTCACCGGCGATCTCTCGGATGACCGTCGGACGACGATGCGAAAGGAGCTGCTCGGCTTCGTCTTCCAGGACTTTTACCTGTTGCCAACGCTGACCGCTGTCGAGAACGTCACGTTACCAACCATCTTCGGGGACGGCCCCCCGCGGCGCGAGCGCGCGGTCGACCTGCTCGAACGGGTCGGTCTGGGCGGGCGGCTCGATCACACCCCGACGGAGCTCAGCGGCGGCCAGCAACAGCGCGTTGCAATCGCACGAGCGCTCATCAACGAACCGCGGATTCTGCTGGCCGACGAGCCGACCGGCAACCTCGACCGGGACACGAGCGAGCAGGTGCTGGACGAGCTGTCCGGGATCACCGAACAGGGCGTCAGCGTGATCGCCGTGACCCACGACGAACTGGTGACCGAGTACACCGATCGAACCGTCGAGTTGTTCGACGGGCGAATCCGATGACTGGGGCGTGCTGGCGGCTACAGCGAGGTGACCTGCTGTGGTGAAGTTCCCGGCCGTCTTCGTCGCACGTCGGAATCTCTCGCGCAACCGGTTCCGATCGATTCTCGCGGGGCTCGGAATCCTCATCGCAGTCGTCGCCATCGCCGCGCTTGGCATCTTCGGGAACGTGCTCTCGCTCGGCGCTGCGGACGCGCTGGGCGATATCGGCAACGAGGTCGTCATCACACCGAACGCCGACGAAGGGTTCGACGAACTCACAGAGCGACAGGTCCAATCTATCGAGCGCGTCACCGACGACGTGACCGTCGCCCCGATCAGGACCGAAACGGGACTGGTCACCCGAGGGACGGAATCGACCGCATCGACGCTGTACGGAATCGAAGATCCAGCCGCGATCTACGAGGCAGACGAAGGACGGTTGCCGGACCGGCATACACAGGGGGCGATCCTCGGGAGTAGCGTCGCCGAGCAGCTGGACGCGGGCGAGGGCAACGTCGTTACCATCGACGACACGACCTACCGGGTGATCGCGGTACTCGAACCGGTCGAGTCCTTCGGTCCGCTCTCGGCGGACGACGCCGTCTTGCTGCCCGAAAGCGCCGTCGGGGGCAGCGGTTACGAGCAGGTGATCCTGCGCGGCGAGGAGACGGGCGCAACGGGAGCTGCAGCCGAGGCGGTCAGGGGCGAACTCAACGCGCGTGAGGAGCGAATCGATGTCTTCGAGCTATCGGAGATCACCGACGAGATCGACGAGTTCTTCTCCCTGTTGCAGAGCTTCCTGCTCGGTCTCGGAGGGATCTCGCTAATAATCGCCGGTGTGAGCATCCTGAACGTGATGCTTATGAGTACCGTCGAACGTCGCGAGGAGATCGGTGTCATGCGCGCGGTCGGCGTCAAGAAGGCCGAGGTGCTCCGGATGATGCTGATCGAGGCGGGCCTGCTCGGGCTGCTCGGCGCGGTCGGCGGCGTCGTCGTCTCGGTCCTGCTGGCCGCGGGGCTGTATCTGACCACGCCCGTCGAACTGTGGATCCTGCTCGATCCGGCGAATTTCTTCTATCTCGCGCTGGCTTTCGCGTTCGGGGTCGGTGTGAGCCTGCTCAGTGGGGCCTATCCCGCATGGAAGGCGGCGAGCGAACGACCGGTCGACGCCCTGCGGGACTAACCGTCGCCCTCGGACTGGAACGGCTCGCCGACGGCGCTCCGCGGAAGGGTCGTATGGAGGCCAGTTTGCAGCTCGTCCGACGATTCGTAGCTGTCGGCTGGCAGGTCCGCGACGAGCGAACCCAGGTTTGCTTCCCCGTCCGCGAGCTGGAGCGTCACGTCGTCGAGTGTGGTCGCCGCTTCGTCGGGTGTCACCGGGTAGTTCAGGTCCTCAAGTACAGAATCGATATGGCTGAGTCTGACTTCACGTCCC
>OBKM01000584.1_pt1 | contig 17851 bp, 17 predicted proteins | sample 1519691 | NCBI WGS metagenome assembly OBKM01 (sample SAMEA37050418, study PRJEB22526) | metagenome | biome: saline pan; feature: lake; material: water | place: Egypt | collected 2015 | depth 0.5 m | reverse complement strand
CGAACGTACCGCGACTCGGCTCGGGCGCGGACGGGCCCGGAGACGCTTCCGTTGCTCCACCCGTCCCGGTTCACCAGCACTCCGGGTCGCACGCATCTTATATTCGTCCACCGGCAAACGCGGGTATCGATGGCCACCCGGGAGGAACTCTGGAACTACCGCAACGAGTTCGGCGACGCGTTCGGACGGACGTACTTCCGCCGGTTCGGTCCGGGCGTGATCTCCAGCGTCGGGCTGGGGACGTATCTCGGTGCTCCGACCGACGCGGTCGACGACGCCTATCGGACGGCCGTCGATCTCGCGCTCCGGTCGGGAGTCAACGTCGTCGACACGGCGGTCAACTACCGGTGTGGCCGGTCGGAGCGAATCGTCGGCGAGGCGGTCCGCGAGTCGGCGGTCGACCGCGACGCGGTCGTCGTCGCGACCAAGGGCGGGTTTCTCCCGTTCGACGGCCGCCGTCCCGACGACCCGGTCGCGTACGTCCGCGAGCGGTTTCTCGACGCCGGGATCGTGAGTCTCGACGACCTCGTCGCCGGGAACCATTGTCTCACTCCCGAGTACGTGGAGTGGTCCCTCGACCGGTCGCTCGAGCGGCTCGGACTCGAGACGATCGACTGCTACTACCTCCATAACCCCGAGACGCAACTTGCCGAGCGCGACCGACCGGCCGTCTACGACGCGATCGAGTCCGCGTTCGAGCGACTGGAGCGTCGGCGTCTGGCGGGCGACATCGGTCGGTACGGCGTCGCGACGTGGGACGCCTTCCGGATCTCACCCGACGCGGAACGATACCTTTCGCTGCCCGAGGTGCTCGTGCGGGCGGAGGCGGCAGGGCGGGCCGTCGGCCCGGACGACGACCACGGGTTCGAGGCGATCCAGCTCCCGTTCAACGTCGTCATGGCTGACGCGTTCACGCGAGCGAACCAGCAGCCCGGTCGGCCGGTCCGCGACGGCGAATCGGGGGTGGCCGCGACGACCGATACCGCGGCGTCGACGCTGGAGTTCGCCCACGAGTCCGGGATCTCGGTGTTCACGAGCGCGAGCATCGCGCAGGGTGAGCTCGCGACATCGGGTGCGATTCCCGACGCGGTCGACGCCGAACTCGCCGGCGAGACGCCCGCACAGCGCGCGCTCAACTTCGCGCGGAGCGCGCCGGGCGTCACCTGTTCGCTCGTCGGTGCGAGCGACGTCGAACACGTCCGCGAGAACGTCGCCGCTGGCACCTTCGATCCGCTCGGTGCGGGTGCGTTCGACGCGATCTTCGAGTGAACGGACGGGCGAGAAGGAGACCGTTCGTGGGTGAGAAGGAGACCAACTGGGGGGATGGGGCAGAGCGACGCAGTCGTTACCGGAGATCCTTGTACTCGGTGCCGCACTCGGGGCAGATACGGACCGCGAACACCTCGTCGGGATCGTCCCGCTTTTTAAGAACCATCTCGCAGGCAGCGCAGTTGAGCCGCTCGTAGGTGTCCTTAAACAGGTCGCCATCACGCAGCGCTTTCCTCGTTGATTTCATACGCCGGTGTTGATCGCGAGGTGGTATAAAAACCCCGACAGTGGTCGTCCCGTCCGACGAGCTTAATCGGCTCACCGTCCTAGCGCGGTCGATGTCGGAACCGGCGGGAATGGACGCGTTCACGCACCTCGGAGCGACGGTGCGGGCGGCGCTCTCGGAGCGCGGGTTCGAGACGCCGACGGAGCCCCAGCGGAAGGCGATCCCCCCGATCGCCGCCGGTCGGAACGCCCTCGTGCTCGCGCCCACGGGCAGCGGGAAAACGGAGACGGCGATGCTCCCCGTCCTTGACGCCCTCGTGGAGGCTCGCGACGCCCCTGGCGACCCGCCAAACGCCGGAATCTCGGCGCTGTACGTTACGCCGCTGCGCGCGCTCAACCGCGATATGATGGACCGGCTGGAGTGGTGGGGTGACCGGCTGGACGTCGACGTGGCGGTTCGTCACGGTGACACCACGCAGTACGAGCGGAGCAAACAGGCGGACGACCCGCCGGACGTGTTGATCACGACGCCGGAGACGCTTCAGGCGATTCTCACGGGGTCGAAGATGCGGGTGGCGCTCGCGGACGTGTCCCACGTCGTCGTCGACGAGGTCCACGAGCTCGCGTCCGCCAAGCGGGGCGCACAGCTCACCGTCGGACTGGAACGGCTCCGGCGGGTCGCGGGCCCGTTCCAGCGGATCGGGCTCTCCGCGACCGTCGGGTCGCCCGAGGAGGTCGGTCGGTTCCTCGTCGGCTGCGGGCGACGCGATCCCGACCGGAATGGGGACCGGGAGTTCGAGGTGATCGAGGTCGACGCCGGAACGCGTACGGACGTCCGCGTCGTCGACCCGGAGATAACCGACCGAGACTCGCGGCTCGCCGGCGAGCTTGCCGTCGACGAGAGCGTCGCCAGTCACGTTCGAGCGATCCGCGAGCTGGTCGCCGACCACGAGTCGACGCTGATCTTCGTCAACACGCGACAGACCGCCGAGGCGCTGGGGTCGCGATTCAAGACGCTGGCGGACCGCGACCGGGACGCGGCCAGCGAGGCGGTCGGTCACGATCCGGACGGTGAGAACAACGCCGATGACGCGACCGATGACGACGCCGACGTCGTCGAGATCGAGGTCCATCACGGCTCCCTCTCGACGGACGTCCGTGTCGACGTCGAGGATCGATTCAAATGCGGGGCGATCGACGGACTCGTCTGCACCTCCTCGATGGAGCTCGGCATCGACGTGGGCAGCGTCGACCACGTGGTCCAGTACGGCAGCCCCCGCGAGGTCGCCCGCCTGCTCCAGCGGGTGGGACGAGCTGGCCACCGCCGCGATCTGGTGTCTTCGGGGACCGTCGTTACCCAGGGCGGCGACGACACGCTGGAGTCGATGGCGATCGCTCGGCGGGCCGAGGCGGGGCTCGTCGAGTCCGCGAGCATCCACCACGGGAGCCTCGACACCGTCGCGAATCAGGTCGTCGGCCTCGTGATGGACGACGGAGAGATCCACGCCCGCGAGGTGTACGAGACGGTGACGAGCGCGTACCCGTTCCGGGAGCTCTCCGAGCCGGCGTTCCAGGAGGTGGTTCGCGAGCTCGACGGGAACCATCTGCTGTGGCTCGACGAGGAGTCGGACACCCTGGAGAAATCCGGTGGTACGTGGCAGTACTTCTACGCGAACCTCTCGATGATCCCCGACGAGTCGACGTACGAGGTGTACGACCTCTCCTCGCGGCGCGGGATCGGCACCCTCGACGAGCGGTTCGTCGTCAACTTCGCCGGGCCGGGCGAGACGTTCGTCCAGCGCGGCGAGATGTGGCGGATCACGGAGGTGGACGACGAGGAGGAGCGCGTGACCGTCACGCCGATCGCGGACCCGGCCGGCGAGGTCCCCTCGTGGGTCGGCCAGGAGATCCCCGTCCCGAAACCCGTCGCAGAGGAGGTCGGCCGGATCCGCGGCGAGGCGGCCGCGGCGCTGACCGCCGGCAGCACCCGCGAGGCGGTCGCGTCGGAGCTAACCGACCGCTACCCCGTCGACCGCCGAACGGTCGCCGCGGCGCTGGCGACGGTCGAGTCCCACGTCGAGGCCGGCTATCCGGTGCCCACCGACGAGCGGATCGTGCTGGAAGGGCAGGCCCGAACCGTGGCGGTGAACGCGGCGTTTGGCCACGAGGTCAACGAGACGCTCGCGCGGCTGCTCGCGGCGCTCGTCGGGCAGCGGACCGGCTCCTCCGTGGGAATGGAGGTCGACCCGTACCGGATCAGCTTCGAGGTCCCGTCCGGCGTCGACCTCGGCGTGTTCGTCGAGATTCTCGAGACGACGGACCCGGACCATCTCGCGTCGTATCTGGAGCTCGCCGTGAAAAACTCCGACACGCTGAAGTTCACGCTCGCGCAGGTCGCCGCGAAGTTCGGGACGATCAAACGCTACCGCGAGGGGCGTGGACGGTTCGGCGGGGATCGGCTGCTCGCGGCGTTAGCGGACACCCCCGTCTACGAGGAGGCGCTCCGGGAGGTGTTCCACGCCGATCTCGACGTTCCGGAGACGGCGACCGTGCTCGAACGGGTCCGATCGGAACAGCTCGAGCTGGCGACCGCCCGCGAGCGCACGCCGCTTGGCACCGCCGGGCGCTCGTCGGGAACGGAGTTCCTCGTTCCGGAGAACGCCGATGCGAGCGTGATAGAGACGGTGAAACAGCGGATCCTCGACGATCGCGTGATCCTCCTGTGTCTGCACTGTCGCGACTGGAAACGAACGACGAAGGTGCGTCGCGTCCGCGAGCAGCCGGAGTGTCCCGACTGCGGCTCGACACGGATCGCCTCGCTGAACCCGTGGGACGAGGAGACCGTCGCGGCCGTCCGCGCCGCGGAGAAGGACGACGAGCAGGAGCGACTGACCGAGCGTGCCCATCGCGCGGCCAGCCTCGTGCAGAGCCACGGCAAACAGGCAGTGATCGCGATGGCCGCCCGCGGCGTCGGTCCGCACAACGCCGCCCGGATCATCAACAAGCTCCGAGAGGACGAGACGGAGTTCTACCGCGACGTGCTCGCACAAGAGCGCGAGTACGCCCGCACACAGTCGTTTTGGGAGTGAGCGATCGATTAGGTGTTTAAGTAAGGAGGGGTAAAAATCAGAGATGGAGATGGACGCTGCATAACGGAGAGACTCACCGTCTGGAGTGGTTCCTCCTGCACGCGAACTGCTGGCTACGTTATCCGTGAGCCAGTAAGATACTTAAATGACTGTATTATCTATATATGGATTGTTGTCGATACGGACCGTCGTTTTCAGTGGAGGACGACACAAATGTCGACTCTGGCAAAACAAGCCACCACGACGTTGTTCGGGAGGGAGGTATCGTATGGAGGCAGCGGTCAGTGGCATAGTTACTGGCTGCTTTTACTTCGGCTCGTCATGGGCTGGTGGTTCTTCAGCGCCGGCCTTAGCAAGATCGTTGAGTACGGAGTGTTCTACGACGCCCACGGGTGGATGATGTTTGCCACGGAGGGAACGATCGTCCACCCCATCACGGCATGGTTCGCGGCGAACGCCGTCTTCTTGCCAAACTTGATGATCCCGTGGGGTCAGTTGGCGATCGGACTCGGACTGCTCGTGGGGTGTCTGACGAGACTGGCGGCCGCCAGCGGTGCGTTCTTGATGGTGTTCTTCTACTTCGGGAACGCGGACTGGGGGAACGGATTCGTCAACGGTGACCTGCTCGGACTGCTGTTGTTCCTGACGATCATCGTGTTCGCCGCGGGTCGAATCTGGGGTATCGACGCATACTTGGAACGGACTGAATTCGTGAAAAACCGGCCAAAGCTCCGGTTCATCCTTGGATGAGGTGATAACTCATGACTGATACCACACTCACGTCCGCAGATCGCATCGCGATGCTCGGTGGAGGCGGCTTGGTCCTGTTCGGGATCCTCCTCGGGATTGTCAACACTCTTATGAACGCGCCTCACGTCCCGGTCATGGACGATGGAGAAGTAGTTGCGACGCCGGTGATCGCACCCGAACTACGGGCGTACATTATTCTCCTCGGGTTCGTCGTGTGGCTGCTATACGGTCTGTTTAAACTCACCACGTCACCGACGGGTGGCAGTGGTCAGGAACGAGTCGGCGTCAACTCGTAACCCGCGGGCCGACGCCACGGGGTCACCACGCTCGTTACTGAATCTTCGTGCGTACGTGTACCATCCGCACGAAAACGGTTATACATCGCTATCGCCTACGACCGTTCATGAGCGCTGACCGGTCCGCGTTGCGGCGGGCCATCGAGCGTGGCGAGCGCGACGGCGGCGCGATCGAGTTCAAGGAACGGCTCACCCGTGAAATGCACCTCTCGGAGGGCCGGATGGAGTCGCTCGTCGCCCAGCTCCGACACCGGATCCTCTCCGGTGACGGGGAGGCGACGTACGTGCTCGGCGTCACCGACGACGGCGGGCTGGCGGGCGTCGCACCGGACGCCTTCGCCGAGACGATGGATGTCCTCTCGCTGCTCGCCGAGGAGGCGGACGCCCACATCGCGGACGTCGAGACGTGGAGCGCCGGCTCCGCCGGCAACGGCGACCGTGAAGGGCTCGTCGGGCTCGCAACGCTCCGTGAAGGTGGCATGTTCGAGGCGGACGACGATCACCTCGTCGTCGGCACCGCGGGTCACGTCGACCACGGGAAATCGACGCTCGTCGGCACGCTCGTCACCGGCCGTGCCGACGACGGACAGGGCGGCACCCGTGGCTTCCTCGACGTTCAGCCCCACGAGGTCGAGCGGGGGCTCTCGGCGGATCTCTCGTACGCCGTCTACGGCTTCGTCGACGACGACTCCGCCGGCGTCGACCCGATTCGGATGGATAACCCACACCGCAAAAGCGACCGTGCTGGCGTCGTCGAGGCGGCCGATCGCCTCGTGTCGTTCGTCGACACGGTCGGTCACGAGCCGTGGCTCCGTACGACGATCCGCGGGCTGGTCGGTCAGAAGCTCGACTACGGACTCCTCGTCGTCGCCGCCGACGACGGGCCGACGAAGACGACCCGCGAGCATCTCGGCATCCTCCTCGCGACCGAGCTCCCGACGATCGTCGCGGTCACGAAGGCGGACGCGGTGACCGACGAGCGGCTCGCCGCGGTCGAACGCGAGGTGGAGTCGATGCTTCGCGACGCGGGCCAGACGCCACTTCTGGTCGACCGCCACGGCGTCGACGTCGCGGTCGCGGAGGTCGGTGACGGCGTCGTGCCGCTCCTCCGAACCAGCGCGGTCACCAAACAGGGGATCGACGAGCTCGACCGGCTGTTCGCGTCGCTTCCGAAGCGTGCGACCCCCGAGCGCGAGACGTTCCGGATGTACGTCGACCGCAGCTACAAGGTGACCGGCGTCGGCGCGGTCGCCTCCGGGACGGTGAACTCCGGCACCGTCGAGCGGGGAGACGAGCTGCTGCTCGGTCCGATGCCCGACGGCTCGTTCAGCGAGGTGGAGGTGCGGTCGATCGAGATGCACTACCATCGGGTCGACAAGGCGACCGCGGGCCGGATCGTCGGCATCGCGCTCAAAGGCGTCGACGAGGCGGCGATCGAACGCGGCATGGCGCTCGTCCCGCGGGACGCGGACGTCAACCCGGTCCGGGAGTTCGAGGCCGAGGCGATGGTGCTGAACCATCCCACCCGGATCCGCGACGGGTACGAGCCCGTCGTCCATCTGGAGACGCTCTCGGAGGCGGCGGTGTTCTCGCCGGAGGGCGGCCAGCTCCTTCCCGGCGACACCGGTCGCACGCGCGTCCGTTTCAAGTTCAGACCGTATCTCGTCGAGGAGGGACAGCGGTTCGTCTTCCGGGAGGGGAGCTCGAAAGGCGTCGGTACCGTCGTCGATGTCGAGCCGGAGGCGTCGCACTCGGCCGACGTCGAGCCGGAGGCGTCGCACTCGGCCGACGCCGAGCGGACCGAAGATGGCTCGACGGACGACGCCGTAAACTGAGACCAACCCCACGCAGATGGCGTCCGATCGTCTCCCGCTCGTCTCGACGTTAGTCGTCGGCGACCGTCGAGATCGAGATCGCTCGTCAACTCGCGACGCGCGACGACCTCCACACCGGCACCGGGTCAGTTCACCACGCCCCGGATCGACCGATTCTTGAGCGAGCGGGCCCGAGGGATCGACGATGGACGGACCGCTGTGGACGGACACGCACGCCCCCGAACTCGGAGAGATCCGACAGGACGACGCCCGCGACCGCCTCCGACGGGCCGTCGACGAACCGATGAACCTCGTCGTGCAGGGGCCGCCCGGCGTGGGCAAGACCGCGGCGACGCGGGCGCTCGCCCGGGCGTCGCACGCCGACCCGGACAACGACCTGATCGAGATCAACGTCGCCGACTTCTTCGACCGGAGTAAAAAGGAGATCCGGACGGATCCCCGTTTCGAGGGGTTTCTCGCGGGACGGAGCCGGATGGCGAAACGCGACATGGTCAACCACGTGCTCAAAGAGTCCGCGGCGTACGCGCCGATGTCGGGCACGTACAAGACGATCCTGCTCGACAACGCCGAGGCGATCCGCGAGGACTTCCAGCAGGCGCTCCGGCGCGTGATGGAAAAACACCATCGGACGACGCAGTTCGTGATCACGACCCGACAGCCATCGAAGCTGATCGCGCCGATCCGCTCGCGTTGCTTCCCGGTGCAGGTCCGCTCCCCGACGACCGACGAGACGATCGACGTGCTCGAGACGATCTGTACCCGCGAGGACGTCGCCTACGAGGCGGATGGGCTGGAGTTCGTCGCCAGCGCGGCCGGCGGCGACCTCCGACGGGCGATCCTCTCCGCGCAGACGACGGCCGTCGAATCGGGCGAGATCACCATGTCGACCGCGTACGAGACGCTCGGTGATGTCGGCGACGACGACGCGATCCGGGAAGCGCTCGCCGCGGCGCGCAACGGCGAGTTGAAGACGGCGCGAAAGACGCTCGACGACCTGCTCGACGAAGGGGGGTACGACGGCGGCGACCTGCTCCGCGAGGCGCTTCGCGTCGCACGCTCGGGCTCGGAGTACGGCGGTGACGACCTTGCTCGCCTCCACCGGCTCGCCGGGGAGGCAGACCTCGATCTCACCGAGGGGCTCGACGACAGGCTCCATCTCACTCACCTGCTCGCGGCGTGGGCGGCGGGACGAACCGAGCTGCGACCGGCGTTCCGCGACCCCGTGGAGGCGTAGCCGATGGCGACGCTCCGCTCCCGCCGACCGCCGCTCGCGAGCGTGCTTCCGTTTCCGGTCGTCGACGGCGGCTGGCGGCTGGCGCTGTATCCCGCGCTCGCGGCTGCCGTGACGCTCCCGTTCCTCCCGCCGCTCGGGGTCGCGCTGCTTCTGGTCGCGCTCGGCACGCTCTGGTTTCACCGCGATCCGGAGCGTGATCCACCCGCAACGGGCGTCGTCTCGCCCGCGGACGGCACGGTTTCGGTCGTTCGCGAGGAGGGGTCACGCCTCCGGGTCGGCGTGTTCATGAACGTCACCGACGTCCACGTCAACCGCGCGCCGCTCGCCGGGGCGGTGCGGGACGTCCGACACCGGCCGGGTGCGAACCGCCCCGCCTTCGACAAGGAGTCCGACCGCAACGAGCAGGTGGCGATCGACTTCGGCGAGTACGAGCTGCTCGTCATCGCCGGCTGGTTCGCGCGCCGGATCCACCCGTCCGTCGAGCCGGGCGACCAGGTCGAGCGCGGCGACCGGGTGGGGTACGTCTCGTTCGGTTCGCGTGCCGACATCGTGTTCCCCCCCGATGTCGGGCGCGAGGACCTACTCGTCCGCGAGGGGGACGACGTGCGCGCCGGTGAGACGATCATCGCGGAGCGTCCCGACGATCGGAGGTAGAGTTAACCGCCCTCCGGACGACGGCTCACGTGTATGTCCGACGAAACGATCCACGAGGAGAAACGGTCGAGGAGCCGTCAAGCCATCGCCACGTACTTCCGCCGGATCGCCGACGCGCTCGGACGGGGAGAGCCGGTTCCGGCCGACGAGGCCGGGACGGTCACCGTCGATCCGGCCGCCGACCCCGAGCTTGCCGTCGAGGTCGAGCGCGGCGACGACGGCTCGGTCCGTCTCGGCGTCGAGATGGAGTGGCCCGAAACGGAGGGTGACGTCGACACCGACGCGGCCGCGAGCAAGGCAACGTTCGAGCTGTACGAGGACGCGGCCGAACAGTGGCGGTGGCGGCTCGTCCACGATAACGGGAACATCATCGCCGACGGCGGGGAGGGGTACGCCTCCAAGGAGAACGCCGAGAACGGGCTCGAGAGCGTCAAGCGAAACGCGCCCGGCGCGCACGTCGTCGACGAGTCGAGGGAGGAAGACGCGCCCGAGGCGGGTGGGAGCAACGCCACGTTCGAGCTGTTCGACGACGCCGAGGGGAAGTGGCGCTGGCGACTCGTGCACGATAACGGGAACATCATCGCCGACGGCGGACAGGGGTACGCCTCGAAACAGAAGGCGAAGCAGGGACTGCGAAGCGTGCAGTCGAACGCGCCCGGCGCGGCCGTCGAAGAGACGGAGAAGTAGGAACGCCACAGCGCCGGCTCCGTCGGCCGAGAGTCTGACGGTTTCGAGGATCCGCCGGGTTCGTGCGGTTTAACCCCGGCCACGGCGTCGATCCTGCAATGACGAACGCACTGGAGGTCGAGAACCTCCGGAAGAGCTACGGCGATGTCGACGCGCTCGAGGGCGTCTCGCTCACGGTGCCGGAGGGCTCGTTTTTCGGGCTGCTCGGACCGAACGGCGCGGGAAAAACGACGTTCATCAACGTTCTCGTCGGACTGGTTCGAGCGTCCGGCGGCTCCGCCCGGGTGTTCGGTCACGACGTCGAGGACGACTATCGGCAGGCCCGCGACCGGATCGGACTCGCGCCACAGGAGTTCAACGTCGACCGGTTCTTCCCGATCCACGAGGTGTTAGAGCACAAGGCGGGGTATCACGGCGTGTCCCACGACGTCGCCGCCGAGCGCGCGGACCGGGCGCTCAAGCGGGTCGGCATCCACGACAAGCGAAACACCCGGTTCGACTGGCTCTCCGGCGGGATGAAACGCCGATTCATGCTCGCACGAGCGCTCGTCACCGACCCGGACCTGCTCATCCTCGACGAGCCGTCCGCGGGGGTCGACGTGCAGCTCCGACGGGATCTGTGGGACCTCGTCACCGAGCTCAACGACCAGGGAACCACCGTCCTACTGACGACTCACTACATCGAGGAGGCAGAGCGGCTCTGCGACGAGGTGGCGATACTCGACGAGGGGCGAGTGCTCACCGTCGCCTCGCCGGACGAGCTGATGGACCGCGGCGCGGACCACGTCGTCGTTCGGCTGCGCGAGCCGCCCGCAGGAACGGCGGGTCTTCCACCGGGGGTCGCTGCGGACGAGCGCATCGAGGAGCTCTCGCTCGCGGACGACCGTCTCACCGTCACGGCACGGCAAGGCGGGCTCGTCGCGCCCGACCTCGTCCGCGCGCTCGATGAGGCCGGCTTCGAGATCATCGATCTGGAGATCCAGCGCACCTCCCTCGAGGAGGTGTTCGTGGAGATGACCCGCCACGAGGAGGACACCGAGGGGCCGGTGACCGACGGAGACGCACCCTCGATCGTCGCCGACGGTGGATCGGAGGGGGACGCATGAGCGACGATGGACGGGTGAGCGATGACGGACGAACGAACGACGACGGTAGCCGGACTGACGGGGGGCGTACGGTCGACGCCAGGACGGTCGGTCTCACCGGTTTCGTCACGCTGACGAAACGGGAGATCCTCCGGTTCCTCCGTCGACCGACGAACACGTTCGCGCCCCCGTTCATCACGAACGTGCTGTACTTCTCCGTGTTCGGCGTGATCCTCGGCGAGCGGGTCGGGACGATCGCCGACGTGCCATACATCCTTTTTATACTGCCGGGTCTGATCGTCCTCGGCGCGGTGTCGAACAGCTTCGAGAACGCCTCCTTCTCGATCTTCCACGGTCGGTGGAACGAGTACATTCACGAGGTGCTCACCTCGCCGCTGTCGTACACGAACATGGTGTGGGCGTACGTCCTCTCGGCGGCGACCCGCGGGCTTCTCGTCGGCGTGCTGATCGCCGCGCTCGGCTGGGGGATCATCTCCGGACTGTATCAGCCGGTGCCGGTGGAAGAGCCGCTGTATCTGATCGCGTTCCTGGTCGTCATCACGCTTCTGTTCTCGAGTCTCGGCGTGATCGGCGGACTCGTCGCGCACGACTTCGACCATCTCACCGTCATGAACCAGTTCATCCTCCGTCCGCTCGTGTTCTTCGGGGCGGTGTTCTACTCGCTCGAGGATCTCACGCCGCTGTTGCGCGACGTCTCACTGTTAAACCCCATGGTGTACATGGTGAACGGCGTTCGGTACGGGTTCCTCGGCGTCGCCGAGGTCGACCCACAGTTCTCGCTGGCCGTCCTCTCGGGGATGACCGCCGTCGCGATCGCGGTCGACGTCGCCATGTTCAAACGCGGCTACGGACTGACCGATTGAACGACCGATCAACGCCGAGTTCATCGAGGAACTGCGCTCGTACGACGGCCGTCTCCGAGCAACCACACCGCTTATTCGCGCCCCCTCTCTACTGGGGACCGACATGGACGCGCTCCACGCCAAGTATCCGTTCTTCGAGGCCGCCCGCGACGCCGTCGCGGACGCGGCCGTCTCGCTGCCGGAGCTGGTCGCGACGAACGCGCCGGCGGTCGAGCGGGCACGCGAGCGCGTCGAGCGCGCGCTGATGGAGGGAACCGTCGAGTCCGACACTGGCGAGTTCGGCTCGTCGGCGTACGATGTGCGGGCGGAGCTGTTGTCGTACCCGATCGCGCGGATCCTCGTCTCGCTGCTCGACTCCACCCCGGCGATCGAGAAGTACGCGGCCGCCGAGGCGGCCACCGCGGCCGAGCGGTTCCGTGCGGACTTCGAGCGCGACGACGGACTCCGGTCGCTGCCGACGCCGGCGGTCGAGCTCGACGACGTGCTCGCCGAGTTCGATCTCGACGGAGCCATCCGACCGGCGGCTGCTGACGGCAGCTCCCACCCCGGCCTCGCAGTCGCCAGCAGCGGACCCGGAGACCGTGACCCCGACAGGTACTGGATGTCCGTCGGTCCGTACCTGCGGCTCACGTCGCCGTCGTGGGGGCCGTCGTGGCGGCTCGTCAACCGCGAGCTGGCACACGGCGAGGTGAAACTGGCGCGGGCGGAGCTGCTCGACGCGCTGGAGGCGGCCGTCGAGGAACGGGTCCGCAAGGGGTTGCCGTTCGAGCTGAACGCCGACGAGGGGATCGCGGCGGAGCTGGAGTCACAGGTCGCGGACCTCAAGCGACTCCTCTCCGAACGGACGTACGGCGGCCCGGTCGATGTCGTCGCACCGGAGCTGTTCGCCCCCTGCATGCGGAACCTGATCCAAAAGGCCGAACGCGACGTGGAGCTGTCGCCCCCCGAGAGCTTCGCGCTGATGGCGTTCCTGGTCGGGATCGGCATGACTCCTGACGAGATCGTCGCGTTCTGTGCGGACACGAGTCTCGACGCCGAGGGGATCCGGTATCAGACGGAGTATCTCCACGATGATCGCGGAAGCCAGTACCCGCCGCCGACCTGCGAGACGCTGTCGAACTACGGCATCTGTCACAACGAGGACGACCACATGCGCGAGGCGGTCGATCCGCTCACCTACTACAGACAGCGGGTCGAGGCGGCCGGCGACGTGACCGACTGGCGGGACCGAACGGACGTTGCGGCGGCGGTCGCAAGCGCGGAACGTGATCAGTGACCTCCTCTCCACCCTGAACAGTAGTTGCCGAACCGTGTATGGAGTGCGTCGATCGCTTTCTGATCGGACGGAGACCGAACGGAGGTAGGTCAGCGAGCTACTCGTCGGCGGTGCCGTTCGCACGAATGAGATACGCACCGACGAGCGCCATCAGCAGAACGAACCCGGTAAGCAGTCCGAGAAGCGCCAGCGCACCCTCCTCCGGAAGTCCGGTCGGCTCGCCGTAGGTTACCCCGATCCCGACCAGTCCGATCACGAAGATGGCGGCCGCCAGCATGGAGACGGCGATCTGCCGACGGAGCTCCGCGTCGATTTCCATGTCTGCGGCTTTCCGTCGCCGCTAAAAAAGGACTTCGAAGCCCCCGCCAGTCCGGCGATGGCTACGCCCCGTGCGGCGCGCGGTCGGATCGTCAATGGGGCGATGCTCGGACGAAACGCCGCTTGGATCACGCCTGAGACGACGAATATCGTTCGATCCGGCCGTGTGTTTAAATTCCTCACGTGCGTCAGTTATGATGTTGGAGGAGCTCCTCCGTACCAGAGTATGACGCACCCAGAACACACACCCGCGTCATCCGAGACCGACACCACGATCCCGTCGCTTTCGCTTGACGCCACGGACGATTCGCCGCCTTCGATGTCGGATGGCGGCGAGCCTCCGGACGGCGAGCCTCCGGGCGGCGAGTCTCCGGACGGCGAGGGCGCTGATCGATCGACGCGTGCTCGAGCGGAGCCGATGACGGTTCGTCCGCTGCGCGACCGCCGGTACGTCGTCGAGACCGAGGGCGGAACGTACGTCGTTTCGCTCGACGCCGGCACGTGCACCTGTCCGGACCACGCGATCCGCGGCTCGCGGTGTAAACACCTCCGGCGCGTCGCCATGGAGGTGACCGCCGAGCGGGTCCCCGCACCCGACGAGCGAGTGAGCGTCTGTGCGGTCTGCGGCCTCGAGACGTTCGTCCCCGTCTCGGCGTCGGGACCGGCGCTGTGTGCCCGGCACGGCTTCGATCCCGGGTCCGTCGTCACCGACCGAGAGACGGGCAAGCGGCTCGTCGTCGCGGCCGTCACTGACGAGCGAGCCGACGAGTACCGGACGGACGACGGACGGACCGTCGCCGCCTACGACACGAACGCCGACTACGGGGACCACGAACCCGTCGTGGAAGCGGTGTACGTCGAGTCGCTTCGAGCGCTGCCGGAGGGTCGGGGGACCGCGGACGTGAAACGATACGGGTTCCCGGCGTCGAGGATCGTCCCTGCCGAGCGGGCGCGCCGGTAGTCAGTCGCCCGAGTTCATCCCCGGACGCGTCACCCCGACTTCGCGGGAGCACCCGAAAGCATAACACCGATATTTGCGACTTCGGACGTATGGCCCTCCACGCAGTCGACAACATCGAGGAAGCGTTCAGCGTCACCGGTGAGTTCCTGCGACCGGTCGAGCTCCGGCGGTGGCTGAAGCTCGCGCTCGTCGTGTTCTTCGTCGGGAGCGGCGTGAGCTTTCCCTCGGCACAGTTCAACTCGTCGACGCCGTCGGGAGACGTCTCCGGAAGCGACCTCCCGTTCGCCGTCCCGGTCGACGTGGTGACGCTCGTCGTCGTGCTCGTCGCGGCCGGGATCCTCCTCGGCGCGCTGTTCGCGTTGATCGGCGCGATCATGGAGTTCGTGTTGATCGAGTCGCTCCGTACTGGGGAGGTGTCGATCCGCCGGTACTGGCGTCGGCGCTGGCGACAGGGGCTCCGTCTGTTCGGGTTCCGGATCGCGATCGGGATCCCCGCGTTCGCGCTGTTCGCCGGCTGGCTGGCGCTGCTCGTCGTTCCGATCGTGGCCGGGATCGACCTCACGATCCCCTTCACAGCGTTTCTGGTCGGGGTTCCCGTGCTGTTCCTCGTCGGCGTGGTGTACGGAGTGGTGTCCGGTTTCACGACCGTGTTCGTCGTGCCGCTGATGATCCAGGCGGACTCGGGCGTGCTCGCGGCGTGGCGGCGGCTCTGGGAGTCGATCAAGGCGGCGTGGAAACAGTACCTGGCGTACGTCGTGATCGCGTTCCTGTTGACGGTCGCGGCCGGGATCATCGCCTCGATCGCGGTCGGGTTCGTCGCGATCGCGGTCCTCATCCCGGTGATCATCGTCGCCGGGGTCACGCATCTGACCGTCTCGTTGTCTTCGACCGTCGGGATCGCCGTCCTCATCGCGCTCGCGCTCCTGTTCGGGTTGGTGATGCTCGTCGTCTGGGCACTCGCGCAAGTCCCGGTCGTGACGTATCTCCGGTACTACGCGCTGCTCGTGCTCGGCGACATCGAGGAGTCGTTCGATCTCGTCTCGGGTCTCAGAACGTGAGGGTATCGGCGCCTCACGCGGCGGCCAAGTTCGGGTCGATCCGACCGGAGAGATACACGAGACTCGCGATCAACAGGACGACGCCGACGGGCAGCAGCCAACTGATCACCGCGAGGAGCGTACCGCCTGCGGTGATGCCGAGCACGAGAAGGACGACCGGTGCACAGCACGCCGTTCCGGCGAGAACGGCGGGAATCGACGCCAGGATTCCGGAGCTCGTGCCGAGGCCGCAGGCTTTCGGCTGGACGACGGCCAGATACGAAAGCCCTAGATTCAGCCCGACGAGCACGCCGAGACCGACCCCGATCGCCGTGTTGATCGGGGAAAACAGGACGCGAACGGTCCAGAGGTCGACGATCGCGATCGGTTCGTAGACGAAGCGTCCGGGGCCCGGCTCGACCGCTCGTGAAACGGGGTCTGCGACGGGCACGAGCGCCTGCCCGATCCCCGGCTGGTACGTGAGATTGCCGATCGCGTACAGAAACACCAGCAGATACGACGCTCCCGTGACGGCCGTCACTGCCGCGGCATCCCGTCGACGGGCCGTAACGCGAAGGATCGCCACGGTTCGCGTGATCGAACTCGCGGAGATGAGCCGTCGCGTAGCCATCTTATCGGAGTAGCTCCGTTTCCGGATAGTAGCCCGCCCAGGCGAACCAGAACGCATCGTATCGCAACACGCGCTCCAGTGGCAGCCCGCTCGGTCGATGCGACTCCCCGTCGACGGTGACTCGCCCGTCGTGGTACGTCAGACCAACGTCGTTCGGATCGCGATACACGTACCCGGTGTCGAGCTCCGGGTCGTACACCGCGACGTACGGAACACCGTCAACTGCTCCCTCCAACACGCCTGCGCTGGCGAGCGACTCCTTGTGTACCGCTATCGCTCCGTCCGCCGAGCGGGCACCGAGGACGACCTCCTTCGGGTGGAGAACCGATTCGTCGACGGGTGCATACGGGGAAAAGATGAGCGAATCGTCCGCATAAAACCCGGCGGTAGGATCGTACGATCCGTACGGGTCGTCGGCGTAATCGCGAGCGTAGCCAGTTTCATCGGAAAGCACGGTCGTCTCTGGGTGCGTATCGGACCATCGCTCCCAGGTCGTCCACGTAACCGGGAACTCTCGGAGGACTTCCCCTTCGTGTTCGCCACGAACGGCGGTGGCGAGCATCTGCGGCCAGTAGCTTTCCGACGCGCGGTCGTACATGATGAGGTTGCTGTTCAGCAGGCGTCCCGACACGCCAAACTCGGTCGGTCCGCGTTCGAACCCCTGTGCGGTCCCCGTGAGCGGACAGTACGTAACCGCCAGGTTCTCGCCGCCGATCACGTCGTTAACGATCTCGTGCCAGACGAGCACACGCTGTGGATATGCCTTCACCTCGCCGTGTACGTCGACTCCAAAGACTGGCTCGCCGTCGTCAAGCCACGTCTCGGCGTCCGTGGCATCGATGAACTGCGGGTCGTCGATCGACGGGATACCGTCCTGTGCCACGCCGCCGCTAACGATGCCGTCGGCGAGGGAACTCGTCGTGTCCGGGAGCGGAAGCGTTCGATCGGCCGTCGGCGGTCCGGTCTGACCGCCGGTGGTCGCCACATCGTCGCCGTCGGACGCGGACGAGTCAGTTTCAGCCTCCGCCGTCGGTTCCTCCGCGGGAGCCGACCCGAGACAGCCGGCTATCGCGACCGTGCCGATCGCCGAAAGGTATGCGCGCCTGGTTGCCGGCCTCATACGTCCCATACATGGGTAGAAGAATGTAAACCTGCAGCGGCTGTGCACCAGCGGTACACGCTACCGAGACGCGGCGAAAGCCGACGCAGACGCCGTCGGTTCGGACCAGTCTCGACGGGTTTGAGACCACGCTCGAAACGACGCTTTCGGAGGCGGGTCGATAGGAAGCCGTCGAGCGATCTCCCCCCGAGACGGGTAGTGGGGAGGCGAGGGAACGAGGGAACGAGAGGAACGGAGCGGTCGTGCGTATCGAAGCGATTAAGCGACGAAGCCGCCAACGTCGGGGTATGCAACACCTCATCGTCCACGGCGACCCCGGCATCCGAAAGGACGCGATCATCGAGTACGAGGGGGAGGAGCTGGTGTGTTTCTCGATCAACAAGCAGGGTGAGTGGCACGGTCCCGACGAGCCGCAGCTCTGGTGTACGGTTGGGACGGAAGACGAACGCGAGGCGTACGAGAAACGCGAGTACGTTCCTCACTGGCTCGACGTCGACACC
>OBKM01000583.1_pt1 | contig 17852 bp, 13 predicted proteins | sample 1519691 | NCBI WGS metagenome assembly OBKM01 (sample SAMEA37050418, study PRJEB22526) | metagenome | biome: saline pan; feature: lake; material: water | place: Egypt | collected 2015 | depth 0.5 m | reverse complement strand
AGCAATCTCTTTTGCATTAATGTCATCTTGAGCGGAGCGAAGCGGAGTCGAAAGACTCTCTCAGAATGAAAAGCTGTTTCGTTGCACGAGAGACCGATTGAACTTGCATTATGGCGCCCCGGACTCACTGGAAGGCAGGAGGCCTCCTGGCCTTATTCGGTTCGGGCACTGGCCAATCCGATCTCCTCCAGCGCTTCGGTCATCTCGCCCAGCGTCGTCGGATCCCCGATGGTTGCCGGAACGCTGTACCCTTTGTTGTTGGCGATTTTCCGGATGGTACCGCGCAGCGTTTTGCCCGAGCGCGTTTTGGGTAGCCGCTCCACGATGACGGCCTTCTTGAAAGAGACGACGGGACCGATACGGTCGCGCACCAGCTGCATCACCTCAGCGATGATTCCCTCTTGATCGCGGTCGACGCCAGAATTGAGCACGAGAAAGCCCACCGGCACTTCGCCCTTGAGCTTGTCCGCAACGCCCACCACGGCACACTCGGCCACGTCCGGATGGTCGGCCAGCACTTCCTCAATGGCGCCCGTGGACAGTCGGTGGCCCGCCACGTTGATGATGTCGTCCGTCCGCGCCATGACGAAAATGTAGCCTTCCTCGTCGATGTACCCGGCGTCTCCTGTTTTGTAAAAGCCCGGAAACTCACGCAGATAGGCTTCTTGGTATCGGTCATCAGCCTGATACAGGGTGGGCAGCGTCCCGGGCGGAAGCGGCAGCTTGACCACCAGCGCCCCCACCTCCCCTGGCTCCACCTCATTGCCATGTGGGTCCACCACCCGGACGTCCCACCCTGGCACGGCCTTCGTCGCCGAGCCATACTTGACGGGGAAGTGATGCAGCCCCATGCAGTTGGCAGCGACGGGCCAACCGGTTTCTGTCTGCCAGTAGTTATCAATCACCGGGACGTCCAGGTTTTCTTCCGACCACTGCAGGGTATTGGGGTCCGATCGTTCGCCCGCCAGGAAGAGGATTTCGAAATGCGACAGGTCATACTCCCCGATCAGTTCACCCCGTGGGTCCTCTCGCTTGATGGCCCGGTAGGCCGTCGGGGCGGTAAACATGCATTTGACCTTGTGCTCGGAAATGATGCGCCAGAAGACACCGGCATCCGGCGTCCCTACCGGCTTGCCTTCAAACATGACGGTGGTGCAGCCTTTCAGGAGCGGCCCGTACACGATGTAGGAATGGCCTACGACCCAGCCCACATCAGAAGCCGTCCACCAGACGTCGCCCTCATCGATGTTATAGACGGCCTTCATGCTCCATTTCAGCGCCACGGCATGCCCGCCGGTATCCCGAACCACGCCCTTGGGGGTCCCCGTGGTGCCTGAGGTGTAGAGAATGTAGAGTGGATCGGTTGAAGCCACCGGAACGCAGTCTACGGGCTCAGCAGAAGCCATCAGCGTCGTCCAGTCCGCATCCCGCCCTTCCACGAGGGAGGCCGTCTCCTGCGGGCGCTGAAAAATGACGCATTTCTCCGGCTTGGCGTCGGACAGCTCAATGGCCTCGTCCAGCAGCGGTTTATACTTGACGATCCGCGAGCGCTCGATGCCGCAGGAAGCGGACACGATGACTTTGGGCTTGGCGTCATCGATGCGCGTGGCCAACTCCTTGGCTGCAAACCCACCGAACACGACGGAGTGAATGGCTCCGAGGCGGGCGCAGGCCAGCATCGCGATGGCCGCCTCCGGAATCATGGGCATGTAGAGGATGACCCGGTCGCCCTTCTCCACGCCCTGCCCAGCCAGCACACCGGCAAACGTAGCGACGTCATCCCGGAGCTCCGCGTACGTGTACTTCGTGACGGTATCGGTGACGGGGCTATCGTAAATCAGGGCGAGCCTATCGCCGCGTCCCTGCTCCACATGGACATCCAGCGCGTTGTAGCAGGTATTGAGCTCGCCACCCACGAACCAGCGGTAGAATGGCGGATTCGACTCGTCAAGTACCGTATCCCATTTTTTGTACCAGTGAATATCCTCGGCGACCTCGCCCCAGAATCCCTCGGGGTCTTCGATCGACTGCTGATAGGTTTCCTCATACGCGTTGGCCATGGCGCCTCCTCTCCTCGGGTCGACTGACAGTGGACGATGAATCGGACCGGACGTGTCCCCTGTTTGGGCGGGGCCGGTCCTGCATGGATACGACGATCCGCGCAGCTCATTGCTGCACGTTCAGCGACGCTCCACTAAAGAAAAGCGCTTTCAATAAATCACGCGGATCGGGGTACGGTACAAAGTCGATCTACCCGAGTGCGGTGGTGCTCTTCACTTTTATTACACGATTCATTGATAAGCATAGGTCCCACCGAGGCGTTTGTCAAGGGATGGATTGCAGTCGCCAGCGGGGTGCCCGTTCGCGTAGGAGCGTGAAGGCAAGCAATCGCCCGCACTCCCACACGCCGAACGCGAGTCTCTGATGGGAAGGCTACCCCGAGCGCGGATGATAAAAACCATTATACACGTTCCCACGCCTCGGTAATGGCGAACGCCGAACGATCAGCGCGCTCATAACGCTCGGTATTCGACCTCTCGCCTAAAAGCCCCACCGCAGCCCGACGATCGCGTAATGCAGCGTAGCGAAGTTGTACACCTGTTCCACGTCAGCGCCGCCTTCCAGGATACGATACCCGGCGTTTACCGTCCATCGCTCGTTCAGGTCATACCCGAACGTCAACGCCGCATCGATCGCGCGGCCCGGTCCGCCCGCGAGCGCGTCTGCATCCAGCCGGATGCTCCAGGGATCAACCGGTCGCCATTCTGCGCCGAGGTGAGCGAGGGGTAACACGCCCAGGTCATCGTCAAACGACGTGGTTTCCCCCTGCTCCAACTCGATTCTTGCGTCGCGAATTTTCCCGGTGAGGCCTACCCACAGGTTGGTTCGGCTACGCTCAAGAAGCTGGTACCGGTACGTCAGCCGGTACGAATTGAACCGGTAGGACGCCTGCGTTGACGCGTTCGCATCATAGGTTTCGCCAGCGAATAGAATCTCGTCCGACGGGATCCCACTTTCCGTGAGAGTGAGCGGCGCCACCAACAGTCGCGTGCTATGCCGGTCGCTGATATGCCAGGTTGCATAGAGCCTCCCCGCTGGTGCCGGCCCCGCTCCGACAAGCCCTGAAAGCGAAAAGCGCGTGGCCGTGCCGTCATTGGGCACTTCAACGGTGTTCGCCCCCTGCCAGGCGGGTCCGCCTTCAATCTCTATCGTGAAGGTGCTCTGCGCGAGTGCGGCACTGGGGAACGCAAGAAAGACAACTAGGAGAAGACTACTGAAGCGCATCGAATCGGCTCGGCAATGGGAAAAAGGCGCGGTGCCAGCATGACCGTTTGGGGCTCATCTGGAGCGTCGATATACTACGCTGTGCCTTGGATTGCTCCCAAGGGGGATTGCTCCCAAGGGTGTATGGGAGAGTCCGTATTTTTACCGTTGATGGTGACAGGCCTGCGGCGCACCGTTACAAGCGGCCCTACTCGACGGTCTCGGGCGCTATTACAGGTGATCAGCGCGGAGTGCAGAAACACGCTTGCGGATCTATCCCCGCGCGAGCAGGGGCATCTTTCGAGCCGCTCTCTCCACGCGCCACAGCTACATCCAGCACACGATACACCATGTCAATGGCCCCACCGTACCGACGCCCCGTGTAGGTCAAGCGTCATCGCCATTCCGTCATCGTCAAGACGAGAATAAGAAATCCTATCCGTAATTTTTCAACCCGAAACGCGATCTTTGTTCAATGACGCTCGTTCATGTAATATTCAAAGATTGGAGCACTTTTTTACCATCTGCGCAACGCCTTACATCAGCCAGGAAAGGACGTTATGGAAGAAACAGCACGCACGTATACCACGCTCTCCAGAGGACTCGATAAAAGGCTTATTCCCATGAGGTTATGGGAGAAGGCCAAGCGACTGGGCATCTGGGACCCTGCGTCCGTTGATCTGTCGCAGGATCTGCACGACTGGCAACAGCTTTCTGCGAGCGAGCAGGAGCTGCTGCTCCGACTGACAGCGCAATTTCAGGGTGGGGAGGAAGCCGTTACGACCGACCTGCTGCCGTTTCTGCAGGTGGCTGCTGCTGAGGGCCGGCTCGAGGATGAGATGTTCTTGACATCGTACCTGTGGGAGGAGTCCAAGCATGTGGAGGCGTTTGACCGATTTCTATCGGAGGTGGTAGACGGCCCGGCGACTCTGGAAGATTTTCTGACGTCCGCACATCATCAACTATTTCTGGCGCTGGAGCAGGATGTCGCGACGTTTGCCACCGACGCGAACCCGGAAAATTACCTCCGGGCAACGGTGACGTACCAGATGGTCGTTGAGGGCATCCTGGCGGAGACGGGGTATCAGGCGTACTACACAGTGCTGCGTGAGCGGGAAATCCTGCCGGGGATGCAGGAGATCGTACAACTCATTCAGCGGGATGAGGCGCGCCACATTGCGTACGGTCTCTACACCATCGGCCGACTACTGAACGAGGATGGGGAAGAGCGCTGGAGCATTGTCGAGAACCGAGTGCAAGACCTCTTGCCGGTGGTCTTAGCAATCGTCGAGGAGACGCTGGCCCCATTCGGTGAAGATATTCCATTCGGTGTTACGGCAGATCAGTTTCTGCAGATCGGGATGAGCCAGTTTCAGAAACGCTTTGCACGGCTAGAACGCATGCGAGGGCAGTCTCTCGATGAGATTATGTACGGCGTTAGCTGAAGATAGGCTGAAGCCGAGAGGGTCGGCGTCACCGTTCGAGGCATAAAGGCCTGGATCGGCAGACCGGCATCCTGACATTTTCATTCGGAGAGCGTATTAGAGCAGGGTCAGCAAAAGAAAAAGCGCGATGCCGGGCGGGCACCGCGCTTTACGACAGGGATTAAGGTCGGTTCAGGCCTGAGCTCCGTTACTGCGCATGTCGAACACGATGCGGGGCTGCTCCATGCGGCTATGCAGCACGTCATCGAACGATTCGTTGACCGTGTCCAGGGTGCGCGTCTCACGCAGCACCTTCGTGTGCCCATCTGCATGTAGCTGAAAGACCTCTTCGAGGTCGCGCCGGGTACCCACGATGGAGCCTTTGATGGTGATACCCTGCAGCACCGTTTCGAAGATTGGCAGCTGAATGTGGTTGTCCGCCGGAAGCCCTACAAAAACGAGGCGTCCGCCGCGACGCAGGGACTGGTACGCCTGCTCAAAGGCCTTCGGTGACACCGCGGTGCTGATGGCCGCGTGGGCGCCGCCCAGCTTCTGCAGCTCCTCCACGACGTCATCGTTCTTCGGGTTAAACGTGTAGGTGGCGCCCAGCTCGCGGGCAAGGTCCAGCTTTTTGTCCACGAGATCGACGGCAGCCACCGTTGCACCCGCGATGCGCGCATACTGGATGGCCAGGTGCCCCAGCCCACCAATACCAAACACCACAACAAGCTCCGACGGGCGAGCCTTCGACTCCTTGACGGCTTTGTACGTCGTGACGCCGGCGCAGGTAAGCGGCGCGGCATCGATCGGGTCAACGGCATCGGGGACCTTGGTGACATACTTGCCATAGCCAAGAGCGTATTCGGCGTAGGAGCCGTCCACCGAGTAGCCCGCATTTTCCTGCTGGTAGCAGAGCGTTTCATAGCCCGAGACGCAGTGCTCGCAGGCTCCGCAGGCATAGGCCAGCCAGGGCAGGGCCACGCGGTCGCCTTCTTTGACCTCCTTGACGTCGGTTCCCGTTTCAGCCACAAGCCCCACCCCTTCATGCCCGGGAATCAACGGCATCTTGGGCTTGGCCGGCCAGTCCCCATGCACGGCATGGATGTCCGTATGGCAGAGCCCGGCGGTTTCAATCTGGATACTGACCTGGTTGGACTTCGGCGTGGGTTTATCGATCTCTTCTAGGGATAGTTCATCGCCAAATGAGTGGGCGATTGCAGCTTTCATCGTGGTGCACATGTCGGATACCGTCTTCTGGTAAGTGTGGACTGTCAATCCTCCTCACGTCGTAGTACGAGGAGGCAGTTGAGGGAAAGGCAGCAAACGTCCCTTATTAGGACCTCCATCGCCTCCGGCGGCTCGATCTCCTCATCAGATTTCTATTTTACGCGAGCAGTGTCATTAATATAATCATCAAAATCAAGTAACACAAAGGTCTATCCTTGCTCAACCGGGGGCACCTGACCAGGCAGCGGCCCCTCACCTATTCAAAAATAAGCCCCGTTTCTTCGTCGTACGGCGTGGGCTCGGTGAGGGCGTGGACGACTTCGGTGTCGTCCGGGCCGATGGTGACTTCGCGGGTGGTGAAGCGACCAGTGTGCTGGCGGTAGCGGTAGGTGGGCACGGAGATGACGTGTTGCATCTGGGCCTCCTGGAAGGCGCGGTAGCCTTCGTAGGTGTCCTGGACGTGGTGGATGGAGGTGAAGACGTCGACCTGGGAGCCGATCATGCGGCTCGTCCACTCGGGGGCGGAGGTGTCGTCGGCCTCGACGGTGGCCTCAGGGACGATGAGCCACTGCTGCCTGCAATCTCGGGCGAGGCGCTCGGCATTTGACTGGGCGGCGCGGCTGTACTGGACGGGCTCGTCGTAGACATCGTTGGTGAGTTCGGTGAGGTCGCGCTTGGTGAGGCGCTGGCCCTCCTCCAGTCGCTCGCGCGTGGCGAGAAGGGCGTCGGAGGGCACCCACCCCCGACCGCGCTCGGGCGTGCCGTAGGGCGCGGGGTAGAGCTCGCCGTCCCGCGTGGGAACGATGAGATGCAGAGCGCCCTGCCCGCCTTCGAAGCGGCTCATACGGCCCGTGCGCTGGGCCAGCCGATCGATCGGGCAGAGCTCGCTCACCATGACGGGCGCGCTGATGTTAAGGCTCATCTCGCCGATCTGAGTCATTACGACGAGGCCGCCTGTGCCGTCCCGTCCCAGCATCTGCCGCACGCGACGCTCCTTCTGAGCCTTGTGCGGCTCTGTAAAGCGGCTGTGGTAGAGCAGGACGTGGGAGCGCAGGTCGCAGGCGAGATCGTAGTACTGGGCGGCTCTGTCCACCGTGTTGGCGTAGACGATGGCGCGCTCGCTCGTGGCGAGGACGGAGCGGAGGTTGCCCTCGACGTCTGCGGACCCCTCGACCTCCGAGACGGACCGAATCGTGAACGTGGACGCGTTGGAGGACCGCCACTTCGAGCCGCCTGCAGGCTTCGACCGTGAGGACTATTTCGAAGGGCGCTTCGGGGCCCTGGCCAGTGGAGATGCGCATACGGTGCGCCTCCGCGTCGAGGGCGACAAGAGCGCGTACTTTCGGCGCAAGTGCTACCACCCGACCCAGACGATTCGCCCCGCGGAGGACGGGGAGGCTATTGTGGTGACCTTCGAGGTGCAGGGCCTCGACGAGATTGCGGCGTTCATTCGGTCGTGGGGCGCGGCGGTGCGGTCCTGGACCCGCCTGCACTGGCCGAGCGGATCGCGGAGGAGGCGCAGGCCGTGGCGAATCAGTATGAGGGGTAGTATCGAGTTCGAGAGCTACACCTTCTGCTCCCCTGACGCTCCTACGTGCCCCCTGCGGCGCGATCCCTGTGTGGGTGTGATGCTAGGTTCAAGGGTGCGCGCGACGGGAGGCTGGGGCGTAGGGACAATGGGATCTCCATACGTCGCGTCGTGCTTTGTCATGCATAGATGCGCCCCATCTGACAATCAACTACTATCTGCGTCCCCAATCTCTTGAGCCCGTGTCTCCTTGCGAATTCTGGCCACCTTCCTCTTGGTATTTCCTGCCTCCATACGGACTCAGGCCACGTGCCCGTTGCCCCCGATCGGCTCGCTTCCTACACTGGATCGTAGGCGACGCTCGCTGGGCGCGTGGGCAACATAAAACCCCCGCCGAGAACGCCGTTTGTGGCGTTTCAGCGGGGGTAAGCTGGAGCTGACGGTCGGACTCGAACCGACAACCTGCTCATTACAAGTGAGCTGCTCTACCAGTTGAGCTACGTCAGCTCGTGCATGAAAGTCGTAATTTCGTAGTCTAATGAGCCGCCGACTGTTCCGATACTACCGCGATTCGGCCCCCCTTGCCACGGTCGCTCCTGTTCGAGCGGTCGAGGGGCCCTCGTGGATTTCCTCTACTCAATCAGCATGGCATCTCCGAACGAAAACAAGCGGTACTCCTCGTCGATGGCCTCTTCGTAGGCCTCAAGCGTGAAATCGTATCCGGCGAACGCTGCCACCATCATGAGAAGCGTGCTTTTCGGGCGGTGAAAGTTGGTCACCATGCGCTCGGTAATCTTAAACTCGTGAGGGGGATAGATGAAAAGGTCTGTCCAGCTCGAGTCCGCTTTCAACTCGTGGGAGGCCGACAGGCTCGACTCGATTGCGCGCACGACGGTCGTTCCAATCGCAGTCACGGTGTTCTCTTCCGAGCGAAGCGCGCGGTTGACCTTCTCAGCCGTATCGGGGGGAATGTCGTACTGCTCGGAGTGCATCCGGTGCTTGGTGAGATCTTCTACCCCGACCGGTTCGAATGTGCCTCGCCCCACATGAAGGGTGAGCTTGGTGACCTCCACGCCCTTCTCGCGGAGCCGCTCGATCATGTCTTCTGTGAAGTGCAATCCGGCCGTCGGAGCTGCCACCGCGCCGCGCTCTTCCGCGAAGATGGTCTGGTACCGCTCGCGATCTTTCTCTTCGACTTCCCGGTCAATGTAGGGCGGGAGCGGCGTCTCGCCGATCTCTCGTATTTTCGCGTATAGCTCGTCATTTTTTCCATCAAAGGAAAAGCGAATGGTTCGCCCGCGCGACGTCGTGTTGTCGATAACCTCGGCGGTGAGGTCGTCGTCGAAGTAAAGCTTGTTGCCGATTCGGATCTTACGTGCCGGGTCCACCATGACGTCCCAGAGCCGACTTTCTGGATTCAGCTCGCGCAGCAGAAAGACCTCGATGTCGGCCCCGGTCTTCTGCTTCTCACCGTACAGGCGCGCCGGATAGACTTTCGTGTCGTTGACGATGATCACATCGCCTGCCGAGAAAAACTCTGGGAGGTCTTGAAATGAGTGATGCTCAATGGTTTCCTCTTCTCGGTCCAACACCATGAGCCGCCCCGTACCTCGAGGCTCGGCCGGATACTCAGCAACGAGCTCTTCCGGATAGTCGTATTCAAACTCCGAACGCTTCATAAACGTATTCTCTCTTGGATCTATGGGTGAATGTTGCGACGTTCGCGAATGCGTGCCTGCAGCGCTATACTGCTCTGACTAGAGCACATGCACCGCACTCACAAACAACGCACAAAAACGAGATGATCCGCCAGCAATGCGCCATTCGCCCCCCTTTTCGCATGCCGAGGGCCGGCGCCCCCTCCGTGCACCGATCTTTCACGTTGTTTTCGCAGCCGGTGCCTGATATGGCTGACGCTCCCAGGACTCGATGTCAAGCGATTCAGCGCCCAGCGCCTCAGGGTGCAATGCGCTGGCGAGCAGCTCGATCGACCGGTAGAGGCGAGGACCGGGCCGGTTGAAGTAGGCGCTGCCGTCCAGAAGATAGGTCCGCCCGTTGCGCACGGCGCGCAGTTCGGACCAGCCGTCGCGTTCGGTGAGATACGACAAATCTCGCTGCGTTTCCTCGAGGGAGAAGCCGCACGGAATGATGGCGAGCACCTCGGGATCGGCGGCCCGCAGATCCGCCCAGTCGACGTACTGCGACGGCGCTCCGGCCTCAGCAAGCACAGCGCGGCCGCCGGCCATCTCGGCGACATCCGGCATCCAGTGACCCGCCGTCATCAGCGGCTCCAACCACTCGATGCATGCGACTGTCGGCAGCGTTTCTGGATCCGTTCGGCGGTCTACGCCGATGCGGTCGCGCAAGGCCTTCAGCCGGCGCTCCTGCCTAGCGATAAACTTCATGGCCGCCTCCTCGCGCCCCATCGCACGGCCTAGCTGAAGCGCCTCATCCAAAATCTCCTTCAGCCGGAGCGGCTCCATCGACACCATCTCGGGCTCGCGGCCCGACCAGTCGGCCAGCGCCTCTTCAAGCTGCGGCATGGATACGGCGCACACCTCGCACTGCGCCTGGGTGACAATGAGATCGGGCTCCAGCGCGCGAAGGCGCTCCAGATCAACTTCATACAGGCTGAGCCCCTCCTGCAGCTGCTCTTGCACTGCGTCGTCGATCGCCGCCGAGTCGTCCGCGCTGTCAAACGTCGCTTCGGTCACAACGGGCAGATCTTGCACCTCGGACGGCGTGTCACACTCGTGCGACCGGCCCACGAGATCGTCCGTACCACCAAATGCACAAACCCACTCAGTGGCAGCCGGAAGCAGCGAGACAATACGCATGGGAATGGAGGATGGGGAATGGTGAGTGGCAAATGGCGAGTGGCGAATGACTCCGCCCTATTATTTTTGGACTCTTTCCCGAGTATGGTGTTGCACCCCTCTCCTTCGAGATGCGTCCCTCGAAACTCAACATTCAAAACTCGCCACTCGCCACTCGAAATTCGACATTCGAAACTCGACACTCCCAACTCGACACTCCCAACTCGCCATTCACGCGATAGGCGGGCGGCGCCGGTGGAAGTCCGTAGCCTGCTGATAGGCGTGTGCGAGGGCGAGCATCTCGTCGTCGTGGTAGAGGCTGCCAACGAAGGTGATACTCCGCGGGCGGCGGCGTGGGGACTCGGGCTCGTCTTCCAGCTCGTGGAACGCGTTGGGCAGGCACACGCACGGGTGGCCGGTCAGGTTGGTGATTTGCAGCGTCCCTCCGCGGAAAGAGGGCGAGACCAACACATCGATATCCTCCATTACCTCGTGCATGCGACGCATAAGCTCCGCGCGCAGCCGGCGCATCTGCATGTGCTCGACGGCCGGCACGAAGCGCGCCGTGCGGAAGACGTGCGGCCAGGCGTCCTCTTCCTGCCGTACCATCTCATCGATGCCGCGCTCCCGCGTGAGCTCGTCGAAAGCAGCGGCGGCCTCCACGTCGAGCGTATTGAGCAGCGCGTCGATAGGCACGCCCGTGGGCAGGTCGATAGGCTCGAGGTCGACGCCCAAGTCGCGCACCACGTCGAGCGTTTGCTGATCCGCCTCCTGGTTGAGGTAGTCGCCGTCGAAGGCGCTTTCAACGTATCCAACGCGCAGGTCCGCAACGTCGAGATTCGCATCAAAGCCGAAGGGCATCTCGACGGTCGACGGGTCGCGGTCGTCGGCTCCATGGATGGCGTCGAAGACGAGCGCACAGCCCTCGGCGGAGCGTGCCATGGGACCGATCTTGTCCATCGTCCACGCAAGCGCCATCGCGCCGTGGCGGCTCACGGCCCCGAACGTTGGGCGGTGGCCGGTGACGCCGTTGCGCGTAGACGGCGACACGATCGATCCGAGCGTCTCGGTCCCGATCGCAAAGCCGACGCAGCCCGCCGCCACGGCCGCTCCCGATCCGGCCGAGGAGCCGCTCGACCCCTGCTCGGGATTCCAGGGATTCCTGGTCTGGCCGTCAAACCAGACGTCGCCCCAGGCGAGCGCGCCGAGCGACAGCTTGGCCACGAGCACGGCGCCGGCCTCGTCCAGCTTTTCGACGACGGCGGCTGTGGCGTCGATCACCTGATCCTGGTAGGGGACTGCGCCCCACGTCGTGGGATAGCCCTCAACGGCCAGCAAATCCTTCGCGCCCCAGGGGACGCCGTGCAGCGGACCGCGCCACTCGCCGGCGTCGAGCTCGTCGTCGGCCCGGCGAGCCTGCTCCATCGCGCGGTCTTCGGTGTAGGTGATGACCATCTCCAGCGTATCGTCGTATCGCCTGAGCCGGTCGAGGTAGAGCTCCGTCAGCTCAACAGACGTCACCTCCCGCTCGCGTAGCAGATACGCCAGCTCGGCAACGGTCATAAACGCCAGGTCGTCCGCGCCAGACGGCCGCTCCACCGGCGACGGCTCCCACTGCGTCTCCGGATCACCTTCCGGCAGACGCGCCCCGCCAATGCGGGGATCGAACGTGTCGGCTGGTGCAAGGTGATTCGGGATATCGACGGAGCGCAGCGCCAGGTAGCTCTCGAGGTTCTCGTTGAGATCCTCGACCATCATCTCGCGCTCCTCCTCATTGAACGAGAGACCGGCAATGGTCTCTGCCGCCTCGATGTGCTCGACGGTGATGACTTCGTCATCGTCATCGAGCTGCGCGTACAGCGCGCCGGGGAAGATGCCGGTCAGCCCCAGGGCCGAGCAGCTCTCGAGGAATTGGCGACGTTCGATGGGCATGGGTTAGGCAGGGACGGCTGTGGAAGGGGTATGGACGGTTGTAGGTATGGAAGGATGAAGGGTCGGGATCCGCTTGAAGCGAGGAAACGACGAAGCGACCTCAACCCTCGCTTCCTCGACTCTCCGTTTCCTCGACTCTCCGTTTCTTCGACTCATCAGTACCTCCTCAGGCGCTGACCGCTTCTCCGTACTGCTCCTTGGTGGAGTGGAACCCAACGTCGGGCCAGTCTTCCATCATGCGCTCGAGGCGGTACTGGCTTTGCGCGAGATAGGCCAGCGCGCCTTCTGAGTCGCGGAAGAGGGACGTGCGGTTGGCGCGCTCGTACTCGTCGAGGTGATCCGGATCGTCGCAGCTGACCCACCGGCAGACAGTGTAGGGCGCGCCGCTGAGATGGGCCTGCACGTTGTATTCGTCCTCGAGCCGATCCAGCGTGACGTCGAACTGCAGGACGCCCACGGCGCCGAGGATGTAGTCGTTGCCGCGGAGGGGCCGAAAGACCTGAATGGCGCCCTCCTGGCTAAGCTGCCTGAGGCCCTTTTTGAGATGCTTGGCGCGCAGCGGATCGTCGAGGTGCACCTTGCGAAAGTGCTCCGGCGCGAAACTGGGCACGCCGGTAAACTGGAGGTCTTCGCCCTCGCTGAAGCTGTCGCCGATCTTGATTTCGCCACGATTGTAGATGCCGATGATGTCGCCCGGATAGGCCGTGTCGACGCCCTCCCGATCCTGCGCCATGAACATGCGAGCGTTGTTGAAGCGCACCTCCTGGTCCAGCCGGTTGTGCTGGGCCGTCATGCCTCGATGGAACCGGCCCGAACAGATGCGCAGGAAGGCCATCCGGTCGCGGTGGCGCGGGTCCATGTTCGCCTGAATCTTGAAGACGACGCCGGAGAAGTCCTCTTCGTAGGGCGACACCTCGCGGCTGGTCGTCGGGCGTGGGCGCGGGCGCGGCGCGATCTCGACGAAGCTGTCGAGCATGTCGGCCACCCCGAAGTTGCTAAGCGCGCTCCCGAAGAAGACGGGCGTTTGATTCCCTGCGAGGTACTCGTTCAGGTCGAACGTATCGCCGGCCTCGCGGATGAGCTCCACGTCGAAGCGCAGGTCATCGGCCTGCGAGCCGAGCTCGTCGTCGAGGCGCGGGTCGTCGAGTGAGTCGATGGCGAGGCGGCGGTGCTCCCCTTCTTGGTCGGCATGGGAGAACAGGTGGAGCTCGTCGCGGTGCAGGTTGTAAGTGCCCCGAAACCGGTCGCCCATCCCGATGGGCCACGAGAGCGGCACGGCTTCGATGTCGAGCGTCTCCTCAATCTCATCGAGCAGATCCAGCGGCTCCTTGCCGTAGCGGTCCATTTTATTGATAAAGGTCAGAACCGGCGTATCGCGCATTCGGCAGATCTCCATCAGCTTTTTCGTCTGCGACTCGACGCCCGACGCGTTGTCGAGCACCATGATGACGCTGTCGACAGCCGTCAGGACGCGATACGTATCCTCCGAGAAGTCTTTGTGGCCCGGCGTATCGAGCAGGTTGAGCTCGTAGCCGCGATAAGTGAACTTCATGACCGACGAGGTGACGGAGATGCCGCGCTCCTTCTCCATCTCCATCCAGTCGCTCGTGGCGTATCGGTCGGCCTTGCGCGCCTTGATCTCGCCCGCCTCGTGGATAGCTCCTCCCTTCAGGAGCATCTTTTCCGTCAGCGTCGTCTTGCCCGCATCCGGGTGGCTAATGATGCCGAAGGTACGGCGGCGATCCACTTCGTTCTTGAGCTCGGTGTCAACAGCTTCCACGAGTACGATACAGTTGATGAATGAGTACTTCAGGTACTTTGATACAGCCTATAGTCTACGCGCAATGTGATTGCGGGTTTTGACGACATGTAGCGCACACCTCACGCCCCGCTATCTAATAATTCAACTTGGTACCCTCGCAGTCCGACTTCGTTGATGCGCTGCCCGTCGGGAAAGGGAATCCAGAAAAGACCGTCTTCGTCGCCCGTCTTCATCGTTCCTGCGTCTAGTTCGCCGCTCGCGCGCTCCACACGCTCATTCCCCGACGCGCGGAAGACGATGCGAAATTCGTACCGTACCGGCGCGTCGTTCGTGTTGTGCAGCCGCACGACGACGCCGTTGTTGTGGTTATCGGCCTCTCGATAGAAAATGTAATCAAACGTCACGCCCTGCTCCTCAACAATAGGGTTCCAGGCCTCGTCGCTCCAGTGCCGGTCCTGCGCGAGAGCCGTCCCGTTCCCCCCAACGGTGAGGAAGACGAAGGCTAATGCCAGTGCGCCCACGCGCATCATCATGGCGACTCAGAGCAGCTGCAAAAACGAATAAATACTACGGTTTTAACGCGCTGCTCCGATCTTCCGTTCTACGGCGCTTCCAGCCAGGTTTCGTGGACGTGCTGCCACACGAGGCCGTTCGGGGCGTCCGGCACCTGCTGAAAGACGACGGTGCTGAGCCGCCCGTCGCGCCCCTCGTCGTCCTCTTGCCACTCTTCGTAGGTCGCCACCTGCACCGGGCCGTGCGCATACCGAAGGCGCGGCGATTCAATCCAGATGCGCTTTTCGGGGATAGCGCCATGCGCGTCGCGGAGGCGGTCTAGAAGCGGCGTGCGTTCGACGCGTCGACCGTCGGGACTAATCAGCTCAAACCCGTCGTCCAGAGCGGTGCGGACGCGCTGGAAGGCTTCATCGGTTGGCGGGTCGTCGCCGCTCAGCCAGCGCTCGAAGAACGCGTGCAGCTCAATGATCTCCCGCTCCCAGGGATCGCTCATGGGACGCTTTTGGAGGTGATGCCCGCGGAAATGGAAGTTGACTCAACGCGTCGCGCCGACGGCAGGGACTTGGACGAACGACGATGGACGGACGACGGCTGGGTACGAAGCCGCCTGTCGTCCACGGTCCTACCTTACGACGTGAGCAGCTGGCGCGCTTGCTCGGCGACGTTTTCTGCCGTGAATCCATATTTTTCCATGTTGGTTCCACCCGGCGCGGAGGCGCCAAACCGATCGACGCCGACGACATCGCCTTCGGGGCCTACGTAGCGCTCCCATCCGTGCGTGGCTCCGGCTTCGACGGCGAGGCGCGCCGTTGCGTGGGATGGGAATACCTCTTCCCGGTAGTCGTCGTCCTGCGCCTCAAAGAGCTCCCAGGACGGCATGCTTACCACGCGGGCGGCGACGCCCTCGTCGGCGAGTGTGCGTCCGGCCGCCAGCGCATGCTGGACCTCGCTGCCGCTGCCGATCAGGATGATCTCCGGCTCCGGTCCGCTCTCCCATAGCACGTAGGCACCGCGGCGCACGCCGGCGGCGTCGGCGACTTCAGACCGGTCGAACGTCGGCACTGTTTGCCGCGTGAGCGCCAGTCCCGTCGGGCCGTCCGTGTTGTGCAGCGCCGCGCGCCAGGCCTCCGCGACCTCATTGGCATCGGCCGGGCGGAGGAGCGTGAAGTTGGGAATCGCGCGAAGCGCCATGAGGTGCTCGATGGGCTGATGCGTGGGCCCGTCTTCGCCAAGCCCGATGGAGTCGTGCGTGAAGACGTAGATCACGGGCTCGCCCATGAGCGCGCTCAGCCGGAGCGACGGTCGCAGGTAGTCGCTGAAGATGAGAAATGTGCCAACGTAGGGCCGCAGGCCGCCGTGCAGGGAGATGCCATTGGCGATGCCGGCCATCGCGTGCTCCCGCACGCCAAAGCGAAAATACTGCCCCTCCGGATTGTCCTTCTGAAAGTCTTCGCGGCCTTCGATATCGGTCTTGTTCGATCCGGTGAGGTCGGCCGATCCGCCGATCAGATTCTCGAGGCGCGGTCCGATGGCATCGAGCACGTTGCCGCTCGCCTTGCGCGTGGCCATCTCGGTGCCGGCCTCCTCGGCGGGAAGGTCCCGGTCCCACTCCGGCGGCAGCTCGCCCGACATCCAGGTCGCGAACTGCTCGGCGCGGTCGGGATGGTCGTCCTGGAACTGCTCGTACAGGTCATTCCACTCCGCCTGCGCCTCGGCTCCGTGCGACACGGCCTCCCGCATGTGATCGTAGACCTCATCCGGCACGTGGAACGTCTTATCTTCCGGCCATCCCAGGTTACGCTTCGTTCGGACGACCTCCTCCGGGCCGAGCGGCTTGCCGTGCGCCGCAGCCGTATTCTCCTTACTCGGACTCCCGTACCCGATGCGCGTTTTCACCTTGATGAGCGACGGGCGGTCCGTCTCGCCGTGCGCCGCCTCTAGCGCCGCATCGATGGCCTCCAGGTCGTTGCCGTCCTCGATCGATTCGACGTGCCAGTCGTATGCCTCGAAGCGGGCCCCGACATCTTCCGTAAAGGCCAGATCGGTCTTCCCGTCGATGGTGATGTTGTTGTCATCGTAGAGATAGATCAGCTTGCCGAGCCCGAGGTGGCCGGCGAGCGAGGCAGCTTCCGAGGCGATGCCCTCCATCAGATCGCCGTCCGAAGCGATGCCATACGTATGGTGATCGACGAGCGGATAGTCGTCCGTGTTGACGCGCGCTGCCAGATGCCGTTCGGCAATGGCCATGCCCACGCCGTTTGCAAATCCCTGCCCGAGCGGTCCGGTGGTCGTTTCCACACCCGGCGCCAGGAAATTCTCCGGGTGGCCCGGCGTCGCGCTGCCCCACTGCCGGAAGTTCTTCAGCTCCTCCATGGGCATATCATAGCCCGTGAGGTGCAAGAGCGCGTAGAGCAGCATCGAGCCGTGGCCGGCCGAAAGCACGAACCGGTCGCGATTTGGCCAGTCCGGGTCGTTCGGGTTGTGGGTGAGGTAGTGCTTCCAGAGCACATAGGCCATCGGAGCCGCACCCATCGGCATGCCGGGATGGCCGCTTTCCGCGCGCTGCACGGCATCGACCGCCAGAAAGCGGATGGTGTTAATGGTGAGCTCGTCGAGGTCTACATCGTGCGGAGTTTCAACGGACGGTTGGGACGACATGAGGCGAACAGCTTAGCGTGGTGAGTAAGGAATGCGTTTGTGGCATCAACGCGCCACAAATATACGGGGCACGCCTGCGGAGGACAAGAAGCGGGCGTGCGTGTCGCTTTAGAATTTAAGGAAGAGTGGACCCCCGAAACGTTACTCGGCCGCCTCCTCGATAAACGTGCTCATGCACTCGGCCGTGCGCGACTCCGGGTGGACAAACTGCCCGTTCACAAGGATGGTCGGCGTGCTCTCGACGCCAATGTCAACGGCCTGTTCGCGCTGCTCCATGATGCGATCCAGATAGGTGGGCTGCTCGAGGCGCTGCGCGAAGTCACTGGCGTCCAGGCCAATATCCGCGGCGATGCCTTGCAGCTGCTCCATCGACAGGCCGCCCTGCTGCTGGTTCTCGTACTGCGCGTCGAGCATCGCGTCGAACTTGCCTTCCTCCGCGGCGATGTAGAGCGACTCGATCTGCGGCAGCGAGTACTCCCAGAGCGGCATCGGCTTGTAGACGAACTGCGCCTCGTCCTCGTGAGCCTCGATCACATCGGCCATCATCTCGTGGGCCGTTTTGCAGTGCGGGCAGTTCGGATCGAAAAACTCGACCACGGTAACCGGCGCATCAGCGCTTCCTTTGTACGGATCGTCTTCCCGGACGATATCCTCATGGTCCGCGACCGCGCTCTTCTCCGGATCGAAGAAGCAGTCGTCGGACGCGGCCCCAGGCGCTCCCTGCGCAG
>OBKM01000582.1_pt1 | contig 17856 bp, 20 predicted proteins | sample 1519691 | NCBI WGS metagenome assembly OBKM01 (sample SAMEA37050418, study PRJEB22526) | metagenome | biome: saline pan; feature: lake; material: water | place: Egypt | collected 2015 | depth 0.5 m | reverse complement strand
TGGACAGCACTGGGTGTGCGCAGGGCTGTCCCAGCGAATCAAACACTCGACGACCGGTTCTTTCGGTAGCTGTCCACCGATCTGGACAGCGGTCGTGAGTGGCGACACTGTCGCGTCGGCGGCGAATCGCCGCCGACAGCGACTCCTTGCCATCTGATCTTACCGCCGATGTCATTCTGAGCACCAACCACGCAGCAAAAACGCAGATTCAAGCTCTTCCCGAGAAGTTAGAGAGGAGTCGATGTGATCGACTGAGAGTTCAAACAAGGGTACCGGATGCATCGTATACTCAGCAATCTCAACCAACTCGACGTCGACCGATTGGACGACGCCGATCGAGAGCGAGTCGAGACCGCGAGAGACCTCCTGGAAGAGGTGAGCCTTCTCACGCGGCCGGGCGCCGGAGCCCCCGGTTGCTGAGATAATAAGGGAACGCACGGTAGATTCTCGTAAAGAGTAATACGTCACTGAGGCTCAAACGGCCGTTATGGCCTTTCTGCGGCACCGTGTAGGAATCGAGGCCCGGGGTCGACGCTCAGGCTGACATTGAGGAACCGCTGTGGAGCCCCTCGCCGCCGAGGTACCGCTCGATCGCCGAGAGTACCGTATCTAGCGTCACCGCCAGCACCGCCCCCGGCACCGCGCCGGCGAGGATCATCGGTGGGTTCAGCGTCGTGATGCCGGTAACGACCCAGACGCCCAGACCGCCACCCCCGATGAAGTACGCAAGGTAGGCCGTCCCCACGGTCAGTACGGTCGAGGTCCGGATCCCGGCGAAGATCACCGAAGAAGCGAGTGGCAGTTGGATCTTCCGGAGGACCTCGAACTCGGTCATCCCCATGCCCTGCGCGGCCTCGACGGTCGACTCGTCGACATCCTCGATTCCGGTCACGGTGTTGATCAGGATCGGGAGGATCGCGTACAGCCAGAGCCCGACGAGCGACGGCCAAAAGCCGATCCCGAGGATCGGGAAGATGAGCGCGATGACCGCCAGCGTCGGGAGCGTCTGGGCAACGTTTCCGAAGTCCATTATGAGTGTCCGCGCGCGGTCGTTTCGCGTCGCGAGAATGGCGATCGGCATCGCGAACGCGATAGCACCCCCGACGGCGGCGAACACCAGGATCAGGTGTTGCTGGAAGAGTTCGAAGAACTCGTCGAGGTTGTTCTGGAAGAACTCCCAGCCCTCGACCCAGACGCTTCCCGGTACGAGCATGCTCGACCACTGTCTCATAGCTCCGTGGCCTCCGATTTCGGTGTCTCCGCCGATGCCACGGTCCGGAGCGCATCCTCCGAGATGGTCCCGACCACTGAGCCGTTCTCGACGACCGGCAGCGTGTTGATATTTCGCTCCAGAAGTTTCGCGAACGCTGTTCGAGCATCGGCCGACGCTGCGACCGACTCACCATTGGCCACGCCGCTCGTGCCGGTCGCGGACGATCGCTGGTCCATCACCTCTTTGACCCGGGTCACCTGCAGGCGCTTGAACGTCCGATCGCCGCCAATGAACTTACGGACGAAGTCGTTCGCGGGGGATTCGAGGATCTCCTGTGGCGTCCCGTACTGGACGACCTCGCCGGTGTTGTAGATGGCGATCCGGTCGCCCATCTTCAGCGCCTCGTCGATGCTGTGGGTGACAAAGATGATTGTCGTATTGATCTGCTCTTGAATGCTCAGGAACTCGTCTTGCAGCGAATTCCTAGTGATCGGGTCTAGCGCGCCGAACGGTTCGTCCATCAACATCACGTCCGGGTCGGCCGCGAGCGCTCTCGCGACGCCGACCCGCTGGCGTTGCCCGCCTGACAGTTCCCGCGGATACTGGTCCCGGTACGTTGCCGGTGGCAGATCCATCAGGTCAAGCAGTTCGTCGACACGGGTGTCGATCTCGTCGTCCCAGTTTTTGAGCTTCGGGACGGTCGCCACGTTCTCTCCGACGGTCATGTGGCCGAACAGACCGATCTCTTGGATGACGTAGCCGATATTCCTTCGCAGTTCGGTCTTCGAGAGTTCCGAAACATCGGTACCGCCGTAGTAGATCGCCCCCTCGGTGACATCCTCTAGTCGGTTCACCATCTTCATCGTGGTCGTCTTCCCACAGCCGGAGGGGCCGACCAGTACGGTCGTCGTCCCCTCCTCGATCTCGAAAGAGATATCCTCTACGGCGATTGTTCCGTCCGGATAGACCTTTGTGACGTTGTCGAATTCGATCATGGTTGTAGTTTCTGGACCAGCGGTGTGAGTGTCGAGCGGGTAAATCTGAGCGCGACGTTCGGGTCGACGTCTTTGCCGTTGCTGAGCTGGAAGTACTGTTCCAGCGATCCCAGCAGGTAATCGAGCACCAGCGCGAGGGTGGCGACGAGGATCGATGCGACGACGACCATCTGCGTGTCCGGCAGCCGAATGCCACGGAAGATGGGCTGTCCGAGCCCGCCGGCACCGATAAACGCGCCGATCGCGGCGATTCCGACCATGATGACGGTCGCGTTGCGGATGCCGGCCATGATGACCGGCAACGCGATCGGCAACTGAACACGGCGAAGCCGCTGAAACGGCGTCATGCCGATCCCGGCGGCGACCTCGTTAGACGCCTCCGGCACCTCCGAGAGCCCAATATATGTGTTTCGCATGATCGGCAGTTGTGCGTACATCACGAGCGCGATCACGACCGGCGGGTAGCCGATGCCGACGATCGGGATCAGCAATCCGAACAGCGCGAGACTCGGAACGGTCTGGGCGATTCCGGCCAGCCACAGTACTACCGTCGCGGCCACGTCGTTGTACCGGATCAGGATTCCCGTGCCGACGCCGATCGGAATAGCGATCGCGACGGCTAACAGGACGATCTCGATATGTTCGAGTAGACGGACGATGAACTCCGACCCGAATCGTTCGAGGAACGAGAGATAACTATCGATCATGCGAGTGTACCTAATGCGGATCGCTAAATCAGCCCCTCGTCTTCGAGGAACTCTCGGGCGAGGTCACGCGGGTTTTCTTCGTCTATGATCGCGCGCGCGTTCAGCGAGCGTATCCGTTCGGTGTCGAGGGCCGGTCCGATCTCATCCAGTGGCTCTTCGATCTCCGGGAACTCGTCCATTGTCTCACCGTTGACGAGTGGTGCCGGGTTGTAATCCGGGAAAAAGTTCTCATCGTCTTCGAGGACAACTAACCCGAAGTCCTCGATCTGTGGGTCCGTATTGTACCCGAAACTGGCGTCGGTTTCGCCTTCGTCCAGAACCTGATACTGGACACCGGTCTCGACGTTACGGGTGTCGATATCGTCTTGCACGTCCGCGAACCCGTAATGTTCCCCGACCCCCGGCCATCCGTCCGATCGCTCCCGGAACTCGGCGTCCAGCGAGACCGTCGTGTCCCCGGGGTTCTCCTGTACGTGGTCGGCGAGGTCGGTAAGTGTCTCGATCCCGTTCTCCTCGGCCCAGTCCGGTCGGGCGACGAAGACGAACGCGTTGTTCAGCATCGAACGTGCGAAGAACGAGTGTCCATGCTCGTTCTCGAAGTCCTCTTTCACCGCCTCGTAGAGCTCCTCTGCGTCGAAGATGAACTCCTCGTTCTGTGGAGGAATGATCTCCCAAGCAGTTCCGGTGTACTCCCAGTAGATGTCCACCTCCCTGTTGTCCAGTGCCTCCCAGTTCTGGTTCGTCCCACCGAGGCGTGTCTCGTCCTCGACCGAGATGTCGGTGTTCTCCTCGATGGCTTCCATCGCCATGTACGCCAGGATGACGTGTTCTTCGAAGTTCTTCGAGCTGACTGCGATCTCACCGTCCTCACCGAGCAAGCCGGTGCAGCCTGCCAGGCTTCCCATACCGAGTCCACCGGCTACAGCACTCTTTTTGAGGAACGATCGTCTATTGTCTTGTGACGACATACCGATTTATCTATCCCTACACCAGTTATTGGTACTGGCAAACATAGTAGTTTGTTTATTATATAAGGATCGATCATTTCATCTCTCGGCACCGGTCGGAGCAGCCAGTATCCGCCACACGTCACACTGTCTTGACAGACGCTACTCGGCCCGTACGACGACGGTTTCGATGTTTGAGGGAATCCCATATGGACACCGATCTTCCCCGGGCATCTCGGGAAATGCTCCCGTTGTAGCGCACGCGATGTGCCAGGAGAGCACATGTTTTACCGAAGGTACATTATCACCCTCACCAACCGTAGTAGTATGACAGCCGATGGACGGTCATGTTACGTCGGCGGCGAGTGGATCGCCCCCGACGGCGGACCGATCGAGGTTGAGAACCCAGCGACTGAATCGGTAGTCGAACGGCTCCCGTCTGCGACCCCAGAGACCGTCGCACGGGCCTGTGAGGCCGCTGCCGAAGCACAGACCGAGTGGGCACGCCGCACGGCCCAGGAGCGTGGCGATCTCCTGCTAAAAATCGGCGACGTGATCGATGAGAACGTCGACGAAATCGCCCCACTGCTCGTCGAGGAGCAGGGGAAACCGGTCAGCACTGCACAGGGGGAGGTCGCCGCGACTGGAGATCTGGCCCGCTACGTCGCAGGCTGGGATCGACGGCTCGAAGGCGACATCGTTCCCAGCGACCGCGACCGCGAGTCGATCCACATCCGCCGGTATCCGGTCGGCGTCGTCGCGGGGATCGTTCCCTGGAACTACCCAATCGCGGTGCTCATGCGAAAGCTGCTCCCCCCGCTGGTCGCCGGCAACGCGGTCGTCTTGAAACCCAGTGAGGCGACCCCACTTTCCGCGTGTCGACTCGTCGAACTGCTCGACGATGCGCTCGATATACCGGACGGTCTAATCAATCTGGTCGTCGGCGGGCCGTCGGTGGGTGCCGCGCTAGTCGACGATTGGAACGTCGACATGGTGTCGATGACCGGCAGTACCGCCGCCGGCAAGGAGATTATGCGCTCTGCGGCAGATTCGCTTACCGACGTCAGCCTCGAACTCGGTGGGAAAGCGCCCGCGATCGTCCTCCCGGACGCGGATATCGAGGACGCCGTCGAGCACATCCTCACCGCCCGGATCACGAACACCGGGCAGATCTGCACCTGTGCCGAGTGCGTATACGTCCACGAGTCGGTCGCCGAGGAGTTCATCGAGCAGTACACCGACGCGATGGCGGCAATCGAAGTCGGCGCGCCCGGCGACGACCCTGAGATGGGCCCACAGGTAAGCGCAGCCAAACGCGAGAAGACCGACAGCGCAGTCCAGAGCGCGGTCAAGTCCGGTGCGACGGTCCGCTATGGGGGCGGCCGCCCGGAGGGATCGACGTTTGAGACGGGCTACTGGTACGAACCCACCGTCCTCGCCGATGTCACCCAGGAGATGGACGTGATCCAGAACGAGGTGTTCGGTCCCGTCATGCCGATCGTCACGGTCGACTCCGCGAAGGAAGCGGTCGCGTACGCCAACGAATCACGGTACGGGCTCTCCTCGTACGTCTACACGAACGACTACGGGACGGCGATGCGGATCGCTGAGGATTTGGAGTACGGCGAAACGTACATCAACCGGACGCTTGGCGAGTCCTGGCAGGGGTATCACACCGGGTGGAAGGAATCCGGCGTCGGCGGCGAGGACGGTAAGTACGGCGTCCGCAGCTACACCAAACAGAAGACAATCTACCACAACTACGACCAATGAATCGCGCCGCGGTACTCACCGAGTACGATGCACCGCTAGAGATCCAGGAGATCGAACCCCGGACGCCGACTGCCGACGGTATCGTCGTCGATACGGAAGCCTGTGGCATCTGCCGGAGCGACTGGCACGGCTGGAAAGGCCACTGGGAGGGGACGCCACCGCTGGGCCACGTCCTCGGGCACGAACCTGCCGGCCGTGTCGTCGAAGTCGGCGACGAAGTCGAGGAGTTCCGCGAGGGGGATCGGGTCGCCGTTCCCTTCATCAACGCCTGCGGGAGCTGTCCCCACTGCTGGAGCAACCACTCACACCTCTGTGACGACGGGCTCAGCCTCGGATTCAGCCCCGAACTGCCGGGCGCGTTCGCGACTGAGTTCGCGCTCCCGAACGCTGACTTCAACGCGATGCACCTGCCTGACGGGGCCGAGCCGGTCGAGGTCGCGGCGCTGGGCTGTCGGTTCGCGACCGCCTTCCACGGTCTCTCCCACCGCGCCGACGTGGAACCGGGCTCGTGGGTCGCCGTCCATGGCTGTGGCGGCATCGGCCTCTCGGCCGTCCACGTCGCCGATGCCATCGGAGCGCGTGTCGTCGCGGTCGATCTGAACGAGGACGCCTTGGCGATGGCCGAAGAGCTGGGCGCGGACGCCACCGTTAGCGCCGGCGAGGTCGATGTCGTCGAGGAGGTCCACGCGATTACCGACGGCGGCGCAAGCGTCTCCGTCGACGCGCTGGGCATCGAGGAGACCTGCACCAACTCGATCGCCTGCCTCGGACTGGTCGGCCAGCACGTCCAGATTGGCATGACGACCGGCGACGGCACCCTCCCGGTCGACGTCGACAATATCGTCAACCGCGAACTCGAGATCTACGGCGTCAAAGGAATGCCGCCGAGCCGTTACGGCGAGATCCTCGAACTCACCGCCGCCGGGGATCTCGACCCCGGCAAGCTCGTCTCACAGACCGTCCCCATCGAACGGGTCTCCGAACGGATCGCCGCGATGGACGACTTCGGCACCGTCGGGATCGAGGTCGTTGACGAGTTCTAAGCGGCGACTATATCCGAACGGCGAGCCGCGATACTCTCTATTATCGTCGCTTTGGCCCGTCTGACGGACTCTTCAACGCTTGTTCGAAATATTCCGAATATGCCGAACAGTAGGAAAGAAGTATGTTACTCCACCCGCGTCTCCTCGACGACGTCCCAGTCGATCTCGACGCCGAGTCCCGGTTCGGAGGGAGGTTTCACCGCACCGTCCTCCGCGACGATCGGCTCTTCGAGCAGGAAGTCCCGGCTGTCGGGCACCCAGCCCGGTGGCTCTATCGGGTACTCACACCAGCGAGCGCTCGTGCAAGCGAGCATGTGGACGTTGGCGACGAAGCCCAGCCCGTCGTTCCACGTGTGGGGCGCGAACTGCAAGCCGTGGGTGTCGGCCATCGCGGCGACCTTCGTGCCGCCGAGGATGCCCGTCGCGAGGACGGCGTCGGGCTGGAGGACATCGAGCGAGCCCTGCTGGACGAACTCTCGGAAGTGGTGCATCCCGTTGTTAAATTCGCCCCCGGCAATGGGCACGTCCGTCTTATCCCTGAGGCGGGCCAGCCCGCGATAGTCGTGCCGATCCAGCGGCTCTTCGAGCCACGCGACGTTCCCGATCTTCTCTAGCTGCCGGGCGACATCCAGCGCCTGCCGGAACGACCACCCCTCGATCTCGACCATCGGGACGTTCCAGCCCATATTGGCGTCGAGCATCAGCGTCAGGTCGGGATACTTCTCCCGGATGCGACGCATCGTCTCTAAATCCGGGTCGGGATCCTCGCCGTGACAGCGGAGCTTCACCGCCTCGAAGCCCTCGTCGACGCGGTCAGTGACGTACGCTAGGCGCTTGTCGGTGGGCTGTCGCTCGGCCGTGCTTGCGTAGGCGCGAATCGGATCCGGACTGCCGCCCAGCAGTTCGTATATCGGCTTGCCGGCATCCTTGCCGGCGATGTCCCAGAGCGCGACCTCGAAGTGCCACGGCCGGGGTCCCCAGAGATTCAGCGGCTCTAATTTCTCGATGATACGTTCGACTTCACGGGGGTCCTCGCCGAGCAGGAACATCTCGGCGAGTTCGAGATAGTCCATTCGGCCAGCAAAGCCCGACGCGGTCGCGTGGCCGGTGATCCCGGTGTCGGTTTCGATCTCGAAGAGCACGACCTCGTGGGTGTCCTGCTCGTAGCCGGGCTTCCAAGCGGGCTCCCAGCTGTCCTCGAGGTCGTACCGCAACTGGTACTGATTGATATCTGTGATCTCCATATGTGGTGATGGTGTGGTGGGGTAGTATGCGTAGCGGCGCGTTAGCGTCCCGGTCAGTCCTCGCGGAACGCGGGCGGGTCCTCGGGTATCTCGGTAAGTACGGCGCTATAATCCATGTACGCACGGAACTCCTTGATCTTCCCGTCCTCGAAATTCATGATATCGGTCAGGCCGACCGACTCGAACTCACGGCCCTCGACCGTCGAGCCATCGAGCAGTCCCTCACAGACCACGGTGTCGCCGTCCTGGTAGAAATTCTGCATCCGGTGGGCACCGCCGGTAAAGAACTCGGAGTTGGCCTCGTAGAACTCCCTGATCGCCTCCTTGCCCCGAACCACTCCCTTTCGCGAGGAGTGCAACACCGGATCGTCGTGGTACAGTTCCATGACCTCGTCCGTGCCGACCTCCGCGCTATCCATCAGCTCGAAGTATCGCTTTGCGGTCTCGACGCTCATTACGATCAGTCGATTCTCCGGGGTTCTCTATACCAGTTCGGGCGAACATGGCACCGGGTATAAGAGGACCGGGGAGTCCGTAGCTGGGAGGTCAATCCGCTGTATTGGCGGACAGCTGTGCGATCCCGAAAACGAGGCACATGATCGCGAACACACCGACGTTCACGGCGAGAAAGCCCCGGATCAAAAGCGAGACTATTTTAAGAGAGACGAGCAAGACGCCAGCAACCGCCAGTATCCCTTCGACAGACAACAGTACCACAGCCCCCATGAGATCCCAACCAGACACACGATCCGGAGCCTGGTCGATCCGATCGATAACCGCCTCGAACGCACCGAAACTTTCGGGCGTGAACACCAACAACAACCGCCGACTGAGGGCGCCCCCGTCACTGGAGTATGAGATCCAACAAGATCAGCCCGCCGATCCGGACGGATCGATATCCACAAATATTCGACAGTGGAATCGGACCGACCACTGTCTCTATGACGGTACTACTGGATCTATCCGACCACTCGTCCCGAAGCCAAAAAAGACGATCGTCCAGCAGGAACCGAACGGGGTGGACCGTTTTCGATCGGTCGCCCCGTGATCACCAGCGGAGCGGTATATCGGAAACGGAACTCCAAGTCGTCTATTTCGTTCAGCAGTGCCGCGGCCACCGGTACGAACACCAGCGCGAGCACCATCGTCAGGATCCCACCGAGAAAGCCACCATTGACGATCTCAGACGGAATAGAGGTACTCACAGCGTATACCCCGATGGTACCGATCGAGACGACACCTGCGAGAAACGCGTAACTGCCAGAACGGATGAACTGGAAGTTCGTGGCTTTGGTCCGCCACTCGATCGTGTGTCCCGACACTGGTGAACCGGACAGCCGTAGTTGAATTAAACCTTTCACCGCCGCTCATTTCGTCGGCGCTACCGATCAATCCGCGCGCAAACGTTCTTGATTTGCGTGTAGCTCTCGATCGCCGCCAGCCCCTTCTCCCGGCCGAAGCCACTCTTTTTGAAGCCACCGAAGGGCGTCTCCTCGCCGCCGGCGAACCACTCGTTGACGTAGATCTGCCCGGCGTCGACGTCCCGGGCGAACCGGTGAGCGCGCTCGATGTTCTCGGTGAACACGCCGGCGACGAGGCCGAAGTCGACGTCGTTGGAAAGTTCAATCGCCTCCGTCTCGTCCTCGAAAGTGATGACACTCAGGACGGGGCCGAAGATCTCCTCCTGGGCGATGCGCATATTGTTGTCGACGCCGTCGAAGATCGTCGGCTCGACGAAGTAGCCGTCGCGGGCGACCGTCTCACCGCCAGTGACCGGCTCGCCGGCCTCCTTCTCGCCAAGCTCGAGATACTGCTGTACCTTGTCGTACTGCTCCGCGGAGACCAGCGGACCCATATCCGCATCGTCGACCCCGGTGCCGATTTCCAGGGACTCGGCGTGGTCGATCAGTTTCTCGACGAACTCGTCGTGAACGTCCTCGTGGACGAGCAGGCGCGAGCCAGCCGAACAGACCTGGCCGGCGTTCGCGAATATCCCTTTCGCAGTCTCCTGAACGGCGATTTCGAGGTCGGCGTCGTCATAGACGACGTTGGGACTTTTACCACCGAGTTCGAGGTGGACCTCGGTGATGTTCTCGTGGGCCTCCTCGGCGACCGCAATCCCCGTCGGTACCGAGCCGGTGAAGCTGACGCCGTCGATGTCCTCGTGCCCTGCGAGAGTTGCCCCGGCGACCGAGCCAAAGCCAGGGACGACGTTCAGCACACCGGGCGGGAAACCGACCTCAATCGCCAGCTTCGCAACCTCAACGGCAGTGATCGGCGTCTGCTCGGCGGGCTTGACAACGCAGGTGTTGCCCGTCGCCAGCGCCGGCGCAACGCTCCGGCCGAAGATGTTGGTCGGCAGGTTCCAGGGGATGATCTGGGCGGTGACGCCCAGCGGCTCTTTGATCGTGTAGTCGACGTACTCGTCGGTCAACGGGATCGAGTCGCCGTGGACCTTGTCCGCTGCGCCGGCGTAGTACTCGAAGTACCGGGCAGCGGTTTCGACGTCGGCCCGTGCGTGGCTGATCGGTTTACCGTTGTCCAGCGTTTCAAACGTCGCGAGCCGTTCCTGGTCATCACGGATCGCTCGCGCGAGATCCAACAGGAGTCGTCCTCGCTCCTGCGGCGGCGTCGATTTCCAGTCCGGGAAAGCTTCGCGGGCCGCCTCGACGGCCTTCTCCACGTCTTCCTCGCCCGCTTCGGAGACCTGGGCCAGGGGGTTGCCGGTCGCCGGATCGACGGTCTCGAACGTCTCTCCGGACGTCGCTTCGGCTGGTTCGCCGTCGATGACGAGTGGATACTGCTCGTCGACCGCGGAATCGTCTACCATGTACACCTGTACGGCCCGGTACGTGGAAGGTGATTCGGGCGAACATGGACCGACGTTTATTACTACCGAGGACCGAATGGCCGAGATAAATGCCCTGAAAACCGTCGCTGAGGGCAGTTTAGAGCGTTCAGGTCCGACCGTATTTTATACTCAACGCCGAAAGTTTTGAGACACACAAGCCCATCGTTTGAGTATGTCCAAGGACGGGAACAAGATTCCCGATCTTTCAGTTGAGCGCGTCCGCGAGCAGCTCGCGGACGAGCGTGATCCGAAAGCAATCAAACGGCTCACTGCTGCACGCGAGTATCTCGCTGGGCTATCTCCAGATAAGATCGAGGAAAAATACGGATGGCCTCGTCAGACAGTGTACAACTGGTTGGATCGCTTCGAAGAGCGCGACTTTGAAGACGCGCTCTACGACGACGAACGTCCAGGAAGACCGCCTGAGCTCTCTGACGAACAGTTCCAACAATTCGCTGAAACACTCAACCAATCACCCGAAGAAGCTGGATACGATGAGCCTGCTTGGTCGAGTATATTAGCTCAACAACACCTCATAACTGAGTTCGCTCTTCGGAAGCAGATTGTTGGTCGGGTAGAGCTGTCGCTGTGAAAGCGTAGCGGGCAAGGGTGACGCGGACGCGTCACCCGAACGCAATGTTCCCATTTGAATTGCTGAGCTCAGAGGCGAGCGCCGCGAACCTGCTGGAGCAGGTTCGCTGGCGCGAGGGCCTCTGTTGCCCGCGCTGCCGGTCTGAGTCGGTGATCAAACACGGCAGCTATCGAGAGTACCAACGGTATCTCTGTAAGGATTGCGACCGCACGTTCAACGACAAGACCGGCACGATCTTCGCGCACGCGAAGATCGGCCTCGACAAGCTCTTATTCGCGTTCTACTCGTTGCTCCGGTTCAACACGAGTATCCGCCAGTTAGACGCTGAAATTGACGTTTCGTATCGCTCACTCCGCCGGCGCGTCGAGCAGTTCGCCAGAACGCTCGACGCACCAGCCATCAACCTTGTTGGCCCAGTCGAGATCGACGAGTTCTACGTCTCTGCCGGGAAGAAAGGCCGCGAGCGCGACCAAGAGTCGCGCTCGCGTGCCCTCTCAAAACGCGGACGAGGAACGTATAAAGAGCTCGGCTCTGCACGTTTAAGTTAGGGGCCGATGTAGAGGGTAATGACGGCTAATGCTGCCGATTACGGAATTCCTCTCGTGTACCGATCCGCTGGACGAGTTTGATTCGCTTTCGTACCACCAGACACAGCACGCGAAAACGTACGTGACAGGTCTTGCTGCGGGCCGCAGCAAGACCGTAACTGGGATCGCACGAGAGGTTCTTCCGGCAGGGAGTGACCGAGCGCTCAACAAGTTCCTCACCGAGTACGACTGGGACGAAGACCAGCTCAACCACGAGCGGTTAGAAGAGCTGCAAAAGAGGGTGTCATAGAACGGTTAACATGGTGTAGATAGTAGCGGAAAAGACTCCTATCATCGGTTGGCAGTCCCCCAGCAAACCCGGACTATCAGCTACCGTTTACCCAGCTACTACCGAAAGTATGTGGATAGTTTTATCGAACCTTCTGCGAGCTATTGAACTGTTTCATACCCTGATGGTCGTGCTTCCCGGAGCATCCCCGCGCTCGTAGTTTGCGATTGCGACGGTCAGCCGGAGACATAGCGCGAGGAAGACTTGAGCTCTCGCGTGGACGCGGCCTCTGGCGCGCAGCATCCCAAGGCCGCAGTCCTTGCATGCTCCGAGCGTTCGCTCGGCCTGTGACCGGCGGTTATACGTCTCTTCTAGAATTGATTGCTTGAGCTGGACACTCTCGCTGTGAATCTCGATGCGGTCTTCGACCCTGTACTCGATGTCGAGCGGGTCATCGGTATTGCGCGGGTTGTACGGCGCGACAGGCACCACTCCTGCACTCAGCAAATGGTCGTGCCAGTCGAGGATATCGTAGGCACTGTCGCCGAGCATCCACATCGGCTGCTTGACGGCGAGCGCGTCACGGGTAACACGCATCGCCGTCTCTTGTGATGCCTGCTTGCTCTGGGTGAACTCCGCCGCAATCGGAATCTTTGCGCCGGTCGAGACTACCGTGCAGCCGTAGCCGTAGTAGTATTCCTCGGCAGTTGGGTCGTAGTTCTTCGAGGCGTCGGGATCAGTGGGCATAGCCCGGATGTCGGTCGAATCGATACAAAATGTCGAGTCGAGCAGGCCCCGTCGAGCGGCCTGCTGGACGAGGTGCTCGAAAACTTCCTCGACGACGTGTTCGAGGTCGGTGAGAAAGCGGTCGACCGCGTCTCGTGAGGGTGGTCGGTTGAAACCACATCCGAGCCAAACTAGGTCGTTGTTGAGTTCGCGTGCAACCGGGCGGATACCGTAGATGTCCTTATAGTAGCAGTGCAGAAAGCCTCGAAACAGCTCCGGCGGGTGGTGTTCCCGTGTTCGCCCTTCGGGAGTGGGGGCGAACACATCGAATTCGGTTAGGAACTCGAATTGAAGATGCTCGAACAGCGCGAGCGTCTCCGTCTCTACAACATCGAAAAACGCCTCAATGGAGGGGTCCCCTCGTAGACTAGTGGAAGTCATTCACCTCAGCACTCACTTCTGGCCTCAATTTTGATATTTCGCTGAGATATACACAGATGATTGAAAAAGGACATAATTTACCGGACTTTGGTTTTGGAAGCTCGGTTGAGCAAGTAGACGGCAATCCCTCCGAGAACGACGTTGAAACCGATGAGAACGGTGACAGCAGGAATTACCGTGTTCCAGAGACCTGAGAAGGCTGTTACGTTGAACACCGTCATCACATCTTGTCCAAGCATGAACGCTCGGACACCGTCAACACCGTAGGTGATAGGGTTGACTACTGCGACAGACTGGATCCATCCTGGAAGGACCTCAAGCGGGACAAACGCACTAGAGATGAACAACAACGGGAACGTCAGAAGGGTGGCAATCATGGTCGTCGCCTCCTGATCATGTGTGATGAGCGCAATGATATTCGAGAACGCCATGAACGCACCACCGAATATTACTGCGACCGCGATGACGCCAACGAATCCCAGCAGTCCCGTCCGGTGATAGCTCCCAACCGACGCACCTGACTGTAGGTACAGCATCACGTAACCAAGCAAGAAAATGATCGTAGTCTGAATAGCAATTCGAATCACCTCCGACAGAACCTTGCCGAGGAGCATTGCACCCCTGTCCATTGGCGAGGCGAGGAGTTTCTCGAACATTCCTGTGTCCATGTCGTTGACTAACCCAATACCGGAAACCGCTGCGGCAGCGAGTGCAGACTGAATCACGATAGCTGGGGTAAGGAATGTAATGTAATTGATATTATCACCAACTGTCTGGGCGAGCACATCATCGACAATCGCGCCGAGGACTGCAGCCATCAACACAAAGAAAATGACTGGCTGGATCAGCGACGAGAACGTCACGAAAGGATTTCGGGATGTCTTGATTAGCCATCTTTTTAGACTGATTCGCATATCTGACATGGAGCTATTTCCCGGGGCTTTCTGCGCGGTATTGTCTCCCGAGACATGGCCCTCATCGGTGATGTCGTTCATTCGGCCGCCCCCTGACCCGAGGCAAGAACTCCTTGTACGTTCGTCTCGTCTCCATCAGAGGCCTCTGGACTCTCGCTAGTGAGTTTGAGGAACACATCATCTAGCGTGGGCGACCGGACATCGAATCCAGTAACGATAACGTTAGCCTCGTGAAGTGAGACGAAGAGTTCACTCGCAGCCTCCCGAGCATTTTCGGCTGTGATGGTAAACCCGTCACTCGTTGTTTCGATAGTCGGGGTTTCGAGCGCATCTGATTCCCGCACAACTTCTATTGCGCGTTCTCTCGCCTGTCTAGACGAGTCTTCCAGTGTTAGATCGAGAATGTCGCCACCGACAGCCGATTTGAGTGCTTCCGGAGCGTCAGTTGCGATGATTTCACCGTCCTGAATCACGGACAGACGGTCACAGAGCCGGTCCACTTCTTCGAGATACTGTGTTGTGAGAAACACCGTCGTTCCGTGCTCATTGAGTTGCTTAAAGTGATTCCAGAGGTGCATTCTAGCTTCGGGGTCGAGACCGGTCGTCGGCTCATCGAGGAACACCAGCGGAGGTCGATGCACGAGGACAGTGGCAGCGTCCAGGCGTTTTTTCATTCCACCAGAATAATTCTCTGCCCGCTTGTCGGCAACATCTGTGAGACCGACTAAATCGAGCAGTTCTTCAATACGTTCGCCTCGTTCGGATGGTGGAACACCATACACGTTGCAAGCAAACTGGAGGTTCTCACGCGCGGTGAGTTCCTCATCGACACTGGTCTCTTGAGCCATATAGCCGATAGATTCAGACACAGATTGTGGCTCCATTTTGACATCATGTCCGTTAATTGTCACTGAACCCCGATTTGGGTGGAGCAGTGTTACGAGGGTTTTGATAGTGGTCGTCTTTCCGGCACCGTTAGGTCCTAAGAAGCCAAAGAACTCCCCTTTCTCAACAGAGAGAGTGACATCACGAACGGCTTCGGTGCCATCTGGGTACGTGACATGTATCCCGTCGGCATTGATTGCGAGTTCCTCATTATTTGACTTGCACGAGCTATCGGTCTCCACTCGGGGTCGTTGTGGCACCATAGTGGGATGTCAAACTAAGGGAGGTTGTCTGGCTAACCCTGTCTCTCATTTGTACGGCAGTTTATATACCGTGTTGGATAAACGGTGATTTCACTGGGGTAGCGGTGGCCATGTCGAGGCAACGGTTGTTTCGATGAGGTGGGTCTGTGCTCGGCGGAGGCGCTCGGAGAGTGACGAGGCAGTAATCCCGAGTTCGGCGGCGACCTCGTCAAGCGTTGCCGTTCGAGGGATGTCGAAGTGGCCCATCTCGTAGGCGATTCGGAGTGCCTCGCGCTGGTGGTCAGTGAGTCCGTCTCCCGCTTCTTCAGCCTCTCCATCGTAAGTGAGTCGTCGCAAGGTAAATTCGCCGTTACGCTGCCAGAACGTACGAAATTCGTCCAACACTGCTCTATCTCTGAACCACCCGCTTTGTATCCAGCCGGTCGGCGTGACGCGGATTCGTTCAATAATGGAGTCGGTGGTAGCGAGTGCACGGAGCTCTGAGAGGTCCTCGATCTGCTCACCGAGTTGTGCTTCTATCCCCAGAGCTGGCAAAACCTGATATTGACACGTTTCACCTGCCTGTCCGACCAGAGTGTACCCCGCCACGAACGATGACGACTCGAAGGCTTGCTCAATAGACGCGGGTGTTTCATGCGTCGCGTGAACGATAAACGGTGGATGATTGCCGTGATTCGGCTGAAGTTCGATATCCAGCGTTGCTTCCGGAACATCTCCTGCAATCGCCACGAGCGGGAGATGTTCACAAGTGATTTCGTATTCAGCGATGAGGCCCATATCTCTCAACACTCACCGCTACGGATATACAACTTGTAGTTGGATAGCAAGACCAAGATACACCGCTCAGTGATGCCTCTCGTCCTTACCGAAGTTCTCTCCCACCCAGAATTGACTGGAGCTGTTCAGGTGGATCAAGTCCTCGTCGTTTCCACGTCGCCAACATCGTTGTTATTGTCTCGTGAATCTGGACCCCTTCTGCCGAACGGAGGGTCCGAAACATCTTCCGAAGGACTACTTGCTCGCGCAGAGCCCGCTCTGCGCGATTATTCGTTGAGTCAACGTCTGGCTCAGTCACAAACGTCAGCCAATGACCCAACCCATTGCTGATCTTCTTGATCAGCTGCTGAACCTCTCGGACCTCGTAATCTTCCCTAATCAGGCCCTCTAAGTGCAAGGACGCTTCCGCCCGCTTCTGCTCGCGGGCGGAAGCGGACGGATCTCCTTCGACGAACGTCGTTAGATCGTCGTGGAGTGCGTGCAACTCTTCAGACAGCCGCTCTGCTTCCTCGTACCGTTCAGCGACGTACTCAGCCTCCCGCAACAGGTGCGCCCAGCACCGCTGAAGTTTCGTGTGATAACTCGAATATGCTGACCAACCGTCACAACTGAGCGTCGAGTCCTCGGCGAATTCCTCGCCGAGGACGTCTTCTAAGACTCCACTTCCTCGGCTTTCATCAACCCAAAACAGCACTTCGTCATCAGTGACGAACGTCCACGCCCAGTGTTGTTCTCCATCGACCGGAAAGCCTGTTTCATCACAGTAGACGACCTCACTCTCCTGAATCTTCTCTTTGACATCCTCGTAAGCGGGTCGCAGCCGGTCTGCGACCCGCTTGGTCAAGTTGTAGATGGTCCGGTGGGAGATCGGAAGGTCGAGCTCCCAGTCAAACAGTTCGGCCTGTTTCCGGTTCGGCAGTCGTTGATGGAACCGACCGAGAGCGGTTTGGGCCATGATATTTGGCCCAAACCGCCCCTTTTCGGGACAGTCAGGATGCTCAGCAACAACCTCGTTACCACAGGAACAGTGGTGTTTGCCGAGCTTGTACTCGGTAACAGTGGTTGGAACAGGAAGCGGTACGTCGATAATAGTCCGTGAAACGTAGCTATCAGGGCTAGAGAGGATTTGCTCACAGTCTGGACAGAATCCCTGATCGACGAGGATCGTCTCTTCTGGTTCAGGTGCTGTTCGAGTTGTTCCCTCGTGACCTTCGCTGCGTCCAGGCGATGAGTCGCTGGCGGCGTCAGAGTCGCCGCCAGCGTCGTCTTCATCAGGTTCTTGGTCTTCGTCCTCGGTTTGGTCGTCATCGCCTGGTGAATTAGCCGCACCACCCTGTCTACTGGGTGGTGTGTTTGGGTTTTCGTACTGCTTGAGGCGAGCCTCAAGCTGTTCGATCTCCTGTTGTTTTGCAGTGATCTGGCGGCGTAGAAACCGGTTCTCAAGCTCTTTGATTACCAGCTGCTGGCGGAGTAGCGAACTATCATCGGTGCGGATCACGGAATCTGTCGATTCCGTTGATCCGCGACTCCCCAGCGACACAGTAATTCAGCAGTGGTGAACGATCTATGAGACTGCTACGAAATCGTCTCGGCATGGAACTGCTATCCAACTACGCTGTCAGCAGCTGTCAGGCAGGCTTGAGCGACCGGACGTCAGCGACCACGGACC
>OBKM01000581.1_pt1 | contig 17861 bp, 24 predicted proteins | sample 1519691 | NCBI WGS metagenome assembly OBKM01 (sample SAMEA37050418, study PRJEB22526) | metagenome | biome: saline pan; feature: lake; material: water | place: Egypt | collected 2015 | depth 0.5 m | reverse complement strand
TTGTCGGATTCATCCCGCGCCTAAAGGCGCGGGTATTCTCCTTGATTTCGTATAACGTCGGTTTCCTCTATCACTTTCACCGTGCTCCCCTGAGAGATTTAAATTCGCCACTGGTCGTTTCGCTGGCTTCACGCCAGAGACCACGGCGAAGCCACGGGCCACCGCGCCCGTGCTACTTCACTCGGGTCGCTCCCTGTTCAACGGCTTTTTCCACGGCTTGCGGGGTTTGCATTACCGGGTCCCAGCGGGGTTCTCCTGCCGTTCAAAGGTAGTCCGAACGCTCTGGTGTGGGGAGGGCAGCGAGATCATAAGACCGACGCTGGCCGTCGGGCAGATCAGTGTCCCGGTGCCTCGATCAACGGCGGGGCGCCCCGTCTGAGACCGCGGTGGAACACCGCCCGTTGGTGAGCCGGCAGGTCGGTATGGGCAAGCGCACCGAGGCCGGCCCGATAACCAGCAGGAGCAGACACTGGGGGTGCTTCGACGACGACAGTCTCGATGCCGGTTCGGTTGCCGGTATAGACGAAGCCAGCGCGGTAGAAGGCCTCGTAGGCGATCGGATTGTTGACACCGGCTTTCGTTCGCTCGTAGACCACATTCCTGGCCCGGTGGCGAATAAAAGCCGCCAACTGTGGTCCGATCCGCTCCCCGCGGCGGTCCCGTCTAACCGACAAGTACCGGATGCGGAGTGTCTCCGGGTCGGTCCGATCCTCGCTGACGGCCGCCGCACCGACGATATCACCGTCGTCGGTGGCGACGACTTTCCCTGTTGACGGCAGCCTGAAATGGCCGGCATAGGAGAAGCGACGGTGATCAAGATCCAGTGGCGGGGCCGTGGTCCATCCACGAACCTCGAAGGCCGGTGGCATCGGCAGTCCGGGTTATAGGTAGCCGTCCTCCAGCAACAGTTCGCCGTTGAGGAGACTGGCACCGGCTGCCCCACGGATGGTGTTGTGAGCCAGGCTGTCGAACTGGATCCCCCAGGGTGTCTCTGAGACCGGCCCCACGGCAATTCCGTGGCCGTCGGCGACGTTCCGGTCGAGGCGGGGTTGTGGCCGCATCGGGTCCTCGAAGACCCGAATCACCTCGTTGGGGGCACTCGGCAGGGCGGCCGACTCGATTTCTTCGAAGGCTGTCTCGGCGGCCGCCGGCGTGAGCGGCTTCGCTGTTTCCACCCAGATGTTTTCGAGGTGGCCGTCCTGGGTCGCAACCCGGTTCGTACTGGCCGAGACGGTCACCTCGTGGTCGGTCACGGCGGCGCCGTTGAAGCTTCCAAGCAGTTTGCGGGACTCCGTTTCGATCTTCTCGCCCTCGCCGTCGATGTACGGGAGCACGTTGTCGAGAATTTCCGTCGACGTGACGCCGCCATAGCCTGCTCCGGAGACGGCTTGTAGGGTCGCGACGTGGAGGCGTTGCAGGCCGTAGTCTGTGAGCGCTGCCAACGGTGGGACGGCGGTAATCGTCGAGCAGTTCGGGTTTTTCACCATAACGCCATCCCAGCCGCGCTCGTCGCGTTGCCGATCCAGCAGGCCAATGTGGTCGCGGTTTACCTCCGGAATCACCAACGGAATATCCTCTGCCAAGCGCGCGTTCGAGGCGTTCGACGAGATGCTGTACCCCGCCTTGAGGAAGGCCGGCTCGACTGTTTCGGCGACACCCGATGGCAGTGCCGAGAAGACGAGGGCGATGTCCTCCGGAAACGCCTCCGGGCGCGCCGGAATGACCTCGCGTGTCGCCACGGCGGCTGGGATCGTTGTCGACACCTGCCAGTTGACAGCCCGCTCGTACCGACGGCCGGCGCTTGCTTCACTCGCAGCGACGGCAGCAATGTCGAATGTATCGTGGTCACTCAGCAACTGGACGAGGCGCTGGCCAACGGCACCGGTCGCGCCGAGAATTCCCACGCGGACGTTCATGCCTCTGGCCACGTGCCGAGAAGTAAAGAACCTCGGTTTTTGAGAGCACCGCGAAGCCTACAGCCATGGGGCCCGGTCGGGTTCGGACTGCTCGGTCAGATCGCGGGGTTCCTCAGTTAGATCGCCGGGCCCCTCAGTTGGCCCGTCACCGGCCGGGTCGATCGCGAACAACGCGGTGATGACCAGCGCACCAAGCGGCGCGTACTCACCGAACGGGAATCCGAGAATCGACAGGGGCAACAGTCCAAGCGCTACGGCACTCCCAAAGCGGAACCGATCGAGGTCCACCCACTGCCGGAGGACCGGGGCAGCAAGCGCAACTACAAGCGTTGCGACGACACCGACTGTTGCCGCTGCGACACCACGGGCAATGAGCTCGGGATCGGTGACGAAAGCAAGCTCCGCGCTTGTTGGGTCGACGCTTGCGATCAAACCCAGGACGACAATCATCCCCGGCTGGGGAAGGTAGTTACCGACTCGTGCACTCGCGGTACTCGCGGCGACGGCCAGGATCACCAGTGCGGCGAACCGTTCGAAGATCACCAAGTCGAGGAGACTCTCGAGAGCCGGTGCTAGGGCCGCTTCGACACCAGCGAGCAGGATCAACGGGAGTCCCACGAGGATGACGGTCCGGGCACACTCCCGGGTCGTGCCCTCGAACTCGGCGAGGACGACCGCGAAGGTCGCACTCCCTGCGAAAATCAGCAGTCCGACCATCAGAATGCCAGCCACAGAGTCGAGTGCGCCAGCAAGAACCAGCGCCGGAAAGATTCCGTCGACCAACGGCAGCAACATGACTGTGGCGAGCAACGCTGTCTGTCGCCCTTTGACGGCCTCTTCGAGCTTGAGGGCGATCGGGTGTTGAGAGACGCTCATGCCCTGGCACTAGCGGCCATCACCCACGGCCAAGGGGCGATTGGGCCCGCCGGCGGACCGGCGGGACAAGTGAGGCACCTGTAACCAGGAGGACCAGTCTCGTGATCCCATCATTGGTACCTCGAAAAATGTCGCCAGTTTCTGGAGAAGTCCGACTGTCTGGATGGAGAAGTCGCGCTCGATGGTCGGCTCGCGAACGCAGGTCGGTGCGAAACTGGCGAGACGCATACTACGAGTATATCTGGTAAAGGATATAAGCATTATGTGAACCGGAGTGACATGGGGCGTGTTAGCAATGATGATAAATGGTTTAACCAAGCCAACGCGTAAGGGAAGGTATGTCACGACTCGTCAAAGTAGCCGGCTTGGTCTGTTTGTTGGTCCTCACGTGGTGGCTGCTCGTTCGTGAGACTGCACCGGTAGTCGAGTACGAGAAACAGGCTGATCGATAGCCCCCAGTGTCGAAGCCGTGGAACCTCGCCTTCTTCCCACCGGCGGTCGAGAAGAACCTAACGGCCGAACCGGGTCCTTTTTGCGTTCCCCAGTGAAGATACACACATGAGCTTCGAAGAGGATGATCGTGTGATTCTCCACGACGAGCACAGTGAGTTCGACGGTGAGACTGGCGAGATTACACAGGTCGTCGAGACGATGTTTGGAGACGCGAACTACACGGTTAGCTTTCCCGATGGGCAAGAGACCGGCGTACCGGAAGATGCACTCGAGCCGGCCGAGTAAGGACTATGGGCCGTCCGGTTCCGTTTCACTACATCGATGTCCGTGCATTCTCTTACGCGACGGAGGCAGACCGTCGCGTCGAGACTGCACTGCGGACCCTTCTGCCGGAAGAACACCCGATCGATCGCACTGACGGAACCGGTCACTACGGCGACCGGATCGTGACCCTCTCCGCCCGTGTCGAGAACGCAGACGAGATGCGAACCGTCCTTGGCCGACTCCACGACGGCGGTGTGCTGCCGGTTGTCGAAACAGAAGTGTCGGAGCGGACGTCGGACAATCAAGAAGTGTACGTGACACTCGACAAGCAGGCGGCCTACGATGGCGTCGTTCAACTCGGCGACGGGATCCGGCTTCGGGGCAAAATTGAGGCGTATCCAGCCACGCGGGACCGCGCGGAGGCGAACCTCACCGACGCGCTGTCGGCCTGGACGGCGTGACCAACGATGACAGCGTCGGACCACCGGGACTACGAGGCGGTGGCGCCGAGTACCGCAACGCCGAGTCGGCTAGCCCTAATTGCCGAACGGTACGGGTACGACGGGCTCGTGGTGCGACGACCGCCACGGGCGGACCCACAGCCCCGGCCCGATGTCGGAATCGACCTGGTCGATGGGATTGAGCTTGACCCGGACGATCGAGCCCAGGCAAGTGGCGCCATCGGACACTACCGCAAGGAGTGTGAGCTGCTGCTGGTCCGCGGTGGCAGTCCGAGCTTGAACCGCTATCTCCTCGAAGAGCCCCGGGTGGACGTCCTCACGGCGCCACTTGCAGACACGGGCGATCTCAACCACGTCCTGGCCCGGGCAGCGGCAACAAACGACGTGGCGGTCGAACTACGCCTCGGTCCGTTGTTGTTCGAGCGGGGACGTCCCCGGAGTGGCCATCTCAAGGCCCTCCGGAAGGCGATCGAACTGGTGATGGATGCGGATGCACCCTACGTCGTGAGTGCCGCCGCCAAGTCCCACTTCGAACTGCGGTCGCCTCGTGACCTCGCTGCGCTGGGGACGCTCCTTGAGCTTGATGGCGTCGCGGCGGACCCAACAGAGATTTTCCGGTCGGGACTCGTCCACTGGTCTACGATCGTCGATCGCAACCGGAGGCGTCAGTCTGCGGGGTTCGTTGAGCCGGGTGTGTACCAGGGTGAGCCAGAAGACCGATGAAACACCTGCCAAAACACCTCCAGCCACGGTGGCGGTATCTGGCCGTGGAGTTTCACGCCTGGCCGGACGCAGAGTTCGAGCGGCAGTGCTTCCAGCGAGCCCTCTGGGAGCGGGCCGGTGACCTGGTCGGCGATGCCGGTGTCGCTGGCCTTGCTCTCCAGGTCGTTGTCTTCCGGTACGAGGAAGGACGCGGGGCGGCGGTCGTCCGGACCCGCCGCCGGACGGTGTCAACTGCCCGTGCGGTCGTGGCAACACTGGACCGGGTCGATGGGTCACCACTCGGGGTGCGTGTCAGTGGTGTCGGCGGCACGGTCCGGTCCTGTAAAGAAAAGTATATAGGAGACGCTCGGATACGTAGTAAGGAGAGTACCGTTGTGTTCAACAATGCAGAGCGGACGGCGATTTTCCAGTCTGCTCGGGTCGATATCCGAACGGAAAACGGCTGGATCGCCGCTACAGAACGCGATCTCGAGTAACTATGCAGGGACAAGCCCAACAGCAGGCCTACGATCGTGGTATTACGATCTTCTCGCCTGACGGACGGTTGTATCAGGTCGAATACGCACGCGAAGCAGTCAAACGCGGGACAGCGAGCATCGGTGTTCGGACAGCCGACGGCGTCGTCTTGGCTGTCGATAAGACGATCCGGTCACCACTGATGGAGCGTGAGAGTGTCGAGAAGATTCACAAAGCGGACGACCACATCGGCATTGCCTCCGCCGGTCACGTCGCCGACGCACGCCAGCTGATCGACTTCGCACGGCAGCAAGCCCAGGTCAATCAGCTGCGCTATGGTGAACCAATCGGCGTTGAAACGTTGACAAAAGACGTGACCGACCACATCCAGCAGTACACACAGGTCGGCGGGGCACGCCCGTTCGGTGTCGCACTCATCATCGGTGGCATCGAAGACGGGTCCCCGCGGCTGTATGAGACGGATCCATCTGGCACGCCATACGAGTGGCAGGCACTCGCCGTCGGTGCAAACCGCGGTGACATCCAAGAGTACCTCGAGGAGCACTACGAGGAAGGGACAGATTTGGACGCCGGCATCGCACTGGCACTGAACGCGTTGGCCTCGGTTCAAGACGACGCCCTTAGCCCCGAAGGAGTTGGGCTCGCGACGATCGACGTCGAGTCAGAACAGTTCGTCCAGCTGGCAGACGAGGCGGTCGAAGAACACCTCGCTGCCGAAGACATCCTCGAAGAGGACGAGTGAGCCAAACGCACTTTTAGTTGGCTGCAGTACCTTCCGGTATGATCTCACTTGACGAGGCCGTTACCGCTCGACTCGAGTCACACGGAGACCGATTCGAGGTTCTAGTCGATCCCGACGCCGCCTTGGCGATCAAACGCGACGAGTTCGAGGGCGAACTGGAGGACGTCATCGCCGCAGAGGACGTCTTCGAAGACGCCTCTAGAGGAGACCGTCCCTCGGAGTCAGCCCTCGAGGAGGTCTTCGGTACGACGGCCCCACTCGAAATCATCCCGGAGGTGATCAAACAGGGAGACATTCAGATCACCGCCGACCAGCGGCGTGAGATGCAAGAACAAAAACGCCGGCAGCTGATCGACCGGATCGCACGGAACGCGGTGAACCCGCAGATGGACGACGCGCCACACCCACCTGAACGCATCGAGTCGGCCCTCGAGGAGACGGACTTCCGGATCGACCCGATGCAACCGGTCGATCCACAGGTCGACGAAGCCCTGGACGCACTGCGCCCGGTGATTCCGATCCGTTTTGATGAGATTACCGTTGCCGTGAGCGTCCCACCGGAATACGCCGGCAGCGCCCAGTCACAGCTGCGGGGCTACGGCAGCCTCGACGAAGAGGAGTGGCAGCCCGACGGGTCGTGGATCGGCGTAATCACCTTCCCTGCGGGCATGCAGGACGATTTCTACAACCGCGTCAACGACCTCACAAGCGGCGAAGCAGAGACCCAAATAGTCACCGAGGCCGACGAGCTGCGAACCCGGTAGCTCAAAGCCGACCGGCCGCTGCGTCCTCGACGAGAGCCGATCCGGCCCCCCGCCACCGCTTCGTACCGGCGGTGAACACCGCTGCAGCGCGGTCCTGAGCCTGCTCAACGACGGCCGTCTCGTCGACCCCGATGCTCCCACGTACCACCGGGCCTACACCCGACTCCTGCATCGTCAGTGCCGTCGTCTCAGTGATGGCGAGATCCATACACTGGTTCTCAAAACGACGGAAAACAAACCTGCCCCGTCAGGCTTAAATGCACATACGGCAAACGCCCCGACGCCAAATGCCCAAGGTAGAAATTACGGTCCCCGAACACCTCGAGATGCAGATTGCGCAACTCGTTGAGCGAGGTGAGTTCCTGAACCGCGAAGAAGCAATCGAGGAACTACTCTCGACCGGGTTGAAGGCATACAAGACAAGCGGCCCCATCGACGACGAGGAGGATCCGGGCTACGAAGACGACGGAATGATGGGCCACGAGGACGAGTACGTCTTCTGAACCACCTTGGGTCGGTCGTTCTCGCGGTATCGTCTCGATTCGCTCTGCCCGTCGGAAACTGCCGGGTAGGTCACCGACAGCGCGAGGTCACCGCGACTGACCCAAGCGGCCAACCGAAGAGTCGCGAGAGTGCCACGGCCACCAGCGGAGAAACGGCCTCCAACCCCCGGTGTCGTAACCGGGACACTCACGTGGGCGTTCGGCTGACGACGGTATATTCGGTGTCGGCAAGCGTCCCGAACGGGTCCTCGACCGTGTAGACGTCCTGGAGCTCCTGGAGCTCGGTTGCGGCCGCCTTGACCGCGACCAGACCACTCTGTGTTACCGGCCCCTGTCCCGCGAGGCTCTGGAAGGTCGCTGTTGCCCCATCGATAGTGAACGTCACGTTGTAATCGCCGGTCCCCGGTTCGGTGACACCGGTCGGTTGTTGGACGAAGATGTCCACGGTCACCTCAAGCAGGTCGTGTGTCTCCGCATCCCGATGCTCGATGATCTGACCGAATTCGACCTCGTACGATGCCATACAGCCGACTGTAAGAACGAGAGGGAAAAAAGCACAGCGGAGCTAATCAGTCTTCGGTTTCGTAGTGCTCGCCGGCAGCGGCCGGCATCTGCGTCTTGCCGACAAAAGCGAGAACGACGAGCACTGCGACGTACGGGAGCGTCTCGATGAGGGCGGAGGACAGTTCGACAGTGCCGACACGTTGGAGCGTCAACTGCAGCGCATCGAGTGACGCAAAGAGAAGACTGGCAAGGGCAGTGCCGACCGGATTGTAGTTCGCGATCAGGTACGTCGTGAGCCCGATGAAGCCACGGCCGCCCGTCATCGTCTCGCCGCCGCCGACGAACTGGCCGGCGGTCAACGCGAGGCCGGCGCCACCGATCCCACAGTAGACCCCGGAGAGCAATACGCCAGCATAACGGACGCGGCTGACGTTGACACCGACAGTGTCTAGCGTCGTCGGGTCTTCGCCGCTTGCCTCGATGTGGTTTCCAAACGGGGTCCGGGTGAGAAGGTACCACGATAGGAAGAGTGCCACGTACAAAAGATAGATGGGAAGCTCGACGTCAAACAACGCCGGACCAACGTACGGAAGCTCCGAGAGCACCGGCACCGCGATCCGGTCAAACGTGCCAACGCTTGGACTGTTGGTCGTCTCCCAGATGACGATACTCGCAAACGGCGCGAACCCGAGCGCGATCAGCCAGACGGCGAGGCCGGCGATGATCTGGTCGGCACGGAACTCGATTGTGACCACGGCGAACCCGGCTGCGACAACCGTCGTGATCAAGACGGCGACGACAAAAGGCAGCAGTAGTGAGTTCAGATCACGGCCGCCCAGATACCAGGCCACGGCGATCGCACTGAACGCTCCCATGATCAACAGTCCCTCGAGACCGATGTTGATGACACCCGACTTCTCTGCGAAGATGCCACCGAGGCCTGCAAAGGCAATCGGTACGGTAAACCGAAGTGTCGACCGGACATAAGAGGCATCGAGGGCGGTAATAATATCGGCCCCAGTCGCCCGCACCCCCGGGACGAGGGCAAGTGCGGTTCCAAAGGCGATGAGTCCCCCGGCGATCAGTCCGACGCGGCGGTTGAGTCGTGTCATATTAGCTCTCCTCCGAAGACGGGGTGCCGCCGTCGGTGGCAACTGCCTCGGGGTCGGTCCCGTAACCCGCTCGCCGGCCTAAGAGCCTGAAAAACTCCGGCATCGCGACGAACAGGATGATGACGCCACGGACGACCTCGACGAGTTCCGGTGGGACACCCAGCGAGAAGTTAATTGCGTTGCTGCCACTTTTGAGCATCCCGAAAAGCAAGGCAGCAGGAATCACACCGAGTGGATTGTTTCCCGCGAGAATCGACACGGCGATGCCGTCGAACCCGAGGGCGGGGAACCCGTCTTGCCACCGGTAGAGGATCATCATCACGTAGACTGCGCCGGCAACGCCCCCGAGTGCGCCCGAAGCGATCATACTCGCGATGATGTTCCGGTCCGAGTTGACACCACCGTACCGCGCTGCCTCCGGGGCGAGGCCGCTCGTCCGAAGCTCGTATCCGAGCACGGTTCGCTGGTAAAACAGGTAGATACCAACGGCCACGAGGAGCCCGAGGAGTAAGGCAATGACCGAAAACCGCGTGCCGCTAATCGTCGGGGCTAACTGGACGTGGCTGGGCAAGCTCTCTGTTTGAACCGTATCGACCGTCGGATCGCCGACGTGGTTGCGAACCAGATAAAACGCAACCCCCGCGGCGACAAAATTCAACATGATGGTCGTGACGACTTCGTGTGCATCGGCGTAGGCCTTCATCGCCCCCGGAATTGCGCCGTACGCGCCACCGACGACCGCTCCGACGACGACTGCGACGATCATCAGGCCGCCCCCAACGACGGCGGTTTCGGGGAGCCGTTGGGTCGTCCAGCCGAGAAACAGCGCACTGGCGAGGGCTCCAAGCACCATCTGTCCCTGGGTCCCGATGTTGAACAGGCCGGCACGGAAGGCAACGGCGACCGAGAGGCCGGTGAACAACAGGAGACTCATCTCTTGGAGGGTAATCCCGAGGCGTGTCAACGAGCCAAATGCACCCTCGAACAGTGTCACGTAGACCGTGATCGGGTTGTAACAGAAGTCGAACCCACCGATCCGGAATACAGGTGATGCACACGTCGCTGGAGCGCCCGATACAAGAACGATCACGGCCCCAACGAGCAGCGCAGCAACAAATGCCGCGAAGCTAACGGCCAGTCGTTCGGTACCACTCGCGTCGACGAGCCCATCAAGCAGCCGTCTGATGCGTGGAGGGACGTCTACCATTCGTTGTCAGTTTGTCTTATTCTGTTAACGACTCTTCGTACCGTCCGGACCGGTCACCGGTCATGAGCAGCCCGATTTCTTCCTCCGTCGTCTCGTCGGGATCGACGATGCCGGTGAACCGCCCGTCGTACATCACTGCCATCCGGTCGGCCAGCTGAAGGACCTCCTCGAGTTTCGACGAAACTAAGAGAATCGCCGTGCCGTCATCGCGCAGTTCAAGCAAGCGGTCGTGAATGAACTCGATGCTGCCTACGTCGACGCCACGGGTCGGCTGGGCGGCCACCACGAGGTCGGGATCACGTTCGAACTCCCGTCCGACGACGAGTTTCTGCTGATTGCCACCGGACAACGAAACAGCATCGGCCCCCGGGTCTGCCGGACGGACATCGTACTCCGTGACGACGTCGGCGGCGTACTCACCGATCCGGTCCCAATCGATAAACGCCCCCTCGGAGAACGCCCCGAGGCGTTGGCCGCCCAGAAGTGCGTTACTTGTCAGGTCGTACTCCATAACCAGGCTTCTTTTCTGACGGTCTTCGGCGATGTACGACATTCCGGCGGCGATTCGTTCTCCCCGAGGTGCAGTCGTAATCTCGTCGTCGTTGAGTCTGATCGTTCCTGCCTCCGGCATCCGTAGTCCGGTAACTGCCTCGATAAGCTCCGACTGTCCGTTCCCATCGACACCGGCGACCCCGAAGATCTCTCCCGAACGCACACCGAAGGACACGTCTTCGACGGCCGAGACACCGCGGTCGTCCGAAACGGTCAGGTTCTCGACGGCCAGGGTCCGGGACCCGGGGTCGAGTCCGGACTTCGCGACATCGAATAGTACCTTACGACCGACCATCATACTCGCGAGTTCTTCTCGGGTCGTTTCGTCGGCCGGGACCGTCGAGACGAGCGCTCCGTCACGGAGGACGCTAATCTGATCGGCCGCCCGCAGCGCCTCGTCGAGTTTGTGCGTGATGAAGATCACCGTCTTGTCCTGCTTGATCAGCTCATCGAGTACCCGGAGCAGCGTCTCGACTTCTTGTGGTGTCAACACTGCGGTGGGCTCGTCGAGAATGAGTGTATCGGCGCCGCGGTACAGTGCCTTGAGAATCTCGACGCGCTGTTGTTCCCCGACACTGATGTCGCTGACCAGCGCCGTTGGGTCGATATCGAACCCGTACTGGTTTGCAAGCTCCCTGGTGGCCTCGATTGCGGCCTGGCGGTCGGTCCGAAGTCCGAACCACTTCGTCGGTTCCTCACCGAGTACCAGGTTCTCGGCGACGGTCATGGTGTCGACGAGCATGAAATGCTGGTGGATCATCCCGATCCCGGCCTCGATTGCGTCCTCAGGCCCATCGAAGACCTGTTCTGTGCCATCGACGTGGATGGATCCGGCCGTGGGTTCGTACAGCCCGTACAGGATGTTCATTAGCGTCGTCTTGCCGGCACCGTTTTCGCCGACGAGTGCGTGAACGGTTCCGCGCTCGACAGCAAAGTCGATGTCGTCGTTTGCGATCACCCCACCAGGGAAGCGTTTCGTGATACTGTCCAAGCGTACGGCAGTGTCGGTCCCGTCTCGTCGGTCTGTTCCGGCAGGCTGTGCTTGAGTCATTCAGAGTGAAACGGCGGGTCCGTCAGACCTCGTCTAAGCTCTCGGGGACTGTGATGTCGCCGTCGATGATTGCTTGGCGGGTCGAGTCGACCTCGTTGAGGACCTCATCCGGAATGTCATCTTCAAAGTCTTGGCCGACAACCGTGCCGACGCCGTCCTCTTCGAGCCCCAGGTCGTTGACGACACCACCCTCGAACTCGTCGTTGACAATGGATTCGACAGACTCGTAGACGGCAGTGTTAACACGCTTGACCATACTCGCGATGATGACGTCGCTGAATTCGGGGGCACTCAGCGACTGGTCATTGTCGACCCCGATCGCGTACCGTCCCGACGATTGTGCCGCCTCGAAGACACCCAGACCGGTACCGCCGGCCCCGTGGTACACGATGTCGGCGCCATCGTCGTACATTCCCTGTGCAATCGCTTGTCCTTGGTCGGGTACGTCGAAGTCACCCGCGTACGCGGACTGCACTTCGATTTCGTCGTTGACGTGATTAACGCCGGCCCGAAAGCCGGCCTCAAAGCGGTTGATGATCGGAACGTCGACGCCCCCGACGAAGCCAACTATTTGCTCGTCCGGGTTCGTCTCGCCCCCACTGACGCCGAACTCGCGTTCGGTCAGCATTGCAGCCATAACCCCGACCTGGAACGACCCCTCGTGTTCGCGGAACACGTAGTTTGCGACGTTGTCGACGAGATTTCCGTCCTCGTCTTCGGCAATTTCGTCGATGAGCGTCCAGTTTTGCTCCGGAAAGTCGACGGCGTTTTGCAATAGGGCCTCGACTTGCACGAACCCGATCGTGTTGATCAGGTCGAAGTCGGGGTCGGTCGAGCTTGCGAGTTCCCGCTGGAACTCGTCGACGTCGGCCGGCTCCTGGGGTTCAGTGTTCTGGAACCCGATCCCATAGTCGTCCTGTGCTTGTTCAACTCCATCAAGGGCAAGATCGTTGAACGACTGGTCACCAAGTCCACCAGTCGCGTATACCATTCCGACGTTGACGTCGGCTTCCTCGCCACCGTCAGTACATCCCGCGAGCGTAGCGATGCTCCCCGCACCAATGCTGGCTAACAACGCCCGTCGGCCGTGGCGCATACCTGTTCAATCCGAGTAGACGGGTATATACTTACCGGTATGGAGAGCTACTTACTCCCGCGTTCCGTTGGCGGCGTAGAATAGTCTCGCGACCGGGAATCACGCCGGGGCCGGAAACGGTACAGGCCAACCCGGCCGCCACAGTCGCGAAACAACCGGCCTGCTCGAGCGAACGACCGGACACGAGCTGATCGATCAGGCCGGCAGTAAAGGCATCACCGGCGCCTGTCGTGTCTTCGACAGCGACGTCGATCGACGGAACCGTCCACGCCGCGTCGGCATCGAAGACGGTCGCACCGTCCGTGCCGGCGGTGATCGCACCGCGGGTGATACCGACATCTCGCATAGCCGCCGGCGTCGGGTGTGTCCCGAGGCAGGATTCGACGGCGATCTCGGTGCCAACAACGACGTCGGCTGCCGGTAACAGGCGGCTGAGTCGCTCCTGTGTGTACCCCCGTGGCCGCAGCTCTTCGAGTCGCCCGGCGAGGTCGAATACAACGAGCGGGTCACGCCCGACGAGATCCTCGAGCACCGCGGCCGGGGTAAAGCCCGAGGTAACGACAGCGTCTCCGCCCTCGAGATACGCCATATCAGTGGGGGCAAGTGAGAGTGCGAGGGAACTCTCGCCCCCACCGAAGATCGATCGCTCGCCGGTTGGAGTCTGGACGACGAGGCAGTACGACGAAGACTCCCCCGGCACCGTCCGAACGCGGTCCGTTTCGATCGAAAGCGCCCGCAGCCGCTCGGTGACGAACTGGCCGACGGTATCGTCACCCAACCGTGCGACCAGGCCGGGTTCGTGATCCAGCGTCGCGAGGGCTCGCAACACGTTGAGTTCGGTGCCACCGAGCCGACGGCTGCGGTCGTGGATCACGCCGCCTTCGTCGGCCCCAGGCAGCGAGGAGACGGTGTAGGTGAAATCGATGTGGGCATTTCCAACCCCAATGATCCGGCCCATAGACGGAGTCACCGCATGCTACCGGCAGCAGGCGTATAATATCTGTCCGACACACCACCGGTCACGCCTGTTCTACGGCGTGGGTCCGGAGTGTCTCGAGGGACACACGGTCTAGCACGGCCTCGTTGGTCGCCGCCATCACCACCGGCGGGGCGACGTTCGCAGCCTCGGCCTCGAGCCAACGGCCGACACAGAGACACCACCGATCGCCAGGATCGAGACCGGGGAAGTCCAGATCAGGCCGTGGTGTCACCAGGTCGTTGCCCTGCTTACGGGAGAAGGTCAGAAACGCCTCCGTGACCACCGCACAGAGGTGGTGGTCCCCCCGATCACCAGGGACGGCGGTACAGTGCCCGTCGCGCCGGTACCCGGTCGTTGGGTCGGTGTTACACGGTGTGAGCGGCTCACCGAGGACGTTGCGCTGGGTGGTGGGATCGGCCATGCTCGGAGTAGGTAACGGGAACGAAAAACCTCGTCGGTCGGTCGGTTTCGAGACCGCGGGGGCTGTTGGCGTCCGGTGTTGAATCCGGTGGTCCACCGCCTGGGGGAGACAAGGCTTATGCGTCGAGACAGTACTGCTCGCCGCCGGAGCCGATCATCCACCGTCGAGATCCACCAGTGTCGAGACACGTGCGTTCGCCTTAATTTTGATGCCGGCCCCGCCGACTGTCAGTGGGACCCGCGGGAGCGTGGGGACCTGGAGTGTCGGATGTGTGGCGCCACGCTCAAGTAGGTCCCGGCGTGGCTGGAGAGCTACGGTAACGGACGAGTCGGCGATAGACTCGTTGTACTCGAGCAGATACGTGCCGGGATCGAGAGTCCACCACTCGTAATCGTCGTTGGGGCGTCGTTTGGCGCTCTCGTGGGGCGTCCGACCCGCAGCGGTCAACTCGCCGCCCCCAAAGTCGATCCGCCCGGAGCCGCTCACGGTATAAATCTCGGCAGCTGTCAGGTCGAATCCGTTCTCGGTGGCTTGGGTTGGTTCGTGGACGATGCCGTCGAGTACCGCGGCGTAGTCACCCATACCTCCGTCTATGGGCCCTGCGGTAACAAAGTCCGTGTCGCGTTTTGCCGGTCAAGTCTTTGTTCGAACACTCAAACGCCAGGCCAGTCGACAAAGGATCCCTCGATGAGCGTCCCGCGCTGTTCGCGGAGGTAGTCCCGTTTCGCGGCGACGACCCCTTCCTGCAGGCCCAAACCCGCGTCCCTGTGATGGCTGAGCCGGTCACACTTCCACTGCGCCGGTGTCACACGTCTATCGACACGACACCGCAAGGGGTGGAGGTACTGGGCGGCGGTGTCGCCGTCGAAGCCGTGGTGTTTCAGACCGCGGCGAGCGTGCTCGAATAGATCGGTGTAGATGTCGTCGAGGTCAGTCGTTACCTCGCCGCTGGCGGTGATCCACTGCATATCGGCTGCCAGCCCGGCCCGCGCTGCGCTATAGAAGTTCTCGCGGGCCTGTTCCCAGGCGAGGTCCGTGACCGGATGGTCGGCGCGGACGAGCCCGGTCAGCAGGCCCCCCGCAACCGCCAACAACGCGACCGAATCCTGGACCGTCGGCTGGGCAGGCAACGGTCGAAACTCTATGCGTGCGTTTGCGTCAGCGCGTGTGGCCCCTTCAAAGACCGGCCGGATCCACCGCCAGTAGCTGCTGTGCTTGTGTCGGAGGTGCGAAAAGCGGTCGTCGAAGCGGCACGATTCCTCAAGGCAGACCGGCGTAATCGGCGGATCGGCGGCCAACCGCTCGACCGCGTCGGCGGTCGATTCGATGTCCCGGGGGAGCCGAACCTTCGCAGACCGACTCCCGTCGTTCATCACGGACTCGAAGACGAAGACCCGGTTCTCCATGTAGCCTTCTGTGAGCACCGAGTCGACTGTCGCGCCCGCATCGTAGATGGTAGGCGGAAGCAGCGGTGAGTTTACTGCCATCGCTAGTAACGGCCCCGCGATCCGGATCGCATACCGGAGGTACGTGGGTAACTCAGCGGCGACTGGGACCTGGTAGTGGGGCTGAATACTCGTCGTCAGCGTCGCCGGAACGACCGTCTGGAACTTTGCCTCCGCATTCGGCGTCGAGATCCGGCAGTCGGGCGAGTAATACGGCGAGTTTGCCATCGCCTGGTACCGCGGTGCGTCACTGATGTTCGCCGCGATAATCGGATCTGTCTCGCCGACGGCGTCGGCGAAGTATCCCGCAGCGGTCTCACTGACCGGTGGAAGAGTCCAGAATCCATCGCTTACAAGCCCCATTCCTTCCATATCGGCGGCGGCGGTGTGGGCAGCGTTGACCGCAGCCTGTGACTCGTTTCTGATCGCCGCCAGGCCACGCGGACCGAAGGGTTGTGGACTCGCGGTAAACTCAGCGTTGTGCACGCCGAGTTCTTTCTCGAATCTGATGAGCTCGAGCAACGATCGTGGAACTCGCCGAAGAGCACCGGAGTCGGTGTCACAGCCGTACAGCTCGTATTCGAGGCCGATCAGCGCCTGTGAATTGTCGAAGGTGCCAACCTCGAGTTCGGCCTTGACCGTCTCGACTTCGGCGGCGACACGAGCCTGGAACTCCTCGGGATCTGTTTCCAACATAGCGGTGACGTTCTGTTGCAGCCCGGTCATATGACGACCACCCCTGGTGCCGGTGGTGGCTTTGCTGGCGTGTGACACGATACTTGCGAGCCGTTAAAAATCCACATGTCGGAGCTCCCCGAGGCCCCACGACCACATGGGTTGTGGGGCTTAGTTGGGGACACTGCAAGGGCCGTTGTCGGGGACCGATGCCGGCTCTTAAATGGGTAGCCGGAGAAACATGACCGACCCAGAGCACACTATTGTCTGGCCGTGTCTGATCGTTCTGTTGAGCACACGATAGCGCGGAGCTCCTTTTGACAACGAGCAACGGAGAGAAGCTGCGGTCCCTTCGTGCTGCTCGTTGCGGGAGAGGCTCAGGCCCTGCAATCAGCTAAACTGAGACGAATCCACAACTTACTTAGTAAGTGCTAACTAACCAACTCGCGTGACGAACCGCAAAGAAGAGATCCTCGAGGCGACAGGCGAGTTGATCCTCAAAGAAGGGTACAGTTCGCTGACGACCCAGCGTGTCGCAGACGAAGTCGGGATCACGAGCGCTGGCGTTCACTACCACTTCGAGACGAAGGAAGATCTGGTGGTGGCGTTGATCGAAGACCGTGAGGAAGCACTCATTGCAATGCTGGAGGCGACCGAGGGACCGCCGGACAAGCGGCTGACAGAGATCGTCCACCTCCAGTTCGGGGCTGTCGAGGCCGTCGCAGGGACGGCCGGATCGCCTACATTGCAGCTCGTGTCGGCCTCGACGAGTGAGGGCGATCCGGTACGCGAAACGCTCGTCTCCATGCACGAGAGCTACGTCGAGTTCGTGACCGGAGTGATACGTGAGGGCGTCGCTCAAGGCGTCTTCGAGTCCGACGATCCTGAACGGGTGGCGGTGTTGTTGAGCGCGTTCGAGAACGCAGCCGAGGTCCGGACGGCGCTGGGCCTCGACGCCGGAGATATCTGGGCCGGTCTGTCCCACCACGTACTCGAGGATCTGTACGTCGAAGAGCCACCGGAGGTGAGGAGATGAGCACCGAGGCCGCCGAAGAGGAGCTACCGACCGCCGGACATGCTGGCGAGGCGGCGGGTGGCCTTCGGACGTGGCTCGAACAGACATGGGCGTTTACAGCCCGGGTCATCGTCACACTCCGCAATAATCACGTGATGCTCTTGTTGGCTGTCGGCTTTCCACCGCTGTTTTATCTACTATGCCCACCTCGCCGGCGAAATCGAACCGGTCGCTCCGTACCGAAGCTCCTGTTTCGGTAGTCGTTACAGTATTGTGAGGCGAAAGCCCACGGCTTTAGCGCTGTCTTTTACTCATACGGTCACCGAGACTCAAACGGACGTGTCAGACGCTGTCGACCCCGATCTGTGCTTGAGAAATCGAGATACGGAGCGGTTCAGACGGCGGTATCGGCGGTGGAGAGTTACTGCATGCGGGTCAGCGAGATCGGCAAACCCGTTCGATGAGGGTGGGACATCCGGAGATACCGGTGTTTGCAGCCGGGGGCATCAATCTCGACGGCAGCTTGATTTGTGGGTAAAAGACAGGGCTAAAGCCGTGGGAGGAGGTCAGTGACACATCTGAGAACAGACCGCTTCGACTGGTCTCGTAGCAAGACTGGGCAACA
>OBKM01000580.1_pt1 | contig 17879 bp, 14 predicted proteins | sample 1519691 | NCBI WGS metagenome assembly OBKM01 (sample SAMEA37050418, study PRJEB22526) | metagenome | biome: saline pan; feature: lake; material: water | place: Egypt | collected 2015 | depth 0.5 m | reverse complement strand
TACGGTCACATATCGAGCTCGCGACCGATCACGACGTGCTGGATCTCGCTCGTCCCTTCGCCGATCTCCATCAGCTTCGCATCTCGGTAGAAGCGCTGGGGCGCGAACTCCGTCGTGTAGCCGTAGCCGCCGAGCGTCTGGACCGCCTCCTCGGCGACCTCGCGGGCCGCCTCGCTGGCGTCGAGCTTCGCGAGCGCGGACTGTCGGGTGACCTCCTCGCCCGCGTCGTACGTGGTGGCTGCCTTATGAGTGAGCAGCCGAGCGCGCTCCGTCTGCCGGTGCATGTGGACTATCTTGTCCCGGATCGCGTCGAACGTCGCGATCGGCTTGCCGAACTGCTCACGCTCGCCGGCGTACTCCTTGGCGGCCTCGTAGGCACCCTGCGCGAGCCCGACCGACAGCGCAGCGATCGATATCCGGCCGCCGTCGAGCGTCTTCATCGTCTGGGTCCAGCCGTCCCCTTCCGCACCGAGGAGACGCTCTTCGGGAAGCCGAACGTCGTTCAAGCTGATCTCACAGGTCGGCGAGCAGTTGAGCCCCATTTTCTCCCACACCGTCGTCACCTCGAAGCCGTCGTCGTGTTCGGGGTCGACGATGAACGTCGATATCCCGTCGTAGCCGGCGTCCGGATCGGTGACTGCCTTCACGAGGACGCTGTTCGCGACGTTCGCGTTCGTAATGAACTGCTTCGTCCCGTTGAGCACGTACTCGCCCGTGTCAGCGTCGTACTCCGCGGTTGTGTCCATGTTCGAGGCGTCCGACCCGCTGTCCGGTTCGGTGAGCGCCCACGCACCGATCTCGCCGCCTTCCGCGAGCGGCCGGAGCCACCGCTGTTTCTGCTCGTCGGTGCCGAACAGCTCGATAGGCTTCGCGCCGAGCGAGGTGTGTGCGGCGTACGAGAGGCCGATCCCACCGGAGACGCGCCCGAGCTCCTCGGTGACGAGCGCGTACATGAGCTGGTCGCCGCCGAGCCCCCCGTACTCCTCGGCGATCGGTACGCCCATCACGTCGAGGTCGGCGAGCTCCGCGAACACCGCCGCCGGGAAGCGGTGCTCGTCCTCGATCTCCTGTGCGATGGGCCGGATCTCGGCCTCGCAGAACTCCCGCACCGTGTCGCGGATCATGCGGTGTTCCGCGGGCAGATCGAAGTCCATACGCCACGGACGCGAGCCGCGACCATAAACCGTACGAACGACCGTGATGGTTCGTCGACCGACGATCGTGGCTCGTCGAGTTCCCTCCGCACGGACTGTAACCCCTAAATGCCCCCGACCACAGGTAGGGGTATGAACGGGAATCGATTCGGTCGCCTCTTTCAGGTGACCACCTACGGCGAGAGCCACGGCGAGGCGATGGGCGTCACCGTCTCCGGCGTGCCGGCCGGCGTCGAGCTCGATGAGGAAGCGATCCAGGCACAGCTCGACCGCCGCAAGCCCGGGCAGTCGATGATCACGACCTCACGCGGCGAGCCCGACGAGGTAACGATCAACTCCGGCCTGCAGGACGGGTACACGACGGGGACGCCGATCGGCATGGTGATCCAGAACAAGGACGCGCGCTCGGGGAAGTACGAGCCGTACGTCACCGCGCCGCGACCCTCCCACGGCGATTACACCTACTCCGCGAAGTTCGGCACGCGGAACTGGGGGGGCGGCGGCCGGTCCTCGGCGCGGGAGACGGTGAACTGGGTCGCCGCAGGCGCGGTCGCCGAGCAGGTGCTCGACGCCTCCGAATACGACGTCGAGATCAAAGCCCACGTCAACCGCATCGGCGATGTCGAAGCGGACGAGGTGAGCTTCGAACAGATCCTCGACCGCTCCGAGGAGAACGATGTCCGGTGTGCCGACCCGGAGGCGGCCGCCGAGATGCAGGAGCTGATCGAGCGGTATCAGGAGGCGGGCGACTCCATCGGCGGCTCCATCTACTTCGAGTGTCGCGGCGTTCCGCGAGGGCTCGGCGCACCCCGGTTTGACGGCTTTCCGTCGCGGCTCGGTCAGGCGATGTTTTCCATCCCTGCGACCACCGCCGTCGAGTTCGGACTCGGCAGGGAGGCGAGCGACGTGGCCGGAAAGGAGCGAAACGAGGACTGGACGTTCGACGACGGCGAGTCGTTCGGTCACGTCGTCAGCGAGGAAGGTGACCCGGTTCCCGTCGGCAACGACCACGGCGGCCTTCAGGGCGGGATCACGACCGGCGAGCCGATCTACGGCGAGGCGACGTGGCACGCGCCGACCTCGATCCCGAAACGGCAGCGCTCGGCCGACTGGGAGACCGGCGAGGAGAAGGAGGTGCAGGTCGTCGGTCGTCACGACCCGGTGCTTCCGCCGCGTGCGGTACCCGTGGTCGAGGCGATGCTGTATCTGACCGTCCTCGATTTCATGCTGCTCGCCGGGCGGATCAACCCCGATCGCGTCGACGGCAATCCCGGTCAGTACGACACCGAGTACCACCCGAGCAGCCCGGAGAACGAGTAGTCGTCGTCCGGCGTCGTTTCACCGGCTCATCGCGGCGGCGCGACCAACTCCACGGGGTGCCGCACGGGCGAGCCCAGCAGCGCGTCGAGCTGTTCCCCACAGGAGGTCCCGGCGGCGACGACCGTCCGATCAGTCTCGCCGAACTGTTCGACGAGCGGCTCGCCCACGTCCATGCTTAACTCGTAGTAGTCCCGCTTGTAGCCGAACGAGCCGGCCATCCCGCAGCACTCGGTGTCCGAGACGCGAACGTCGTAGCCGAGCGCCTCCAGCACCGCGGTCGAGTACTCGCCGACGCCGACCGTCCGTCCCTGACAGTGCGGGTGGTACGCGACGCCGTGGTTCGCCTCGATCCCCGACGGCCCGGCGAGCGCGTCGGCGTCCGCGCCGTTCTCGATCAGCCCGAACACGTACTCCATGACGTCGTAGCTGGCGTCCGCGAGTCTCTCGTGGGAGACGGCGGGTAGAAACTTCTCGTACTCCCGCCGGAACAGCGCGAGGTCGCTCGGCTCGATCACGACGACGTCCCGCCCGGCGTCGACGTGTTCGGCGAGTCCGGCGTACACGTCGTGAGCCGCCGTCTCCGCCGTCTCGACCATCCCCTGCGAGAGCGGCGGTCGACCGCTGCCCGGGAGGTCGGGAACACGCACGTGGACGTCGAGTGCCTCCAGCGCCCGCACGGTCGCTTTTCCGCGGGCCACGTCGGCGTAGTTCGTCGCGGTGTCCGGATAGACGACGGCCTCGCGGGTTGCCTCCGCCGCGGGAACCGCCGGGCCGCCGCGAGATTCGAACCAGTCGACGAGGGTCTCGCGGGAGAACGCAGGCAGATCGCGTCGACGGTCGATGCCCGCGACGCGTTCGAGCAGCGCCCGGACGGGGGCCGCGTTCGCGGTCCGGTTGGCGACCGGCGCGGTAAGACTCCCCAGCTTCGCGAGCGTCTCGTAGTTCCCGACGATCCGCGAGCCGAGGTCGAGCCCCGCGGGCTCCTCGTCGGGCAAAAGCTCCTCGAACATCCAGTCGACCTGCCGTTCGGTCGCCTCGCCGCGGTTGATCCGGTCGCGAACGACGGTGTTGATCCATGGAATGTCGATGCCAACTGGACAGGCCGGGACGCAGCGCGAACAGCCCGTACAGAGGTCGTTGAACTCGGCAGCGACGTCGAGTCCCTCGATCCCGGTCTCCCAGCCGGTGGCGATCCCGCCGGAGTACGTCTCGCCGCCGAACGCGTGTCCGCCGACGCTCTGGAAGTTCCCGCAGGCGTTCGAGCAGGCCGAACAGCGGATACAGTACAGCGTCTCGCGGAGCTGGTCGTCATCGCGCATCGCCAACCGGCCGTTGTCGATCAACACGAGGTGGAACTCGCGGTCGATCTCCGCGCCGGACTCGGCCGCGACGCGCTCCGCGTCATCCTCGAAGTTCGGAACCGGCGCGTTCACCGGCGGCGTCAGCGTCGAGATGTAGGAGGTGACGTCCTGACCAGTGCCCGAGCGACCGATGAGCTCCACGAACGGCGCGAACTCCTCCACTGAGGGGACGAGCTTCTCGACGCCCGCGACCGCGACGTGGGTGTCAGTCGCGGCTACCGTCTTCCGGGCGTTACCCTCGCTGGTAACGAGCAGCATGGTGCCGGAGTCCGCGGCGATGAAGTTCGCCCCGGTCATCCCGACGTCCGCGTCCTCGATCAGCTCTCCGAGTTGCTCGCGGGCGAACATGGTGAGCTCCTCGGCGGTCTCCAGCGGCTCGTCCGGATCGAATCGCTCGTTGAACAGCTCTGCGATCCCCTCGCGGGACTTGTGGATCGCCGGAGCGACGATGTGTGACGGCTCCTCGTCGGCAACTTGCAGGACCCATTCACCGAGATCCGTCTCGACCACGTCGACGCCATCCGACTCGAGCGCTTCGTTCACCTCTATCTCCTCGCTGGTCATCGATTTGGATTTCACGAGGCGGTCGCCGTCGCGCTCGTCGACGACCTCGCGAACGTAGCGGTTCGCGTCCGCGGCGTCGTCCGCGACGTACACCGTTCCGCCGTTCGCCTCGACGCGCTCGGTCACCTCGTCGATCAGCTCCGGGAGCCGTTCGATCGACGCTGTTTTGATATCCCGTGCCTCGGCTTTCAGCTTCTCGTAGTCGTCGAGCCGTTCAGTCGACTCGTATCGCCCGGCGTTGAATCCACGAGTGTTCGCCGCGACCGCGTCCCCCTCCGTCTCCATGAGCTCGCGGATTCGAGCGGCCTTGTCCGCCCGTTCCGGCGTCGAGTCGGACTCACTGCTCATCCGTCTTCCTCCTCGTTCCCAGCGTCAACGTCCGCTCTCCCGGCATCGGTTATCAACACGACCACTACCTCCTTCGGCCCATGGGCCCCTTTTACCAGCCCGCCCATGTCGGCGGTCGCGCTCGGCCCGGTCGCGAACACGACATCGACGTCGGCCTCGCGCGTTCGGGGGCCGAGCCACTCGAAGGCGTCGGCCATCCCGGGGACGATGTCGGACTCCCGGATGAGAACGACGTGACGGTCGACGAACAGGCTCACCGGCTCCGTTCCGGCCGAATCGGACTCGATCGCCACGCTCCCGTAGTCGGCGACTCCGAGCGACGCCTTGGTAACGCCGGTGTGGGCGGCACGGAGGTCGGCGGCAGTCGGATCGGTGTGTATCCGGTCCGGCAGCTCAAGCGCCGGATCCTCGGGTGAGATGCCGACTGCGGGCTCGCCCGCGGCCGCGTCCACGAGCTCCGCACACTCCGTGGCTCCGCCACTCCGCACTGGTACGTCGAGTGCGGTGAGTCGCTGCTTGAACGTCGCGGTGACCGTCTGGGTCATACATGATCGTTCGAGGACGAACATATCATTCTTCCTCTCGTCCGATCGATGGTGCAACGATCCGCGCTCTCGTCGGATCGATGGCACGATGCGGTAGGCGTACGATGGCGGCCCGTGCCGGCGTGCTCCCGACGGTATGCCGACACTTACCAACGAATCAACCGCCAGAACGAGCACGTTTCGTGATCGATGACGGGCGTACACTGCGCGGTTTCGGATCGAGTCGATCGGAGCGTCGAAGTCGACCGCTCAGTACTTCGACGCCGCGCCGGTCGTCTCGTATATTTTCCCCATCAGATCGTCGCGCTCGCGGGTCCAGTTGGCCATCGCGGCGGGGCTCGTCGGATACGACTCATAATGGGCGAGCAGCTCGTCGGCCAGCGACTTCGTGCGGTAGAAATCCATGATCGTGCTCCAGTAGCCGAAGCTTTTCACCGCGCATTTCAGTTTGAGGCCGAACGACATCGAGGTCGAACCCTCGTACAACGCTTCCGCGAGCTTCTCGCCGGGCAGCGCGGCGAGCAGGCCCATCAGATCGTCGACGTCGACCGCAGTCGACAACACGTTGTACACGTCGAGTCCGGCGTACCGGCCGCCGAAGTGATCCATCACGCGCTCGTTGTATCGCCAGAGATTCTCCTCGCTCACGTCGCCGTCGCTCACCGCCTTCACCGCCTGCTCCCCCGCGTACTTCCCGGCGTACGCCGCACCGGCGATCCCGCCGCCCGTCGTCGGATTCACGTGGCCGGCGGCGTCACCAACCGCCATATAGCCGGGTGCGACCGCTGAGTCGTACGGGCGGCGGGTCGGCAGCGCCGCGCCGAGCTTATCGCGCACCTCCGCGCCCGCGAACTCGGGACGGTCCCGCAGATCGCGCCGAAGCGCCTCGACGAGCTTCATCGGCTCCTCGTTCATCTGGAAGCCGAGTCCGGCGTTGATCTCCGTGCTCGTTCGCGGGAAGTACCAGAGATATCCCGCCGCGCGCTCGGTCGGCTTGAACACGAGCGCGTCGTCCCACTCGACGGGTTCGGGTACCTCGACGATCTCCCGGTACGCGGAGCAGAACTGCGAGTACCGTACGTTCGTATCGAAGGTGGTCCCCTCGAAGTCGGCTTTATCCTGCAGCAGCGACAGTGCTCCCGCACCATCGATAACGACGTCGGACTCGTACTCGTGGACGTCGCCGCGTCGGGACGCCTTCAGCCCGGTAACGCGTCCGTCGGCGTCCTGTACGACGTCGTTTATCACCGTTTCGTAGTGGAACTCCGCACCGGCGTTCTCGGCGCCGGCGATAAGCCGGCGTCCGTACTCCCAGCGGTCGATAACCGCCAGCTCGCCCGGAACCGGGATCTCGAGGACCGTCTCCTCCTGTGGGATCTCGAACCGTCCGTGGTCGACGCCGGTGTTGGTGAACGCCGACTCCAACTGTGATTTCGGGATCGCCTCCGGAAACGCGTCCGCCCCCTTCAACGCGTCACCGCAGGCGATATGGCCGGCTTCCTCGGCGTCCTTTCGCTCTATGACGACGACATCGAGGCCTTCGTTCGCCATCGTCGCGGCGGCGTAACAGCCGGCGGTCCCGGCGCCCGCCACGACGACATCGTACTCGTCAATGGTCATGCTCAGTGGGTCATCACCCCGATGGCAAAACTCTTTATTACCGATTTGCCGAACGCAGGGGTGCGAAATCCACGTCGATCGCCAGCCGATCGACACGACCAATCACTCCGAACGCTCCGGTGCGGACGCCTCCGACCGTTTCTTCAGCGCGGAGTCGACGAGGATCCGGGTGCCGATCGACGCCGGGCTGATCACGGCGTCGGCCCCGGCTCGTTCGAGCTTCGCTACGTTCTCGTCGTTCGTCGCCGCGGCGACGACCCGGGTATCCGGCGCGAGGTCACGGGCCGAAAGAATGGCGAGCGCGTCGAATCGGTCCGTTTCCGTCGCCACGATCACCACCTTGCAGCTCTCGACGCCGGCCGCAGAAAGCATTCGGTCGTCGCCGGGATCCCCGGTGAGAACCGTGACTTCGTCGCGGTCGAGGGTCCAGTCGCCGGCATCGGTCGTGACGATGACGACGTCGTGGTCGCCGTCGAGCGCGTTCAGGATCGGCGTCGTGAGATCGCCGGTCCCGAGAATGAGCACGTCCGGCGTCAGGGGTGCGTCGGGATCGACCATGCCTTCGACACGCGGCCCGCGAGATAAACGCCTACCGATCGTGGCGACCGGTCTCGGGGTCGCCAGCCGGGGAGTCACTCGCATCGTCACTGACGGAGGAGTCACTCGCATCGTCACTGACGGGGGGTTCGGTCCCCTCATCGTCGGAGTCCGATCTCTCCTCTTCGACCGGATCGTCCGCATCAGCGTCCCGTTCCGTGACTGGCTCTGGATCCGCTGGCTCGAAGCCAGCACTGGAGAATCCTCGGTCGACGGGTTTCGGTTCATACCCGCGTTCTCGGAGCGTACTCCGAACCGCGCTCCGGTCGATCGTCCCGGACACCGTCCGCGGGAGGTCGTCCGTGAACGCGATCGTTCGTGGGAGCTTGAACCCGGCGAGCTGCTCGCGGAGGAACGAAAACAGCTCCGCCTCGTCGACCGCCGGCTCCGGGAGTCGCTCGGAGTCGGCGTGCTCCGTCTCCGCGTCGGTCCCACTCGTCTCGGAGCCGTCCGTGTCGGAGCCATCACCGGTGTCGCTCTGGTCGTCGTCACCTGAGATGTCGGCGTCGGAGTCACTTTCGCCTCCGACGTCGGGCCCGTCGACGAACTCGGCGGTCGACGAGGCGTCCGCGGAGATGGCGTCGGCATCGGCGACGAGGAGGGCGGCAACGCGTTCTCCCCAGACGTCGTCCTCGAGACCCACGACCGCCGCGTCGGCGACAGCGGGGTGGTCACTGAGCGCCTCGAACACCTCGCCCGGATCGACGTTCTCACCGCCGGAGACGATCTGATCGTCGAGCCGGTTGAGGACGTACAGGTTCCCCTCGTCGTCGATGCGTCCGATGTCGCCAGTGTGAAGCCCGTACTCGCCGAACGCCGCGTCGGTGGTTTCGGGCATGCCGTAGTAGCCGGGTGTGATCGTCGGTCCGTCGACGACGATCTCGCCGGCGTCGCCGGGATCGACCGGCTCGCCCGACTCGCTTACGATCGTCAGGTCGGTTCCGAACAGTGGACGGCCCACCGTTCCAGGTCGATCGAACGTCTGCGTCGGTGTCGCGGTCGCGATCTGTGAAGCCGCCTCCGTCATCCCGTACGTCGGGTACACCGGGATCGAGTAGTTTCGGCATCGCTCGATCAACGAGTTCGGAGCGGACGCGCCGCCGAGCAGCACGACTCGCAGCGAGTCCGCGAGCGTTCCGCGCCGGTCGAGCGTTCGCTTGAGCATCGTCGGAACGAGCGAGACGCCGGTGACGTCATAGGCATCGATGTCGTCGGCCGTTCTGCCCGGATCGAACTCCTCGCGCAACACGACGGTCGTCCCGTACAGCGTCGACCGATAGATCGGCGCGAGTCCGCCCATGTGGTGCAACGAGATCGATACGAGCCACCGGTCGTCGGGATCGACGCCGAGGCGAAACGCGGACGCGACCGCGGAGGCGTACACGTTTCCGGCCGTCAGCTCGACCGGCTTCGGTCCGCCCGTCGACCCGGAGGTGAACAGTAGGCAGAGTCGGTCCTCGAACGTCCACTCCGGCGGATCGATCGGGATGGGGTCGGCGTCGTGGACTCCCCTGACCGAGCCCGTGGTCGGCTCGTCGACGGAGAGAACGGGGACGTCGTCGGTCGCGGCGACGGCGTCGGACTCGGTCGACTCCCCACAGACGAGCACCGTCAGGTCCGCCCGGTCGATCCGGTCGGACAGCTCCCGCGGGGTGAGTCGCTCACCGAGCGGAACGTACGTCGCGCCGAGGCGCATCGCGGCGTGGGCCAGCCCGACCGCCCCGACGTACGCCGGCATGAGCACGCCGAGATGGTCGCCGGGACCGATCCCGTGCGCCGCGAGCCGTCCCGCCGTCTCCGAAACGAGGCGGTCGAGTTCGGCGTACGTCCACTTCTCCCCATCCTCCGCCCGGATGAGCGCAGTGTCGTCCGGTGACGACACCACCCGGTGGGAGAGCCAGTCGCGCATGCTCCGGTTATTCGAGAGGGACTACAACTGCCTTGCGGTCCCGGGACGGACCGGCGCACGATACGGACGACTCACTCGTCACGAAACGTGAGTCCATCCCGAAGCTCTCGTGCCCGCGAGAGCAACGAATCACGACCCGACGAGTCGGCGTCCATGTGAGTCAGCGTCAGATGCCCCATCTTTCGAAGGGGTCGTGCCTCCGCCTTCCCGTACCAGTGGACGTTTGCATCCGGTGTGGCCAACACGGACTCGACGTGCCGAAGCGTTGCCGGACGGCTCTCGTCGACGTCGCCGAGAACGTTCGCCGTAACCGTGGGGGAGACGAGATCGGTCGACCCCAGGGGCCAGCCGAGCACGGCACGAACGTGGTTCTCGAACTGCGAAGCGCGTGCCCCCTCGATCGTCCAGTGACCGGAGTTGTGCGGACGCGGCGCGATCTCGTTGACGAGCACCTCGCCGTCGGGCGTCTCGAACGTCTCGATCCCGTAGACGCCGCGTCCGTCGAGCCAGTCGAGCACGTCCTCGGCGACCGCTTCTGCACGACCGACCACGTCGCCGTCGGTCCGGGCAGGTGTGACGCTCTCGCGAAGGATCTCCTCGCGATGGAGCGTCTCCGTGACCGGATACGTCCGCGTCTCGCCGTCGGCTCCTTTCACGCCCATGATCGCGAGTTCGCGCTCGAAGGGAACCAGTTCCTCGGCCATCGCGTGGCCGCCGATCGCCGAGAGCGCGGACGCGGCCTCCGCCGGCTCCGTGACCGGAACGTTACCGCGACCGTCGTAGCCGCCCTCCCGCGCTTTCAGCATGACGCCGCCGAACTCCTCGACGACGCGCTCGAGCCCGTCGGCGGTCGCGATCGCGACGAACTCCGGCACGGGAATCCCGGCGTCCGCGAGCGCCTCCTTTTGAACCAGTTTATCCTGGATCGTCTCCAACGTCCCCGGGTCCGGGTGAACCGGCACGTCGTGGTCCGCGCCCGCCGTGGCGAGACGGTCGGGGTCCGCGAGCTCGATCTCGAAGGTGAGCGCGTCGACCCGCGCGGAGAGTTCGTCGAGCCCGTCCGGGTCGTCGAAGTCGGCGACGATCTGGTCGCGTGCGACCGGTGCGGCCGGACAGTCCGGCGTCGGATCCATGACGATGACCTCGACGCCGAGCGGCGCGGCCGCCTCCGCAAGCATCCGTCCCAGCTGTCCGCCCCCGACGACGCCGAGGGTCGGTCCGGGCAACGTGATCGGCATACCCCGATGTACCTTACGTTGCTGTATAAGAGTTGCCAACGACCCCGGCTGCTGATCCGCTTTCGTGGATCGGATACGATCTTCTCGACCGTGCGCGCCGGCGAATGACGTGTCGAAAAGCCGAAGTCTCTTCGACCACGACAGGGTTGACACTCGTGGAAAACGACGCCGTCTCCGACTCGTCAACGAGCGCCAGCGACCACTCGCCGCCGACGATCAGACGCCGAGACGACGTTGCGGGATGTGGCTGCGTACGGTGTCAGTCCGTCCACTTCGACGTCGTCCGGCGTTCCATCGCCGGCGCAGCGGCGTGGTGTCTCGGCGTCCTCCGACGTCACCCGTCCGTCCTGCTCGTGTTTCTGTTGCTCGGTGGCGTCCAGTCCGTCCTCGAACGCGGGGGCGTCACCGGTCCGCTCGCGGACGCCACACTCCCGATCGTCGGACAGCTCGGCGACGCCACACTCCCTCTCGCAGCAGTCGTCGGGTTTCTCGGCGTCTTCCTCGGTCGCGGCTACGCTGGGCTCGTCACGGCGGGCGACCTGCGCGGAAGCGACCGATCGCGAACCGCCACCGTCGGGGCACGAGCGAGGGTCGCCGTTCGTCGGTTTCCGTCGTTTCTGGCCGCCGCAGTGCTCGCGATCGCTGGGCTTTTCGGGCTCATCGTGGCCGCGACTGCGGTCGTGTCGCCAGCGCTCAACGCGCTGCTTCCGGCGGTCGGGTTCGCCGACCTCGTCACGACCGTCGACGCGGTCCTGCTCGTCGGCGTGACGGTCGCAGTGGTCGTCGTGCTCGTCAAGCTGTGTTTCCTCCCCGAGGCGTGTTTCGTCGGCGGATACGGCCCCGTTTCGGCGCTCCGGGTGACGTGGTCGCTCACCGCGGTCCATCGGCGAAAGGCGATCGCGCTGACCGCCGGCCTCCTCGCGCTTTTCGTCCTCGGTACGCTGCTCGACGCTCGGATCGGCACCACTACGCGACCGGTCGTCCTCTCCGTGACGGTGTACGACACCACGGTTCCCGTACGCTCGATCGGGATCGCCACGTCGAGTCCCGTTCGACTGCTTGTCGACGCGACTCTTTCGGCAGTGTACTACCCACTTTTTGCTCATCAGTACGTCCACGCGCTGTTCGACGGACGATAACATCCTGCTGGCTCCGTGCGCTTCGAGGTACAACGGACCGCTTGCACAACGGTATTGGTCGTTCGTCTCGTGTGCTCACACGATGAGACGAACCGGGAGGCGAGGAGAGCGATGAACGACCGACGAACACGGCTCGGGCAGCGATGAGGCGGCTGTTCGGGGTCAACCCTCAGGTCCTAGCGCTGGCACTGGCGCGGATGTCCGAATCGGTCGGGAACTCCTTTCTCATCGTCGTCCTCCCGCTTTTCATCGCGACTGACTTCATCACGGGCGCAACGTTCGGACTGACGGAGGTGTTTATTACCGGACTGATCCTCTCGATATTCGGCTTCGTCAACAGCCCGCTCCAGCCGTTTACCGGCAGGCTCTCGGATAGAACCGGCAGGCGGAAGGTGTTCGTGCTGTTCGGGCTCGTGCTGATCGCCGCTGCGAGCTTCGCGTACTCGCTGGCGAGCAGCTACTGGCATCTGGTCGGACTCCGTGTGCTGCAGGGGGTCGCCGGCGCGTTCATCATTCCCACGACGGTCGCGCTCGTCAACGACCTCGCCACCGAGGAGAACCGCGGCGGGAACATGGGGACGTACAACACGTTCCGGCTCGTCGGGTTCGGCGTCGGTCCGATCGCGGCCGGCGGAGTCGTCGCCGCCGGCCCGTACTCGATCCCGCTTCGCGACGCGACCATCACGGGGTTCGACGCCGCGTTCTACTTCGCCGCCTCGACCGCCACGCTGGCGTTTCTCCTCGTTGTCTTTCTCATTCGCGATCCCGACATCGAGCCGTCGACGTCGGACGAGTCGGCGCTCGATGGGTTCGCGATCCGCGATCGACGCGGCGAGAACCTGTTAGATCCCGTGTTCGCGCTCGGCGTCGTGTCGTTTTTCATGGCCGTCGGCATCGCGGTGTTCGCGACGCTCGGCGACATCGTGAACACGCGACTGGACCAGGGGCCAGAGATGTTCGGCCTCCAGTTCGCGGCGTTCGTGCTCGCGCAGATCCTGCTTCAGGCACCGATCGGGCGCGCAACCGACTTCTACGGACGTAAGGCGTTCATTCTGGTCGGTACGGCGCTGCTGGTTCCGACGACGCTCGCACAAGGGTTCATTCCGGGCGTGACGCTGTGGGGATTCGTCTCCGACTCCTGGCTGATGTTTCTGGCTCGGTTCCTGCAGGGGGTCGCCGGCGCGATGGTGTTCGCTCCGGCGCTCGCACTCGCGGGGGATATTGCGCCAGAAGGTGAGTCGGGCTCGACGCTGTCCGTACTCACGATGGCGTTCGGGTTCGGCGTCGCCGTCGGACCGCTGCTCTCCGGGTTCCTCGTCGCGTGGGGGTTCGCGGTCCCGTTCGCGTTCGCGGCCGCGCTCGCCGGTGTCGGGGTGGTGATCGTCGTCACGCAGATCGAGGAGGTGATCGCTCCGAAACGTACGATTCCGCTCGTCGGTGACGTTCGCTGAGTCCGGATGGGAAGGCTTAATCCGCGAGCCAACGCGTTCAAAATCGTTTCCGTTCATGAGTGCACTCGACTCGCTTGCGGGCGGGATCGGCCGTCTTCTCGACGCGGGACGGGCGGTCGTCCGACACGGGCTGCGACTCGACACGAACCCGGTCCCGGGGTCCTGGTCGCACGTGACGAAAGTCGATCCCGAGGAACGCAAGAAGATCCCGGTCGCGTTTCCGCGGTACCTACGCCACACCGACGCCGTTTCGGTCGGCGGCTCCGCGGACGTCACCGACGAGAACACGGAACGGACGTTCGCGCTGCTTGGTCCGCTGTCCACGCCCGCGTTTCACGAGCCGAGCGGCGCGAGCCACGTCACGCGGGAAACGCTGTCGTCGGCGACGTTCCTGGCGGTCCCGCAGGTGCTCAACGGCGACGATGAGGCGTTCGTCGGCACGTTCGGGGCGGGCGTCGAGTACGTCCGCGAGGAGATGGCCCCGACGCAGATCGGTCGGCTCTCGTGGATCCCGGGCGTCGGGGACCGGTTGGTGACGACGCTGACGGACCTGCTGATCTCGAACGCCGTCGTCGAGGCGTACATCGTGCAGAATCCGGACAGTGCCGCCGCCCGGGAAAGCGGCGTCACGGAGGCTGATGTCCTCGATGCGGCGGCGGCGAAACGCCGAGCGATGGCTGCCGAGTACGTTCTCGGTGCCGAGGTGCTGTACGTCGAGTACTCCGGGACGTACGGCGGAACGGAGGGGATCGCCGCGCTGGAGGCGATCGACGACGGCGTCGACTGGACGCGAGTCTGGTACGGCGGCGGCATCGACTCCCGGAAGAAGGCGACTGCGATGCTTGACGCGGGTGCCGACGCCGTCGTCGTCGGCGACGCGTTCCACCGGATCGCGACGGAGGAAGCGGAGCTGGCTGCGGCGTACCTCGACGACATCGATCGAGCAGACGGTGGACGAGTCGGTGCGACGGAGTGGCTCTCGAACGCTCATGACGTCTCCGAGACGGCAGCCGCTGGCTATCTCTCGACGATTCCATCCGTGACGGACCCGGTCGAGGAGGCGCATCGGTGTCTCGCCGCGGGACTACGCGCACACCGAGCGATCGCCAGCGAGTCCCGAGGGTCGGCGCAGGAGGGCAAGCTCCGAGTCGGATCCGACACGGTCGATGCCGTCGAGCGCGCGGTCTGTGCCGACGTCGACGACCCGACATCGCTCGCGACGTGGCTCGTCGCAGCCGTCGTCGCCGACCGGGAGACGACGCTCCCGTCGTGGAAGTTCATCGATCCTGCCGATCGATCGTAGCGGCGCGTCAGCGCGGCCACGAGTGGGGGCGAAGCGTCAGCGAGCCCACGAGTAGGGGGAGCGTCAGCGTGGCCACGAGTAGGGGGAGCGTCAGCGTGGCACGTATCGGCGGGACCTATTTGCGATCGTGGCCCGGAAGCACGCTCGGGTCGCCGCTGTAGAACACGTAGTTCGCGCCGATACCGGCAAGCGGGGAGTCCGTCTCGGCCGCGTATCGCTCCGCTGCCCCGAGATACTCGTTCGTCGCCTCGACGACGTTTCGGTACGCCTCGTAGTCGGCATCGGCGAGGAGATACTCGGCGGTGACTGGTGTCAGCTGGACGTCGGCGAGATCGTCCGCGTAGTCGTCGATGTCGTCGAGCCAGATCTGTGCGCCGATGATCGTGAACACGATCGAGCGTTTGAACGTGTCCTCGACGTCGACACCGGCGGCGCGATACATCTCGATCATCCCGTCGTAGATCACGCCGACGCGCCCGTACTGGGTTTTCAGATACGGGAAGGAGCGCTCCTCGTCGACGAACAGATCGGCGGGGCGGATGACCGACTCGGCGTCGCCCGGTCCATCCGACGCTCCGTCGCCGTTCGGATCGGCGAACGCGCCGTGTTTGTACTCCTCGCGGATCGCATCGAGCGCGTCGTCGTCGCCGTCTCGGGCGTCGGCCATCAGCTCCCGAAAGTACGGGTCCCGATCCTGATGTGCCTCCGACCGGTCGACCGCCTCCCGATAGGCGTCTCGAACGGCCTCGGGGAACTGATCGAACAGCTCCTCGACGTGCGACCGGAGCGCTTGCTGGGCGATCTCGGCGGCGTGTTCCCGCTCCACCGCGACCCCCTCGATCAGGAAGTCCTCGAACTCCGCATCGTTGATCGCATCCCGCATGTCGCCGTCCAGAAGCGCGACCACGACCAGCTCCGTTACGGCCTCCGCACGCTCTACCGGCGTCGACCCGTCAGACCGTGCTCGCTGGTACACGTGGCCGAGCGTCAGCTCGGCCGGCATCGTGAGCTTCGTGTCGTAGCTGAACGAGACGGCGTCGGCGTCCCCCCCGGTTGTCTCGGCTATTGCCCGCTCCACGTCGTCGAAGGCGTCCGCGATAACCGACTCCACGAACGCGTCGACACGCCGCTGCAGCCGGACGGCATCGAGCGGGAGATCCCCCGTCGTCGCGTAGTAGTCGAGCACGGCACGAATCGACGTCGGGAGGAGTGAGGCGTCGGCGAGGGATCCTGCAACCCGTGCCGCGATCCCGGCGTCGTCAGCGGCGGATCGGTTCATCGTCTCGGGGTCGAACCCCTCCACGATTAAACCATGTGGTCTTCCGTGGCGGATCCGGGCAACCACGCGTGGCGCGTATCGATCCCGGCCACACAGGAACGAAGCGTCCCGTGCACACCGCCGGCGACGCACGAAAACTTATGCCACGCGAAGGAAAAACCTCGACTATGGCCAAAGGCCTTGACGTCGGCACGATGAACATCCTCTCTGGACGACAAGAAGGTTCGGAGACGGTGTTCGTACAGCAGCGAAACTCGTTCGTCGAGATCGAGTACAGCGATATGGCCGAGCAGATGCTTGCCCGCAGCGAGGTCCTCCATATCCGGAAGGATGACAAGGTGTACGTCGTCGGCGACGACGCGCTGAACTTTGCCAACATCTTCAACAAGGAGACGCGCCGCCCGATGCAACACGGGATCCTCTCCAGCGAGGAGGCGTCGGCGATTCCGATGATCAAGCTCATCACCGAACAGGTCGTCGGCGAGCCGGAGCGACCGAACGAGCGCCTCTTTTACTCCAGCCCGGCCGACCCGATCGACTCGGATCTAACCACGTTGTATCACGAGAAGACGCTGGAGTCGATGCTCGGTGATATGGGGTACGACCCCGAGCCGATCAACGAGGGGATGGCGGTCATCTACTCGGAGCTCGCCGACAACAACTTCACCGGGCTCGGGATCAGCTTCGGTGCGGGGATGACGAACGTCTGTCTGGCGTACTACGCGGTTCCCGTGATGAAGTTCTCCATCGCGCGCGGCGGCGACTGGATCGACGAGCAGACCGCACAGGCGACCGGGACTGCCGTCGACAAGGTGACGAGCATCAAGGAGGACGATTTCAAACTCGACTTCCGCACGGACGTCGGGGGCGTGGAAGGCGCACTCGCCATCTACTACGAGAACCTCCTCGATTACGTCATCGAGAACATCGCTCGCGAAGTCGACGAGGAGGACGTCGAGGAGGGGCTCGACGTACCCGTCGTCGTCACCGGGGGCACGTCCAGCCCGCGCGGCTTCGAGGACCTGTTCGCCGACCATCTCGAGGACGCGGAGATCCCGTTCTCGATCAGCGGCGTCAGCTCTTCCGACGAGCCGATGTACAGCGTCGCCAGCGGCGCGCTGGTCGCCGCCCGCTCCGAGGAGGGAGACGCCGACGACGGCGGATCCGGAGCCGGCGACGCCGACGAGGAGTAGTTCACCACCGTCGGAGACACGAGGCGGGGACGGCGCCGACGGTATAAACTGCAGAAGAAGTTCGCCCTCTAGAATATAAACGTGCCGTCGAGAGGGGAACTCATATAGGGTTCACCCTAGTAGAGCCACGTATGTCTGACGCCGCGGACGGTCCAACCAATCGCCGGCTTCGTGTGGACCTCGACATCGAACCGGGACAGGAGTGGGACTGTCCGATCGTGGACGAATCGGAAAGCGTCACCGATGTCAACGTCAACGCGGTCGGGGCGGAGTGTAACGTGGACTTACAGCCGGCGGACGACGACGGGCTGATCCGGGCTACGGGCGAGGTGGGCGACGACTGTCTCTGTTACGCGTTCCAGCAGTACGGCTGCGTCCCACACATCCGGCGCGTCGAGGACCGAACGATGCTCGTCACGACGTACGTCGACGACAGGGCGATCATCCGGCAGCTCATCGAGGATCTCCAGGAGATCCTCGGGCACGTGCGGCTCGTACGACTCGCGGTCGTGGAAGGACCAGACGCGACCGAACAGGTCACGTTCGATCTCTCCTCGCTCACGACGAAACAGCGGCAGGGGCTCGAACTCGCCGTGGTTCGCGGCTACTTCGACGACGAGCGAGAGGTCGACCTCGGTCAGCTCGCCGACGAACTCGATATCAGCAAGTCCGCGCTCTCGCAGCGACTCAGAACCGCACAGGCGAAGCTCGTCAAGGACGTGTTCGAGGAGTCCGAGACGTGAGCGGCCTCGGCCCGATTTTCTGCAGATATATAAAGTAGTAAACTTATAAAGGCATAGCCGGATGGGGGTGGGTATCGTTACCACTAGTATGAGCAAGGCGACTCCCCCCGACGAC
>OBKM01000579.1_pt1 | contig 17893 bp, 17 predicted proteins | sample 1519691 | NCBI WGS metagenome assembly OBKM01 (sample SAMEA37050418, study PRJEB22526) | metagenome | biome: saline pan; feature: lake; material: water | place: Egypt | collected 2015 | depth 0.5 m | reverse complement strand
TCGTCTCGCACGACCTACGAACTCCTCTCGGGAACGCAAAGGTAGCAGCGGATATGGCACAAACGACGGGTACCGACGACTCGTTCGATCAGCTTCAGACGGCGCTCAATCGGATGGACCGGATGATCGATGATCTCCTCACCCTCGCCCGTGAGGGTCAGACCGTCTCGGAATGTGAGCCGGTCGATCTGACGAAGATCGCTCCGGAGGCGTGGGAATCACTCTCCGGTGCGGAAGACAGGTTGGAACACCGGACGGACGAGTTGACGATTCACGCCGACCCGCCCCGGCTCCGTCGACTACTTGAGAACGTCTTTCGGAACGCCGTCGAACACGCGAACTCAGCGGTTACGGTGTCAGTTGGACCGCTTGATGAGGGATTCTACGTTGCGGACGACGGCCCCGGTGTTGACGAGGAGTCCCGGGAAGAGATATTCGAGCCCGGATACACGACCGACCAGGACGGGACCGGTTTCGGGCTGTCGATCGTGAAACGAATCGCTGACGCTCACGGTTGGACGGTGAACGTGACTGACAGCGAGACCGGCGGTGCCCGGCTCGAGTTTAGCACTGACACGAAGACATCCGCCGCCTAGGAGACACAGCTCGTTCGGTGACTGCGTCACGAGCGGCGTTCACTGAGCGTATGGTTCCGTTCCGGGGTGATCCGATCGCTCGCACTTCCGGTTTCCACAGCTCCTTTCCCGCTCGTCCCGAGGGTCGCGTATGGCCGAGCTACCGGATCGCGTCGTCGGCGACGCGCGCACGAGCGACTTCGGATGGGAGCTGTTGACCGACCTCACCGACATCGGGAACCGAATGGCCGGGTCGGTCGGCGAGCGCCGCGGCGCCGAGCGCGTCGTCGAGGCGTACGAGGAAGCCGGCCTCCGGAACGCCGGCTTGGTCGAGTTCGAGATCCCCGGTTGGTGGCGTGGCGACGCCGCCCTCTCCGTCGCCGGCTCCGTCGATCGCCACCACGACGGGAGCCACGAAGTTATCGCACTCCCCGGTACGCCAGCGGGCGAGGTCACGGCCCCGCTCGTCGACGTCGGTGACGGCACTTACGAGGCGTTCGAGGCGGCCGGCGACGCGCTGGAGGGTGCAGTGGCGATGGCCAGCTCGGACACGCCCGAGAGCCACGACCGTTGGCTCCACCGGATGGAGAAGTACGTCAACGCGGCCGAACGCGGCGCGGTCGGGTTCGTCTTCCGAAACCATATCGAGGGGTCGCTTCCCCCCACCGGCGAGGTCGGCTATCACAACCGCCCCGGTCCGATCCCCGCCGTCGGCGTGAGCAAGGAGGTCGGGGAACGACTCGCTCGACTCGCGGCGGATGCAGAGGAGGCGGAAGGGGCGATCGGCACCGACGGCCCCACCCGGCCCGAGGTGACGATCGAGGTCGACTGCCGCAACGAGCCGACGACCTCGGTGAACGCGGTGGCGGACGTGGGGCCCGACACGGACGAGGCGGTCCTGCTCACCGCTCACGTCGACGCCCACGACGTGAGCGACGGTGCCAACGACAACGGCGCGGGATCGGCACTCGTCGCCGAGATCGGCCGACTGCTCTCGACCGTCGCCGACGACCTCGACACCCGGGTCCGGCTCGTCACGTTCGGCTCGGAGGAGATCGGTCTCTGGGGCGCGTACCACACCGCGGAGACCACCCCACACGACGAGATCGCCTGCGTCGTCAACCTCGACGGAGCCTGCTCCTCGCGAGACCTCCGCGTCGGGTCGAACGGGTTCGAAGGGATGGCGGCGACGTTCGAGGCGGCAGCCGACGCGTTCGCGACGCCACTGGAGACCGGCGACACGATCTCGCCGCATGGGGACCAGTGGGCGTTCGTCCAGGAGGGGATCCCGGCCGTCATGGCGTCGACCGCCTCGGACAGTTCGGGTCGCGGCTGGGGACACACCCACGCCGACACCCTCGACAAGCTTGACCCGCGCGACCTGCGCGAAATGGCGACGCTGGTCGCGGAGGCGACGTACCGGCTCGCGACCGACGCGGCCGACCGCCCCACGGTCGACCGTCGCTCGAGAGAGGCGATCCGCGACGCCATCGACGACGGGTACGAGCGGGAGCTCCGAACCGGCGGGCGGTGGCCGTACGACGAGTAGCCGCGCCGCTGGCGATGAATCAACGTGCGGACGGACCTTCGGGGCCACGAACCGAGGCACGACCGAGATCGACGCTCTGTGGGGAGCAGCAGCCCCGACGAGCGTCGCTCGTGTTCATGCGGGCAGAACCGGGTTCCGAGTGGGGTCATCGCGCCGTGTCGCGGCGGCGCGGTCGGAAACGCGACATCTCTGCCCGGCGGGATGATCAGCGATCGAGATATAAAAACTAAACGCTCGTATTCGGTTGTGTGTACGGTGCTGCGGAGGACTGACCGCGATCCGGCCGCCATCCGTCCGGGGTCCCGCCCGGCCGCGATCAGTCACCGCGTCGTTCGCGGAACCGATCGACTGTTTCCCGAGCAGGGAGCGCCGCCATCGCGCCTTTCGCCGTCGTCGACTGGGCGGCCACCGCGTTCGCGAACCCGAGCGCGGTTTCGAGCGACTCCTCGTCGGCCAGCGAGCGGATGGCCCCCGCGGTGAACGCGTCCCCCGCGCCCGTCGTGTCCACCGTGTCGGCGTCGTACCCGGGGTGGTCGACGACGAGCGTTTCGTCCCTCGGATTCCACGGCGCGGCGGGGGTGGCATGTGCGACCGGGCCGTCGGGGCCGCGAGTGACGAGCGCGGTGTGTGGTCCTTGATCGCAGATCCCCCGTGCCAGCACGGTCGGATCCGCCCGAGCAGGATCGGCGTCGACGCCGTCGAGGAGGCCGGGAAGCAAGTCCTCACTGCTGGCTTTGACCACGTCGACGAGCGTGAACGCTCGCCGACAGGTCGTGACGAGGTCGTCCCCTTCGAACAGTTCCGGTCTCGTATTAGGGTCGAACGAGACGACCGTGTCGGTCCCGCTGGCGCGCTCCAGCAGGTCGATCGTCGCCGATCGGCTCGGCTCGTCGGCGAGCGCCACGCCGCCGGCGTGGACCCACTCGACCCCGGCGAGCGTATCGTCATCGACGGTCCCTGGCCGGAGTCGCGTGTCGGCTGTGCCGTGCCGGTGGAAACTGAACGCTCGATCGGCGTCGGGATCGAGGCTCACGAAAGCGAGCGTCGTATCCGCTTCCGGGTCCCGCTCGATCAGGTCCGGGCGGACGTCGTTCTCGGTGAGCGTCGCAGCCAGGTGGTCACCGAGGGGGTCCTCGGCGAGTCGCGTCCAGAACAGCGGCGGCTCGCCGAGCCGGGCCAATCCGACGGCGACGTTAGCGGGGGCGCCGCCGGCTCGGCGGTGGAACGTCTCGGTGTCGACGAGATCGGCGTTCCCATCCGGCAGGAAATCGATGAGCGTCTCGCCGGTCACGAGGATCTCGGTCATGCGAGTCCCTCGTACCGGATCCACAAAGCCGGTTCGAGTGGCTCGATCACCCGACGGTCGGCCGTCGACCCGTCCCACCTCTCGGCGGCGTCCTCGCCTCAATCACTCGGCGGCGTCCTCGCCTCAATCACTCGGCGGCGTCCTCGTCCTCGTTCGCGTCCGACTTGTCGCCGTCACAGACCCCGAGCGGGAGGTCGATCGACGCCGCGGCGTTGGGGTCGTACCCCTGATACGCGTCCTCGATGAGCCGCGAGAGGAGGACATCCGGCTCTACGCCTCGCGCGGCCGCGAGCGCATGTAGCCGTTCGTACTGCTCGGCCGAGACCGACACCGAGACATCGTCCATACGCGACGGTGTGTGGCCGAACTACAAAAACGTTCTCGCGATGAAACGACTCGGAATCCCGATCCCCGTGGGACTGCTCACACGTCCAACCGGTCGACCAGTCCGTTCATCACGGTCGATTCCGCCCGGGAGAGGTGTTCCCACACCGTCGTCGACGCCAGCCCCAGTTTCTCGGCGACGGCCTCGACGCCGACACCTTCGCCGTGGTCGTAGTAGCCGATCGCGACCGCCGTCGCGAGCACTTCGCGCTGGCGAGGCGTGAGCTCCTCGAGAAACCGCGCTGACGACAGTCGAGCCGGTCGTTCGATCCCGGACAGCGCCACGTTGCGTGCGAGCTCGACCTCGTTGCCGCCGCGTTCGAGTTCGGCTCCGATCGCCGTCAGATCGTCGTCCGGGTCGATGTACACCGTCCACCGCTCCACGCCCGCGGAGATGGTCGTCCCGGTTCGGTAGTGTATTCCCATCTCTGCGAGCCGATCGCCGATCCCGTCCCACTCGCTGGCGTCGATCTCGACGGCGGCGTCGATCTCGACGGCGACGTACGCGTGGTCGCCAGCGATCGGCGACAGCGGTTCTTCCCCGACTGCTGTGTCGGCCTCCCAAAAACGCGTCGAGGAACCCCCGTATCGATGCCGTCGGTCCACGGAGCTCCACGATCCGTCTTCGTACGTCCCCGCGTCCAGTCATCGACGACACCGACCGCATCGTCACGTCCGGGAACACGGCGCTGGCCGCGCACTCGGGTCCCTCGTGATGGTGGATCCGGAACGTCACCTCTCGCATAGGCCGGGAGACGTCACCCCTCGCATACGTCGTGGAACGTCGCGGCAGGTCGAACACGTTGCGGGTTCCGTTTCGGTGGGTGTCGGGATCTCACAGCTCCGCTATCACCTCGTCGGCGAACCTCGTCAGCGCGTGCTTCGGATCGTCGGCAGCGTCCATTCCTACGATGGCATGGTCGAGCCCGTACCCCTCCAACCGCCGGAAGTACTCGCGGAACCACTCTATCCCGGCGTGATAGCCGAGGTGTCTGTGTTCCGGGTCGGCGTCGGGATCGTCCGCGAGCGCGACTCTAACCGCGATGACGAACGGGGCATCGCCCGCGAGCCCGCGCCACCGGTCGAGGTACGACCGCAGGGTGTCCTCCGGCAGATGATAAAAGAGCCAACCGTCACCGTTGTCGGCGATCCACTCCGTCGATTGGCGGGCGTTCCCCGTCGGCAACACCGGGATCGATCCGGCGGTCGGTTTCGGCAGGACGTCGAGCTCGCCGTCGAGTTCCCCCCACTCACCCGTGGCCTCGGGAAACGCCTCGTGCCAGATCGACCGGATCGCGGCGACACGCTCGCGGAAGGCCGCTCCTCGGGTCCCGCGGTCGACGCCGAACGCCGCGTACTCCGGGTCGCGGTCGCCGGAGGCGACTCCCAGAACGAGCCGTCCGCCTGAGAGTCGGTCGACGCTCGCGGCCGACTTCGCGACGTGGATCGGGTGTCGCAGCGGGAGGACGACACTCGACGTGCCGAGGGCGATCTCGTCGGTTCGCGCGGCGACGTGTGCGAGCAGCGACCACGGGTCGAACGCCCCGCCCGCATCGCCGAACCGCGGCCAGTACGTCGGCACGTCACGCGCCCAGAGCCCGTCGAACCCGACGGCCTCCGCGTGGGCTGCCAGCCGGGCCTCAGCCGCCGGATCGGGTGTCGACTCCGGGACGCCGGTGAGCGGGAACCCCGCCCCGAACGTCAGCCCCTCGTCGCCGAAGAGGCGTCGATAGCCACGGTTCTCATGGTCGTGCTCGGTCATCGTCGACTCCTTCGAGTCCGACGCCTATCGGTCCTCGGGTGGCGGATCCGGCTCGGGGCGTCGGTTCGGGCCGGCCTCGGTTCGGGCCGGCCTCGGTCCGCCTCGATGTGGTCGGTGCGCAGTCGGCGTGCAGTCGGCACGCAGTCGGTGCGAATCGTTGGTCGGAGCTGCCGACGACATCGAAGACCACGAACCACTCCGACCGGCCAGCCGTGCGTTTATGCGCTCGTGCCAACAACAGGCGACTGAATGCCCGAGCGATCCTCCCGTGAGCCGTCCGTCGAACACACGGCCGACTCGGGTTCGATCCCAACCGACACGGACCCGGCGACGGCCGACACGGACCCGGCAGCGGTCGGTTCGGATCCGGAGTCGGCGGTCGATTCGGATCCGTCCGGGGCTGTCGATCCGGACCCGAGCACGGCCGTCGACGAGTCGCTCAAGCGGCGGCTCCGGGAGGCGTACCTCAACGACGAGGAGGACGAGCTCGTCGTCACCGCGGTTCGAATGGAGGGCGACGAGGCGGTCGTCGAGACCCGTCCGCCGCACGGCGAGACGACTCACGTCGAGCGGTTCGACGCCCCGACCGACGGCTCCTTGGAGGAGTGTACGGAGCTGCTCGCGTTTCTCGACGTTGTCGGGGTCTCCCCGTTGGACCTCGACGGACTCGTAGGGGCCCGCGTCCCCGCCACGTACGACCCCGACGACGGGTGGCGGATCGCCGGCGAGTTCCGGAGCGAGGACGACGCCGAGCCCGCCCGCACGGCTGCTGTCACGGCCCGCGTCGGCACCGCGGCGAACACCGCAGTCGATTGGGCGAGAACGTACCGCGACTGGCTGCTCGTCCTCCTGTTGGTCGGCGGCGAGTTGCTGTTCGTCGCCGTCGTGATCCTCCTTTTCACGTGAGCCCGCGTCGTCGCTCGGACCCCCGCCGATCAGAGCCCCCAAAGCCGGACGACGCCGAGCGTGGTAACGACGGCGAGCAGTAGCTGAAGGGGTGCTCCCACCCGAAGGAAGTCGGTGAACCGGTAGTCCCCCGGACCGTACACCATCAGGTTCGTCTGGTAGCCGACCGGAGTCATGAAAGAGGTCGCCGACGCGAAGGTGACGACGAGCAGGAAGGCGAACCCGTTGGCGTCGAGCTGTGCCGCCGCGTCGACCGCCACCGGGATCATCAACACGACCGTCGCCACCGGGGTGATCACGTTCGCGAGCAGCCCGGTGACTACGGAGAACAACAGGAGGACGGCCACGAGCGGAAGCACGCTCGCGGTTCCAACGAGCACTTCGGCAATAAGCGCCGCCCCGCCCGTCGCCTCCATCGCGAGCCCAAGCGGGATCACGCCCGCGAGCAGGAACACCACGTTCCAGGAGACGGCGTCGTAGGCGTCCGCCGAGGAGAGACAACCCGTGACGATCATCCCGAACACCCCACCGAGCGCCGCGATCACGATCGGGAGAACGTCCAGCGCCGCCAGCCCGACGACACCCGCCATGATCCCAACCGCCACGGGCGTCTTCGGCGACAGTGGAACCGGCTCGCGTTCCGGCTGCTCTCCTCTCTCGTCCGTTTCGTCCGACCACATCCGGTCGAGCGTGTCCTCCGCTAACACGAACAGGTCGTCGCCGTCGGCGAAATAGTCGACCGCTTCCGGCGTCGTCTGGACCAAGAGGAGGTCGCCAGGAGCCAGCGAAACCTCGCTCAGGCCGGATCGGATCAGCTCACCCCCGCGGCGTATCGCGAGCACCTGTAGGCCGTGGAACGTCGCCAGTCGCGTCTCGGTGAGCGTCTCGCCGACGAACGCGGACCCCTCCGGGACGACGGCCCGACCGAGCCCGTCGTCCGAATCCACCGCCGTGAACGTCTCCTCGGTCACCTCGGTCGGTGCGTCGGTGAGCCACTGGCGCGTCCGGAACCGGTTCACCGCCTCGCGCTCGCCGCTCACCACGAGCACGTCGCCGGCCTGAAGCCGCTGATCGGTTTCGGCGGCGAGGAACGACTCGCCGTTCCGGCGGAGCTGGAGCGGGGTAACCGCGGACTCCGTTCGGTCGGCGAGATCGTCGAGATCCAACCCTACCGCCGGCGAATCCTCGGGAACTCGAAGCGCGGTGAGATACCCTTCGAGACCGAACTCCTCGATCAGGTCGGCGTCAGCGGGGATCCGAGCCGGGGTGAGCCACCGACCGATCGTCATGAGGTACGTGAGCCCCACCGCGAGGACGACGACGCCGAGCACGCTGAACTCGAACATCCCGATCGGGCCGCGGTCGAGGAGGGTAGCGGCGAACTCGCTGGCGAGCAGGTTGGTTGACGTACCGATCAGCGTGAGCGTCCCGCCCAGGATCGCGGCGTACGACAGCGGCAAGAGGAGCTTGGAGGGGGAGACGCCGGCCTCCTTCGCGAGGTCCGTGATCATCGGGATGAACACGGCGACGACCGGCGTGTTGTTGATAAAGCCCGCGATAGGGCCGGTCGTCCCGACCGTCGCGGCGAGCGCTCGCGTCTCGCTGCCTCGAGCGAAGCGAGCGAGCCGGACGCCGAGCCGCTGGACGAGTCCCGTCCGGCCGATCCCGGCGCTCAGCATATACATCGCGACGATCGTGACCGTTGCGGTGTTCGCGAATCCCGAGATCGCGCCGCGTGTACCGACGCCCGTCCACGGTTCCAGTGCCACGAGCGCGACCATGATCCCGATGGCGGTGACGTCGTTGGGGATGATCTCCGTGACGAACAGCGTCAGTGCGACGCCGATCAGCCCGAAGACGACGAGCGCCCCGGTCGGCACACCGAAGAGAACCATACCCGGAACGACTCCCTAGTTATATATATCCGTTCGGCCTCCTCTCGCCTCACGTACAACCAGGGCGTTCGCTCCGCTACCGTCTTGGGATCGGAAACGCACGGAGAACCATCGGGGGCCGTCAGTTGTCGCCGGCTTTCGACTGCCAGGCGTAGTCGCGGCGTTTCGCGGACTTGCCGAAGCCACACGAGGAGCAGCGCTCCTTAGTGAGGTGGTAGGACTTCTCGCCACAGCGGCGGCACTTCACGTGAACCGTCTTGTTCTTTTTCCCTTGAGAGGGCGTACCGGAGCCGGTCATGCTTTGATCGTGACGACGTTATCGCCGCGTATAATCGTTGTGTCTTCGATGGCGACCGCGAACTCGCCGTCGAGCTCGCCGTCGACACGGTCGTCGACGCCGGTCTCCGGTTCGATGACGACGTTCATGTGCTGGTCGTAGCCGGCCAGGATCCCGTAGTACGTCGTTCCGTCCTTCAGATGTACCGTCACCGGCTCCTCGAGCGACGCTTCGAGCACGTCGAGGGGTCGTCCACTCATTACCGATCCCTCCGCCAGTCGCACTATTAAAAATACCGGGACGAGAAGGGGCCGCTCAGGCCGGGAGCGCGGTCGCTCGGCGCCGTCGCCGTTCTCGCCGCCGAACCCGGGTGTTTTTAAGACGGGCACCTGTACTGCCAGACACCACACTCCCGCGGGACACGGTGAGTCGACGTCGACTCGGCCGTAGCGGGGCCTCAACGACGCGCGGTCGGACGTAGCGCTGACGGCTCCTTGCGGGGTTTCAGTGACGGACGCCGATTACGGCGTTCGAAACCAACAAATCATGGAAATCGAAATTGCGACACTCGGCGGTTACGAAGAGGTCGGTCGACAGATGACGGCGGTGCGAGCGGGCGACGACATCGTCATCTTCGACATGGGCCTGAATCTCAGTAAGGTCCTCATCCACGACAACGTGGAGACCGAGAGTATGCACAGCCTCGACCTGATCGACATGGGCGCGATCCCGGACGACCGCGTCATGAGTGAGCTGGAGGGTGACGTTCAGGCGATCGTCCCCACTCACGGACACCTCGACCACATCGCGGGGATCCCGAAGCTCGCCCACCGGTACGACGCCCCGATCGTCGGCTCGCCGTACACGATCGAGCTGGTCAAACAGCAGATCGGCGACGAGGGGAAGTTCCAGGTCGACAACGACCTCGTCAAGATGAACGCGGGCGGGACGATGCGGATCGGCGATTCCGAGCAGGTCGAACTGGAGTTCGTCAACGTCACCCACTCCATCATCGACGCGATCAACCCGGTCCTCCACACGCCCGAGGGGGCGATCGTCTACGGACTCGACAAGCGACTGGACCACAACCCCGTCATCGGCGACCCGATCGACATGGACCGCTTCCGCGAGATCGGGCGGCAGGACGAGGGCGTCCTCTGTTACATCGAGGACTGCACGAACGCCGGTAGAAAAGGTCGGACCCCGTCCGAGTCGTTCGCCCGTGAACACCTCCGTGACACGCTCACCGCGATGGAGGACTACTCAGGCGGTATCGTCGCCACGACGTTCTCCTCGCACATCGCCCGCGTGAAGTCGCTCGTCGAGTTCGCCCGGAATATCGGTCGCCAGCCGGTGTTGCTGGGTCGCTCGATGGAGAAGTACTCCGGTACCGCCGAACGGCTCGACTTCGTCGACTTCCAGGGTGATGTCGGCATGTACGGTCATCGGAAGTCGGTCGACCGAACATTCAAGCGGATTATGAAGGAAGGCAAAGGAAACTTCCTTCCCATCGTGACCGGCCACCAAGGAGAGCCGCGGGCTATGTTGACTCGCATGGGTCGCGGGGAGACGCCGTACGAACTGGACGACGGCGACAAGATCGTCTTCAGTGCGACGGTGATCCCCGAACCGACCAACGAGGGGCAACGGTACCAGTCCGAACAGCTGCTCCGGATGCAGGGTGCGCGCATCTACGACGACATTCACGTTTCCGGCCACCTCAGTGAGGAGGGCCACTACGAGATGCTGCAGGCGCTCCAGCCGCAGCACCTCGTTCCGGGCCACCAGACGCTGAAGGGTCGTTCGCCGTACGTCGACCTCGCGATGTCTCAGGGGTACAAGCTCGGCCGTGACCTCCACGTCACGCAGAACGGGAGCACCATTCAGCTCGTCGAATGACCAACGAGACGAGGGAGGCGCGGGTGTTAGACGCCATCCGCGAGCGGCGTGAACTGGTTAACGCCGCTATCGACGAGGAGTTACCGGTACAACACCCCGAGCGCCTCTACGAGGCGGCGCGGTACATCCTCGAGGCGGGTGGGAAGCGGCTCCGTCCGACGGTGACGACGCTGGCCGCGGAGGCGGTCACCGGCGCCGAGCCGATGAGCACCGAGTTCCGGGAGTTCCCGTCGCTGGACGGGAACCGCGTCGACGTGATGCAGACGGCGGTCGCCATCGAGGTGATCCAGTCGTTCACGCTGATCCACGACGACATCATGGACGAGGACACCCTGCGGCGCGGCGTCCCGGCCGTCCACGAGGAGTACGACACCTCGACGGCGATCCTCGCGGGCGACACCCTCTATTCGAAGGCGTTCGAGTTCATGACAGAGACGGGCGCCGACCCGACGAACGGGTTGGAGGCGATGCGGCTGCTCGCCACGACGTGTACGGAGATCTGCGAGGGGCAGGCGCTCGACGTCGCCTTCGAGTCCAGAGACGACATCCTCCCAGAGGAGTACCTCGAGATGGTCGAGCTGAAGACCGCCGTGCTGTACGGTGCGTCGGCCGCGACGCCGGCCGTCCTGCTCGGCGCAGACGACGACGTCGTCGACGCGCTGTACCAGTACGGGATCGATTCCGGCCGGGCGTTCCAGATCCAAGACGACGTGCTCGATCTGACCGTCCCGTCCGACGAGCTCGGCAAACAGCGCGGCTCTGACCTCGTGGAGGGGAAAGAGACGCTGATCACCCTCCACGCCAGACAGGAGGGCGTCGACGTCGACGGGCTCGTCGACGCCGAGACGCCAGCCGACGCGACGGAGGCGGCGATCGACGACGCGGTGGCTCGACTGGAGGAGGCCGGCTCGATCGCGTACGCGAGAGAGACCGCCGAGGAGCTCACGAACCGGTCGAAAGAGCATCTTCGGACGCTGCCCGAGAGCGGTTCGCGGGAGCTGCTCGAAGACCTCGCGGACTACCTGATCGTCCGCGGCTACTGAGCCGGTCGAAACGGACACCGCTTTATCCTCGGCGGCTCTCGAACAGAGCGTGTCTGGGTACCGAAACGCCGGCCTGTTCTTCCTGCTCTCGCTGCTCTGGGGGGGCTCCTTCATCGCCATCGAGATCGGCCTCGACTACTACCCGCCGCTTCTGTACGCCGCCTACCGGTTCGACGTGGCGGCGCTGGTGCTCGTCTCGTACGTCGTACTCACCGAGCGAGGGCCGTTTCCGCGGACCCGCGGCGACGTCGCGGCGATCGGGTTCAGCGGCGGGCTCTCCGTCGCGGTCAACAACGGCCTGCTGTTCGTCGGCCAACAGTACACCACGAGCGGGATCGCCTCGATCGTCTACAGCCTCGTCCCCATCGCGACCGCGGCGGTCGCCGCCCTGTGGGTCGGCGGCTCCGACCTCGACGCCCGGGGCGCCGTCGGCGTGGTGTTGGCCTTCGTCGGCGTCGGCCTCGTCGCACAGCCGGACCCCGCCAACCTCGCCGGCGGCGTCACGATCGGCGTCGGGCTCATCTCGATCGGCGTGATCGCCGTCGCGGTCGGCAGCGTCGGCCTCCGAACCGTGGAGACGAGCTTCTCCAGTATCGCGCTCACCGGCTGGGCGATGCTGTTCGGGGGACTCTTGATCCACGGGTTCAGCGTGGGGCTCGGCGAAACACAACAGCTGCCGTCGACGGCGGTGCCGGCGCTCGTCTCGCTGTTGTTCCTCGGCGTGTTGTCCTCGGCGGTGGCGTACACGATCTACTTCACGCTGCTCGACCGGCTGGGGGCGTTCGAGATCAACTTGGTCTCGTACGTCGTTCCGGTGGTGGCGACGGTCACGGGGGCGCTCCTGCTCGCAGAGCCAGTGACGGCGTTTACGATCGCCGGGTTCGTCATCATCGTCGTCGGGTTCGGACTGCTGAAACGGCACGCGATAGCCACCGAGGTGCCGAAGCTCTTGGCTCGGGTCGGCGGGCTGTTTTAAGTGTCGAACCGGCGGGTCGGCGGGTTCTGGTACGTTCGAACTGGCGAGTCGGCGGGTTCTGGTACGTTCGAACTGGCGAGTCGGCGGGGAACCGCGGTTCAGTCGTCTAGCGACTCGATGTCCTCGATGATGGTGCCCGCGTGATCCTCCGGCGAGACGCCCTCGTACGCGAGGACGATCGTCCCGTCCGCGTCGACGACGTACGTGTTCCTGAACACTCCGTCGAAGGTGTTACCGAACATCTGCTTTTCGCCGTACGAGTCGTAGGCGCCGGCGACGTCGCCGTCGGGGTCCGACAGGAGCGTGAACGGGAGGTCGTGTTTCTCTGCGAACGGCGCGAGGTCCGCGACTGGATCGTCGCTGATACCGACGACCGCCACGTCGGCCGCCTCGAAGGCATCCCACTCGTCGCGGAACCCGCAGGCCTCGGCAGTACAGCCCGGCGTGTCGGCGCGCGGGTAGAAGTAGACGACGGTGTACCGCGCGGCGGACGGGTCGACGGAGACCGTCTCGCCGCGCTGGTCGTCGAGCGTGATCGGCGGTGCGGGATCGCCCGGTTCGAGCATACGAACAGTGGCGACAGCACCGTCTTAATCGGTGTGGTTCGGGTCTGATCCTCGTTCGATTCCTTTTTAATCGCCAGCGTCATCCTCTCGGTATCGATGGCGTGGCAACCGACGCCGTTCACGGCGCCGCTGCTCGTGGCGGCGGTTGCGTCGTTCGCGCTGTCCCTGTACGCGCTCAGCAATCGCTCGCGCGGCGACGCGCGTCTCGTTCGTAGCCTCGTCGGGGTCGCTGCCGGGAGCGGAATCTGGTCACTGGCGTACGCCGCACAGCTATCGGCGACGACCCTCGACTGGACCCTCTTGTGGAACCGGTTCGTCTGGCTCGGCATCGGGATACTGGCGGTCGCGTGGCCCGCGTTCGTGCTGTCGTACGTCGACCGAACCGCGTGGCTCCGCCCTCGACGCCTCGTCTTCCTCTGTCTCGTTCCGGCTGCGACGGTGACTGGCGCCCTGCTCTTCGGCACGGCCCCGCTGTTCTATCAGTCCCCCGCGCTCGTCCCCGCCAACGGGTATCTGGTCATGGCGTACGAGCCGACGGCGGCGCTGCTCGGCTTCGTCGCGTACGCGTTTCTCGTGAACCTCGCGACGTTCGCCGTCTTGGGATACGCGGCGCTGGTACGCGACGGGCTGTTCCGCAGACAGGCCGCGCTGCTGTGTCTCGCCGGCGCCGCGCCGATGGTCGTCGGAACGCTCGGGGCTCGAGGGACGTTCGGGACGACGTTCGTCGATTTTACTCCGGTGACGTTCGCCGCGACCGCCGTGCTGATCGGGGTGGTCGTTTTCGAACACCGGCTCCTTGACCTCTCGCCGATCGCCCGCGACGTGGCGTTCGCGAACCTCTCCGACGGCGTCGTCGTCGTCGACGGTGAGGGCCGAGTCGTCGACTGCAACGATCCGGCACGCGAGATGTTTCCGTCCGTCGAGGTAGGGAGACGGGTCGAGGAGGCGTTCTCGGCGGCCCCAGCGGTCGTCGACGCGATCGAGGACGGAGCGACCGACGTCGACGACGAGGTCCACGTAGCCCTCAAGGGCGAGAGCGGTCCGCGGTTCATCACGTTCGGTGTCCACGAGATAAACGACGGTTCTGCGTTCGGCGGGAGCGTCCTTCTGTTGCGGGACGTCACGCATCAGGAGTCGCTTCGGCACCGCTACCGGGCGCTGCTCGAGAAGTCGCCGAACGTGATCGCCGTCTGCGGCGCCGACGGCCGTTTCAGGTACGTGAGTCCGTCGATAGAGCGGCTGCTCGGCTACGAGCCGGCCGCGGTCGAGGGGCGACCGATGATCGACGTGGTCCATCCCGACGACCGACGGGAGTCACAGCGAGCGTTCGAGCGAGCGTTCGACACGGGCGAGCGGCGGTCGATCGATCACCGGATCGCTCACGCGGACGGGAACTGGCGCCGCTTCGAGACGGTGATCGAACGCCTCTTCGACGGCGCCGAGGAGATGGTGATCACCGCGACGGACGTGACGGAGGGAAGGCGGTACGAGCAGCGCCTACAGGTGCTCAATCGGGTTCTCAGACACGACCTGAAGAACGACGCGAACGTCATCGGCGGCTACGCCGGGATGCTTCGCGATCACGTCGACGAGGCGGGCGCGGAGTACCTCGACGTCATCGACCGGAAGGTCGACACACTGACGCATCTCAGCGACCAGGCTCGCGAGATCGACGTGGCGCTTCACAGCGACGCCGGGCGGGTGACGATCGACCTCACCGAACTCGTCGAACGGCTCTGCGATGAGCTCGAAACGTCGTTTCCGCGGGCGACGGTCACCGTCTCGTGTCCGGACGACAGCGTCGTCTGCGCCGACGAGCTGCTCGAGTCCGCCGTCCGGAACGTCCTCGAGAACGCCGTCATCCACAACGACGATCCGGACCCCGTCGTCGAGGCCGTCGTTGAGGTCGACGGTGACGGGTTCCGAATCGACGTGGCCGACAACGGACCGGGGATCCCGCCCGTCGAGCGGACCGTGTTCTCCGAGGCCCGCGAGACGGCCCTCGAACACGCGAGCGGGCTCGGGCTCTGGCTCGTCCACTGGATCGTCACCGAATCCGGCGGCGAACTGACGATCGATACGAACGAGCCGCGAGGGACGCTGGTGAGCATGTGGCTTCCGGCGCCGACCGACGACGACCACTGACCGACGCACACGTCGACGGCCGCGCCGTTCGCACGCCCTCCGCAACCTCTTTGCGGTCGGTCGCCAAAGCGGGAGACATGAGTCACGGATCCCTTGACGACGACGCCGTCGAGAGCCACCGCGAGGCGGGCGAGATACTGGTCGAAGCGATGAACGAGGCCCGCGAGATGGTCGAGCCGGGACGGACGCATCTCGAGGTCGCGGAGTGGGCCGAGGAGTTCATCCGCGAGCAGGGCGCGGGACTCGCGTTCCCCGTCAACATCAGCGTCGATCCAGAGGCATCACACGCGACCCCCGGACGCGACGACGACACGAAGTTCGGCGAGGAGATGGTCTGTCTCGACATCGGGGTCCACGTGGACGGCTACATCGCCGACGCGGCGGTGACCGTCGACCACACCGGCAACACCGAGCTCGTCGAGGCCGCCGAGATGGCCCTCGAAGCAGCGGTCGACGAGGCGGGACCGGGCGTCGAGGTCGGCGTCGTCGGCGAGGCCATCGAGGACGTGATCCGCGGCTACGGCTACACGCCCGTGTTGAACCTCTCCGGACACGGCGTCGAGCGGTACGACGCTCACACCGGCCCGACGATCCCGAACCGCGGGGTCGACCGGTCCGTCGAACTGGAGCCGGGGCAGGCGGTCGCCATCGAGCCGTTCGCGACCGACGGCCGCGGGAAGGTCGGCGAGGGGACCGACGAGCAGATCTTCGAGCAGCAGGGGTCCGCGAGCGTCCGCGACCGGCGGGCTCGTCAGGCACTCGAAGAGATCGACGCGTTCGACGACCTCCCGTTCGCGGCGCGGTGGCTGGAGGGCGACCGCGTCGAGATGGCGCTGCGACGCCTCAAACAGGCGAACGCGATCAAGGGGTACCCCGTGTTGAAAGAGGCCGACGACGCGCTCGTCAGTCAGGCGGAACACACCCTGCTCGTCACCGACGACGGCGTGGAGGTGACGACCGCGGGTATCCACGACTTCGACTGATGGACCGGATCTACGCGCCGTGGCGGATCGAGTGGGTCGAGCGCGAGGAGGACCCGATCGACGGCTGCCCGTTCTGCGTCCTTCCGGAACGCGATGACGCGCGCGAGGCGCTGGTGGTCGCCCACAGCGACCGCAACTACGTCCTGTTGAACAACGCCCCGTACAACCCGGGCCACGCGATGGTGATCCCCCGCGAACACCACGAGGACCCGACCGAACTCGACGACGCGACGCGGTTCGATCACGCGAAGCTGAAGACGGCGACGCTGGAGGCGTTGCGGCGCGACGTCGACCCCGACGGCGTCAACACCGGGCAGAACCTCGGCGGAACCGCCGCAGGGGGCTCTGTCGATCACCTCCACACCCACGTCGTCCCGCGGTGGGACGGCGACACGAACTTCATGCCGGTGACCGCCGACACGAAGGTGCTCGTCGAAGCGATCGACCGCACCTACGGTCACCTCCACGACGGGTTCGCCGCGGGCGACGACGTGGTCGACGCGGGCGACGCCGACACGGGTGACGCGGTTCGACTCTCCTTCGATACCGACATCGACCGCTGAACCGGCCGAAGCGGAAGTCACCGTTCGCTGTCGGCGGCGACGGCTGTTCCGTTTTCGGGAGTGCGCTGAGTGGGAGTGCCCAAAAAAGCTAAGTCCGTCGTCTTCACAAATCGGTGTATCGATGACGATACATCGCCGGGCGCTATTGGGCGGGGCTAGCGGCGTGCTGTCGGCGGCGCTCGCCGGGTGTGTTGACGGCGGCAACCCGGCCTCCGGCGGCGGCGATGGAAGCGACGGGGCCGAGACGACCGCGGACCGGCCCGCCGTCGCCGGCGAGACGCTCACGCTCACGACGACGACGAGCACGTACGACACGGGGCTGCTCGACGAGGTAAACCTCGCGTTCGAGGACCGGTACGGAGCCGCCGTCGACGCGGTCGCACAGGGGACCGGCGCCGCCTTAGAAACCGCGCGGAACGGCGACTCGGATGTCGTGATGGTGCACGCCCGTGGGCTCGAAGACGAATTTATGCGCGAAGGGTACGGCGTCAACCGCCGCGATCTCATGTTCAACGATTTCGTGATCGTCGGCCCGGGCTCCGATCCCGCCGGAATAGACGGGGAGGCCGAGGCGACCGAGGCCGTTCGAGCGATCGCCGAGAGCGGGTCGACGTTCGTCTCCCGCGGCGATAACTCGGGGACCCATGCCAAGGAGCGAAACCTCTGGGCGGCGGCGGACGTCGAGCCGAGCGGCGAGTGGTACCGCGAGACAGGGTCGGGAATGGGCGAGGTGTTGAACCAGGCGAGTTTGAGCGGCGCGTACACGCTGTCGGACCGGGGAACGTTCGTTTCCCAGCGCTCCGAGGTCGACCTGTCGATCCGGGTTGAAGGACCGATCGAAGACGGTCCAGCGTTGCTCGCGAACCCTTACGGAGTGATGGCGGTGAATCCGGCCGTCCACGAAGGGGTGAACTACGACCTGGCGATGGCGTACATCGGCTTTCTCACTTCGGTCGAGGGACAACGGATAATCGAGGAGTACACCGTCGACGGCGAGCAGCTATTCTTTCCGCGAGCGCTCGCCGAGGACCCGAACTTCGACCAGTACGTCCCCGAAGCGTGGA
>OBKM01000578.1_pt1 | contig 17931 bp, 11 predicted proteins | sample 1519691 | NCBI WGS metagenome assembly OBKM01 (sample SAMEA37050418, study PRJEB22526) | metagenome | biome: saline pan; feature: lake; material: water | place: Egypt | collected 2015 | depth 0.5 m | reverse complement strand
CAGCTGAGATTCCCGATGACATTGTAAACCATGTGTATGCAGACGAGCAGGAGGGACTCTGGATGGCGCTGAATAGCAATGGAATTGCACGAGCTGATCCGGTATCACCGCTTTCCAGGTACGATGAGCAGCTAGGGCTCGAAGGGGTGGTTTATGATATCGAGCGCCATGAGGATGAGCTGTATGCAACGAAAGGATCAGGGCTCTATGAGATAGAGCGCATCCCAAATATTCTATCTGAGCGTCAAGCTGACCGGCGGACGGCGTTTCGACGTATACCAGATGTACCTATGTCCTGGAGCGCGACCTCGACGGACCACGGATTATTTGTAGCTACAGAAGGAGGAATATATTTAGTCAACAGAGAAATAAATCGGGTGGCTGAGAATCGGACGTATGCCGTTCATCCTTCGGAATACGAGAAGGATCGCCTTTACGTAGGAATGGAAAATGGATTTGGACTTCTCCAGCGTCAGAATAGTGAATGGAGTTTAAGAAAGGTCGAAGGTGTTAGTGGCGAGGTGCGGTCTATACGAGAAGAAGGGCGAGGAAAGATTTGGATTACCACAGTTGACGGATATGTGAAGCAAATACGTTTTGAGGAAGAAAGTAGCGATGAATATAACATCGAGCGCTATGGTCCGGCAGACGGTCTCCCTGGGAATTTTATGTCTGTCTTCTCAGTTGGGGAGGATATCTTGTTTCTATCCACGGATGGTATATTCAGGAAAGAACAAACGGGCGGACAGCTGACTTTTAAACAAGATACGACGTTTGCCTCTCCCGGAAACATCGGCTCTGCTTGGTCTGTGGACGTGCGCGATGAGGACGTATGGTACGCACAAGGAAATCAGGTTTATCTAGCGCAAAAGAACGAAGACGCCACCTACGAGCGCGAGGTCGTTGATCCGCTTCAGTTCCCCATGTCGGATGTCCGGCTCCGCGTAGACGATGGCATCGTATGGATTGGCAATCGCCGCGAGCTCATCCGTTACGATCCGAGCATTCCTGACCTTCCACGACCGGATTTTCAGGCACTCGTTCGGGAGATTGCTGCGGTCGGTGAGGGGGAGGAGCGCGTGCTGTATGGCGGCACGCCGCAGGACGGGGCGCGTACGGCCGAGTCGCTTGCGTCTGATATACAGTACGACGACAATAATCTTCGATTCAACTTTGCAGCTCCACTCTACGGTACAGCGGAGCCGGTCGAATATCAGTATCGCCTCGATGGGCGGCAAGACGAGTGGTCGGAGTGGGGCACTGAGACAACTGCCGTATACCACGATCTCAGAGAGGGTGATTACGCATTTGAAGTGCGAGCGCGTGACGAGCGTGGCAACATGAGCACGTCGGCTCGCATGTCGTTCGAGGTGCTTCCGCCATGGTATCGAACGAACTGGGCGTATCTGAGCTACCTCATTCTACTCGGGCTTTTTGTCCTCGGCGGGCGCCACTACTATCGGATCATCCAGGAGAACCGCCGCGCACGGGAGCAGGCCGAGGAGCTCAGGCGCGAGCGCATCGCTCGCGAACGGCTTCAGGAGGCCAACGAGCGCCTCAAACAAGCCAATGAGCTCAAGGACAACTTTCTGGCGAATACCTCCCACGAGCTTCGCACCCCGCTAACCACCATTCTCGGCTTCACCGATGTGCTCAAGGAGGAGGTCGATGGGCCGCACGTCGAATTTGTCGATATGATCGAGCAAAGCGGAGAACGACTGCTCCGCACGCTTAACGCTCTGCTCGATCTGGCGAAGCTCCGCTCCGGCGTGATGGAAGCGCAGTTCGAGCAGGTAGACGTGACGGATACGGGAGAAGAAGTCGTCGATGTCTTCCGCCACGAAGCCGAGCAGAAGGGGGTCGACCTGCGTCTTGATGCGCCGAACGAGCCGGTGTACGCCGCTCTGGATGATCGGTACTACGAGCAGATTCTCGATAACCTGATCGGCAATGCCGTCAAGTTTACCGATGAGGGACACATCACCGTAGAGATCGAGGAAGACGACGAAGCCGTACAGATCCAGGTCCGCGACACAGGAGCCGGGATCGATGAGGAATTCCTCCCCCATCTCTTCGAGGACTTCAAGCAGGAATCGAGCGGGCTTGACCGCGAGCATGGAGGCAGCGGACTCGGGCTGGCCATCACGGCACGTCTCGTGAAGCTCATGCACGGCACCATCGAGGTCGAGAGTGAAAAGGGCGTAGGCACCACCTTCACCATTCGCTTCCCGAAGCACACGCCCGAGAAGGTCGACTCAATGTCGAACGGAGAAAAGGCTGACCTCGAGGACCCTTCGCGTGCTCCCAAGCTGGAGCGCAGTGACTGATTAGTGCGCACTGGCTGGTACCTCACAATGTGGTAACACCTCGCCTCACCGCCTCTTAGTAGACGGGGCAAATGAAACAATCAGCCGTCGCTGGGGTGGACCATTGATGGTGCACGTCCCTCTTGCTTGGTGTCATATCAAGGTCGATCAGGTAAAGCGCCTTACGAGCACAGGGATATAGTGTCCACTCTTTCCGCTTGAAGCGTACGATTTTCTGTTTGAACGCACCGTCGCACACCTATGAAAGTCAGCGCAGGACGTGGCGTCACGATACTCGTTGGAATTGGTCTTGTGCTCGTCGGGCTCCTTGGCGGCATTCTCTTCATGCTTGCAGTGGATGACGGAGAAGAAGGCGTCCAAGAGCCGCGCATCGTTGATCGGGTTGAGATTGGGGGCGGCGACCGCGTGTGGGAGCCTGCGCCTGAGGATTCGGGCGAGGTGGTGGCCATGCCGGAGCCCTCTACGATCAACAACATGTTTCGGGAGGTGGCCGACCGCGTTACGCCCGCCGTGGTTTACATTGAGATAGAGATGGAAGAAAGCAGCGCGGGCTCGCGATTTCGCCAGTTCGAAGAAGAGCTCCCCGAGGAGTTTTTCCCCGATCAGATGCCGCAGCAGAGCGTGGGGAGCGGCGTCATCATCAGTGAAGATGGATATATTGTAACCAACTACCACGTGGTGCAGCGCGCCGAAACAATCCATGTGACGCTGGCTGACAAGCGGCAGTTTGAGGCTGAAATGGTGGGCGCTGACCCATCGACCGACCTGGCTGTGCTGAGAATCGACGACGCATCAGATATATCCCCTATCGCACTAGGAAACTCTGACCGACTCGGGGTGGGCGACTGGGTTGTGGCCGTTGGCAATCCGTTTCGGCTGACCTCAACGGTGACAAGCGGCATCGTGAGCGCGCTCGGCCGGCAGATGAATATCATCCGAGATCAGTACCGGATCGAAGACTTTATCCAGACGGATGCGGCTATTAATCCCGGAAACTCCGGGGGCGCGCTCGTCAACATGAACGCCGAGCTTATCGGCATCAACACAGCCATCGCCACCGAGAGCGGGTCGTATGAGGGCTACGGATTTGCCGTCCCCACAAATCTCATGGAGCGCGTGGTGACGGATCTTATCGCGTACGGAGAGGTGCGCCGCGGTTTCATGGGAGTCAGCATCGAGGATATCGACGCGGACCGCGCCGAGGCGCTCGGACTCGACCGCATCATGGGCGTGTACGTTCCGCAGGTGCATGACGGCGGGGCGGCCGCTGCAGCGGGGCTGCGCGACGGAGATGTCGTGCTCGAAATTGAAGAGCAATCGGTGGACGCCACCAATGAGCTTCAAACGGCCGTTGCTCACCATCGCCCCGGCGACGTGATCTCCGTGACCGTGTGGCGGGACGGCACGACGCAGACGCTTAACGTCCAGCTCGAGGGACGCGAGGACTGGACACCGGAAGACGGCGCGCCGGAAGAGCCCGAGCTCCCCGAGATGCCTGAGTTCGAGAATGACTCCTCTGATGCTGATATCTTTGAGCTCGAGAACTGGGGAATTGGTATCCGACCCGTTGAAGATCCGGAGCGTGACGACTTCGACGTGGACGAGGGGCTGTACGTCGCCTACGTGTCGGGCGGAAGCGTCGCTGCCGAGGCCGGCTTGCCTCGCGACGTAGTCATCACGCACGTCGACGAAGAGCCGGTGCGCACTGTGGACGACATGGCCGAGGCGTTTGAGCGCCTTGATCAGACGGATGGCGAGGGGCTCATCCGCGTGCAACGGCGCGACGGTACGGGAGCCTTCTACGAGATCTCTCCTCCCTGATTCCGATAAAATAAGCCAGTTTGAAAGATCCTGCGAGAAGAGATCCCGCGAGAAGAAATTCCGCTCTGTACCCACCATTCTAAATCCACACAGCATGATTCGATATCTGACCGCTGGCGAGTCGCACGGAGAAGCCCTGATTGGCGTCGTGGAGGGCGTTCCCGCGAAGCTGCCCCTCACGTCCGACGACATCAACGAGCATCTAGCACGCCGCTGGCTCGGATATGGGCGAGGCGGACGCTCAAAGATTGAAAACGACAAAGTATATATCTACTCCGGCATCCGGTTTTCGGAGACGCTCGGCCATCCGATTTCGTTTCGGATCGACAATGGGGCCTACGAGAAAGACAGAGCAGGATGGCCCGAGAAGATGGCCATCGAGGGAAGCGGCGAAGACATCGAAAAGGTGACGCTGCCCCGGCCCGGTCATGCCGACCTCGCGGGCATGCAGAAGTTCGAGTTTGATGACATCCGCCCGGTGATCGACCGGTCGAGCGCTCGGGAAACCGCCATGCGCGTGGCCTGCTGCTCGGTAGCGCGCCGCCTGCTCAACGAGTTCGGCATCCAGGTGGGAAGCCACGTCGTACGCCTCGGTGAGGTGGGCTACGACGAGCCCGAGGAATGGTACGACCAGGTGCAGGAGCTGCTCGACGAGGGCGGTGCTCAGGCAGTGTACCAGGCGGCCGATGAAAGCGAAACGCGCATGCTCGACCAAGAGATGACCGAGCGCTGCGTCGAGCATATCAAGGAAACGAAGAAGAAACGCGATTCCATCGGTGGCGTCTACGAGGTGATCGTAACGGGCGTGCCGCCCGGCCTCGGTGCCTACGTGCAGTGGGACCGCCGGCTCGACGGAAAGCTCGTACAAGCCATCTGCTCCATCCAGGCGCAGAAAGCGGCCGAGATCGGCAATGGCGTCCAGAACGCCTACCGGTACGGATCGCAGGTGCACGACCCGATCATCCGTGAGGATGGCGAGTACAGGCGCCGCTCGAACAACGCGGGCGGCATCGAGGGCGGGGTGTCGAACGGCATGCCCATCGTTGTGCGCGGCTACATGAAGCCGATCCCAACGCTGATCAAGCCGCTCGATTCCGTCGATACTGAAACGAAAGAAGCGCAGCCCACGCGCTACGAGCGCAGTGACGTGACGAGCGTCCCGGCCGCTTCGACGGTGGCGGAGGCGACAGTTTCTTTAGTCATCGCTAATGCGTTCCTCCGGAAATATGGCGGCGACAGCATTCCTGAAATGCGGCGGCACATCGAGGCGGATCAAGAGGCTGATGTCGGGCCCTAGCGCGACATGTACGCATTACCTGCCCAGCCGCCGCGTACACTACGCTGATTTGCAGCGTATCCCACGTATGAATGAGCAGCCGCACACTGCTTCGCTGTTGGACGTTCCAGGAGTGCAAATCAAGCTGGAAGGTTGAGTTATGTCAGACGAAACGCATTCCACCCATCAGTCGGCTCCGCCCCCCACTGTTCTTGATTCGAGCCAGCCTGTATTTAGCGTGGGCGATGTCGAAGAGCTGCGCGGGTTTGTGCAATCTGCTCCTGCAGCCATGATGGCGGTGACCGATTCATTCGAGCTGGTAGCCTGCAGCGATCGAATGAAGAATCTCATTGGAAATGGAGCAGCAGACCTGGACGACGAGTGCGCCACGTTCTTTGACTGCATCCATGATCCCAACACGTACTGGGAATCCGCCCTGACGCGTTGCATTGAGGAGCAGAAGGCGATGCGTGGCGAAGAAGCCCTCTTCCGCTCATGCGGCGGCGCCGAGCGGCAGGTGCACTGGGAAATGCGTCCGTGGACGGCCCGCCGCGCCGGCGAGCAGGGCGCATGGCTGGCCTTTGAAGAGCAAACCCTGCAGCCGTCGGGTGCCGACCAGCAGCCCTACCATATCGCTGCCCAACATGAAGCGCTACAGTCAACAATCGAAGAGGGCGTCTTACTGATCGACCGCTCGGGCGTCTTCCAGTCGTGCAACGTGCACGCCGAGCACATCCTGGGGCGACCGGCCAGTGAGATTATCGGGAGCACCGTTATCGACGAGAAGTGGCGCGGTATCCGCGAGGACGGCACCCCACTGCCCAACGAGAGCTTCCCGTTCTGGGAGGCGCTGCACACCGGCGAACCTGTGCATGGGGAAGTAATGGGCATCTACCCGCCGGAGGGACCGCCACGATGGCTGCGCGTCAACGTGCAGCCGCTCATGGCTGAGGGCAAAGACCACCCCTACGCCGCGCTGGCTACGTTTGCCGATATCACCGAGCAGCGTCTGAGCGAAGAGGCGCTGCGCACGTCGAAAGACCTGCTCTCCAGCGTGCTTCGCAGTTCGCTCGACGGCATCATGGTGCTGACCTCGGTGCGCGACCAGAATGGCCGCATCGTCGACTTCGAGTGGCTGCTCGCCAACCCACAGGCCGAGGAGCTGATCGACCGGTCGGCCGAGGAGTTGGTCGGAGAGCATCTGCTCGATAAACTGCCCGGCCACGAAACGAGCGGGCTCTTCGAAAACTACGTCGATGTCGTAGAATCGGGCGAGCCGATCGAACGAGAGGTTTTTTACGATTGGGATGGCATCCAGGGGTGGCTGCGGGTTGCTGCGACGAAGCTTAACGACGGGCTGGCAGTGACCTTCCGTGACATCACGGAGCGCAAGGAGGCCGCCCAAGAGATGGAGAAAACCAACGCGGAGCTGGAGGAGCGCAATCGCGCACTTCGCGAGTTCGCCTACATCGCCTCGCACGACCTGCAGGAGCCGCTGCGCAAAATTACGGCCTTCGCCGACCTCATGCGGGAGGATTACGAGGAAGCCGTGGATGAAACCGGCGAGTATTATCTCGAGCGCATGCAGGATGCTGCGCAGCGGATGTCGGGCCTGATCACCGACTTGCTCGAGTACTCGCGCGTCACCACCCAGGCCAAACCGTTTGAAGAGGTTGATCTCAACACCATTGCGCGCAACGTGCGCTCCGATCTCGAATTTCGCATCCGCGATGTGGACGGGCAGGTCGAAATTGGCGATCTGCCCACCATCGAGGCCGACTCGACGCAGATCCGTCAGCTGTTGCAGAACTTGATCAGCAACGGACTCAAATTTCACCGGTCCGATGTGCCCCCTGTCGTGCGGGTCACAGCCGACATTGAGGAACGTGAGGCGCCGGACGACCCCGATCGAACGGTGCCATGGTGCGTTCTTCAGGTAGAGGACAACGGAATTGGGATGAAAAAGAAGTACCTAGATCGTATATTTGTGCCTTTCAAGCGCCTGCACGGCCGGAGCCAGTTTGAGGGTACCGGAATGGGGCTTGCCATCTGCCATCGGATCGCCGAGCGGCACGAAGGAACGATCGAGGTGGACAGTGAGCCCGATGAGGGAACGACATTCACGATTTCCATTCCTGCCGTGCGTCCTGATGCAGCGCAGGATCAGGAAGACGGTTCGACCAGGGACAAGATGCCACTATGAACACAGACGACGATCGAAAACGTATTCATATCCTCCTCGCGGAAGATGATCCGGACGACCGGATGCTGACTCGCCGTGCGCTCAAGAAAAGCCGCCTTGCAAATACGATTGAAGCTGTGGAGGACGGCGAGGAGCTCATGGACTACCTCTACCGGCGAGGAGCGTACAGCGATCGGGACGACACCAAGCGTCCAGGGCTGATCCTGCTCGACCTCAACATGCCGCGCATGGACGGACGAGAAGCGCTGCAGCGCATCAAGTCCGACGACGACCTGCGGCGCATCCCGGTGGTCGTCCTGACGACCTCGCGCGCTGAGCAGGACATCATTGAGAGTTACGATCTTGGCGTTAATGCCTATGTGACGAAGCCAGTGACGTTCGAAGAGCTCGTCGATGCCATTCAAACGATCGGCGAGTTCTGGCTCGAAATCGTTCGACTTCCTCCTGAAGAACGCGTAGCAAGCGATGAATAGGATGAGTGAAACGGTGGATGTCCTCCTGATCGAGGATGACGAAGACGATTACTTTATTACGCGGCGGCTGCTGTCCAAGGCGCAGGTCATCGACTGCGACCTCTCGTGGGTGCAAACCTATGAAGAGGGGCTCGAGGCCGTGCTGTCGGAGCCTCATGACGTGGCGCTCATCGACTATCAGCTGGGAGAGCGCAATGGCCTCGACCTGCTGCACGAGGCCAACGAGCAGGGCTGCCAGACGCCGATGATCCTGCTTACGGGCCACGGCGACCTGGAGGTCGATCTTCGAGCCATGGAGGCGGGCGCGGCCGACTATCTATCGAAGGACGAGATCGATGCGCCGCTTCTCGAACGCACCATCCGTTACGCTCGCGAGCGTAAGGAGGCTGAGTCGCGCATCCGCAAGCAGGCGACGCTGCTGGATAAGGCGCGCGACGCCATCATCGCATACGACATGGACGGGCACGTCGTCTACTGGAACAAGAGCGCCGAGCGGCTCACGGGGTGGTCCGCCGATGAGATGATCGGCGAGAAGGCGCGCGAGTATCTGTACGATGACGAAGAGCGCGAGAAGCTGAAAGAATGCTGGTCTGCAATTGAGGACACCGGTGAGTGGACCGGTGAGCTGCACCAGCAGACGCGCGACGGCGAAGAGATTGTCGTTGAGAGCCGGTGGACCCTCGTGCGGCGGGCAGACGGCACGCCCGAGTCTGTGCTCGTCATCAACACCGATATCACCGAGCGCAAACGGCTTGAGTCGCAGTTCCTGCGCTCGCAGCGCATGGAGAGCGTGGGGCGCCTCGTGAGCGGCATCGCGCACGACCTCGGGAATCTCCTCGTTCCGATATCGCTGGGTGTGAAAGTGCTCGAGCAGCGCCACGGGGACGACGAGAAGACGCTTCGCACGCTGTCGATGATCAAAAACAGCGCCGAGCGCGGCTCTGACATGGTAGACCAGGTGCTGGCCTTTGCGCGCGGCGTCGAGGGCGAGCGTGTGGCGATCTCCCCCGATACAATCATCGACGAGGTGAGCAGCATCACGGACGAGACCTTTCCGGACCCAATCGACATTAAGACGGAGGTGGAGTCGGACCTCGACACGGTTGTAGGCGACGCCACGCAGATCCAGCAGGTGCTGATGAATCTCTGCGTGAATGCGCGCGACGCCATGCCCGATGGAGGCACCCTCACCCTCCGCGCCGAGAACACAACGCTCGACGAGCAGGACGCGCGGCTCAACATCGAGGCCGATCCGGGACGCTACGTAAGCATCGCGGTGAGCGATACCGGCGTAGGCATGCCGGATGACGTGATTGACAAGGTGTTCGAACCGTTCTTCTCCACGAAGTCGGAGGACGACGGCACGGGACTCGGACTCTCGACGGCTTACAGCATTGTCAAGAGCCACGACGGATTTATCGATCTGTACAGCGAAGAGGGGGTAGGAACCACCTTCCGCATTTATCTCCCGGTAGACGAAGGGGAGGGGACATCTGCCCAAGATGCCATGGAAGCAACCGTGGAAGCGCACAACGGCCGCGGAACGCGCGTGCTGATCGTTGACAACGAGGCGAACATCCTCGACATGACCCAGGAGGCGCTGGAGGGGAATGGGTACCGCGTTATCACAGCAGAAGACGGACATGAGGCGCTCGACCAGCTCGACGACCACGATGTTGACGTGGTGGTCACCGATCTGATGATGCCCGACATGGACGGTTTTGAGCTGATTCGCGTGATCCGAGGGCGCTACACCGACCTCCCTATCGTTGCCGCGAGTGGACTGGCCGACGGCCGCACCGACGAGGCGTTGGACGCAGGAGCGCAGACGTTTCTCTCGAAGCCCTTCACGGCCGACAAGTTGCAGCACGCAATCAGCGAAGCGCTTCACACTGAAGAGGAGACGATTCAGCAGTGAGGACACAGCCGAGCAGGGGATTGCTAATCTGAGGCGCTGCGCAGGGGATAGTACCAAGTTGTTACAACCCGATCCGTATCGAATTTGAACTTGATTTTGGGGCGCTCGTTGGCCTCTTGACCGTCTCTCAGTCAGTAACCCCTTCCGTCCATGAGCTGGATGAAAAGCCTCGTCACGCGCGACAGCGCCACGCTAAACACGAGTTCTGAGCCCAAGCCCATCACGCCCAATGCTCCGCATGCTGTCGTCATCGGCGCCGGGTTGGGCGGACTTGCCTCGGCCATTCGGCTCGGCGCCCGCGGCTTCCGCGTGACTCTTGTCGAGCGCCTCGATCAACCTGGCGGTCGTGCCCGCGTCTTCGAGCAGGACGGCTTTACCTTCGATGCCGGACCGACAGTCGTGACAGCTCCCTTTCTTTTCGAGGAGCTCTGGCAGCTCGCCGGTCGCGACCTGGAGGAGGACGTCGACCTCGTGCCCATCTCGCCATTCTATCGGATTCGGTTCGACGATGGCACGCACTTCGACTATACGGGCGACGCCGAGCAGATGGAGGAGGAAATTGCCAAGTTCGCGCCGGAGGATGTGCCCGGCTATCACCAGTTTCTCGAAAAGAGCGAAGAGATCTTCGAGATTGGCTTTGAAGAGCTGGGGCACGTGCCGTTTACGCGCCTTACGGACATGCTCAAGATCATCCCAGCGATGGTCAAGCTGGAGAGCCACCGCACGGTCTACAGCCTCGTCTCGAAGTATATCTCCCATCCGAAGATTCGGCGGGTGCTCTCCTTTCATCCGCTCCTCGTGGGCGGAAATCCGTTCAGCACTACCTCCATCTACACACTGATCGCGTTTCTGGAGCGCAAGTGGGGCGTCTGGTATGCGATGGGCGGCACCGGATCGCTCGTACAGGGCCTCGCCGATCTGATTGATGATCTCGGCGGCACGCAGCGCTACGGCGCCGAGGTCGACGAAATTCTCGTAGAGAACGGGCGCGCCGCCGGCGTGCAGCTCGCCTCCGGTGAGACGATTGACGCTGATCTTGTGGTGTCCAACGCCGACGTCGGGTGGACCTACCGCCACCTCATCCCCGAGTCCGATCGCACGACGTGGACGAACCAGCGCATCGAAAACATGGACTATTCCATGAGCCTCTTCGTCTGGTACTTCGGCACGGACCGGATCTACGACGACGTCGAGCACCACACCATCCTCATGGGCGAGCGCTACGAAGGACTGCTCGACGATATCTTCGAGCACAAGGAGCTGGCCGACGACTTCAGCCTGTACCTGCACCGGCCCACGAAGACGGACCCGTCGATGGCTCCAGAGGGGCACGATGCCTTCTACGTGCTCTCGCCAGTCCCACATCTAGAGAGCGGCGTCGACTGGCGCGAGCAGGCCGAGCCGTATCGGCAGGCCGTTGAAGACTACTTGGCCGAGACCGCGTTGCCTGATCTTGGCGACCATCTCGTCACCTCGCGCATGCTCACGCCGCAGCACTTCCGCGACGACTACCTCTCACTGAAGGGCGCTGCGTTTAGCGTCGAGCCGGTCCTCACGCAGAGCGCCTGGTTCCGTCCGCACAACGAGAGCGAAGACGTCGACCACCTCTACTTCGCCGGGGCCGGCACGCATCCGGGCGCCGGAATGCCGGGCGTACTCTCCTCGGCCCGCGTGCTCGACACCGTGGTACCGGACGCCGAAGCGTTTGAGACGCGTCGGCGAGCGCCGGCGAAGGCCGGACAGGCCGCGTGAATCGTGGGCCGGAGTGCGTGGTACAAGAGGGAGCCGCGTTGCGGCCTGCGCATCAACGATATCTACCTCAAGATTCCCTATGGACGCGTCCCCCTCTATCCGCAGCGTTCTCGAAACCGGCCTCTACGCTGACGATCTGCAGGCGGCCGAACGCTTTTATGGCACGGTGCTCGGCCTGGATGTCATTTTCCGAGAAGAGGATCGCCACGTGTTCTTTCGCTGCGGGACGGGCGTCGTGCTCGTCTTCAATCCCGAGGCGACGCGCACGGGCGACCCCCTGCCGCCCCACGGCACAGAGGGCCCCGGACACATGGCGTTTGCTGTGCCCCACGCCGACCTGAGCGACTGGGAACAGCGCTTTGATGAGCACGGGATTGATATCGAAGAGGAGGTGGGATGGCCCGGCGGCGGACGATCTATCTACGTGCGCGACCCGGCAGGCAACAGCATAGAACTGGCCACCCCCGATCTGTGGGGCACCGACGACGCGCCGCGCACCGAGCGCGTCCGCGGCATCCGCCCCACCGTGCCCGTCGACACGCGCGAGCAGGGACCGATGGAGCGATTCCAGAGCCGTACGCTGCGCCCCATCTGCAAGCTGCAGAACGATCTCATCCTGACGCTCGTCGCCCGGTATCTCCAGAAGTACAACACGGGCTTCGCGCAGATGGACCGAGTCGATCAAGAGGCGAAGATCCGCAACCTGCTCCGAGAAGACCGACGGCTCAAGCGGTCGCTCGTGGGAATGATCAGCGGCCACTTTACAGAGGAAGAGTTCGCGTTCTATCTCGATCATCAGCGGGAGGTGCGGCGGCGACTGACGGAGCTGCTCACGCAGCGAGCACTCGATCAGATCGACACCGTCGCGCAGAAGTCTGGCGATCCCTGACGAACCGCTCGTGAAAAGCCGCACCTCGTGCCAAGAGGGAGGGTCCACAGGCAAAAAAGGTGAGGAACACCCGGAACGGACCTCGGGTTGTTGGCCGTTCCAGATGGTAGCGTAAAGATTTCCCTCTCCAATTATCGCACGACCCGCTATGGCCGAGCCGGCACCGACCACCACTGACACGAGTACGGCGTACGATCCTGCTCAGATCGAAGACAAGTGGTACGAATACTGGGAAGACAATGGGTTCTTCCAGGCCGAGGTTCGGGAGGACCGAGATCCGCATGTGATCATGATGCCCCCGCCCAACGTGACGGGCGAGCTTCATATCGGCCATGCGCTCCAGGATACCATTCAGGACGCCATCACGCGCATCCGGCGTATGAAAGGGGACGAGGTGCTCTGGATGCCGGGGCTCGACCATGCGGGAATCGCCACGCAAAACGTGGTCGAGCAGACGCTACGCGAAGAGGAGGGCAAGACGCGCCACGACCTCGGTCGCGAACGGTTCGTCGAACGTGTCTGGGACTGGAAAGAGGAGTACGGGGACATCATCCTCCAGCAGAAGCGCAAGCTCGGCGACTCCTGCGACTGGAGCCGCCAGCGCTTTACGATGGATGAGGGGTTCACGCGCGCCGTGCAGGAGGTCTTCGTCCAGCTCTACGAGGACGGGCTTATCTATCGCGGCAACTATCTCGTCAACTGGGACCCTGAGAACCAGACGGCGCTCTCCGACGAGGAGGTCGACAACGTCGAGCGGGAGGGCAACCTGTGGCATATCCAATATCCCCTCAAAGGGAGCGATGAGACGCTCACCATCGCCACCACGCGCCCCGAGACGATGCTCGGTGACACGGCCGTGGCCGTCCATCCGGAGGATGAGCGGTACAACCACCTCATTGGCGAAACCGCTGTCCTGCCGCTCCTTGGCCGCGAGCTGCCCATTATCGCCGATGAGCATATCGATAGCGAGTTCGGTACGGGGGCGCTCAAGGTCACGCCGGCCCACGACGAGAACGACTTCGAGATTGGCCAGCGGCACGACCTGGACACGGTCAACGTGATGAACCCCGACGGCACCATCAACGAAAACGGGGGGCCGTACGAGGGGCTCGACCGCTTCGAGGCGCGCGAGCAGATCGTGGATGATCTGGAGGAGGAAGGGCTCCTGGTCAAAGTTGAAGACTACGAGATGAAGGTGCCCGTGTCGAGCCGGTCGGATGCCGTGATCGAGCCGCTCATCTCGCGGCAGTGGTTTGTCGAGATGGAGCCCCTCGCCGAGCCGGCCATCGAAGCTGTGCGCGAAGGCGAAGTTGAGTTCTTCCCCGATCGCTGGGCCAACGAGTACTTCCGCTGGATGGAGAATATCCGCGACTGGTGCATCTCGCGCCAGCTCTGGTGGGGCCACCGGATTCCGGTCTGGTACTACACCGACGAGGACGGCGAGATCGATGAGGAGCGCGGCTACGTGGTCTCCATCGAGCAGCCCGAGGAGGGCATGGTCCAGGAGACCGACGTTCTCGACACCTGGTTCTCGTCGTGGCTCTGGCCGTTCGCCACGCTCGGCTGGCCCGAGACTGAAGACAACGAGGAGCTCGACTACTTCTATCCGACCAACGTCCTCGTCTCCGGCTACGACATTCTCTTCTTCTGGATCGCCCGCATGATTATGGCGGGCTACTACTGCATGGACGAAAAGCCGTTCGAGAATGTCTTCATCACCGGCATGGTGAAGGACGAGCAGGGCCGGTGGATGTCGAAGAGCCTCGGCAACGGGATCGACCCGTTGGAGATGGTCGACCAGTACGGCGCTGACGCGACGCGCTTTACGCTGACGCTGCTCTGCGCGCAGGGGCAGGACATCAAGCTCGCTCCGTCGAAGTTCAAGATGGGGCGCAACTTTGCCAACAAGATCTGGAACGCCTACAACGTCTTCGGTCAGTTTATGGAAGCTCGTCCCCGCGAAGGCGGGGACCGGCGCACCTACCGGCGCGAACGGAGCTTTGAGGAGCTCGATCTCGTCGAGCAGTGGATGCTCCATCGGCTCAACGCGGCCATTGAGGAGATCGAAGACGACCTCGACCGCTACCGGCTGAACGAGGCGCTCTCGAAGATTTACGACCTCTTCTGGCATGACTACTGCGACTGGTATCTGGAGCTCATCAAGCCGCCCTACGGCGAGGAAATGGATGATGAAACCATTGCCCTGGCCGTCGAAATCTACGAGCAGCTGGTGAAGCTTCTCCATCCGTTCATGCCGTTCATTACCGAGGAGCTCTGGTGGAAGCTCCGCTCGCGCGAAGAGGGGGACGCCTGCATCGCGGCCGACTGGCCGGCGGTGAACTCGGACGAGATGGATGCTGAGGTGGCCGAGCGCTTCGACACCATTCAGGAGATGATCTCGGGCATTCGCGGCATCAAGAGCGACTACGGCGTGGCGCTCAACAAAGAGATTGCCGCGTCGATTAATCTTGGGCGCACCGACGGCCTCGCGAGCGACGGCCTCGCGAGCGATATCGAGGCGTACCGTCAGTATTTTGAGAAGCTGGCCGGCGTTACGGAGCTCGACGTGGGCCCGGAGGTTGAAAAGCCAAAAGCTTCGGCCTCGGTCGTTGTGGGGCGCAACGAGGTGCACGTCCCGCTTAAAGGCATGATCGATCTTGAGCAGGAGCGCGAGCGGCTCCGAAAAGAGATCGAGCAGAAAGAAGAGTTTCTTGAAGGCGTTGAGCGCAAGCTGCAGAACAGAGAGTTTGTGCAGAAGGCACCTGATGACGTCGTTGAGCGCGAGCGCCAGAAGAAGCGCGATGCCAAAGCCGAGCTTCAGCGGCTTCGCGAAAACCTAGACGAGCTCAGCTAGCTCTCATGGGGGCTCGTGACTGGGCGCCCAACCGAACGATCATGCGACACACCCTCTGGATTGCAATTGTCCTTGGACTTCTAGCCGTCGGCCTGAGTGCGTGCGACGGCGACGAGCCGCTCGACTCTGGCGACGTTGCCGTAGAAGACCTAGGTCTCTATGAGGATGCTGCTGGTGCAAAAGAGGTGGCCGGCGAAATCCACAATCGAAGTGACGAAACCATTCAGCGCCTCATCATTCGAGTAGCGCTCTACGATGGTGACGGCGTGCAGATTGAGACGATGAACATTGAGATCCAGGAGGTGCCACCCGAGGATTACGTTCCGTTCAGCCAGCACGTGGATACCGATGCCGATGTGCAGAGCGCCCGTGTCCATGAGATCCTGGATATGTGAACGCTCTCTTTAACTCCGCACATAGAAAACCCGGTTCAGAGCCATACCGGCACGCTGAAAGCTCTGAACCGGGCGCTGTGAGCCGGAAAGTCGGAGCGTTCCTAGTACTGGGGAACGCTGTCGTCGATCTCCTCGCTCCAGGCTAAGATGCCGCCCTCTAGGTTCTTGGCATCGAACCCGTGCTCACGGAGCAGCCGGGTCGCCTCCTCTGAGCGCCCGCCCGAGCGGCAGTGCACGATGATTTCCTGGTCGCGGAGGTCCTCGAGCTCATCGAGGTGCTCCTCGAGTTCGTCGTGAGGGATCAACGTATCGGCGTCGATATCAGCAATATTCGCCTCGAACGGCTTGCGCACGTCGAGTAGGAAGTGCGCTGAACCATTTTGGCGACGCTCTTGGAGGTCGTGGACGGTAACTTCTGGAACGCTCATTTCGTCTTCTTCCGTTTCGTCTTCAGATTCATCTGCGGAGGGGAGACCGCAAAACGCTTCGTAGTCGATCAGTTCCGTCACCGTAGGGTCGTCACCGCAGACCGGGCAGTCCGGATTCTTGCGGATGTTGAGCGTCCGAAAGTTCATATCGAGCGCGTCGATCATTAGAAGACGCCCGATGAGCGGCTCGCCAATTCCGCAGATCAGCTTGATGACCTCTGTCGCCTGCATCGAGCCGACGATGCCCGGAAGAACGCCCAGCACGCCGCCTTCGGCGCACGACGGAACGAGTCCGGGAGGGGGCGGCTCCTCGTAGAGGCAGCGGTAGCACGGCCCGTCCTCCGTAGCAAAGACCGACACCTGCCCCTCGAACCGGAAGATCGAGGCGTAGACGTTTGGCGTGCCGGTCATTACGCAGGCGTCATTGACGAGGTAGCGCGTCGGGAAGTTGTCCGTGCCGTCGGCAACGATGTCGTAGTCATCGATAATCTCGAGCGCATTATCGCTCGTGAGCTCCGTCTCGTGCACCTCGATGTCGATGTGGGGGTTGAGGTCCTCGAGGCGCTCTCGGGCAATATCCAGCTTCGGCTCGCCGACGTGGCTTGTCCCGTAGAGCACCTGCCGCTGCAGGTTGGACTCCTCGACGCGGTCGAAGTCGACAATGCCGATCCGGCCGACGCCTGCGGCCGCCAGGTACATGGAGGCTGGCGATCCCAGACCCCCTGCCCCGACGAGCAGCACAGAGGCAGATTTCAGCTTCTCCTGACCCTCCTGGCCAACTTCGGGAAGCGTCAGGTGACGGCTGTAGCGCTGGAGTTCCTCGGAAGAGAGCGTGGCGTTGTCTTCGATTAGGTTTTGCATGGTGGTTGAAGGGCTTGCTGGAGCACGGCGCGCCATGTCCGTGCTTGAGAATTTAGGCGATGGGTGGTGGCGTTGGGGCATGGCGCGCCATACCCGTACTGGGGTTGAGCGATAATTGAGGGAGCGGTCTCGTTGGGGCGCGCCATGGCCGTGCTAAGAATTAAGCGGTGGTCGAGGATGGCGGCTCCGCTGGTCACGGCGCGCCGTGACCGCACGAGCCTCCAGCGATAGAAGGCACGATAGAGAGTTCGGTGCCGTCGTCGAGCGGCGTGTCTTCGCCGTCGAGGTAGCGAATGTCTTCATCCTCGACGTAGATGTTGACGAACTGGCGAAGTTCGCCGTCGTCGTTGTATAGGTTTTCCTCTAGGTCCGGATATTGGTCAACCAGCGTGCGCAGAGCATCACCTGCTGTCTGGCCATGCACTTCAGCCGTCGCTTGGTCGTCGGTGTATTCCCGAAGAGGAGTGGGAATGTGGATGGTGACGGTGGCGGATTCTGCTGTTGTGCTCATGGGAATAGGGGGTGGTTTCATCGTTGGGGGCACGGTGCGCCGTGCCCATCTTGAAAATGGCGATAGGTAGGGCGTTGGGGCATGGCGCGCCACGCCCGTACTGGAGTTCGGTGATAATTGAGGATTGCGGTCTCGTTCGGGGGTGCCATGCCCGTGCAGAGAATTAGGAGGTAGTTGAGGAGGTCGGCTTCGTTGGAGGGCGGCGCGCCGTGCCCGCACGAAT
>OBKM01000577.1_pt1 | contig 17931 bp, 12 predicted proteins | sample 1519691 | NCBI WGS metagenome assembly OBKM01 (sample SAMEA37050418, study PRJEB22526) | metagenome | biome: saline pan; feature: lake; material: water | place: Egypt | collected 2015 | depth 0.5 m | reverse complement strand
GTTCAAATCTACCTCCCGCTACTTCTCACCGGTTCCGTCACACCGACGCGGACTGTTTCCTACCGAGAGAGCGTCAGAGAACAGTTCCCACACCGACGGCAGAGTCGCTCAGTGCAGCGAGCGCGGCGATCGATGGCGGGCGTTCACCGTACCGGATACACAAACCCACGACGTTCGACCGAAACGCATACTTTACGTATGGTGGGGGGTAACATGTGAAGAATTAATGTTCACTGCTTCACCCAGGACGGTCGAGGCGCTCGAAGAGGAGGTTGCGGAGTTCGCGGATCCTCCAGAGGAACTCGACGATGACGACATGGCACGACTGGTCGACGCGCTCGTGGCGCTGGCGGACGGCTACGGCCGTCGCGGTGATTTTGCGGCCGAACGCCGCGTGTTGGAGCGGCTGGATCGCCTTCACGAGGCGTATCCGACGACCGACGTCGATATTCATCTCGCCGTGGCCCGGGCGAACGCCGCCGCAGTCGACGACCGGGCGACCGTTCGCGGCTTCGAGGTCGATCCGTCGCGGATCGACGACCACCGCGAGGCGATCGAGCGGCTCTACGACGAGCGACCGGAGCCGACGATCGCCGTTCCGCTCGCGAGAGCGACCGCCGAAACGATCCACGCGTGCGGACGGGCCGAACTGCCGGACCGGATCGAGCCGCTAGTCGACCGGCTCGAGACGCTCTACGACTCCCACGAGGAGGCGGACGTTGCGGCCGGCGTCGCCCGCGGATACGCCCACGCGGAGCGGTATCGCGCAGGCAGCGCGGCTCGCGACGGCGACGAAACCCACGAAGCTCGCGGCGGCGACGAAACCCACGAGGAGGCCGGGTATCTCGGTCGTGCCGAGGAGCTCCATCGCGCTCATCCGGACCGGGATGTCGCGGTCGGACTCGCGGGCGTGTTGGCCGGGCGGACGAACGCCGATGCGGCAGCGGGTGACCTCGAGGCGCTCGAGGGACGGATCGCCCGGATCGACGCCATCGCCGACCGTCACCCGGCCGCGGAACGCGAGGTCCTCAGGTGGCTCCCGATCGCGACCGCGAACGCGACCCGGGCGAGCTTCGACCGAGCCGACGAGGAGCGAATCGAACGGTGGGTCGTGCGGACGAGGACGCTCCACGATCGCCTCGACACGCCGACGAGTGCGACGTGGGCGGCGGTCGCGACGTTCTTTTCGGCTCGCGCATCGTTCTTTGCCGCCGACATGGAGACCGGGATGGAGGAGCTCGAGGAGCTACGGACGCTGGAGACAGCACACGACGCCCCCGTCTTCGAGCACTGGCTCGGTCTGTCGCTGTTCGACGCCGCCAGGGCCGCCGTCGAGACCCGTCACGACGAGCGTGCTCGAGAGCTCGCCGACGAGCTGGCGGCCTACGCCGTCGGTCACAGGGATCAGGAGCGGATCGAGGCCGGCCTCGATGCCTTACGCTCTCACGCCCCGGCAGTGTTTCCGACGGACGCATCCGACACCGACTCCGTCGAGGTACCGATAGCCGGCGCGGAGACCGCCACCGACTCGGTCGCCGACGGTGCTCGCACGGGCTCGGCGGTGGACGAACCCGAAACCAAATCGGACGATTCGGGCGGCTCGTGTGGCTCCGGCGGCTGTGGCGGCTGCACGCCCGAGGCTGCCGAGCCGGCCAGTCTCCCGGCCCTCGCCGCCGGCGCGGCGCTTCTCGCCATCGTCGTCGCGTCGGTCGCGTACGCCGGGTACCGACTGCTACGGCTCGCCGGCTCGTCCTTCCGGTCGGCCGACCGACGGTGATCGCTTGTCGTCCGCTTCGCGTCAACCTCAACATTCATTCACACATCGCCCGAAGGGCACGGTAGGAGCTCGCACATGAGCACGCCAACTTCACCGGCTTCGGCCGATCCGGCTGCCGATCCACGCGCCAACTACGACTACCGGAGCGAGGATATCGACGAGCCCGGGCTCGTTTCCGACCTCTCGGCACTCGTCGAGGGAGACGTACGCTTCGACAGCTACACGCGGAACCTGTTTGCGACCGACGCCAGCGCGTACCACCAGCTACCGATCGGCGTCGTCGTTCCCGAATCGACCGCCGATGTACAGGCGGTCATGAGCTACTGCGCGGAACACGAGATTCCCGTGCTCCCTCGCGGCGGTGGAACGAGCCTCGCGGGGCAGACGGTCAACGAGGCGGTCGTGCTGGACTTCAAAAAGCGGCTTAACTCGATCGTCGACGTCGACCCCGAGACACGCACGGCGACCGCTCAGCCCGGCATCACGCTCGCGCGGCTCAACGACCATCTCAGCGAGCACGATCTGAAATACGCCCCCGACCCCGCGTGGGGCGATAAGAGCGTTCTCGGTGGGTGTATCGGCAACAACACGACGGGTGCACACTCGCTGAAGTACGAGAAGGCCGACGGCTACCTCGAGTCCGTCGAGGTCGTTCTTGCCGACGGGACGGTCACGACGTTCGACTGGATGCCCGTCGAGGAGCTCCACGAACGAGCGGCTGACGCCACCGACGAGGACGGCATCGAAGCGCAGGTCTACCGGGTCGTCTCCGACGTGCTCCGAAACAAGACGGAGGCGATCGAGGAGAAGTACCCCGACCTCATGCGCAACGTCTCGGGGTACAACTTCGACAAGCTGCTCGAGGACGTGGAGGAGCGCGGGGAGGTCAACGTGGGACGACTGCTCGCCGGCAGCGAGGGGACGCTCGGGATCGTCACCGAGGCGACCGTCTCGCTCGAGCCCGTCCCCGCCGAAACCTCCGTCGTCATGCTGACCTACGACGACGTGATTTCGGCGATGCGCGACGTTGCGCCGATCCTCGAACACGACCCCGCCGCGGTCGAGGTCATGGACGACACCCTCCTGGATCTGGCCCGCGACACCGCGGAGTTCGAAAGCGTCGTCGACATCCTCCCGGACGGGACCGACTCGACGCTTCTCGTCGAGTTCTACGCCGACTCGGTTGCAGACGGCAAACGGAAGGTCGCGGATCTGCTTGCCGACCGGTTGCCGGAGTACGAAGCGGAGCTCGAACCGACCCAGCGCGGCGAGCGACTGGCCGCGGCTGGCACAGACCGAAACGCGATCGATGCATTGGAGGCGTACGACCCCGACCGGCAGGCGAAGTTCTGGAAGATGCGGAAGGCGGGGCTGCCGATCCTGCTTTCGCGCACCGGCGACGAGAAGCACTGGCCGTTCGTCGAGGACACGGCGGTGCCCGCGGAGAACCTGCCGGAGTACGTCGCCGACATCCAGGCGCTGTTCGACGAACACGACACCTTCGCGTCGTACTACGCTCACGCGGGTCCCGGCGTGTTACATATTCGGCCGCTGTTGAATCTCAAGTCGGAGGACGGCGTCGAGACCATGCTCGAGATCTCGGATGCGATCACCGATCTCGTCATCGAGTACGGTGGCAGCGTCTCGGGCGAACACGGTGATGGCCGCGCGCGGACGACGTGGAACCGCAAGCTGTACGGCGACGAGCTGTGGACGGCGTTTCAGGAGCTCAAGGCCGCCTTCGACCCGCAGGGGTTGCTGAATCCCGGCAACGTCTGTGGTGACTCCGACCCGACCGAAAACCTCCGATACGATCGGAACTACGCGTTCGATGCCGGCTTCGAGCCGGAGCTCAACTGGGATACCGAGAACGGATTTCAGGGGATGGTCGAACTCTGTCACGGCTGTGCGGGCTGTGAGGGGCATCAGGACACGACGGGGTCGATCATGTGTCCGACCTACCGCGCAACCGAAAACGAAGAGATCACTTCGACCCGCGGCCGGGCCAACATGCTCCGACGGTCGATGAGCGGCGACCTTCCCGAAGACGTCTTCTCGGACGAGTTCGTCCACGAGGTGCTCGACCTCTGTATCGGCTGTAAGGGGTGTAAGCGCGACTGTCCAAGCGGCGTCGACCTCGCGAAGCTGAAAACCGAGGTAAAACACGAGTACCATCAGCGCGAGGGAGTACCGTTCCGAGATAAACTGTTCGCGAACGTCGAGACGCTTTACAGCCTCGGAAGCAGCTTTGCGCCCGTCTCGAACTGGGTCGCGAAGCTACCGGGAAGCGGCCTCGTGATGGAGAAGGCGCTCGGGATCGCCCGCGAGCGCGACTTGCCGACGTTCGAGCGTAACACGCTGCAAAAGTGGGATCGCTCGCGGACGCCGGCGGTCAGCGAGGCGGACGCCGAGCGCAAGGCGCTGCTCATCGCCGATCCGTACACCAACTACACGGCTCCGGAGGTCGGCAAGGCCGCAGTTCGCGTGCTCGAAGCTGCCGGCGTCTACGTGGAGATTCCGAGCGACGTGACCGACAGCGGCCGTCCGGCACACTCGAAGAGCCTGGTCGACCGGTCACGAGCGACCGCCGAACGAAACGTCGAAGCGCTCGCGCCGCGGGTCGAGGAGGGGTTCGACGTCGTGAGCGTCGAACCCAGCGACGCAGTGATGTACCAGGTCGACTATCTCGACCTTCTTACCGGGCCGGACGTCGAGTCGGTCGCCGGCAACGCCTACAGCGTGATGGAGTATCTCGACACCTTCGGGCTCGACCGTGCGATCGACACCGACGCGACCGAGACGCTCTCGTACCACGGCCACTGTCACCAGACTGCGGCGAGCCGGGAACACCACGCCGTCGGCGTGCTCCGCCGGGCCGGCTACGAGGTCGACGTGCTCGACACCACCTGCTGTGGCATGGCCGGGTCGTTCGGCTACGAGGCCGAGCATTACTCGATGAGTCAGGCCATCGGCAACCTCCTGTTCGATGCGGTCGACGAGTCGCCCGCAGTCGAAGTCGTTGCCCCCGGCACTTCCTGTCGCTCACAGCTCAAAGACTACGAGAAGCAACACGGGACGCCACCCCATCCGATCGAAAAGCTGGCCGACGCGCTCGCGGAGTGAAACGTCGGCCGAGGTAGGTGGGAAAGCGACCGTCCCGGCTCTCCCTACCGTCTTTGACACCTCCTCGTTTCCCCTACCTTCTTTGACTCCCCCATCGAGGGGATCGCATGAACGAGGCGGCCGTGTTCGACCACGTCGTGACCGAACTCGACGAGCGAAACTACGACCCGCTCGTGCACGTGCCGGACGCCCACGCTGACGCGTACACGGACGTTCTCGACCGCTGTCGCCGACACGAGATAACCATTCGCGGCCGGTATCCGGACGTGATCGGGTTCACGAACACGAACCGCGTGTTCGCCATCGAGGTGAAAGGCTCCAGCGGGCTCCTTCGTGGCATCGGACAGGCGCTCACCTACCAGCAGGGAGCACACGTCTCGTACTTGGCCGGGTACGAGCCGTCGGTCGCCACGCACACGCCGCTCCTTCGCTCGAAGGGGGTCGGCGTCATCGGCGTACACGATGAGGGCGTCGCCTCGTGGAGCGCGCCACCGACCGCCGAGTCGACGGCGGAGGTTGCGGATATCGAGGGACAGCTCTCGGTCCGGCTCCGTGGCTCCGCGTTCGGAGGCGACGTTACCACGCTCTCGCTCGCGCAGCCGCTCAACTACCTCGCGCCGGTCGTCGCGATCGACCGACACGGTCCCCTCGAACGCGACGCGCTCGTGGACGTGCTCGCCGACGAGTACGGCTTCGGGGCGGGGAGTGCCGCGAGTGCGAGCGCCCGAACGCTCGGACTCCTCACGTCGGATACACCGCGTCGATTGACCGACCAGGGCGAACTCTCCGCGACGGTGCTCCGGGGCTACGGCGTCGAGGGACTGGACGACCTGCGCCTTCTCAAGGAGGACGTTCGTGGGAGCACGGTCGTGGCGGTCCACCGGCCGCTCGCGATCCTGCTCCGAAACGCGTTCGCCCGGCATCCGGAGTTCGGACTGCTGCTGGAGGCGCTACGGAAGGAGGGACCGCGCATCCACTTTCCGGACCTCCTCGAGCGGCTCGTGCACGAGTATCCGAACGTCTTTTTGAGTGCGTTCTGTACGACTCGCGGTGCCGACCGCGCCCGGGAGCTGATCGAGCGAGGCGAGACGGAACGAGTTCACTCGGACCCGTCCGTCTGGCGGCAGGTGATCCGGAACAACGTTCTGTTCAACTTCGTCCAGCAGCTCAAACACGTCGGCGTGCTCTCGCCGGAGACCCGCAGCCACAGCGCTGCGATCGCGGAGTACGACCCGGACGAGAAACCGTGGATACTCGGCGACGATATCGGCCGATAGATACTGGAGTATCGCCGATTCCCGGCGGCTACTCCAGTCCGTAGTCGCTCAGGGAGTGGTAGTGTTTCCAGTATCCGGTGACCGCCTCGAGGGCGAACGTGAGTTCTCCGTCCGCAAGCTCCAGCGTCACCTGCTCCGACTCGATCGTCGCGTCGTGCAGGTGCAGCTCCAGGGGAGTCTCGAACTCCTCGACGTTCACCATCAGTTCACCCGTCTTTTCGAGTTCGGATTGCAGCGTGTCGGCGTCCATGGCTACAGGAAGACGTTCTGCTTCTCGACGTATAAATCGGGCGTGGATTCTTAAGCACTGACAGCAGCACCGAACACCTCCGGCAGTGTCGGCCACTCCGACGACTCACGGCGTGGTCCTCTTCCACCGTATCCGACAGGGGTATGTTCACGACGGTCCAACCGTGCGTAATGGATCGGCGCGTGCTGTTCGCCGCTGTGATACTGTTCGCCGGCGGGGCCACCGGCGTCGGTGTCGCGGCCTTCGCGTTCGTCGGCCTCGATGATGCGACTGCCGAGACGGAGATCCTCTGGCAGTCCACTCCGGCAAACGGTGACGACGGAAGCGGCGCAGTCGTCGCAACGGTCGACGGCGACCCGGCAGTGGTCCAACCCGCCGTCGAGGGCGACGACCCGGTGCTTCGGGCGATCGGCCCAGATGGTGACCGTCCGTGGACGACACCGCTACCCGCCGGAGCCGTCGGCGAGATCAGCGACCTCGCGAGCGGCGAGCTCGACGGTGATCCAGTCGTCGCGTTCACCACCGACGCCGGCGAACTGGTGGCCATCAACGCCGATGACGGAAGCGAACGATTCGTGATCTCGCTCGCAAGCACCGGTGGCGTACCCCCTGCGTTCGGCGACGTCACGGGTGACGGGCAGACCGACCTCGCGGCCGTCGATGTCGACGGCGGTGTCCGAGTCGTCGACGCCCACGGCGACGTCCGATTCGAGACCGACCTCGACGGAGCCGTCTCGTTGCGCCCCCTCATCGTTGATGGCGAGGGGTCCGCCGCCGACGATGAAGCAGACGAATCAGCCGGTCCGAACGACGGATCGGACACGACGGCCGGCGCGCTTGCGGGATCCGGGCTCGCCGTTCTCACCGATCGGTCGGAGGGACAGACAGTCACGACCGTTGACGGCGGCGGCGACGTCGTCTGGACCGAACCGACGGCGTCGACCGTGCTGAGCTGGAACGCCGCCGACACGACGAGTGGCGGCGTCGTCGCGCTCGGCGGTGCCGACGGGACCCTGACGACGCTGGAGACGACCGACGGGTCGCTGCGGTACGCCGTCGGCCTCCAGGACGTTCCGGTCAATGTCGGCGGCGGGGACGCGGGGCGGATCCACGTCGCCGGCACCGGCGACATCTGGGCCGTCGACATGCTCGACGGTGAGGTCGTATGGAAACAGCAGTACGGCGGCGAAACCAGAGTGAACGCGCCAACGGCCGGCGATCTCACCGGCGATGGAACGCTCGAGATCATCGTCGTCAACCGCGAGGGTGAGCTGCTCGGAATGAATCGTAACGGGGAGCCGGTGGCTCGGGGTGGTGTCGGCGAAGCGATCGTGTACGCACGCCCGCTGGCGGCGGATCTCACCGGAGACGGGAGAGACGAAGTTGTTGTCGTTACCGAGGATGGAACGGCGATCGCGGTCGCGACGTAGCGGCCGCACGGGAGTCGACACGGCGATACGCGAGCGGTGCCGTCGTCAGGGCTCCAGCCGGTTCGGATCGCGCGGGAACATGATCGCTTCCTTGATGTTGTCGAGACCAGCGACCTTCTGGAGCAGACGGTCGATCCCGAGTCCGTAGCCGCCGTGCGGCGGCGTGCCGAAGCTGAGCGCCTCCAGATAGAACTCGAAGTTCGCCTCCTCGACGCCCTCCTCGGCCATCACGTCGCGCATGATCTCGACGTCGTGCTGGCGCTGACCACCCGAGGAGAGCTCCTGACCTTTATAAATGAGGTCGAACTTACGGGAGGCGATATCGTCGCCGTCGACGTCCTGCATGTAGTAGAACTTCTCGTCGGGATAGCCGACGACGAAGAACGCGGGATGTCCCTGCTCCTCGAAATGTTCGCCGAGGAGCTTCTCACCTTTCGTGTCCAGGTCGGTCGGGTCGTCCGGGACGTGGTCGTACTCCGTTTCGAGAATCCCGAGCGCCTCATCGAACGTGATGCGTGGGAAGTCGTCCTCGGGGACCGCCAGGTCGATATCGAGCACGTCGAGTTCGCGTTCGGCGTCCTCTGCAACCGCGCGCAACGCGTACCGTAGCGACTCCTCCTGGACGTCCATCACGTCGTGGTGGTCGTCGATGTACGCTAACTCGACATCGAACATCGCGATCTCCGAGACGTGTCGCGAGGTCGCGAAGTCCTCCGCGCGGAACGCGGTGCCGTTCTCGTACACCGCGTCGTAGCCGGCCGCCATCAGGATCTGTTTGTACAGCTGCGGGCTCTGTGAAAGGAACGCGTCCTTGTTGTAGTAGAGGATCGGAAACAGCTCCGCGCCGCCCTCCGCGCCGCCCTTCGAGATCCGGGGCGTTTTGATGTCGACGAACCCTTCCTCGTCGAACCACTCCTCCATCGCGCTCATGAGCTTCGAGCGCAGCGTGAACACCGCGATCACCTCCGGCTTTCGGAGGTCGAGTCCGCGGTTGTCGAGTCGGGTCGAGAGGTCGACGTCGACATCCTTCGAGATCTCGAGCGGCAGCGGGGAGTCCGCCTCGTCGAGCACCTCGTACTCGGTCGGCGCGATCTCGACGCCGCCGGGAGCTTGGTCGCTTTCGATCGGCTCGCCGACGATCCGAACGACGTACTCCGCGCCGACGTCCTGGACCGCCTCGAACAGCTCCGGCTCCCGTTCCTCCTTGAACACGACCTGAATCAGGCCCTCGCGATCACGGACGATGAGGAACACGAGTCCACCCAAGTCGCGGATCTCGTGAACGTGGCCGGCGATGGCGACCTCCTCGGCGTCCGGTTCGACTTCCGACGTATGGATTCGCTCGATCATAGCAGTGGCGTGAGTTGTACACAACTCGCCGCGCGCCCATCATAGACCTGTCGTCTCGGGCCCGACGCGACGGGAAAACGATCGACCGATCGCTCCACGGTGGACCTCGAGCGTCGGCCCCCAACGAGCCTCGATCAGTCCGCAGTGGACTCCGCCGGATCGGACTCGTCCGAGCCCTCCGCTACCACCCCGGCAGCGTCGACGTTCGACGGCTCCTCGCCGCGACGCCACGACTCTGCGGCCGCGGCGATCCGCTCGGGCTGCGCCTCGAGATGACACGCGACCGGGTGGTCGTCGTCCGGAAGCTCCGGCTCGACGACCTCACAGACGGATTCGTACCGGTCGCGAAGGAGATCGGCGGCGACGTCGTACTCCTCGGTGGCCAGCGCCGTCAACGCCTCCTCGATGACGGCGTCGTCGCGTCCATCCGGGTCGTGTGCCAACAACTCTTCGCGGGCCGCGCGCACGAACGCCGCCGTGTCGGTCCGGTCGTCGCCCGCCGCCTGATCCCAGTAGAAATCGACGTCCACGTCGCCGCGCTCGACGCGATCGCGGAGCTCCATGATCTCTCGATACGCCGACTGTGGGACGTCGATCCCGTCCGGCTGGATCACCGCTGGACAACGAGTGCGGAACGAACAGCCGGACGGCGGGTCCCGCGGCGAGGGAACGTCGCCACGAAGCGCCGACACCTCCCGGCTCCGCTCGTCGACGTCCGCCCGCGGGACGCTCTCCAGTAGCGCCTCCGTGTACGGGTGGTCCGGATCATCGAAGATCTCCTCGGTGGGGCCGACCTCGACGAGCTTTCCGAGATACATCACCGCCACGCGGTCACAGATGTGTCTCACGACCGAGAGGTCGTGGGCGATGAACAGGTACGTCAGATCCAGCTCCGTCTGCATATCCGCGAGCAGGTTCAACACCTGCGCCTGGACGGAGACGTCGAGCGCCGACACCGGCTCGTCGAGGACGACGAACTCCGGCTCCAGCGCGACGGCCCGGGCGAACCCGATCCGCTGCCGCTGTCCCCCGGAGAACTCGTGCGGGTAGCGGTCCGCCTGATCGGCCGACAGCCCGACCGATTCGAGCAGCTCCGCCGCGCGCTCTCGGCGGGATTCGTCGGTCCCGACGCCCTGCGACTCCAGCGGCTCGCGGATGATCTCACCGGCGGTCATCCGCGGATCGAGACTGGAGAACGGGTCCTGAAACATCACCTGTGCGCGCCTGCGGAAATCCATCAGCTCGTCGCCGGAGAGATCGAAGACGGGATCCCCGTCGAACCGAACCGTTCCGCCGGTCGGCTCACGGAGCCGCATCAGCGTTTCCGCACACGTCGACTTGCCGCAGCCCGACTCGCCGACGATCCCCAGCGTCTCGCCGGGATACACGTCGAAGGAGACGCCGTCGACGGCTCGCACGGCGACCGGGTCGTGTCCGAAGAGGCGGTCCAGCAGCGTGTCTTGCTCGTAGTAGTACTTCTCCAGATCCCGCACTTCCACGAGCGGATCGCGGTCCGTGATGTCGTCGTCAGTCATTCGTGGTCACCTCGTGTCCCTCGCCTGCGACCCCGGATTCGGTCTCGGCCGGGCCATCCGCGGACTGTCCCGCGTCGAAGAACTCGTCTCCGAGCGCCGTCGCCGGATCGTACTCGCCGGACGCGAGCACGCATCTCGCAGTGTGGGCGTCGCTCACCTCCCGTTCATCCGGCTTTTCGAGACACGCCTCCATCGCCTTCGGACAGCGGTCGGCGAAGTAACAGCGGTCGGGCATGTTCGCGTCGATGAGATCCGGCACGTTCCCCTCGATCGGCTGCAGCCGCCGCCCCGGGTCCTCGAGATCGGGGATGGAACCGAGCAGTCCCTCGGTGTACGGATGGACCGGATTTCGGAACACGTCCTCCAGCGTCCCCCGTTCCACGATCTCGCCGGCATACATCACGCCGACGCGGTCACACATCCGTGCGACGACGCCGAGGTCGTGGGTGATAAGAAGGATGCTCATGCCGAGCTCCGACTGTAGCTCGCGAAGGAGATTGAGGATCTGTGCCTGGATCGTGACGTCGAGAGCGGTCGTCGGCTCGTCGGCGATGAGTACGTCCGGCTCGCCGGCGAGCGCCTGCGCGATCATCGCCCGTTGTAACATCCCGCCGGAGAACTCGTGTGGATACTCCGTGGCCCGCTCGGCCGGATCGGGAATCCCGACGAGCTCGAGCAGCTCGACCGCGCGGTCGCGGCTCGCGTCGCCGATGAACCGCTTGCTCGGCAGAACCATGCCGGTGACGTACGAGCGCAGCCCGTACTCCTCCGTACGCGACCGGGTGGAGCGTGGGTTCGCGCTCGCGCGCCGCTGCACCTCGACGGCTTCGGCGATCTGCTCGCCGACCGTGAGCGAGGGGTTGAAGCTCGACATCGGATCCTGGAAGATCATCGAAAAGGACGGGCCACGGAGCGCGCGGCGGCGATCCTCGTCGAGCTCCAGCACGTCGACGAACTCGCCGTCGACCGCCGCCGGATTCGTCTCGCGGAGCTCGTCTGCAAGCTCCGGATGGCGGTACTCGATCGTCCCCGCCGTGATCTCGCCGGGAGACTCGACGAGGTCCATCACCGACAGCGCGGTGACGCTCTTGCCGGAGCCGCTCTCGCCGACGATGCCGACCACTTCGCCGCGGTCGACGGTAAGATCGACGCCCGACACCGCGTTCACCTGTCCCTGTTTCGTGAAAAAGCGCGTCGTGAGATTCTCGATCCGGAGTAGTGTGTCGTTCATCTCAGGCACCTCGCTCGCTCCCCTCGATGTTCGGGTCGAGGGCGTCCCGGAACCAGTCACCGATGAGGTTCACGCTGATCACGGCCAGCATGATACCGACACCGGGCAGGATCGAGATCCACGGTCGCGTGCGGAGCACGTCCTGTCCCTGTTCGATCTCGTACCCCCACGACAGCGTCGTCCCGGAGAACCCGAGATACGCCAACGACGCCTCGAGAAGGATGATGACGGCCACCTGTATCGTCGCCAGGACGATGATCGGGGTGAGACTGTTCGGCAACACGTGGCGCAACAGGATCGTCCGGTCGTCGGTGCCGAAGCTCCGTGCGGCCTTCACGTACTCCTCGTTCCGGAGCGACAGCGCCTCGCCGCGTGCAACCCGGGCGAACCACACCCAGATCACAAGCGCGGCGACGACCGTTACCGTGCCCGGTATCGGTATCGCCTCCGGCATCCCCTCGGCGAGCCCGGCCCACACGATCGGGTCGGGTACGTACACCGGCGATTCGCCGAACACCCCGATGAGCGCCAGCGCGAGCACGAGCGCGGGGAACGCGAGCATCGTGTCCGCGACGCGCATCAACGCGTCGTCGATCCGCCCGCCGTAGTAGCCGGCCGTGAGCCCGATCGGAACGCCGATCACCACCGCCAAAGCGGTCGCGAGCAACCCGACGATGAGCGACACCCGTGCACCGTACACGAACCGCGAGTAGACGTCCTGCCCGACGGTGTTCGTGCCTAACACGTGCTCGGTCGTCGGCTCGACGGTTACGTCGACGATCTCGCCTCCCTGTGCGATCTGCGTGTCGTACTCGTGGCCGAGTGGCGGATACGCCGATCCCGTCTCCTCGTCGTAGTGGCCCGTCCGCGTCGGATCGTGGGTCGCGAGCAGCGGGGCGAACATCGCCATGAGGAGGATCGATACGAGCAGAAGGACGCCGACCTTCGGGAGGAGGCTCTCGCGGAACGTCTCGGCGAGGTTCGATCTGACTCTGTCGGATATCATTCGTCGGTCACCTCGAGTTCGGCGGACGTCATTCGTCGGTCACCTGCGGGTTGAGAACCGCGTACAGCGTGTCGACACAGATGTTGATCGTCACGAACGCGATGGCGATGAACACGACGATCCCCTGCATCAGCGGCCAGTCACGCGCATCCAGCGCGTCGATCAGCCGAAGGCCGAGTCCGGGCCAGTTGAACACCGTCTCGGTGATCACCGCGCCGCCGAGCAGCGTTCCCATCTGGAGCCCCAGCACGGTGATGATCGGGATCATCGTGTTCCGGAGCACGTGTTTGTAGCGCACGAGATCCTCCGAGAGCCCCTTCGCTCGGGTCGCGGTCACGTACGGCTTCCCGAGCTCGTCGACCATTCCGCTCCGCGTGAGGCGGGTGATAAGCGCCGTGAAGTACGTTCCGAGCGTGATCGCGGGAAGCGTGATGTGGCGAAGCCACGTCCCCATCTCGGTCACCGAGCCGTGTAACGCCAGCGCGATGACCGCCTCGTGGAAGCCCACGGCCCGTCTGCCGGTCGGGAAGCTGAAGAAGTCGACGCCGAAGCTGGTCGGGTACGGAACGCCGACCGACGCCCACGTGTAGGTGAACGTCGGGTACGGGATCCCGAACCAGACGCCGAAAAGCAGGATGAGCATCAGTCCGAGCCAGAAGTTCGGCGTGCTGATGCCGAGCAGCGAGAACAGCGTTGCGCCGTAGTCGGACGGCTCGTTCCGGCGCGTTGCCGAGATCACGCCGAGCGGGATCGCGATGACGATCGCGACGATCGTCGCGGCCACCGCGAGCTCGACCGTCGCCGGAACCCGTTCTATCACCATCGCTTCCACCTCGCGGCTCGAGCGCCACGAGTAGCCGAAGTCGCCGACGAGGATCCCCTGTACGTAGTCGAGATACTGCACGTGTATCGGCTCGTCGAGCCCCTCCTGCTCCCGGACGCGACGGATCGTCTCCTCGGTCGCGCCCTCGCCCAACATCAGGGTCGCCGGATCCCCGGGGGAGACCGCCCGCAGTCCGAACATGATCGTTATCACACCCCAGATGACGAACACTGCCTGTAGCGTTCGCCGAACCAGGAACTTTGCCATCGACATCTGGATCTATTGTCGGAAATCTCGCGTGGATTATTACGCTTTCGTCACGTCGCCGGTCTCCGGCTTCGTCGGTTGCGTCGACGACACCGTACCGCCCGTTCGGACTGCCCGACCGACTCGGACGAGGAGACGAACCCGGTCGGCTGACGGATCGCGCGGAGGATGCATCCGATCGCGCGGCGACGGGACCCGGGAGGTCGTCCGGCGAAGCCGGAAACTGATTCCGCTGGACCTGAGAGGCCGATTCGATTCGATCGGGACTCGGTTCCGATTGCGTCGAGTCGCAGTCCGTTCAGGTGTCCATTCCCCAGATGTACACCGTCTCGTCCTCCCGCGGCTGCCACTGGATGCGGTCGTTGACGCCGTAGATGCTCTCTTGGGTGTGCAAGAAGACGAACGGGGCCTTCTCGTGGGCGATCCGGTTCACCTCCTCGAGCTGTTCGCGGCGCTCGTCGGGGTCCTGAATCTGCTGGCTCTCGTCGATCGCGTCGCTAAGCTCCTCGTCCTCGAACGTCCGAGTTCCGGAGTCGAGGCTGAAGAAGCCCTGCACGCCGTAGTCCGTATCTCCGGTGATCGTCCCCCAGCCGATCATATAAAATGGGATCTCGATCACGTCGGGGTCGACGCCGGCGGAGTTGGCGTCGGAGACGACGCCGAAGTCGACGACGTTCACCTCACAGTCGACGTTGTCGAGCTGGTCGATCTGGTCGGCCGCGGTCTCGCCGATCGCCGCGTCGTTGAGGTATCGGCCCTGCGGAACGGTGAGCTCGATCTCGACGCCGCCGTAGCCGCTGTCCTCGACGAGGCTCTCCGCCATCCCGATGTCCTGCTCGTACGGCTCGATGTCGGGGTTGAACCCGTTGATGCCGGGCGCGACGGGCTGGCCGCGCGCCTCGCCGAAGCCGCTGAGCACGGTTTCGACGATCCCCTGGTTGTCGACCGCGTAGTTCATCGCCTGCCGGAACTCCAGGCTATCGAACGGCTCGACGGTGTTTTTCATCGGCAGGAAGATGTTCCGGAAGCTCGTCACCTGGCGGATCTCCACGTCGTCGGCGTTCTGGACCGTTGCGACGTCCTCGGGGAGGACGTTGATGGTCACGTCCGTCTCGCCGGTTTCGAGCGCGTTGACGCGACCGCTGGACTCGCCGTCCGCGTTGAACGTCACGCGCTCGAACGGCGGCTCGGGCCCCCAGTAGTCGTCGAACGCCTCGAGGACGACCTCCTCGCCCGAGGTGAACTCGACGACCTCGTACGGGCCGGTGCCGTTGAAGTCCTCGGGGTCGGCGCCCGAGATCGACTCGCCGGGCTGGTCCGCATCGTGGTTGTCGATCGCCCAGTCGCGGTTGATCGCCCGGGCGTAGTTGCCGAACTCGAACTCCGCGAGTCCGGGTGCCGCCCCGTACATTACCTCCAACGTCGTGTCGTCGAGCGCCTCCGCACCTTCGATCGAGCCGAGCCCGAACGCGCCGATGTCGCTCACGACGCCTTTGTCGTCGTCGACAGTTCGGTTGATCGTCCACGCGACGTCTTCGGCGGTGAGCTGGTCACCGTTGTGGAACACCACGTCGTCGCGAAGCCGCAGTTCGGTAGCGCCATCGCCGAGGATCTCCCACTCCTCGACCACGCGGGGGAAGATCCCCTCACCGGGGTCGAAATCGAACAACGGCTCGTAGATGTGATCCAGCACGTCGAAGTAGTCGCCGGTGATGTGATCGAGCGGGTCGATCGTGTCCGGGAACTGCGACAGCGTGATCGTTATCTCGTCGAGCGGCTCCGTGTCGTCGGTGTCGTCGGTGTCGTCGGTGTCGTCCGCCGCGTCGTCGGGAGCTTCTTCTTCGGCACAGCCTGCCAGTCCGACCACTCCGGCGGTGGCTGCGAGACCGGTCGTTTGGAGGACTTTTCTGCGTCGGATCGTGGTGCGATCCTGTGGCATGGATTCGTGTATGGACACCCTTGACATAAATACTGGTATCCTGACATCGGTTAATCAACCGAACAACTGTGTGCATCAGCGTATCATTCTGGATTTTCGTGTTCGAATCGAACGTTGTACGCGATCACCCTCTGGGTATCTCCACACCTAGTTTCCGGTGAATGACCCCGGGCGTGACTACTGTGAACAATCCGCTAGATGCTCCTACCCGAACGGTCCACGGTGCGGATCCACGCATGTGCTCCCCGATGCGTTTCACGCCAACAATACACACACCTGCCGCAGTTTTATCGATCCTCCCGACGGGCAAGCGCACGTTGAGCAGTGACGAAACGACGACCGACTCGAACGAGTCGGGGTCGACCCAGCGTATGGGCTGGCTCGAAAGACGCAGAATTCGATATCCTAGTACGGCCAGTCGCCGATAACTTTCATCCCCTTGGCCTTGTTCTCGTCTTCCAGCGCTCGGGCGATCTCCGCCGTCGGCTTGTGCGCAACGCTCACGTCCTCGCGGGCGAGATCAACGGCGATGTCCGCGACGAGCATCGCGTGGTTTCGGATGTCGCGCGTGTCCACCTTGTCGTAGGTGTCGGCCTGGGTGTGTCCCCAGCCGCGTCCCGCGTTGCCCGTGACGCTCCTGAACTGTACGCCGGGGACGCCGCGGTTGACGAACGGCCAGTGGTCGCTGTGAGGACTCAGCCGGGGCACCACCTCGATAGGGACGTCGAGGCGCTCGCTCGTCCGGTCGCCCGCCGCACCGATCTCCGAAAAGCGATTCGTGACTATCCGCAGGTCACGAGCGCGCCCGGAGCCGTCGTTGTTGAGAACCGCCTTCACGGAGTCGAGGTCGACGTGCTCGGCGAGATACGTCGATCCGACCAGCCCAACCTCCTCGCTGCCGAACGCGACGAAGCGGACTTTCGTCTCCAGCTCCTCCTCGCGGGCTGTAAGCGCAGCGGCCGTCTGGACCAGTACAGCCGTCCCCGCGCCGTTGTCCAAGGCTCCCTCCGCGATATCGTGACCGTCAACGTGACTGGTCACCAACAGCTCCTCGTCGGTGTCGGGACCCAGCGCCGCGTGGACGTTCTGGCTGGTCGCGTCGTGTACGTCGCAGTCGACGCGGACCGTCACCGGATCGCCCTCGTGCCGCCGCGAGAGGCGCTCACCGTCTTCTTTGCTCAGACCGACGGCGGGGATGTCGCCGATCGGTGACTCCGCGGTGCCGACGCTGCCCGTGGGCGGGAGCTGACCGGGAACGTGGTTCCGGAACAGGAACGCCTTGGCTCCGTTCTCGACGGCGTAGTAGTACTTCTCCCGCCGGTGGATGAATCGGTCATGGTAGTCCGGCACGTCTGTGTCGACGACGACCACTGATCCCTCGATGTCGGCCGACTCGAACGCTTCCGGAAGGCCGGCGCCGAGGTCGACCAACTCCGCGGTCACCTCGCCAGCCGGCCCACGCGGGAGTGCAACACTGTCGAACGTATCGGTGCCAGCGATGACGCTGCTCGATTCGCGGGTCCAGCCTTGGATGTCGTACTCCGACAGGCGTGCATCCCGTGTGCCGACGGCGTCCAGCGCATCGCGGACCGCCTCCGCACCTATGCGTTCGCCGTCACTTCCCGCCATTCGGTTGCCGATGTCGACCAGTTGCTCGTGGACGGACGGGCCGGCATCGCTCGTCATCGCTGCCGCAAGCCAGTGACTCACACTGCACCGGTCGCGTTTCGAGTAGCTAAAATCCAGCGGTGCGTTCATTCGTCAACCGGCGGGCAGCATCCGACCGTCGAGAACGCGGACGCACGCGCTCACGCCGACGGGACTCGTCACTCGGGGCGAGAGTAGTTACGCAGAGACACAAAACGGGAGATGGCCGGGGTGGGCTCCGAACCCACGATCTCCGCATGTCCCAGGTCCGAGGCT
>OBKM01000576.1_pt1 | contig 17971 bp, 9 predicted proteins | sample 1519691 | NCBI WGS metagenome assembly OBKM01 (sample SAMEA37050418, study PRJEB22526) | metagenome | biome: saline pan; feature: lake; material: water | place: Egypt | collected 2015 | depth 0.5 m | reverse complement strand
CCGTCGTCACGCTCGTCATCGCGTATGCGCTCGTGTTCCTCGCCATTTGGATGCCATCCGCCCCCTTCTACGGTGGGCAAGACGCGTTCGTCTCGACGCTTGGCGGCTCGGCATCGATCATCCTCGCCTCCGTCGTCGCGCTCGCGTTCGCCCAGCATCTCGACGTCCGACTTTTCGCTAACCTGAAGAATCGTACGGCTGGTCGGCATCGCTGGCTCCGGAACTGCGGCTCTACTGCAATTAGTCAGGGCGTGGACACGGTCGTGTTCATCACGCTCGGGTTCGCTATCTTTCCGGCACTCGGCCTCGGTGGGGACCCGACCTGGGGTTGGGCGCTTGTGTCGATTGTCGCTGGGCAGTACATCGTGAAGCTGCTTGTGGCGCTGATTGATACGCTCCCGTTCTACGCTGTTACGGAGTTCGTGGAACGGCCGGCTTAGCTCTGTATGTGCTGAATGGGGGCCAACCTTCGTTGCTGAATGAGGCGAAGATATGGAATTCAGTGCTTGGGAGACGTGTTCGACGTAGGAGGTAGTGAAAGATGGGTGAGTGAGCCCGGAACTACGGCAAATTAAATAGCATGTTGTATTATCGGGATAAATTCACATCTACTTTCGTAGACTGAGCACCGTCTTTGGATATTCTAGTCGGGAAAAGATATAAGTCACAGCTGAGCTTATCGCAGCTCGTTACATGTTATACAGACGACGAACACTATCAACGCCACACGGAAAATTAGAGACACCTGTTCTCTTCCCAGTCCGTAATATCGGGAAGCGATCAAGCGATAACACCCCAGAGTACACGAATGAGATCCCTGACCTCTCGACTGCGATGGTTAACGCTCGGTCGATACGTCAGCGGGAACCACAATGGGATAGAATACAGGACGGTCAGACCCTGCGAAGTGAGATGGGGGTACCCAAATCAACTATTATTTTCGCCGATAGTGGTGGATTTGATTTCCGCTCTGAGGAACTAGACACCACCCCAGAGAAATCGCTCGAAACACAGCAGGCAATCGAAGCAGATATCCTTGGAACAGTCGACGTTCCACTCTCGCGCGAGAATAGAGAACGAGAGAACGACCGACGGGCAGAAGAGAACATTCAGCGGGCCCTTGCCGCGAGCAATTCGCATGACGGTGACGGCTTACTTTTTGCTAGTGTACACGGGTACGACCCTGAGACAATACGGAACGGTATTCGTTATCTTGAGGAGAACGGTGAATTCGACGGATACGCCCTCGGTAGTCTCGTTCCTATCAGGACCGACTATGAGAAGGTAACAAAACTGATATTAGCTGCACGGCGAGCAACTGACAAGCATCTCCATGCGTACGGATTGGGCGGCCTCGTGTACCAACCACTACTGCTCTACTGCGGAGTGGACAGTTTCGACTCAAGTGCGTTTATCCGAAGTGCTGGTAACCGGAACTACCTGATCCCCGGGTTCGGAGGTGAGGAACTACGACATATCGAGGATCTCGAATACCTTCCTTGTGCTTGTCCGGTCTGTAAAGATCGCACGCTTGACGATGTCCGCGAGGACCGTGATGCTCTCGTGAAGCACAACTTATGGGCGCTCACACTCGAACTTCGTCGCTTCCGGTACATGGTAGAAGCAGGCGAGGACGTTGAATCATACCTCGATCTTCGCTTCCGTGGCAACGAAGTAACGGCCCGAGCCTACAAACTAGCGAAGCAGCAAGTCAGGAGGCTCGCATGAGCGACGAACGTCCCACCGTTCGACCAGTTAACCTCGGTCGGCTGGTTGAGATAACTCACTTGTGTCGGAACGGCGCGCAATCGACGGATGACGTCGTTGACGCACTCGACGTGAGCAAACGGCGTGCACGAGAGACTATCCTTGAATCCACGCGTATCAGTCTCACTGAAAAAATATCTGACGAGAAAACCTACGCGACAACGACCATCGGTGAGCGCTTTATCGATGCCGTTGAAGCGAGTGATTGGGAGAGAGTCAACTCAGTTCTAAAGACACACAGTCCCCACTATGGAGAATTTCTGGGCCTATTTGAAGGTAGCAACACCATCGAACCGGATGCGGCACTGAAACTACTCGAAGACCAAGCCGAGTTTACTCCGTACGAGTATAACGAGACATCGTTAGACGTCATCGGGGCCTGGGCGCAACGCCTCGGCGCGATTCAGAGAAATGCGTTCGACGGTACATTCTATACAGTCGAAGAAAGCGATGTGCCACCCAACTTCCCGTACGTGCTGCTGTCCGTTGCTGACAGCCTAGAGGAGAGTGCTGGCGTGAATCTGAAGAAAAGGTATCTCTCGATCCCTGAACTTCGTGAGCATACCTGTGAGCGGCTCAGTTGTGACCGTGCTGCGTTCGATGTAGCCCTGCGGACGCTCGCACAACAGAATATCGGTCGGATAGAGCTCTCCGGAGCACCGATCGACACCGGTGCGAAGGAGGCACGGTATGGACTCAAAACGATCGAACTAGCCGATGTTGACGGTGAACTCGTCACTACCGATCAGTCTTCAGAGCAGGTGATGCGTGGTGTCGAACAGGCCGGTAAACAATACTACTACCTCGCGGTGTACGACCGCGACCTCCAATTCAACAACAACAATGACGACTGACAATTTTGAGATTACAGACGAACAGCGCGACTACTCATCCCTTGGTCTCGACGAGAACCCGTTCCCCTATAGCCCAGTGCCAGCAGACAACCCGGATGTTTACTGTGGACAGGATCACGTGGCGAATGCAGTAAGCGATACTGTCTCTACGGTTCTTAGCACCGGCAAATCGAAACACCTCGTGATCACTGGTAAATACGGGAATGGGAAATCTCATACCCTCAAATACGCACGCTCGCTCGTCCGTGACCGCGAAGACGTACTTGTGGGATACGTCGCTCAACCCGGCGAAGGATTCCTTGATGTCTATCACGAGTTCATGTATGATCTCGGCTTCGACCGCGTACAGGAACTTGCGTACGAATTCCTCGCTCATGTCGCCCGAGAGCACACCGAAGCGAATCCGATGGGAGCTCCCTCAATGAAATCGCTGCTCGACGAGGGAGAAATTCTGCTCTCAGAACTCGTTCCGAAAGCTGTCCAACTGCTGAGTGATGTCACGAAGTTCGCAGATTTCGCTCGGGCGATCGTACATATGGTGTACGAAGACACCAACCTCTACGCATGGCAGTGGCTCACCGCAGAGGGCATTCGGTACGAGCAGCGGAAGGAGATGGAGATTCACAGCGCACTTGACGACGACACGATGGGTGTGCGTGCATTTACTGCGCTCAAGAACATGCTCCTCGAACTCGGATACACCGGCGTGTTCGTCTTCGTGGATGAGTTTGAGAGCGTAGCGCGACTCTCTCCAAAGAACGAGCAGGCAACACTCAACAGTCTAAGACATTTGATGGATCAGAACAGTTCCGGACTCAGCATGATGTTCGGGTGTGCTCCGGAGGTCTGGCAGGACATCATGAGCGAGTATCACGCGTTCTCCGAGCGAATCGGTCGAGAAGTCTCTCTCCGACCAATGACAGAGGACCACTTGGAGGAACTCGTTGATTCTTATCTCGACCTAGCCTCCGATAAATCGGTTTCAGTGTCCGATGTCTTCGAGGAAGACAGCCTCCAACTCATTTTACAGAGTTCACAGGGGAACGTTCGCCAGGCACTTTCCATCTGTAGCTACACGGTCGATGACGCAGCCAAACGAGGACGGGAAAACATAGACACAGAAATCATTCAGGAAATCGTCTCCTAGGATCCGCTGCTCTACTGGGGTTTACTTGATCCCAATCATTATTTCTGGTCGAGATCTCGGTTTATCAGATGATTGAACCGCTCGTGCTGGCAGCGGCGAAAGATTACCTCGTTACCGACAGTATCGAGCACGGGTACGCAATCGTTGATGCGCAGTTTCTCGTGAACCAGTGGGGAGAAACAAATGTCGCAGATGAAACGGTCGAGAGGCTCTCACCGATCAACGCACTGAACCTCTCATCAGGGCGTCCAGATGCACTTGTGGCTGCACCGAATCCGAGTGCGTTTGAAACGAGTACAGAACAGGTTCTTGCTCCGCTACTGTCTGTCATCGAAGCGAAAGGCCACTCGGCTGGCTCCGTTAACGTCTCAGAGGCGATAACCCAGGCACACGCACATCTCGATGAGGTAAACCTTGGATTCGCAGCTGTTCCGAAGCGCAGCATAAAATCGATCCACCGTCGATTGGCCGGAGAACTCGACGTTGGAGTCCTCCTAGTTGACGAAACCGGTGACGTTGAAGTCGCTGAAAAACCCCGAGCAGTTGGCGCATCGACGACTCCCTCTACCGAGACGGTTCGGTTCCATGCTCGAATCGGGGGGGATGTACCGTCCAAATTGAAGAAAAATCACCCGAAGAACGCGCTCGGGTACATACTCGCAGTAACTGCCGATGGAAACACCGAAACGCTGTGTGAAGAGTATGTTATCGAGACCGTGTCGCATGCAAGATTAGATGCAGAGGCATTGGGTTTGGTCGCAACTGGGAGTGGAAACCCGAGACTGACTCCCAAAGGAACTGAGTCAGTTCGGACTCTTTCATATTGTTATGATGGTGTAGTGGCTGCTTTGAACAAGATCCGCGAGTATCGCCGTTCCCGAGAGCGATTGATCGACGTTGAACCAGCGATGGCGATTGTAGCACGAGACGCGATTCTTCAATATCCCCCCACACAAGAGTTACTACACGTTTTAGATGATATCACTGAAGAGGGATCCGGGAGATTTCGTGTCGATCAAGTCGCAAAACGTCTTGCGAAACGTCGCCCGGAGTTCGCTATCGACTTGTTTCTCAGCACGGATCCGAAGATACGGCGAGCTGCTCTACGAGATCAAGAAATACGGTTAGAGGTATTCGATCAAGAGGAACACTATCATACGAATACGCTATACCAGTACAAGGCTGTGCTATTCCACACTGGTCTTCTCACGTCAAGAGGGTTAGATACTCTTGCAAAATTGGATTTCTCTGAGGAGAAGGAATCTCAGATGTGGATTCCCGAAGATAGTATCTGAACCAAATGAACAAAACTTGTCTATCAGAGTGTACAAAGTGGATCCTCAATCACGCCAATCATCAATTGATGACTGTCCTGGCGATGTAGATATTCGTTGATATTCCTCGAACTTAACCCATTCTAGATTTTGATCGCGGAGTAGTCTCTCTACTGTTGTATGGATCGATGGCGCGACCAATATACCTCTGACGTGAGAATCGATCGACTCTCGAAAATAGGAGACATACCGTTGGAGTTGATCGACATGAGTATATTTTGCAGTAGGCTGTTTTACTTCGATGATGACCGGATTTCTATCCGTTAGCTGCTACATTAGAAATTCAAAATCTCAAGAGTAGTTGTCTATTCCGGATTGAGAACCCGCTGAATGGTCAGTTTGACAGTACTTAGCCGCTTCTTCAGGAGTGATCGAATCTCTTGATCCACAGAGAGCTGCTGAAAAATTCTTGAGATAAGTCCCTTTCAGACCTACTACTGTTGAGCCAAACTCTTTGCCTTCCTCGGTCCGTGCAGGTACAGAAATAGCCTGTTCGTATTTTTCATCCATTTCTTCCTGATTAAACAGGACGACAGCCGTTTCTACCGGCGTAGAACTGAGAAGCCCGTTAAGATCGATCGTGTCGTAATACTTCGCTCCGAGAGAGAGGAAGACGATATCAAAGTCTCCGGTGTTGATCAGTTCTCTCAACCGCTGAGTAAGCTGAAATCGTTTCTCCCGTTCAGCAATCTCCGCTTGGGACATCGAATTAAACGTAGCTTCGTACGGAGGCAGACGCTGGTCTTCATTGACAAGTCCGAAGCCCGCGCTGACGAAGAACCGCTCCACGTTGTGACCTTTCGTCGTGAGCGCGTGGACTGCCTCCGTGATTCGACGTTGCTGCTTTCCGTCGTACAGGTCCTTCGCTCGAATCCCTTCGATGCCTAAACTCTGTAGGAGGCTCTCTACATCCTCGTTCTTTGTTCCTTCCTGATCTACGACAGGATAATCTGCTGGGTGAGATTTTGTCCCAGAGCACTGATCGATAATCAGGATCCGCATTCAGAACTCCTCCAATTGGATCTGTACGTCTCTATTCGGGGTAAAGTCGGATTCGTATCCCAACCTCTTCAGGATCCGGTCCCAAATCCCTTGTGGCTTGTCCACAAACTCGACAGAATCAATATCAAACCGTGTCTCCCCTTCGGGGTCGTAATAAAGGACTGTGTCATAACGACCGGACTTTCGTTCAAGTTCTTCCGAGATTCCGATAGGATCGAGAGAGATGCTTGTGGGGCCAGGTTCCCACCACTCATGAACACCATTTGCGTCAAGAACACCAATTTCCGCGACTGGGACATCATGGATTACCTCCCAAAGATCTTCATACATATCTGAGAGATATTCTTCTACAGTATTTCGACCAAATAGAGAGCTATCGGCAGGCACGACAACCAGCATCTTCGGCAAATCGTGTTTGAACTGCTGATAGAACCGGTACGTGTTATGGAACCCACGGCGGCGATTTCGGTTGTTCCCCCGGAATATCGCAACTTCAATACCCAAATTCTCGCAGATCGGACAATCACATCGGTCCCATGGACGGGAACGAAGCGTCTTCCGGTATCCCTCAAGAAGATCCTCGTCCTCGATCAGTTCTGATGAAGCGTAATTCTCTAACACTGTCCAAATCTGTTTGAACGTCGCAACTTCGCCGGAACTCTCTTCGAGTGCTTCAACACGATCTACAGTCCGTGGGAACCCCTCAGCGACCTCACGAGCGGTGTCGATGATCCTAAGATACTCATCAAAATCAGTGGGGTCGTCAGCATCATCCGCACGTAGTAGTTTCACGAGTTTCTTCCGAACATCATCACCAAAACTCGCCTGTAGTTCGTATCCGTGTTCGAAGTCGTCACGGAACTCAGTAGTAATCTCTCGGAGGAGTCTCGCATCATATCTCTCATCGTGTCGGTGTACCTCTAGGTAGTCAACAAGGGCATCAAGTACGAGGTTCGCTTCCGTGTACCAACTACGGATGTGGCTCGAAATGGAGGCTTCGTCGTCGAAAGCTCGTAACGCATGTAGCACCTCTTGACCCAGCATCGATTTTTTGACGGCAATCTCGAGGTCATCACCGGGCGCTGCGTACCGAACACGGATGGCATCGAACCGCTCGTCAGAATTCAAGTGATAGTTGTTTCCACCTGTCCACGCCGCCCGGAGCATGCTCGCGCTGTCTATCGAGGACATCTGTGCTCGACCGATCGTCTCAAAGCCATCCGTCTTTGCGAACCCAAATACGTGTGTATCGATTCTCGTCTCGTGTTCTGACTCAAACTGCGCTATTCGATGTCCTACGTCCGTGACGATCTCCTCGACCTGCTCGAGTTGACTCCCAGCAACGCCACCGACCCCGACGTACTGGTACCCCATCTGCAAGACATCGTCGAGTGCCTCTCCGTAGGTGGTCGGATCCCAGCCCTGAAACGCAGCCATAAGTCGGAACGACCAATCTCCCTCGTCGTATAGTTCGCGTATCTCTACTGCGTTCTCAAGAGTAATTTCGTAGCGAATCTGCTTGTCATCTTCACGGTAGACCGCACGTGGATCTTCATCCATGCGACCAAGGATATCGTGTACCGTACCCTCAAAATCATCGTGAGTAAACGGTTCGACAGTGGACACATCGTAGACCGATTCCTCGTATCGTTTGACAAGGTCGGGCCACTCCACGGGCCACTCCTCAACCATGACGTCCACTTGCTCAGTGAGTTCGTTGGGCAGATCGCTCTCGGTAAAATCAGGATGTAGTGCTCGTTCGTCGAGATAGAGACGGCCTTTCTCTTTACCCGAACCCAACACGAGGTGGTCAATAGTGACTCCGACAGTCACGTCAAGGCTCTCATAGAACTGTAGCATTCCCTCGTTCCCGTACCGGGGGAATGGGAGCGATTTGTAACCCCATGCACCACAGTCACTGATGGTTGGAAGCCAGTCCGGAATATTTAGTTGTGGGTCATCGTAGACACCATGCTCAGTGACCCGGTCATACTTCCGCCGACTGTCTTCTACCTGCTCACGGGAAATTAGCACACCGTCAATTGGTGTTGTCTCATAGTCAAAAATATCCCAGATGAAGTGACGCTCCCGCTCCTGCTTGTTTAGATTAGAGAGTTCGTCGTGGACGAAATCGTAGCGGGCGTCGACTGCGTCCTCCCATTCGGGGACATAGAACTTCACAGAGTTAGTTCACCAGGATAGGATTGCTTCTTAATGTATTTAGAAGCATCCAATTGATACGGTCTGCTCGTGAGTCCGCTCAAAAATAGGGCTTGGAATATTTATATTGGATATCGAAATATCTGAGACACATATTTCTAAATTGATCTAGACTACCACGGTCGATAGACATTTGGAAAAAACGAATACTGTGTCTCTCCGGTGTAAGCTTCCTCGGGGATTCGGTCCGGTGCTGCTATCTTCCAAATCATGTCAAAGTAACTTATACCAGTCTCCAAAACGTTGGGATTTCGTGTTTGTAATCCGGCCTCCGGATTATAGTAAAGACTGTTTTCCATTAGATTTGCACTCCCAACAAGCAAATTCCCGTTCTGTGGAGATCCTGCGATGAACAACTTGGCGTGAACACCGGTTTTCTTCAAATGTGATTGGTTATTTTTTTGCAACTCACGCAATTCTGTGTGGTCGTGATATTCTTTATAACGCGTGTAGCTCCGGAGTTCAAGATTACCCTCGGTATCACCGAGCCGGGACAAGAGGTTCCGTTTCAGTTGAGACCACTCATGTCCTTCGGGTAACCGGAACAACAGTCTGACCTCAATATCATTATCGAATAACCGCGATAGTTGTGAGACATAGTCCTGAATCGCAAAGTTTGTCCACGGACACATAATCCGAACTACGGGTTTGACATCACCATCAGCCTCTAGCGGGTGGTTGATAACTTCCGGAATCATCTCCGCGAACGATTCTGAATCGTGAGGGCGTTCTTGACGCCACCGCCGAATCGTTTTTATTTCCTGTTCAAGTTCTCTGCTGTCGCCGACGTAGTTTTCGATACTGTAGGCATCCGCGTGAAACTCCGGATCGAAAATTGTGTAGATGAACCGAGTTGGGCTGATAGTGAACGACTGCATGAACGACATCGCAGTCGTGAGGATACGATTCTCTTGCTGTTTTTGAATCCCTGACACACCTGACTGCAGAATGTGGAGTGATACCAGGCGGTCTTGAAGATCCCCCAGTCGGGTTTGAACCCAATTAGTATACTTGTCGACGGAAGGTGGTTCGTCCACCGGAACAGGATATACCTTCTCGAAAAACAAGACACCATCATCATAGGTCGTCTCGATACCTGCGTCCTGTAGATCAGTATACACGCCTAATTCGTGCTGGTCAGTCTGTTCTGCCACCCATCCGGCTGCGAGTGGAACATCCCGCTGACTAGCAAGTGCACAAACCCCGGCGATAGACGGTGGAAATGGCCAGGTTATGGAATCTGTAGTGGTTTCGGATGACCTTTTCAGGGCAAGTGTTTTTTGTAGTTGCGCTTGCTTTCGCTCGGTTTGAGAGATCAAATCATCTACCACCGTTTCCAACTCTGTTCCAAATAGGGCCTCGACTAAGTCCTCTAATGCATTATTCCGAACGTACACCGATAGTGCGCCATTCATCCCGGTCGGCCGTGGGGTTGGCGGCTGAATATCAAACGTTTCGAGAATAGAAGGTACAATCGAATTGTGCTGTTCTATTTCAAGATGAGACAGTAATCGATCGAGGGTTGCATATGCTGCCTCCGACCGAGATTTCGAGAACCCTTCTGCAATTGGTGCGAAAACTTCACGATTCAATCGATAGCCATCTTTGACCGGTCTAATGATTCGCAGGGATTGAGCAAGTTCTCGTTCCGTAGCGGAGTCAATATAGCCGTGAACATCGCGTCTTGACATTGTCACAACATCCTCAGCATCTGTCGTCTCTATAGCCTCCTGCCCTTGAACGAGCAGATTGGTGATGCCACTTGGAGTGTCGAAGTAGGCTGCGCCAGCGACGAAAGCGGGTACAGAATCCGGAGGAACAGTACTTGCTGCGTGAGCTACTGCCGGTGGAAACCACGCGGCACACAACTGTTCGATACCTTGTTGGAATGAATTCCATTCTGGCTCATAGTTCGTCCGGAGCACCTCTAGATCGTAGTATCGTCGGAGTGCTTGGCTTTCTACGGCCCCAGTTCTTTGGCGAGAAATACTTCCTAATATTACTGATTCTGGGGAGACACCCCAAACCCCGCTTTCAGATGATTTGATTAGCGGTTTCAAGAATGAATATTCCATGATATTTTTGGGAAATACTTAATCTAAGACGATTTTACCGGGATCCTGAGTCATCACTTCAGCGAGCAGATCTCGGAACCCCTCTTTCGAGAACGTACGATCCTTGTTGTTCTCACTACAGCCGTACTGATAGAGGCACTCAGGACAACCACTACCGCAATCACAACCATCGATGTTTGTGTACATGACCTCTAGGGCCTCGACAAGTTCTGTATAGACTCCATCATCGGTACCAAACAGCAAGTCCGTTACGCCGTTACCGCCGACAGTGCTTTCGAAGACGAATGCTTCCTCGTCACCCTCTTCGAACGATTCCTGAAGACTCCGGATATCGACCCCACCCGTTCGTTGGAGAGCAAGGCGCAATCCGTGGGCTAATGTATGTAACATCGTATCATTATGGGAGCCACTCCGTATGCGAATACCCATAGTTTCAAACTTTCTGCCGACAGCAACCTCTGTCTGCTTAGCTGGGTCGTGGTTAGGATTACTGAGACACCGGCGGCTTCCGTCCTCTCGCGGTACGACAATACTGCCACAATCCTGCTCCATACACAGATTTAGCCGTTGTGGTGTCGGGTCCTGTTCCCCGCTATCGTAGCTAGCTGTGTAACTGTCAACCGTTTCTATGATTCCGATCTCACCGTAATCTACTGTAAAGAGGGAATCACCGTCAGCGGTCGTAATCTGTAGCGATCGCTGCGTATCAAATTTTGATATCTCAGCAGACATCTGGGCAAACGTGCTTCGAGGGTTGGTACTGTAGTCCGAGAGGGAATACACGTCCGTGATGTCCATGTCGTTCTCTGTAACACTGTCCTGAGTAATTTCGACCTCATTTATTGTTAGTGGTTCAACTTTTGAGAGGTCTGTAGGGCCTGCCCCGCAGTCAGGACAGGCCTGTTGCCCACTCCAACTAGTGATGAAGTTACATCGATCACATCGTAGCTGTTCAGCGCCGACTTCCTCTTTTAGCTCACGAGTCCCTTCGTTGTCTTTTACGATTCGTGTGACAACGTAGCCCTGTTTGTTCCGGAGAACGTATGCGTATGGGTGTAGTTCACGCAACGCCATTGCGGAGTCCCGATTCCAAGCATCTTTTGAGTCCACTGTTAACTGTCCGTGTTCGCTTAAGGACCGCCGTTTGACGTTCACGCTTTGACTGAACGACCGAATATTCGGGACATACGCAGCTACACCCGAGCGCTTGTGGATATCAGAGAATTTCGAGCCTTCATACTCGTTGATGAGCTCTCGGACGGTATCACGTTGAATTTTGAGCCGATCGATATCTGCTTGCAGTTCCTCGTCCGACTCATCGGATTGGTCATCTTCATCAAATCCACTCGAGAAACCCCCGAGCCCACTTGACGCGTCCTCCTTCTGACGAATTTCTTCTTTAAATTCGTTGAGTTCTGACTCAAGTCGCTGTCGGTAGTTGAATGCAGCCAAGACCAACCGTTCGCTAAACTTCTCGAGTGTTTCGTTAATGAGATCCTTGTATTCTGTCGCTGCGTGTGTGACATCTACTTCTCCACACTCGGTACATTTACCCGTCACACCTACCGAAAAGATGTGATTACAGTTCCGACAGTAGTTGTAATCAAGTAAGGACGTAAGCCACGGCCGTATAGCTTCGTCGGCTTCAACGATACGCTTTAGTATGGTGAATATCCGCCCGTGATCGATCTGATCGATAGGACGATTATACAGATACGTAAACGTCTTGTAATCCGTCGGGGGCGCTGTTCGTGGCTCATCATTTCGGTAGCGATTCCATTCATCAGGGTCTGGTTTCGTGAACTCTTTTCCCTCCACTTTGTCTACCTGCTGCCACGGTATATGATACCGGGCAGCGATATAGTCCATGATTGCCCAAGTTAGTGAGACACTCAGAACGTATTCGTTATGCTGGTCAAGTGGAATGGGCTTTTCTCCTGAACTAATGAGTTGGCTTGGTTTCTTATGGTAGTAGAAGTCAATTGGATTCCGCTTGCTAACTGTTGTGACCAGTGATTTGCCAGCATCACGCCCTGCACGTCCGATCCGCTGAAGATATGCGTTAGTGTTTGGTGGCGTCCCAACAAGCAACAACGTGTTTAGGTCACCAATATCAATCCCGATCTCCATCGCCGGTCCCGTAGAGAGGAAGTTCGGAACTGAGTCATGTTTGAATTCGTGTTCGATCCGGCGTCGTTCGTCAGCTGGGACATCACCTTTGTAGACCTGGCTGGTGAGTAGTCGTGGGTTCGTTGTCGAAGCCCGGTATGCGGTCCGATTAAAAAACGGCGACTCCATAGTGGCTCGATCGTGATAGCTTGAATGGTAGTCGACGAGCCCACTCTTGGAATTGTTTCTGACCTGTATCCCAGCAGTGCTCACAAACGAGTCTCTATGATAATCATAGTGGATGCTATGGTCAGACCCAACAAAGTGTACATTCACCGCATCAAGAGAAAGTTCGACTCGATCAAATTGGCTATCCTCGGTAACTACTCCGCGTTCTTTCAGTCGATTGAGTACACCGACCGGATTTTCGATCGTCTCATCTTTACGGAGTGCTTTCAGCAGGTTCTGTCGCGGCTGGCGATTGTCTTCTAAAAGATGGCGACAAAGGGATCGCTGTGCTGGTGTTTCGGGAACTATGTTGAACGAGATATCAATCATACCCTCGTTCACTAGGCGACCATACTTCCGCCCGATATTCCCGTTTACAAGTAAGTAGTTTCCGGGGATGAGTTCACCGAGTAGCGATCCTCTCCATCTCCCGTAGCCGATTACGTCATTGATGATATCGTCGCTGGCATCCATCTCATCCCAATAGCTTCGGGCTTCATTTATCGTCCCTTCAAGGAGTTCCTCTAGCGAGACTGGTCCGTGGTCTTCTACATGACTAAGGATTTGTTGCTGAATGAAGAGTTCCCGCTCTGGTTCTTCGAAGTCGTTAGCCATCCGCTCCATATCGCGGTAAGAATCTGCAAAAGACATAATCTTTGACTGGTACTGAGAGTCGTTCGTGTCAGCCAGTTCTCGGAGCATGAACTGACTCATGGTCACCCCTGCGTTATTGGGAGACCGCATGAGTGAGTCATAGTTGCGGCTCCGGCCGTGATAGCAGGGTAGTGCGTGTGAGGCCTTCCCCGTTGAATCAAGCCGAACATTCCCGTTCGAATCGCGGTAGGCAGACTTGAGTCCGAAGGATTTGTTTATCCGAACGATATCTGAATCAGAGTGCTCTTCGATATTACACCCGGTTCCTGCTAAATAATAGAGGTCTGTCGAGCGATCCTCGTTACAAGCCTCACAAAAATCTGCCTCTTGAGTATCAATATAGGCAGGGAGTACGAAGGTGTTCCGTCCGCATTCACAGCCGTCTTGTAGATCACGAGGTCTGAGGCGCTTTGAGTGGTTCTCGTTCGTACAAACCCAGGATAGCGAATATTTTGGGATCAGGGGAGCGTCACAGCCACTACAATTGAGGCCATCCTGATTCTCGTTGTGGTGGTCACATTTTGGGTCACTACACTCTCGAGCGATATCTTCGCCCAAAGTTAGAGAGCCACCGCAATATGAGCAACCGCTATCGGCCTGTGGTTGTTCAATATCACATGTCGGGTTCTTACATACGGTACCCTCTGATGTTCGGGTCAGTACGCCACCACACTTACAATTATTCAGGCCCTCCGTCGGGTGTTCTGTCTGCCCACAATCTTCACAGGTGTATTCCGGAGTCCAATAGATTCGAGTGAGATCTCCGTGATCGGGATGGTTACACTCCGGTTTTGATGCGTAGAGATACTCACCCTCTGTCTCTTGAGTTACTGGCCGTACTGTGGCGCAGTCTGGGCAGTACCACGCCTCATAGACCTGCTCGCCGCAGTTCTGACAGAGTCGTATTTTTGTGACGAAAGACGTCTGTTTCTCATGGCCCTGACAGTCACATGCTTGCGGTTTCGAGTAAATTCGGTGGCAGTGAACACACTTGTAGTAGCCGTCGACAGGCCAGTTGAACAGGTGAATCCGGACTTCATAATCTGCGAGTTCGAACAATGTCAGGACATTGCTGGCAGCCACTTCTGCTGCGTCTGAAGAGATACCATAGGTTCTCTCAATATACTCCGTAAAGTCTTCAGGAGTAGGAGCGGCAGGGATGTCGTACGCTTCATTGTCTGAATCTTGGAGAACACGATGCAGATGCTCTAGGCAATACAACGATCCTTCTGTAATTTCTTCTTCGAGAGCCGTCTCAATGTCCGTATCGGAGTCCAATCCCAGTCGGGATCGAATCTGGTTGGTTTCCCCACTACGGTCATGTGTGGCATTTCCCGCAAATTCCGCAGCGGTGTAGGGCTGTTTCGTCAGCGGTTCGGGTAATCGACCCGGATCCGTGAGAACTTCGTCTGGTGTGACCTCTTCAATGAGTGTGTATGACTTATCACGTTCGTTAGTTGGAATCGAGAGTAGACGTTGGAAGAGTTCCTCTCTCTCGTCGATCGTCGCACTAGACGCGACCATCCGCAACGGATCGTCGATACCTCGCTCCTCACGGAGTCGACGGAGACGTTTGACGAGCATCGACACATGAGCTCCGAACAACCCCTCGTACGTATGGACCTCGTCGAAGACTAAGAACTTCGGCTGGTCCACAAACATTCGATGGGCCTGCTCGTCATTGACATTGAAAAGCCGATAATTAATCGTATCCGGGTTTGTCAAAATAATGTCCGGCGGAGATTTATGCATCTTGTCCCTAGTCAAGTGTACAAAGTCTAGGGTGTGCCCGCCATACTCTTCGATAAGTTTGAGCCGATACTCGTTTTTCTCGCTCTCAACGTAGACGTTCGGTGGAACTTCTTCGAGTGTTTCCTTATCGAGGGCCGTTTTTTCAGCTATTGTACTCGGAAGTTCGAAGTGCTCGAAGGCGTCGATAAGGTACGTGAAAGTGTCCTTATTGCTTCCTGGTACATAATTACTGTAAGGGGTATCACCATCGTAGACTCCTATAGTAATCTCTTGGTCTGCAGGCAAATCGGCTTTCTCGTTGACTAGCCAGAGATACTCGATGAAGCGCTTGAGTTGGTCCTGTGCCAGCGCCTTCGTTGGGTAGGTTAGGACAGCCTTGATTCCGTTGACTGGGACGCCGTCTAGCTTGTTTCGTTTGGCCCGTAGTGCGTACTGTAGAATCGGAATGAACCAAGACTCAGTTTTTCCTCGGCCTGTCCCAGCTGCGATGAGGGCGTGCTTATCGTCGGAAAGCCACTCGATAGCCTCTTCTTGATGACGCTGTAGATATTTGAAGTTCTCTTCCGTGAACGCGTCGATAATAGGCTTATCTAGCCCGTTGGGTGCAAATGCGCCGCTTACATTGCGAGCGAACTCCGTCCACGGGGTATCACTCCAAGCAGCGGCTGGTACTCCCTCTAAATACGGGCCCTTCGATCGGATCAGCTGTTGTTCTTTCGATCGCTCCTCATCGGCTACGAACTGATCAAGGAGACCCTGATAGCCCCGCTGATTCCCCCCAATGAGGTATTTTGCGTAGCTATCCTGTGCATGCTCACCGAGTTCGATTGGGTCGAAAGTACTCATGGGTTGGTTGTGAATTGGATCGAAAGCCGCCTGCTGAATTCTTTGAATGTCTTAAGATCGTCCAACACAGCTTCGTCTATTTCTGCGAGCGTCACCGTCTCATCTTCTAACAGTGACCAGATGACATCCTTTGCATCGCCGGTCAGGTCGTCGCCAAGATCAATACTCAATTCATGAAACTTGTCATGATGTGACTCCCACTTCTCAGGTGTAATATCATCTCTTGGTTTGCCATCTGCTAGTTTGTTCAGAAAATACTGGTAATTACGGCACGTTTCGTAGGCTTCGTTATCCCCGATATCCGGTATTTGAAGTAGCGTCAAAGTTCGATCTACCGAATCCAACTCTTCGGTAACATCATCCTGAACAGTCTCTCGAACTGTACTGGTAAGTTCACGAAATCTTTCTCGATGGTTCTCAAACTTCGTGATGACATCTCGAACGGCAGTAGCATCGTCAAAATCATCCCAACCCTTGCTTGTCAGTGACCGGAGCTCACGTTCGACATCAGATTCCAAGTTCGAGATATTGTCTTTCGGGATCTCAAGGTCCATTCTGCTTGCATAGTCTGACCAAGTATCGAGTTTTTGGTGCTGTTCGCGTGTCTCAGAAATTTTGTTTTTTAGATCACGAAATGCATCGTTTTTATTTGATGCGCGTTCGCGTTTCTTCTCAATATCCGCGAGGTCTTCGTTCAGGTCTTGCGCTTCTTTGCTTTTATTGACCAGCGTCTCTATCCGACTTTGTACTAACTCGGAATCTTTGGCGTGCTTCTGCCCCATTAGAGATCCTCACCAAGTTCGCTGACTAGTTTCTGACTTTCCGTCCGTACACCCTCATACGGCGTTTTATCTGGGTCAAACGCTTCTTCTTCTAACTCTTTAATTGTATTCTTTAGATCCTGTTCAACTGTGTCTAACTCGTCAACAAAATCACTCAGTGCCGAGTGGATCTCTGACCACTGGCTGTATTTCATTCTCCCAACATCTCGTTGAATATCTAGGAACTCCCAGACACTTTCACAGTCTCTGGCACGATTAACCACAGAAGAGAGATCTTCAAGATAGTCATCTAATTCCTCGTCGTCCAACGCGCTAATCTCATCCAACACATCTGGTTTTGGCCTTCCAAGAGGCTTATACGCGTCTTCAAGCCCAGACAAATCGAGAGAGCTATTCATACCCTGTAAAGAGTCATGAAGTTTTGTAAGGTCGGATCTCGCAGCAGATAGGTCGTCGGCATATACCTCATCGTACTCATTGATATCTCGTGCCAGGCCTCGAATATTATATGAATTCGATTTTAAGAACCCGTCCAAGTCTGTGCTTTCTCTCCGGGTTTCACCGATTTTGAACCCAGTAGTTTTTCCTTCTATATTTCTGATTTTGATCATCAACTGTTCCAGATCAAGTGAGGCTATTGCGTCTTCGAGGCGATCGTGTTCCACCATGTTTCGGCGAAGGTGGAACCGCGCATGGAACAGGCCATTATATAATTCTAGATTATCTTTGAGTGATTTAACATTTCCACCGAAGTCTGTTCGTGTGTATACTTGTGAGATGGCTCTCTGTGACACGGGCCTTGCGAGCGTTTCTGCGTTAAATTCGGTTCCGTTGCCCGAGAATACGTTGAGGAGATATTTTCCAAAGAGAGCGACTTCGTCTAATGTCACACCATATGTCTCTTTGATGTCCATTTCAAGATCTTTTCGTAGGTCAGTGACGGCATTATTGGCCCATTCTCTCAACTGTTCGAGGTTGATGTTGTCTTTCCGTTCGAGACTTCTGAGGTCGGTATCCTCCCAAACTCCGATACGAAGAAGATCTAAGAGAATGGACTGATTCATATCTCTCGTGAGTTCGATCTGGGTGTAACTGGGCTGATCCGCATTACGAACGTGTATCGGAACCCGGTCAGATCCTTTTGTCCAACGGAGATATGCCGCGTCGCTCGACCGGCATCCAGGAATGCGTAGGCTATTGG
>OBKM01000575.1_pt1 | contig 18022 bp, 21 predicted proteins | sample 1519691 | NCBI WGS metagenome assembly OBKM01 (sample SAMEA37050418, study PRJEB22526) | metagenome | biome: saline pan; feature: lake; material: water | place: Egypt | collected 2015 | depth 0.5 m | reverse complement strand
GTCGTCGCCAGCGACGGTCTCGGAAGTACCGTCATCGTCGGCGGCGGCTGACGCATCGGCAGCAGGCGATTTGTCGACCTGCTGAATCAGCTTCATCTCGCCGCGGGCCCGGAGCATGCCGTCGACGACCGCGCCGTCGTGGACGACGAGATCGGCGCACGACACGTCACCGCGGACGTGCGCGCCCGCCTGTATCGTCACCGTTCCGTTGCGGGTTGTGACGTCGCCGATGATGTCGGTGCCGGCGTCGATACCGATGTCACCGCGAGCGCGGAGGCTGCCGAACACGGTGGTGTCGGTGCCGACGGTGATCGATTCGGCGCGAATGTTGCCGTGCAGTCGGCAGTTCGAACCGATTCGCGCGGGCGTCGAGACGCGCCAGGCGTCGTCCGAAAGCTCCGCACCGCGAGGAATCACCAGCGGCGCGCGTTCTTCGATGTCGCTGCCGGCGAGCGCGCTGGCGAACTCGTTTGCCTTGTCGCTCTCGCCGAGGCGAAGGAACTGCGAGAGGACGATGAAATAAAAAACGAGCACCGGAACCGGGTTGCGGGTGACAATCCAGCCGTTGGCCTCGAACCCCTCCTCGATGGTGACGTCGTCGCCGATGTCGAGATCGCCAGAGACGAGCAGTTTTCCGCCAATGTGGGTTCGCTCGCCGATATAGGCGTCCTCGCCGGCGAACACGCTCCCGTCGGTTCGACACCAGATATCGAGCCGGCAGTCGCCGTCGGCTTCGATCTGGCGACCGAAATGGACGCGCTCGCCGGCAGCGATCGTCCGGCCACGAACCCCGAAGTCGATCTGGCTGTTCGAGCCGATCAACACGTCGCCGTCGGTGACGACGTCGTGTTCCTCGACGGTCGTGCCGTCGGGAATCGCGAGTTCGTCGAGCGGGTCGTGGGCGGCTGACACAGGCCGAACCAGGGTATCGTGGGTAATAAACCGTCCGCAAGACGTGCGTCTGACGATGCGTCGGCGCTCGGAGCGCTTACCGGTCGCGTGCCGTCTCGCGCTCGCGTTGACGCCACTCGGAGGCGTCCTCTAGCGTCTCAGTTTCGAGCAGTTTGTCGAGTTTCCGCTCGAACTGCTCGTCGGTGAGTTCGCCGTTAGCATAGCGTCTGCGGAGCTCGGCGAGTGGATCAGCGTCGGCCGAGTCGCGTTCGGCGGAACGAGCGGCAGATTCGAACTCGCCGTCGTCCTGCTGTTCGGTCTCTTCGTCGTCGAACAACAGCGCCACAACCGGGACGATAACGATGTAGCCGAACAACATGAACGCCAGCCACCAACTGAAGCCGAGAAGCATGGCCGCCAGCCATGTGCCGGTAACCACCGTCGCCGTAATCGCGGTCAGGTTTTCCGCGAGACGCTCACGCAGGGAAGGCTCCATCGGTCGGCATGAAGCGGTCTCGGATAAAAAAGCCATCTGTCAACCCAATGGGGCGGTCGAACCGTCCAGCCGGTCGGCAAGAGCGGAGTTTTTGTGAGTCGACGGCAAACAGTGAGCTATGACCGTTCTATCGTTCGACAAAACCGGCGTCGATGTCGTCTATGAGGGCACCGAATTTCGGCTCGAAAAGGCGCTCATCGAGGACGCAACCGGCAAACCCTACCGCGACGTGACCGACCACGAAGTACTCCGGATCGTCGAAAAGCAGCCCGAACTTGCGGGCGAAGCCACCCAGATTGCCGATATTCTTCGAAACCAGTAGCTGACTGTCCGTGGTCACTCGGCCGGGACAACCGAAAGGCAGTTTTCACCCAGCCGAGAAGTGAGGCCCATGCTCTCGATTGCGCTCGCCGGCAAACCGAATGCGGGCAAATCAACCTTTTATACGGCGGCGACGCTCGCGGATGTCGACGTCGCCAACTACCCGTTTACCACCATCGACGCCAACCGCGGAATCGCCTCGGTTCGCACCGAGTGTCCCTGTCTGGCGCTCGACGAGCGCTGTGGGAACGACCGCTGTCGCGACGGCACGCGCTACGTCCCGATCGAACTCATCGACGTCGCCGGCCTCGTTCCGGGTGCCCACGAAGGTCGCGGTCTGGGCAACCAGTTTCTCGACGAACTCACGAACGCCGACGCCATTCTCAACGTCCTCGACGCCTCGGGAAGCACCAACGCCGAGGGCGAACCCGTCGAGACCGGCAGCCACGACCCCGTCGAGGACGTCGAATTCATCGAAGCCGAACTGGACGCCTGGCTCGCGGGCATCATCGAACGCAACTGGGAGTCCGTCGAGCGCAAGTCGCGTTCGCCGTCGTTCGACATCGACGAGACGCTTTCGGAGCTGCTGACCGGGTTTGGCGCGACAACGGCCGACGTGGCCGCGAGCCTCCGCGAAGTCGACTACCCCGAGGATCCGCTCCAGTGGACAGATGAGAACCGCGCGGCGCTGGCAACGGACGTCCGCGCTCGCACGAAGCCGATCATTCTTGTCGCCAACAAGGCCGATATCGCCGACCGCGACACCCTTGAGCGGCTTCAGGCCGCCGCCGATATCGTTATTCCGGCGACCGCCGATGGCGAACTCGCGTTGCGCCGTGCCGCCGAAGCCGGTGTCGTCGACTACTCACCCGGCGACGACGACTTCGAAATCACCGGCGAACTGAGTGATGCCCAACAGGCGGGACTCGAACGAATCCGCGGCGTGATGGCCGACTACGGCGGTACGGGCGTTCAACGCGCGCTCAACGCGGCCGTCTACGATCTGCTCGATCACCGCACCGCCTTTCCGGTGCAAAACGAGACCAAGTGGACCGACGCACAGGGCAACGTGCTGCCCGACGCCTTCCTCCTCCCGGCGGGGTCGACGCCGACCGATCTCGCTTCCGCCGTACACACCGATATCGCCGAGGGCTATCTGCATGCGGTCAACGCCAGGACGAAGCGTCGTATTTCCGATAGCTACGAACTCGAGGAAGGCGATGTGATTAAAATCGTCAGTACGGCGTCCTGAGCGCGATTGAGACTGACCCCTATTCAGGCGTACTCCTCGTGAATCCGGTCCATCCGGGCGGCCATCACGAAGTCGGCCTTGTGGAGACCGCCGATGTCGTGCGTCCAGATTTCGATCCGTGCTTCTCCCCACGAAACGTGGAGATCCGGATGATGCCACTCCTCTTCGGCGAGTTCGCCCACCTCATAAGTGAACTCAAGCGCGTCGCGGAAATCGTCAAACGCGTAGGTTCCCTCGAGGTGGTGGCCGTCAACGACCTCCCACACGTCGCCGTTGAGATCCGAGAGGTACTCCGCGGCTTCGGCGTCATCGAACGGTTCGTCCTCACCGCGTGCGGGTTCGACTGGTTCGTCGGCAAGAGATTGTGCCATACCGATCTGTACGCACGCCAGCGGCTTGTATCTTCAGCCTGCGCGGTCGACAGCTGGATGTTCTCGCCGGCACCGGCGTCGACTACGAAATCGCCCCACACGCCGTGAGCGCGTCGACCAGCGCATCAATCTCGTCGGCAGTGTTGAACGCATGAACCGAGGCCCGAACCGCCCGTGGTTCCGGCAACGAGCGAATCCGGATACCGCGCTCGAAGAGCGCGTCGACGACGCGGTCAGGCTGGTCGACAGTGATCGTCACCAACCCGGACTCGAACCGCCGTGGGCTCAGCAGTTGATCGGCGGGAACCGCGCGTTTGAGCCGGTCGGTCAGCCGCTCAATGCGTGTTTCAACCGAATCGAGACCGGGTTCTTCGAGCATCGAAATGCCCGCAGCCATGCCGGCGTGCGGCCCCGGCGAGACCGTGCCGCGCTCGAATCGGTGCGCCGACGGCTTGAGCGTGTAGTCGGGCTCGTCGGGGTCGACAACGCTGCTGTAACAGACCTGTGCGGGGTGGAGGTCGGCTTCGGCCCCCTCGCGGACGTACAGATAGCCCGATCCCCACGGCCCGAGCAGCCACTTGTGGCCCGAGCCAACGACGACATCCGCGCCCCAGTCGGCGAGGTCGGTCGGCGTCTGGCCCGCCGACTGCACCGCGTCGACGACGACCCGCGCGCCCGCGTCGTGCGCGATGTCGACAAGCGTCCCAACTGGCAGTCTCGTGCCGTAGTTCCACGAAATCGAGCTCACACAAACCATGCGAGCGCCGTCGACCAGTTCCGCAAATCGGTCGAGATCAACGACGCCGCGGTCGGTTTCGAGCACGTCGACCGACACGCCGTGAATGCGTTTTGCGCGCTCCCACGGCAGTATTCCCGCGGGATGCTCGAAATCCGTTCTAACGACCCGATCACCCGGTTGCCAGTCGACTGCGGCCGCCACCGCACTGAGGCCGTCGCTCGTCGATTCGGTCAACGCGAGTTCGTCGGGCGAAACGCCGAGGTGACTCGCGATCGTTGCGCGGTTCTCGGCTTTCCGCTCGGCGGCCGCCGGGTACATGCCGTCGGCAGCAGGAGCCTCCGCTTTGTGCTGCCACAGCGCATTAGTTGCGGCGTCGAGCACCGGTTTCGGGCTCGGTCCGCTCGCGCCGGTGTTGAAAAACGTCACGTCCGACAGCGCCGGAATCGACGCGCGAAGCTCGCGCGGCGTCATCGTCCCCGAACCGCCCTGACGGCCTCGCCCATGTGTTCGATGGCCGTTTTGAGCGTTTCCTCATCGGTCGCATACGAGAGGCGGGCTCGGCCCGCACCCGCCGCGCCGAACGCCTCGCCGGGAACGACGATAACGCCGCGCGAAATGCACTCGTCGACGAAGCCGTCCGGTACCGCTGGCATCGCATAAAACGCCCCGCGTGGCGTCGGACAGTCGATGTCGGCGTCGGCCAACCCGTCGAGCAGGACGTCTCGGCGGCGTTTGAACGACGCCGTCATTTCGTCGACAATTTCCTGTGGACCGGTGAGGGCGGCTTCGGCGGCGAACTGCGCGGGCGCGCTCGCACAGGCTTGGGCGTACTGGTGGACGCGAACCATCCGCCCGATGGACTCGCTCGCGCCGACGACCCAGCCGAGCCGCCAGCCCGTCATCGAGTACAGCTTCGAACAGGAGTTGACGACGACGACGTTGTCGCTCTCGGCGAACCCGATCGGCGAGTAATGGGTTCCCTCGAAGACGGTGTACTCGTACACCTCGTCGGAAAGACACAGCACGTCGTGTTCGTCAGCAATCCGGGCGAACTCGCGGATGTCGTCCTCGCCCGCGACCGCACCGGTCGGGTTGGCCGGCGAGTTGACGATGAACGCCGCGGTATCGTCGGTGATCGCCGCCTCGACCCGTGCAGGATCGAGCGTGAGATCCTCGCGGAGTTCCACGGGAACCGACTCGCCGCCAACCAGCGTTGTCAACGCGTCGTACGAGACGAAGCCGGGGTCGGGAATGATGACTTCCTCGCCGGCGTCAACGTGTGCGGCGAGTGCAATGTGGAGCCCCTCGCTGGCTCCCGAGGTCGCGATCACGTCAGCGGGGTCGACCGCAACCGCCTGATCGCGCTCGTGTTTCGCCGCGATTGCTGCCCGAAGCGGTTCGATTCCCTTGTTCGGCGTGTAGCCGTCGGCCTTGCCGGCCTCGATGGCGTCGACGGCGGCCCTTCTGGCGTGATCCGGCGTCGGAAAATCCGGCTGGCCCAACCCGAGATTGATTGCGTCGTCGCCGGCGGCCTCGAACACTTCGCGAATACCGCTGATCGAAATCCGCTCGACGCGCGACGAAAAGTCGGTCATGCGTATCCTGCGGTCGCCCAGAATCAAAGCGTTTCGGACTCAGTCACGGGCAGTCGAAACGCTCTCAACGCTCTATCGCCAACGATCGACAATGAGCCGATCCGGGCTTCGCTACCTTGCGGGCGCACTCGCGCTCGTGGTCGCGGCTATCCATCTCTACTGGGGGTTTCCGCGGCTAATTACGCAGTTACAGATCGCCGCCGTCCCCGACCCGAGGCCGTTCGTATTCGTCGTCTCTTCGGTTGCGATTATTCTGGGGATTGCGCAGGTGCTCGATGGCCGAGAGCCAGCTCCGATCTATCTCGCGGGAATCGCACTCATGATCGCCTACATCGGCGGCTACGTCGCCTGGCATACCGTGTTGGGCCACGGCGGATTTTGGCCGTGGGGACCCGATCCGATCACTCACGATGCGGGACCGGCCGAGGTCGTCATTAGTCACCTGCTTGCCGATCCGCTGGCACTGGTCTCGAAGGTGCTCGAACTCTCGTTGGCGATCGTGTTGACGGTGCTGTACCGCGGCGAGAAAACGGCCACTGACGACGCGGTGCAAGCGGCCGTCGGCAGCCAGTAACGCTTTGTGTCGCGGTCGACGACTGCACACAATGAGTTCGTGGGTGAATCGGTGTGTAATCTCGTCGTCGGAAGTGAGTCAGCAATGAAGCCGAAACGGTCGACACTCGAACGGATTCGACAGTATCAGACGAGCCTGCTCGAAGATATCGTCGCTGCAGTCATCCTCTTTATTCTCGTCTCATCGGCCTGGACGTTTGCCCCCGAGCAGTGGCCGCAGGTGGTGTACTATTTCGCAATCGGTGTGGTTATTCTCAGCTACTTTCGGTTCGTCAGTCCGCCGCCGAACGAACGGTAGCAACAGTGCCGACACTGCTCGCGACAGCACGCCCCGACAGAAACACAAAATCAATCAGTCAGCGAGGACGGCAACCCACCGCTTCTGCAACTCAGCAAACTGGTTTCGGACTGACGCCCAGCGATTCGAGTGACTCGGTGTACTCGGCGTATGCCGCCTGGATTGCCGTCGTCGCGGCGTCTCTTGCCAGTTCGCGATCCGCGGCGGTCTCACAGGTGCTGTCGACGAGCGCGACCGCACGAGACAGTTGGTCGTCGACATCGCTCCCGAGTTCGCGAAACACGCTCGCAGTTTGGGGGTCGGCGTCGCCGACGAAGTAGCCGGTGTACTGTTTTTTCGACGCACGCGCGACGAGACAGCGACCGACGAGGCCGCCGGCGCGTTCGACGCTTGAATCGAATCCACGGAGCGTTGTCTGAATTGCCGGTATCTCGGCGGCGTCGGCTGCTCGCGGTGGCTCGTCGATCTCGGCGGCGATCGCTTCGTAGTGAGCCGCCTCCTGGCTAGCGAGATCCGCAAACAGGTCGGCTGCAGCCTCGTCGGCTTCGTCGTCAGCGCACAACTCAAACGTCTCGCGGGCGGCGTCCTCGGCGATGGCTGCCGCGCGGAGCACAGTGTCGGCTTCGAGGGTGCCGTCAGTTTCGGCGTACAGCGCTTTCGACGAGCCGAGTCGCGAGAGTGCGGTACCGTTTTCGGTTCGAACGGTCTCGATAAAATCGTCGCTCATAGTCGACCTAACGACACCGTGGCTCTTGAGTCTGGGCGGCTCCGGCCGGAAATGTACTATTATAATTGGACATAAAATTAAAACAGTTTGCGACCAGTATATTATTGTGGACTCCGATCCGGCCGATTTTACCAACCACTCGACTGTGCTGCTTCGGTGGTTCGTGCTGGCGACCACCTACTTTCTGTTGGCGTTGTTTCTGATCGGTCTCTATGATCTGGGGTTAGGGCTATATTTGCTCATCATCACCGGCGAGTACACCGACCCGGTGGCTGTCGTCAATCTGATCGATACGGTGTTGTTGCTGTTGATCGTACTCGAAGTCCATCGCACGTTGATCGCCTACGCTAACGACAACCCCGTGCTGCCAATTATCGTCAGCGCGGCACTTATCGCCGTCTCACGCCAGGTCATCAGCTTCCGTGTCGACGACTTCGAGCCGGTCGGTGACGTGTTGCCGGCCGCCGTCGGGCTAGCGGTGCTTCTGCTCTCGCTGGTGGTCGTCTACATCGTGGTGCGACGCGGCTCAGTCAGCGAACAACTGTCGCTTTCGTCGTAAGCAGTTGAAAGAATTTTAGTCTCGTGTTGCCCTGCTTGCTCGCGGGCACAGCCCGTTCACAGTACCGAGACTCTCTCTTCGGTCGCGGTGCTCACTCAGCCTCGCCTGTCTCCGCGGGTCGGCTTCGCCTCCACGCTCCGATTCGAGGCTTCGGTCGCGGTGCTCACTCAGCCTCGCCTGTCTCCGCGGGTCGGCTTCGCCTCCACGCTCCGATTCGAGGCTTCGGTCGCGGTGCTCACTCAGCCTCGCCTGTCTCCGCGGGTCGGCTTCGCCTCCACGCTCCGATTCGAGGCTTCGGTCGCGGTGCTCACTCAGCCTCGCCTGTCTCTATCGGCGCGCCAACGAGGTTCCCCCACTCGGTCCACGAGCCATCGTAGTTGATGGTGTCCTCGTAGCCCAAGAGTTCGTGGAGGGCGAACCACGCGACCGACGAGCGCTCGCCAATGCGGCAGTAGGCAACGGTCGTCTCGTCGCCGTCGATGCCCTTGTCGGCGTAGAGGTCGCGGATTTCCGCGGTGGATTTGAACGTGCCGTCATCGTTCGTGACCGCGGCCCACGAGATGTTCTGTGCGCCGGGGATGTGGCCGCCGCGCTGGGCGGTCTCGTTGAGTCCCGGTGGCGCGAGCACCTGCCCGGAGAACTCCTCTGGCGAGCGAACATCGACCAACGGAAGCTCGCGGTCAATGGCGTTTTCGACGTCCTCGCGGTAGGCGCGGATCGATTCGCGCGGGCCGGAGGCGGTGTAGTCGACCGCCGAGAAGTCCGGTTCCTCGTCGGTCGTCGGGTAGTCGTTTGCGAGCCAGTACTCGCGGCCGCCGTCGAGCAGTTTCACGTCGTCGTGGCCGTAGTATGTGAACTGCCAGTAGGTGTAGGCGGCAAACCAGTTGCCGTTGTCACCGTAGAGGACGACCGTCGACTTTTCCGTGATTCCGTGGCTGGCAAGCAGTTCCTCGAAGTCCGCCTTCGTGAGGATGTCACGGGTGGTCTGATCCTGCAGCTGGGATTCCCAGTTGAACCCGATTGCGCCGGGCGCGTGCGAGTCATCGTAGGCCTCGGTGTCGACGTCGACTTCGACCAGTCGATAGTCGGGATCGTCCCGCTGGAAGGCGTCGAGGTTGGCCTCGACCCAGTCGGGCGAGACGAGGACGTCTTTCGCGTACGCCGTTTCCGAATCCACGTAGTCTGTTGCTGACATACAGAAACGGCTTGGCCCGCCATTGTCTTAGTGCTGACACTATCGGCCGATTCGTCCGGACCTGCCGAATACCGGGGCTTCTTGCTGCGGCCGACGACGACCTCGCGAATCGGTTGGGCCGATCCCGACGCCCGCACCGAGTCCGTTCGATCGTGTCAGCACGTTCGTGCCCACAGCAACCTGCAAATATTGCTTGTATGAGCGAATCGCGGCGTGCTTGCGTCGGGCCACACCGTTGAACACCACGGCGAGTGACTACCCGATATGATCGACTCGCCGCTGGTTTCACCCGCATGGCTGGCCGACCGACTCGCCGATCCCGACTGCCGCGTTGTCGACGTTCGCGAGCCGTGGGAGTACGAATCCATTGGTCACATTCCGGGTGCGGTGAACATTCCCTTTGGGCGGTACCGAAACCGCGACACGGCGGATCCGGGAACGCTGCCGGGCGCAGGCCGCGTCAGCCAGTTGTTCGAGAAAGCCGGAATCACGCCCGAAACCACGGTCGTCGCCTACGACGACACCCACGGCGTGTTTGCGGCACGATTCGTGCTCACCGCGCTCGCCTACGGTCACACGAACGTACGGTTGCTCGACGGCGATTTCACCTCGTGGCGAACCGCATTTTCGGTAACAACCGGGCAACCCAACATCAACGCCAGCGCGTATCCCCTGGACGGACTCTCGCCTAACTCGCCGATTCTCGACGAACACGACCTCGAACGGACGGTCACAAACAGCGAGGTGACGCTGATCGACACCCGCGAGCAAGCCGAGTACGACGCGTTTCACCTTCCCGGCGCGGTTCGCCTCGACTGGCTCGAACTGGTCGACGACGAAACGCGGAGAATCAAAACCGCGGACGAAATCGACGCGCTGCTCGCCGCCCGTGGAATCGAGACAGACCGGTCGACCTCGATTGTGCTCTACTGCAACACAGCCAGGCGGTTGAGTCACACCTTTGTCGTCCTTCGATCGCTCGGCTTCGAGGATATTAGGGTTTTCGAGGGACAGCTTTCGGACGTCTCGTCGATCGACGCTGTCGACACGGCGCGCTGAACGCGACGCCGATCACGACCGACTATCGACCTGGCGCAGGAGCGGCATCAACGATTACTGGCAGTAACTGTTTACGCGGTCGAGCCCCAACACGTTGCAATGAGTGATGAGTCGACACCGCAACCCGAACAAGCCGGTGGCGATCAGACGAATCCGGGCGACTCCTGTTCCGCGTCGTCGCGATCGGCGGATCCAACGGCGATTCGGTCGGTTGCCGTCACCGTCGACGACGTGGTCGCTGCGCTCGAAGCGACACTCGGCGCCAACCGGAGCGTCGTATTGCGCATCACGCCGCCGTTTTCGGGACGAATGCGCGCCCGACTCCACGTGGGCGACGAGCAACCGTACGAGGGCATCGAACCGATCCATCTCGATCCGACAGCGCTCGTCGAGCGCGTTCCATCCTACCCGACGGCCGACGAGACGGCCACACAGCTTTCGGCTGCCGAGCCGAACAGCAAGCGTCATCGCGAAACACACACCGAGCGGCTTGTCGAGTGGCGCGAGACGGTGCGGAGCCGGATCGTCGACGAGGTGACCGTACAGACGGCTAACGGGTCGACGACGGTCGGCGTGGTGCCGCTTGGGACGCAGTCCGCTGGTGACGATCGAACCCCATGAGCAAACGGCGCATCCGCTATTCGTCGGCGAAAAATGGAAAACTGGGTGATTCGCGCGCTACAGTCGCTGCAGGTTCTTGGCTCGGGGGCCTTTTTCTGCCTCGACGATGTCGAACTCGACTTCTTCACCCTCTTCGAGATCGGGACCGCCGACATCCTCCATGTGGAAGAATACGTCGTCGTCCGCGTCGTCCGTTTCGATGAATCCGTAGCCGCCTGTGTCGTTGAAGAACGCAACCGTGCCTTGTGCCATTCGCATTTACCTCACTGCTGACCACGACGGTCGAAAATAAATAAGTATGGATACGCCTGTTCGGGGCGTTGTTGGCCCGAGAGACGAACCGGAACCTCTCCGCGCGTTAACGGAAGCCCATCGCTTCGATCTGTTCTTGATAGCGGTTGCGGATCGTCACCTCGGTGACTTGGGCCACATCGGCGACCTCCCGTTGGGTCTTCTTTTCGTTACACAACAACGACGCCGCATAGATCGCGGCGGCCGCAAAACCCGTTGGCGACTTGCCCGACAGAAGGCCCTGTTCGGCCGACACGTCGATAATCTCGGTTGCCTTCGCTTGCACCTCTTCGCTGAGCTCAAGCGAGGAGGCAAACCGCGGGACGAACTGTTTGGGGTCGACCGGCCGGAGTTCGAGGCCGAGTTCCTGCGAGATGTAGCGGTAAGTTCGACCGATCTCCTTTTGAGGAACCCGCGACACTTCGGCGACCTCATCGAGCGACCGAGGAATTCCTTCCTGCCGGCAAGCCGCATACAGCGCAGCGGTCGCGACGCCTTCAATCGATCGTCCACGAATCAGATCCTCGTTGAGCGCGCGTCGATAGATCACAGAGGCGACCTCACGTACCGACCGGGGCACGCCGAGCGCGCTCGCCATACGGTCGATTTCGCTGAGTGCAAACTGGAGGTTGCGCTCGCCGGCGTCCTTCGTACGAATGCGTTCCTGCCATTTCCGCAGTCGGTGCATCTGACTGCGTTTTTCCGAGGACAACGACCGGCCGTAGGCGTCTTTGTCCTTCCAGTCGATCGTTGTCGTCAGCCCGCGGTCGTGCATCGTCTCGGTGATCGGCGCACCGACACGGGACTTGCTCTGGCGTTCGGAATGGTTGAACGCGCGCCACTCGGGCCCGCGGTCGATTTGGCGTTCGTCCAAAACCAGTCCACAGTCGTCGCAAACGAGTTCGCCCTGATCGGCGTCCGTGATGATTTCGTCGGAGCCACACTCAGGGCAGGTGAGCGATTCGTCCGATTCGGTTTCCGACGCTCGCTCCTGTTGGCGCTGCCTACTCGGGCGTTCCATTATAACGGTTCTGGCCCGGCCCGTATTTAAAACTTTGTACCGTGGTAATCACGGTTTTTCCCGAGAACCGAAAGACGTGACGGTTCTCTGGGTCAAATACGGAGGAACACGAATGGAAACAGTCTAATATGTCGATACAACAATCGCGGAATTTCGCCGCCGAAGACGTGAATGTCTCGTGAGCACATGAGTCGGGGCCACCATGACAACTGGGTGTATTCGGTTCGTCGGCACCGTCCGTGGCCTGCACTCGCCGTCGACAGCGCAAACCGCCGGACGGTTCGGGCGGGAGTGCTGGATAGACTTTTCAGCCGTCGGTCAGTAGCCCGATGTATGACCGAGCGCTCATCGAGAAGACGGGTTATCGTCGAGGATTCTCGCCGGAGGCGGTGGTCATAGTGGCAAGCAAGCGAGAACTCGAAGGACAGCTGGCGGTCGTTGCAGGGTTTGACAACCCACAGGCCGCACTCGAACAGTATCCCACGCCGCCGTCGCTTGCGGCGCATGTCATCCACCTCGCCGATCTTCACGGCGACATCGAGGGGCGAACCGTCGTCGACCTCGGCACGGGAACCGGCATGTTCGCGCTCGGCGCGGCACTGCGCGCGCCCGCTCGGGTCGTCGCCGTCGAACTCGACCGCGCAGCGCTCGACACCGCGGTCGAAAACCGCAGCCGGGTCGGCACCAACACGATCATTCACTGGCTGCAGGCCGATGCAACGCGGTCGCCGCTGCGGATTGCCGAGCCAGTCACGGTCGTAATGAACCCTCCATTTGGCGCACAGCACGACAACGCAAGCGCCGACCGCGGCTTTCTCGAAACCGTTTCCGAACTGGCACACGTCTCGTACTCCGTTCACAACGCGGGCAGCCAGGCGTTCATTGGGGCGTTTGCGGCCGACAACGGCGGAACCGTGACGCACGCGTTTTCGGCGGCGTTCGACCTCGACAATCAGTTTCCGCACCACGAGCACGAAACGCAAGAGATCGACACCGAGGTGTACCGAATCGAGTGGGATAACTGACCCGACAACCAGTCGCTATTGCCGCTCTCATGACTACTCGCGGGTGGCAACCCTGACTGCCGTCTCGTCGTAGGTTGCGACCAGTCGTGAGCCGTCGTTGACGATCTCGATTTCGCCGAGTCTAACCGACTCGTTGACCGCGGGAACCGGTTCGCTGACGACCCGGTCGCCGTCGTCGGCCTCGACGGTGAACCCCGCGTCGGCTGGCGCGATCGAAATCCGGTTGCCCGCGAGCAACGATTCGCTTTCGGCCGGGGGAGACTGGAACGCAGTCCGGTTCTCGTCGTCATGCGAGAGCGTGACCCGATAGGCGGTGTCGCCGCCGACGGCAGCCCACCCCTCGCGGGAGACGGTCACCGTTTCGCGCCAGCCGAGCCCGCCGAGGTGGAGCTGCTCCTCACCGCTGTCGGCGAGTTCGGCGCGGGTGATCGGTGTTGTCCAGATGTGTCTGTCGGTGTTTCTGACGATCACCCCCGAGGTGTTGAGCTGGGTCGTTTCGCCGGCGACCTCGATGTCGATGGCGCTGAGTTGCCCGTCGGGAACGTCCTCGCCGTAGGTGACCTCGTAGCCACGGATTTCGATCGGGTCGCCCGGCAGCGGCTCCTCGCCCGCGGTCGTAAAGTTGACCGCAATCGCGGGGCCGACGATGATCGATGCGCCACAGATGAGCACCAGGAGGCCGAACTCCCGCGAGGTCATCGAGGCAATCGCCGCCCGGAACGTCTCGGGATTGGCGACCGCGCGGCGCGGAACAAGGGGTTTGTCGCGGGCGACCACCGCGTAGGTGACGATTGCGACGAGCACGAACACGAGCGCAACCCCGCCGGCGCGGTACAATACGTAGACGTTGTTGCCGCGGAACCAGTACACCGCCCACAGCGACCGAGACAGCGCGAACAACAGCACGCCGAGCCAGATTCGGGCGGCCGACGGCGCGGGGTCATCGCGGTGTCGCAGCAACGCAAGCCCGAGGAGAATCCCCAGAAAGAGTCCCACGGCGTGGCCCTGCACCGCTATCGACGCGAACCACGGCGTCGAAAAGGTCGTTTCGGCGACCGCGACCTGTTCGGGTACCCGCAGCGCGGTGAACACCGTGCTGACACCGCCGCTGGCGACGCTGGCAATGACGGTCGCAAGCGGATACCGAACCAGCGTGAATCCCGCAAACGCGAAGACGACGGTCGAAAATCCGATAATCGGGCCGAGCGCCACGAGCGTGCCGATGAGGCCGACAGCGACGACGACGGCCGGAAAGATCACGAGCGCACGGACAACCGGGTGCGTCCACAGCCGACCCGGCAGGTCGTTCGTTCGCCGGTCGACGTGGTGGCTCCAGACGAACTCCGCAAATGAGCCGAAGACGAGCGTTGCCAGCAGGTTCCCCGTGAGATGGCCGAACGAGGAGTGCGTGAACCCCGCCGACAGTATCCCGATCGGGTCGAAGTAGCTCCAGGCGCGAAACGGGAGGACAACCGGATTTGCGGGATCGTCGAAACCACCCTGTATGCCGTAGTAGACCCCGAGCAGACCCGCAATAACAGCGAGCGTGCCCCACGGAACGCCAAACAGGAGGCGTTCGCGCGCCGCGCCGTACCACGTTTCGGTTGGCCGACTCAGCACGACCAGCACGCCGACTGCGAGCACAGCAGTAACACCGAACAACAGTCGAGAGAGAAACGCCGTGTCGAGTGCGACCCCGACCGTCTCGGTGAGTATGCTCGAAAGCGTCGGCGAGAGCCACCCGAGACCAACCGGTGGCGACGCTCCAACCCCGCTCATCGTAACTCGACCGCATCGAAAACGCTCATCTCAACAGGGAACGTCAGCGGCTCAGAGTTTGCCTTCGGCGTCGTCGGCGAGTTCTTTCATCCGCTTGCCGACGCGACCGGCATTCGAAAACTCGTCTTCGCTCATTGCGGTCGCCAGCGCGTTGCCGAGGACGAACACCGCGTGTTTGTGCTCGCTTTTGGATTTGTGCACGTGCGAGGGGTCGACATCGAGTTCGTCGTACGGATCGAACAACCCCGAGTCGACCGATTCTTGGGCCCGAAAGCTCTCCATAATGGTGACCATCTGCTCGTGTAGTTCGAGAAGTTCGTCTTTGTGCATACGGAGCGCTACACACGGAACGGATTAAACGTTGTTGGGGCTGCGAACGCGATCAGAAGACGTACTCGTCCTCGTGGCCCATCATGCCGTCGTCGCCCATGACGCCGTCGTCATCGAACCCGCCGCCGTCGTCGTCCATGGGGCCGCTCGTTTTGTAGGCTTTCACGCCGGTCGAAAGGAGGTTTTCGATCGCTTCTTCGCGGGTGAGAAACTCGCCTTGCTCGACGAACTGGGCGATTTGCATTTCTAGATGTTCCGGGATAGTGATCTCGACTTTCGGCATCTGAACAGTCGGCAGTTACCGGAGTGCCCATTTAAAACTGCCGGCGGCCGTTCAGTCGTGAAACGAGGAGTGATTTCGAGGGACGCGCGACCGCCGTCGCGAACCGCGCGACCGCTGTCGCGAACCGCGCGACAGCAGCCGCGTTGACGACGCGGCCCGTGGCTCCGACAGGTCTACCACGCCACGGTTCCTCGGTTCGGTATGGTCACCGATGTCACCGATCTGTACCGCGAGTTCGGCGACAGCCGACTGCCGCCGGGCCAACGCGAAACAGACGGCTTTCCCGTGTTGTCGAAAGGCGGAACGCCGTCAGTCGATCCCGACGACTGGCGGTTCGAGGCGTTTGGCGCGGTTTCGCAGCAGCGCGCGTGGTCGTTCGAGGCGTTTTGCGAACTCGAAACGGTCACGCAGGAACAGGATTTTCACTGCGTGACCGGCTGGAGCAGGTTCGATTGTCGGTTTACCGGCGTGCCGTTTCCCGTTGTCGCCGACGCGGTCGGAGTCGACGACGACGCGAGCCACGTCATGTTTCACAGCGCCGACGGCTATACGACAGACCTCGCGCTGTCGGACTGTCTCCGCAAAGAGGTGCTGTTCGCGTTCGGCTACGACGGCGAGCCGTTGCCGGCCGACCACGGCGGCCCGCTGCGGGTCGTCACGCCGCACAAGTACGCCTACAAGGGTGCAAAATGGGTGACTGGCGTCGAATTTCTCACCGAACCCACGCGAGGCTACTGGGAACAACGTGGCTACTCGCAGACGGCAGACCCGTGGAACGAGGAGCGCTACGGCTGAGTCGCCCGCGTGTCGATCCACACCCGATGGTCGCCCGATAGTCACGCTAAAGGAGCACCGGGCCGGAGAAACGCCAATGGAATCACCGCGTGTCGCCGACCGGGCAGTGCTGATTAGTCGGTCGGTCCGGCTTGACAGCGCGGTTCCCTCGTTTCGAACGCTCGTGGATGCGATGGACGGCCCGCGAACCGTCTGGGACGCGCCGGGCGAGGCGACCGTCATCGCCGGCGGCGCGGCCGCAACGCTCACCGCGCGCGGTCCACACCGGTTCGACCGAATTCGCGAGGCCGCCGACCGACTGTTCCGCACCGGCAACGTCCATGCGGGAACCGAGGCCGCCTGTCCCCGCCTGTTCGGCGGCTTCGCGTTCTACGGCGACACGGCCAGCGGTGACGACGCACGCGACGACCCGTGGGTGGGCTTTCCCGACGCGCGATTCGTCTTTCCCCGGGTACAGGTGACGCTGACCGAGAGCGGGCCGTGGCTCACCGTGAACGCCGTCGGCCCCGACGCCTCCGTCGAGGCGGTCGAACAGCGGATTGCCGACGAGCGTGAACGACTCACCGCACTCGACGACGGGAACGACCACACCCCGCGGCCCGGAATTTCCTCTCGCCGACGAACGACCACGCCCGAGGACTGGCGCGAGGTGGTGACGACCGCGACCGACCGGATCGCCGCCGGAACGCTCCGGAAGGTCGTGCTCGCCCAGGCGCTCGAAGTCGACCTTGTGGCCGACCTCGCGGTTTGTGACGTGCTCGACCGACTCGGCGAGCACTACCCCAACTGCACCCGATTTCTCGTCGAACCCGACACAACGGGGTGTGACGATACCGAAACCGAGGCTCCGGATGACGAGCGAGCGGGCGGCGGGACAACCGACAGTACGACCGGTGAGACCGTGGCTCACAGCGACGGTTCGTCGCACGATGGGAGTTCGCGCTCGGCGTTTTTCGGTGCAACCCCTGAACGGCTGGTCTCGTTGCGCGGGCGAACCGTCGAAACCGATGCGCTGGCGGGAACAACGGGGCGGGGCGAAACGCCCGCCGAGGACGAGTGGCTGGCGCGCGAACTCATGGCCGATCCGAAAAACACCCACGAACACGACCTCGTTGCCGACACCATCGGCGAGCAGCTCGAACCGTTTGCGGCGTCGATTTCTGTCGGCGAGCGCGCGGTTCGCCGACTGGCGACGGTCCAACACCTCCACACGCCGATCACCGCGGAGTTGGCCGAAGACACGCACGTTCTCTCGTTGGTCGAGGCGCTACACCCGACCCCCGCGGTCGGTGGGCTGCCACCCGAACAGGCGCTCGAAACGATTCGCGAAACCGAGCCGTTCGATCGGGGCTGGTACGCCGCACCGATCGGCTGGCTCGACGCCGCCGGCAACGGCACGTTCGCGGTCGGGTTGCGCTCGGCGGTGGCGACCCGGCGGCGGGCGACGTTGTTCGCGGGTGTCGGCATCGTCGGCGACAGCGACCCCGACCGCGAGTGGGACGAGGTCGAACTCAAGTTCCGCCCGATGTTGGACGAACTCGAAGCTGACGAGGACGCGCCGCACGTGAGCCGTTGAGAGCCCGCGCGGTCGGCCGGTCGAGCTTGGTGTGTGGCGAAGAACCGTCTAGAAGGATACCGGCCGTCTCCTCAACCCCGACAAAGTTGTCTGTGCGCTATCGGAGACAGAGGTGTCTTGTCGTCATCCGAGACACAACGGTTCTTTGCGTCGCGGGGCCAACGGCTGAGTAATGACTGCACCGAACCGAAACACGCTCTGGGGGCGTGCCATCGCCGCCGAACT
>OBKM01000574.1_pt1 | contig 18026 bp, 15 predicted proteins | sample 1519691 | NCBI WGS metagenome assembly OBKM01 (sample SAMEA37050418, study PRJEB22526) | metagenome | biome: saline pan; feature: lake; material: water | place: Egypt | collected 2015 | depth 0.5 m | reverse complement strand
CCTCGAGCGCCGGGCGAAGCGCCGCAACCGCATCCGATCCGGTGGCGCCGAGGGCGAACACCTGCGCTGTGGCTCTCTGCGTACCGCTACACATTACTGCCGATGTCGGACCCGGGTCCTTTCACCGCCCCCAAGATCCGAGTTATCGAGGTTACGTCCCATGTGGAGGGTATTCATAATTATACCATCGAGTTTGATTTATCTCTATCGCTTCAGCATTCGTGTCAAAACCGTTCTCCGTCCCCGAGCGCACGCAGGAAACGGAATCCGACGACCGCATACGAAACGCCGCAAGCGCCCCGGAGTAACCGAGTACTGTTGGCTGTCTCCGATCCTGGAACTCCGCGCCCGGTCTGTCGGAGCGGTTCGGAGAACTAGTGTTCATACCTGATCGGATCAACTCAGAGACACATCACCGCTACCCCGAATGTATCCGGGCTCGGTTCCCACCTCGGACATATCCGGTGAAACCGGATGGACGCGAACGGGCCCGGCGTTCCCGGCTCTCCAGTCAGCCAACTCAAGGCTGTTTAGGCGTCGACTTCGCCGCGGTCGCGGATCAGGTTCTCGAGTTCCTCGGAGTCGCCGATGCCCTCGAACTCATCACGTTCGATGAGCGCGGTGCCGTCGACGGACTCACGGTTGGCTTGGTCGACGACGTAGACGGATCGGGTTCGCGTCACCTCGCCGACGGAGGACATGATCCGGGCGCGCTTCTCGGCCGTTCGGTTGAACTCCGAGTGGCCGGTGAGCATCCTCCGTTCGCGGTCCTCGTCCTCGCTGACCGTTTTGAACGGGGCCCGCGAGGTCGGGTGGACCTCGAAACCGACGCGGGTGAGCACCGTCACGATGTGGGCGTCGTCGGGGTCGGCTTCCGGTTCCTCGGGGTCGTCGCCCCGGTCGTGGACGCCCTCGGCGCCGTCCAGCACCTCGACTGGGCTGGCGAGCGGCCGGTCGAAGATGTCCTCAAGCGCCGCCGCAACCTCGACGCTCGCGTTCATCCCGTCCTCGTACTTCGAGACAGTCCGACGGGAGACGCCCAGCTCGCTCGCCAGCTTGCCGAGCGACATCTCCTCCTCGGAGCGGATGTCCGAGAGGAGGTCGCCGTCGATGTTGACGTACAGCCCGCCAGGGGCCGCATAGATCAGCGGCGGTACCTCCTCGACGAACAGGTCCATGGCCGTATCGGGCGAGAACACGGGTACGCCGTGTCTGAAGTAGACGACGCCCGGGTCGAGTTCCTCATCGCGCGTGCGGAGCCCGACGACGAGCGGCGTCGCGTCGAGATACTCCCCGAGGCGACGCATCTCGGCGCCCGTGTACCCGTCGAAGGCGTCGATGTTCGCGAGCACTTTCAACAGGAGCACGTCGTCGTCGCGTCTCGCCGCGATGTCGAAGCTCTTGGGTCGGATCGCACACCGGTCGCTCACCGTAAACCCGGCGTCCTCGAGCATCGCGGTGACGTTGCCGACCAGTGCGGATCGGGACATAGCGGAAGGTAAGTGTGCTCCCGTTTAAATCAGTTTCCCCGAATCCACCGTCCGACGAACCGAAACCACATTACGCGAACCGGCCGTACCGGCGGCCGTGACCATCGTTGGGATCGACGACACGGACTCCCGCGAACGCGGGATGTGTACCACGTACGTCGCCGACACGGTCGCGCGACGGCTCGCCGATCGCGGCGCGAGCGTCGAGCGGACGCTGTTGGTCCGCTGTAACCCGGCCGTCGAGCACAAGACCCGGGGCAACGCGGCGCTTGCGGTTCATGCTGACGTCGATCCGGGGACCGCTTTCGAGGTCGCACGCCGCGTCGTCGACCGGGCTGCCGAGGCGGACGACGACCGGACGAATCCCGGGATCGTCGTCTCCCCGGCCGATCCGGCCGACGTCCCGGGTGCGGTGGCGGGGTTCACCCGCGACGCCGTCACGGGTCACCTGACGCGCGAGGACGCCCGTGCCGTACTCGACGACACTGGGTACCGAAGCCGCGGCTGGAAGAACGGTCGCGGCGTCATCGGCGCGCTGGCCGCCGTGGGGGCCTGGCGGGCCCTCGACGGATGGACCTACGAACACATCGCCTACCGGGAGCGGGACCGGTGGGGGACCGAGCGGCGGGTCGACCCGGACAGCGTCTTCGAGGCCGCCGACGCGTTCTACCCGACGGTGTGGGACACCGTCGACCGCGGGACCGGCGAAACGGTCTGTGTTCCGCGAACCCCCGGGCCGGTCCTGTACGGGATCCGGGGGGACGACCCCGGGCCCTGCCGGGCCGTCGCCGATCGGGTCGCCGCCGAACCGACCGCCCGAGAGCGGACGTTCGTCACGAACCAGGGGACCGACGGCCACCTCCGCGCGGGGACGATCGAAACGGCACGGGGCGGTCACGCCTACCGGCTCGACGGAACCGTGACGGCCGCCCCCGAGACGCGCCGGGGCGGACACGTCTTCTTCGAACTGGAGGGCGACGGGCGGGCGATCGATTGTGCCGCCTTCGAGCCGACGAAACGGTTCCGCGACCGCGTCCGGTCGCTCCGCGCCGGCGACCGGCTCACCGTCTGTGGCGAGGTCAGCGACGGAACGGTGAAACTCGAGAAGTTCGCGGTCCGGGAGCTGCGCCGAACGGCGCCGGCGACGCCGGTCTGCCCGGCGTGTGACCGGACGATGGAGTCGGCCGGACGCGAGCAGGGCTACCGGTGTCGGCGCTGTGACACCGCGGCCCCGGGCAAGGACCGCCGGCCGATCGATCGCGACCTCGGTGTCGGGTGGTACGAGGTCCCGCCGCGGGCGCGGCGGCATATCGCGAAACCGCTCGCCAGGGGTGGATTCGACGCGCCGACGCACGTAGAGCGGTGAGATCGAACAGGCGGGGCTAGCGGAACCGGCGGCGACGCCCCACGCTACCGCCTCGGTCGGCCGCCGGCCGCGGGCTCGAACACACGACCCGTTCCCCACGGCCCGGTATATAAACCTCCGTCCGTCAGTACTCGTCGATGTTCGTCCCGAGCGAACAGACGTACTCGCCGGTCGCCACCTGCGGCAGCCGCCGGTGTCGCCAGAAGACGCCGCCTGAGTTCGCAGTGACCTGCTCTTTGACCGTGCCGAACGGGTCAGTGACCTCGAACAGCGTGTCGCCGCGGCTGACCCGCTCCCCGAGTTCGACCTCGAACCCGACGAGCCCGCCGGCGGGTGACCCGTACTGCTCGAAGCTCGACGCCCGGGTCTGGGTCGCGGTCGTGATTTCGCCCTCCAGAAAGCCGTAGTGATAGAGGACGTTGAACACGCCCTTGAGGCCCTTCCGTATCGACGTCTCGTCCCACCCGACCGATCCGCCGAGTTCGGGATCGATCGTCGGTACCCCCTCGTCGGGGCCGGCACGCGCGAGCTGCCCGTCCGGGCCCTTCAGGTCGAGTATGTACCCGCAGCCGAACACCTTCGCCAATTCGAGACAGTCCCGGTGGAGTCGGTGTCTGGTCCCGCATCTCACCCGCGTTTCGTTTATCATACACGATGTCGAGCCCTGATGGAGATCGAGCGCGAGGTCGGCCTTCGACACGGCGTCGAAGATGGCGGCCGCGATCCGCTCGGAGGTCGTCCCGGACTCGTTTCCGGGGAACGCCCGGTTGAGCTTCGTGTCGTCGATCGGGTTCCGGTGCTCGCCGACGAGAAAGCCGTAGTAGTTCGCGACGCCGACGATCAACAGCTCCCCGGCGAGTGCCTCGGGATCGAGCTGCGGCACGAGCCGGCGCACGACGCCGAGCCCGTTGAGTTCGTCGCCGTCGGAGACCGCCTGCACGAACAGCGTCTTGCCGTCGTGGCGGCCGTTTACGACCGCGACCGGCAGTCCGACTTCAGAGCCGTCTCGCGCCTCGCCGATCGGGAGCCGCCCGATATCCATCTCCCCTGGCGGTGCGCTCGCGGTACCGAGAGTCGTCATTACCGATACTGCGAAGGTGGCCGCTATTAGGCCTACTGATAACTGCCCGAGTTTCCGCCATCGCCCCCGAAACCGCCCGCCGGAAACGGTAACAGTTCTTCATGGAAAACGGTAACTCTTTTCTCCTGTGCATAGAAACCCTTGCCACATGACTGAGGAGCTTCAAAAGGGACTGGAGGGCGTTTTGGTCGCCGAATCGTCGTTGAGCTATATCGGGGGGGACACCGGGGAGCTCGTCTACTGCGGCTACTCTATCGACGATCTCGCCCGAAACGCGAGCTTCGAGGAGGTGCTGTATCTGCTGTGGCACGGCGAGTTGCCGACCGCAGAGGAGCTCGCGACGTTCGAGTCCGCCATGGCCGAGGAGCGACACCTCGACGACGGTGTCTCGGAGCTCGTCCGCGAACTCGCCGAGGCCGACGAGGAGCCGATGGCCGCGCTCCGGACCATCGTCTCGAGCTTTTCGGCGTACGACCCCGACACCGGCGCCGACCCGACGGACGAGGCCGCGAACTTCCGCAAGGGCCGTCGCATCACGGCGAAGATCCCCACCGCGCTGGCGGCGTTTTCGCGGATCCGCGACGGCGACGATCCGATCGACCCTCGCGAGGATCTCGGCCACGCGGCGAACTTCCTGTATATGCTCAACGGCGAGGAACCCGACGAGGTGCTCGCCGAGACGTTCGATATGTCCCTCGTGTTGCACGCCGACCACGGCCTCAACGCCTCGACGTTTTCGGCGACGGTGACGGCCTCGACGCTTTCCGATCTCCACGCCTCGGTCACATCGGCGATCGGCACGCTCTCCGGAAGCCTCCACGGCGGCGCGAACCAGGACGTCATGGAAGCGTTGCTCGAACTCGACGAGTCGGGGAAGGAACCGGTCGAGTGGGCACGCGACCGCCTCGAATCCGGGAACCGCGTTCCCGGGTTCGGCCACCGCGTCTACAGCGTCATGGACCCGCGCGCGAGGATCCTCTCCGAGGAGTCCGAGACGCTCGGGGAGGCCGCCGGAACGCCCCACTGGCACGACTACTCCGTCGCGATAGAGGAGTTCCTCGGGGAAGAGCGGGGGCTCGCCCCGAACGTCGATTTCTACTCGGCGTCGACGTACTACCAAATGGGGATCCCGGTCGACATCTACACCCCGATCTTCGCGATGAGCCGCGTCGGCGGCTGGATCGCCCACGTCCTCGAACAGTACGACGACAACCGCCTCATCCGGCCCCGATCCCGCTACGTCGGTCCGCGCGATCTGACGGTCTCGCCCATCGAGGAGCGGTAGCCGTCCGACCGGTGACGATTTCAGTCGCCGGCGTTTAGAACAGTCGAATGAACGAGGAGTACGGCATGCTCACCCCCGGGGAGGACGGGATCGACGGCGACGAGTGGGAGGACATCGACGTCGCCGACACTGACGCCGACCGCATCGCGCGGAGACAGGACCGCGAGTTCCTCGAGTTCCGGAAGCGGATCAAAAACACCGAGCAGTTCAAAGTCGAGGCGTCGGTCTTCGACGACGCGACCCTCGGTGCGCTGTACAAACTCGTTCAGGACGGCCACATCGACGCCTTCGGCGGCCCGATCTCGACCGGCAAGGAGGCGAACGTCTACACCGCCCGCGCCCCCGACGGCGAGGTCGCGGTGAAGGTCTACCGGATAAACGCCTCCGATTTCCGGCAGATGCGCGAGTACCTCGACGGCGACCCCCGGTTCGAGGGGATCGGCTCGGATAAAAAGAAGGTCGTCGTCGCGTGGACGAAAAAGGAGTTCGCGAACCTCAAGCGGGCGCTCGCGGCCGGCGTCAGGGTCCCCGAACCGATCGCAATCGAACGGAACGTCCTCGTGATGGAGTATCTCGGCGGCGAGAACCGCCGCGCGAAACGGCTCAGCGAGGTCGACGTCGAGAACCCCGAAACGGCGTTCGGCGTCGTCCGTGAGTATATGCGACGCCTCTACAGCGCCGGGCTGATACACGGCGACCTCTCCGAGTACAACATCGTCGTCCACGACGGCGAGCTCTGTCTGCTCGATCTGGGGCAGGCGGTCACGGTCCATCACCCGAACAGCCGCGAGTTCCTCGAACGGGACTGTCACAACGTGGCGGCCTTCTTCGGCCGGCAGGGGTTCGACACCGACGCGGACGCGCTGCTCGCGGCGGTCACGGAGCCCGAGCCGGACCCCTCCGGCGACGGCGACCCGGAAGGGTAGCTTTTTCGAACTGCCGGCCGACCGGTCGGTATGTTCGACATCGTTCCGGAGTCCGCGATCGCCGACGGGCGGGCGACGGACGCGTACTTTCTGCGGACCGAGGAGGCGCTCGAACACGCCGGGCGGAACCCCGAGGTCGTCGCGGAGGTGACCGCCGACCAGTTCCCGACCGGCGCGTTCGAGCTGTTCGCGGGCGTCGCCGACGTCGCCGAGCTGCTCGAAGGCCGGAGCCTGGATGCCGACGCGATCCCCGAGGGGACGCTCTTCGACGGGGGGCCTGTCGCCCGGATCGAGGGGCCGTACCTGGAGTTCGCGCGGCTCGAAACGTCGATTCTCGGGCTTTTGTCCCAGCCGACGGCGATGGCGACGGCCGCCCTCGAGGCGCGGCGTGCGGCCCCCGACACGCCGCTTTTGAGTTTCGGCGCCAGACACGTCCACCCCTCGATCGCCGGGACGGTCGACCGGAGCGCCCTCGTCGGCGGCTTCGACGGGTTCTCACACGTCGCGGCCGGCGACCTGCTCGGCCGTGAGCCCTCGGGGACGATGCCGCACGCGCTGATGCTCTGTTTCGGGGCGGGTAACCAGGAAGCCGCTTGGCGGGCCTTCGACGAGGCCGTCGACCCCGATGTCCCGCGGGTCGCGCTCTGTGACACCTACGACGACGAGGTCGACGAGGCGGTTCGGGCGGCCGAACTCGGCTTCGACAGCGTCAGGATCGATACGACCGGCTCCCGCCGCGGCGACTTCAGACATATCGTCCGGGAGGCCCGGTGGAAACTCGAAGTCGCCGGACACGACGACGTCGATGTCCTCGTCAGCGGCGGCATCACCCCCGAGACGATCCGCGAACTCCGGGATGTCGTCGACGGCTTCGGCGTCGGAAGCCACATCACGGGCGCCGACCCCGTCGATTTCGCCCTCGATATCGTCGAGGTCGACGGCGAGCCGACCGCAAAACGGGGGAAGCTATCGGGGAGAAAGGCCGTCTACCGGACGCCGGACGGCGGCCATCACGTCTCGCTGTCCGACGCCGAGCCGCCGGCCGACGCCGAGTCGCTTCTCGAACCGCTCGTGCGCGACGGCGAGGTCGTGGCCGAATTCGATGTCGATGCGGCCGCAGAGCGGGCGATCGCCGACGCCGACCGGGTCGGGTTCGGCGGGACGGAGTGATCGGGTAGCTACCCGACGAGGAAATACACCTGTTTGCGCGCGTCGGAAAAGGAGTACCGCGAGTCGACGAGGGACTCCTCCTCGAGCCGGTTGAGCGCGTACCGGACTGTCCGGTCCGGGAGCAGGGAGCGCTCGGCGAGCTGTCCCTGCGAGAGCGGGCGTGCGCCCTCTAGTACCTTCGCGACGAGCTTCGCGCTCGGGGGGAGCTCCCGGAGCGTCTCCCGGAACTCCTCGTCGGCCAGTGGCGATTCGGCGTTGGCTGAGCGTTCCTCCGTGGTGGTGCTCATGGGACCACGTGCTCCCAACACCGTCGTAAAAGTTCGCTATATGTACGACAGGACAATACAAGGTCCCTGTGTGTTGTACTGTTTCCTTATATATCTCGCCGGCCGGTCCCGGCTGTCGTCCCGACGCATCCACGTCCTTTTATAATCCAGGCGGATCGACTCTGACACTGTGAAGGGACAGGAGTGGTACCAGGAGAACGACATCGCGGAGTCGTACGACGACAAGCGGTTCTCCGGCGGCGGACGGTTCATCGATCGACGCGAAAAGGAGGCGGTGCTGGACGCCCTCGGCCCCGTCGAGGACCGACGGATCCTCGAAGTCGCCTGCGGCACCGGCCGGTTCACCGTCACGCTGGCCGATAGCGGCGCCGACATCGTCGGGATGGACATCTCCGAGGCGATGCTCGAACAGGGTCGCGAGAAGGCCCGCCGGGCCGGCGTCGCCGGCTCGCTGTCGTTCATGCAGGGCGACGCCGGCCGGCTCCCGTTCCCCGACGACCACTTCGATGCCGTCTTCGCGATGCGGTTTTTCCATCTCGCCCCCGACCCCGAGGGGTTCATCGCCGAGATGCGCCGGGTCGCCTCCGAGCAGGTCTTTTTCGACACGTTCAACCGATACTCGACCCGCTCGATCTACAACTGGGCGCTCCCGATGGGGTCGCGGCTCTACTCGGGCCGTGAGGCCCGGGAACTCGTCGTCGGTGCGGGCCTCGAGCTTGCGGGCGTCGATCACGACTTCGTGCTTCCGTACGGCTTCTACCGGGCCATTCCCGGCTGGGTCGCCCGCCCGTTTCGGGCCGCCGACACGGCGTTGGGCGACACCGCCGTCGGCGATCGGATCGCCTCGGTTTCGTACTGGAACGCCCGGATCCCCGAGTAGGTCGGCCCGGCGACGGCAGTCGGGGTACTTTTGTTCCCCGCCCACGCGGGTTCGGGTATGGATGTCTCGGTAGTGGTACCGACACTGAACGACCGCGACGAACTCCGGGGCTGTCTCGACTCGATCGCCGCCGAGGCACCTCACGAGACCGTCGTGGTCAACGGCCCCTCTACCGACGGCACGAGCGGGATGGTCCGCGACCGGGCTGACGTCGACGTTCTCGTCGAGATCGACGAACGAAACGTCAACGTCGCCCGCAACGCCGGTCTGGACCGGATCCGCGGCGACGCCGTCGGGTTCGTCGCCCCGAGGGTTGCGGTCGAACCGGGGTGGCTCGATGCGGTCACCGAGGCGCTTTCGTCCGCCGACGGCGTCACCGGCCCGACCCACGAGCGCCTCGACGCCGGCGTCGCGACCGACACCGTCGAATCCAGGCGGATCCGGGGGCGCCGAATAACCTATTTCAACGGCGGCAACGTCGCGATCACGCGGGACCTCGCGACGGAGATCGACGGGTTCGACGAGTATCTCGACGTCGGTGGCGCCCGCGACGCTGCCCACCGGATCGCCGGCGTCGGCTCCGAGATAACGTGGTCGGCGGAAATGTGCGTCTCCCGCGAGGCCGCGGCCGCGGACGGGGGAACGACGGAGCCGGATTGGCGGTCGCGCTACCGCTCGCTTTCCTATCGGTTGGCGAAGAACTACGGGCTCCACCCGACCGTCCCGTTCCGGACCGCGAAACACGCCGCCGCCGACGCCGTCGGGGCGCTCCGGGACGTCCTCCGCGGCGACGCGAAACCCACTGCCTGGGTCGGCAACGGGCGCGATGTCGCCTTCGGCAGCGTTCGCGGATACCTCGACGGCCTCCGGGCCAGATACACCGATAGAGCGCCGAAACGGAACCCGCGGGGGCTCTCGGCCCGGACCGACCGGGCGGTCACGGTCCACGATCGGCGATAAAAACCCCTCGGTTTCGACGGCCCCGAGGCCGTCCCGTCGCCCGACAGTTACGAAAGGTTTATATAGAACCGCTGACGACATATCAACGAACATGTCACAGCAAATGCGTCAGCGGCGCGGACAGCCGCTTTTCATTCTCAACGAGGACACGGAGCGAACCCGGGGCAAGGACGCCCAATCGTCCAACATCACCGCCGGCAAGGCCGTAAGCGAGTCCGTCCGGACGACGCTCGGCCCGCGCGGGATGGACAAGATGCTCGTCTCGGACTCCGGGGACGTCGTGATCACGAACGACGGCGCGACGATCCTCCAGGAGATGGACATCGAACACCCCGCGGCCCAGATGATCGTCGAGGTCGCCGAAACACAGGAAGAGGAGGTCGGCGACGGCACGACGACCGCCTCCGTCCTCGCTGGCCAGCTGCTCGCACAGGCCGAGGATCTCCTCGACGACGACATCCACCCCACGACGATCGTCGAGGGGTATCAGGAGGCCTCGCGGCTCGCCGTCGAGGCGATCGAGGCGGTCACGCTCGCCGATGAGCTCGACGACGAGTCCCTCAGTGCCGTCGCCGAGTCGTCGATGACCGGCAAGGGCACCGGCGACATCGACGCCGCAACCCTCGCCGAAACCGTTGTCGCCGCGGTCCAGCAGGTCCGAAGCGATGCCGGCGTCGACCGCGACGCCATCACGATCCGGACCCAGACGGGTGCCGGCGCCTCCGCGACCGAGCTCGTCCAGGGCGTCATCAGCGAGGAGGAGCCGCTGCACGCCGACATGCCGCGAACCGTCGAGGACGCCTCGATCGGCGTTCTGGACGTCGATCTGGAGGTACGCGAGGCCGAGATCGACGCCGAGTACGATATCACCAACGTCGACCAGCTCAACGCCGCCATCGAGGCCGAGGAGTCCGAGCTCCGCGGCTACGCCGACGCGGTCGCCGACGCCGGCGTCGATGTCGTCTTCGTCACCGGCGATGTCGACGACCTCGTCGCCTCCTACCTCGCGAAGGAGGACATTCTCGCCTTCGGCTCCGTCGACGACGACGAGGCGCGCTCGATCGCCCGCGCCACCGGCGCCCGAACCGTCGGCACGCTGAACGACTTCGAGGCCGACGACCTCGGAACCGCCGAGACCGTCCGCGTCGAGAGCTACGGCGACGACTCCCTCGCCTTCGTCGAGGGCGGCGCGGCGGCCGAAACGGTCACCGTCTTCGCCCGCGGCGGCACCGAGCACGTCGCCGACGAGCTCGAACGCGCTCTCGAAGACGCCCTCGATGTCGTCACCGCCGCGCTCGATGCCGGCGGCGTCGTGCCGGGCGCCGGCGCGACGGAGATCGCGATCGCCGACCACATCCGGACGAGCGTCGCGAGCGTCGAGGGGCGCAAACAGCTCGCCATCGAGGCCTTCGCGGACGCGGTCGACGTGCTCCCGCGGACGCTCGCCGAGAACACCGGCATGGATCCCATCGACGCCCTCGTCGATCTCCGGTCGACACACGACGCCGAGGGACGTGCGGGCCTGATAAGCGAGGGCCAGTCCGGCAACGTCGGCGATCCCGTCGAACACGGCATCCTCGACCCCGCCGCGGTCAAGCGCGAAGCGGTCGAGTCCGCCACCGAGGCGGCGACGATGATCGCCCGCATCGACGACGTGATCTCCGCGGAGTAGACGCGGTCCCACAGCGACGTTTGACATTTTTTCAGCGGCTGACCTCCGAGCGGCAGCCATATCATAAATTCCACGGAGCAGGAGGGTGATACAGACGCTCACGACGCCTCGAATCGGCCACAAGGGATATGCTGTCAGGCACCTTTTATCACGTGTGAACCGACGAAAGTATCTCGAAGGGCTCGGCGCGGTCGTCGCGACCGGCGCCGCAGCCGGTTGTGCCGGCAACGCGACGGACGACGGAAACGGCGGCTCGGATGCTGACGGTGGCGACGAGCACGGACTCCTCTCGACGAGTGTCACCGATCAACCGAACGACATCGGCGACTTCGAGTCGCTCGTCGTGACGATCGAGGGGATCTGGGTCAAGCCCGCCGACGCCGACGAGGACGGAGCGGACGGAGAATCGTCGGACGAGGAGGGGGACACCTCCGGTGGGGCGGACACTCCCGAAGAAGACGAAGACGCCCCTGAAGAGGACACGGACGAGGACGATGCGGACGAAAAAGAGGACACGGACGAGGACGATGTCAACAGAGGCTCCGGGCGCCGTTACATCGAGTTCGACGAGCCACAGGAGGCGGACCTCGTCGGGTTGCAGGGCGACGAGACGCAGCTCATCGACGAGACGGAACTCGAGACCGGCGACTATCAGTTCCTCCAGTTAAATGTCAGCGAAGCAACCGGAACCCTGGAGGACGGCGACGAGGCGGTCGTCGAGACGCCGGGGAACGCCCCGCTGCAGTTCCAACACGCCTTCGAGATCCGTGCCGAGGAACGCACGCGCTTTATCGCCGACTTCGCGCCGTTCAGGCGGGGCAACGGCGAGTACCTCATCCGTCCCGTCGCGAGCGGCACCCGGGTCCTCTACGGCGACGAGGAGTACGACGGCGGGGACGCGGACGACGATGCCGACGAGGACGACGGGACGGGTCAGGGCGGAAACGGCTCCGGGAACGCCGGCGGCAACAGCGTTTCGCCCGTCGGCTACTGAAACCGGTACGGCTTTTTTATACCACGGACGGCACCGCAGCGCCGTTTATATACCACGAGCTCCCGCTCGGAACGCCGGAACAGTCCGCCCGGGACCGTATCTGAACGCGCCGTCCGACGGAAGACGCGGGTCCGACAGGGGGCTTCGGTTGGATCCACAAAAAACGATCAGTATGGCTGCTTTTGTTCCGAACGAAACAAATAGCCGCGCCTGAATCGAAACGTCTCCCTCGTACAGGCCGCCCGGTCAGGCCGGCTCGCTCTCGCCGTCGCGGTCCTCGCGTGCCGGACGCTCGTCCGTGGCACGCTCGCTGCGCTTTCGGTCCGAGGCGAGCTCGCGGTCGATGTCGTCCTCGAACGCCGCGACCGACTCGACGGTCACGACGTTGCCGCCGCCGGGGTCGACGACCATCACTTCCTCGCCCTCCTCGATGTCGCCGTCGAGCGATCGGGCCTGATAGTACGGGTTGAACCCGCCGCCCTCGAGTTTGATCTCGCCGTCGTTCCGCGTGACCCGTTGGGTGACGTATCCCGTCTTCCCGCGCAACGAGTTCGAGTCGCTCGTCTGCCCGGAGCCCTTGCCGCCGTAGAAATCGAACTGCCTATACCCGTACAGCGCCGCCCCGCCGGCCACGAGCACGACGGCAGCGAGCACGAGCGGCAGTGCCGCGGCCGGGAGGAGCCCACCGAGCGCGAGCCCGGCGATCCCCGCCGTGAGCAGGGCGATCCCGACGACGATGAAGTGGGCACCGGGGGCGAACGCCTCCATGACCATCAGCGCCGCCCCGACGAGTACGAGGACGAACGGCACCGAGAGCCCGAACAGTTCAACCATACCATACAGTAGGGTTGCCCCGGGGTTAACGCTTCGGACGGGGGCACACGACCCACCGGCTGCTCGATCGTCTACCCGACCACCAGCCGAGAGAGGACGAACAGCGTGAAGACGACCCCGAGCACCACGAACACGGTCCCCTCAACGGACGGATCGCCGGCCTCGACCGGTTCCGAGCGACGCTCCTCGTCCGCCGCCTCGGCTTCGGCCGCCGCCTCGGCTTCCGCTTCGCGCTCGGCGATGTCCTCGAGCGTGAACTCCCACTCTTCCTCGACATCCGTGGCTCCCTCCCCCGACTCCGAGGGGCCGTTGGAGTCGTCCCGCACGTCGTTTCCGGGCTCGTCGGGGTCACGATCGCTCATACCTCCCGCACCCCCGCTCTCTCGGAAGGGCCGTCGCTGTCGATCACTGTATCCTCGTCCCCGGTTCGCTGTCGCCGTGGGTGGTCAACAGGTCGGCGTCCTCGCCCGCCGCCAGCAACATCCCGTTCGACTCGACGCCGAACAGCTCGCTCTTTTCGAGGTTGGCGACGACGACGATCCGCGTGCCCGGTAGCGTTTCGAGGTCGTGTAGCTGCTTGATGCCGGCGACGATCACTCTCGTTTCGACGCCGATGTCGACTTCGAGCCTGGCGAGTTTGTCCGCCCCCTCGATCGGTTCGGCCTCGAGCACCTCCCCGACGCGGAGGTCGAGCCCCTCGAACGTTCCGAAGCTGACCCGTTCGTCGACGATCGGCTCCAGTTCCGGCGGGTCGCCGTCGGCCTCGGCCGCCCCTCCGTCCCCGTTCTCGCCTGCTGCCTCGACACGCGCCTCGAGCTGTCGGTTGAGCTCCTCGACGCGGTCGTCCTCGATCGTCTCGAACAGCTCGTCGGGCTCATCGAACGTCGTGGGTGGACTCGACAGCGCCTCGTCGAGTTCGACCTCGCCGACCGAGCCGTCCTCGCCGAGCTGTTCCCAAAGCGTCTCGGCCTTCCCCGGCAACACCGGCTCCATCAGGACGGCGATGGCTTTCGACAGCTGGACGCAGTCGCGGATGACCTGCGCCGCCCGCTCGGGGTCGTCGTCGGTGAGCTTCCAGGGCTCGTGGCGCTGGATGTACTCGTTGCCGAACGTCGCGAGCTCGACCGGCGCGCGCCCGATCCCCCGGACCCGGTAGTCGTTGACCGCCTCGCGGAAGGACTCGATCGCCGCCTCGATCTCGGCGTCGACCTCGTCGCTCGTCCCCGTATCGGGGGTGCCGCCGTAGTTCCGCTCGGCGAACAGAAGCGACCGATACAGGAAGTTCCCGAGCGTTCCGACGAGCTCGTTGTTGACGCGCTCGGCGAGGCCGTCCCACGAGAAGTCGACATCGGCGGTGAACTCGCTGCCGGTGACGATGTGGTACCGGTACAGATCCGGGTCGAGCCCCGATTCGACGTAGTCGTCGGCCCAGACCGCCCGGTTCCGGGAGGTCGAAAACGCCTCGCCGTCGAGGTTGACGAACCCACAGGCCATCACGGCCCGCGGCTCGTTGTAGCCCGCCCCGCGCAGCATCGACGGCCAAAACACCGTGTGGTGTTGGATGATGTCGTGGCCGATGACATGGATTATCTCGCCGCCCTCCGGAACGTCCGAGTCCGGCCCGGAGCTGTCCTTCCAGACGGCCTCCCAGTCGTACTCCGTCGCCCCGACGCGTTCGGAGTACTGTCTCGTCGAGGCGACGTACTCGATCGGGGCGTCGACCCAGACGTAGAGGACCAGTTCCTCGCTGTCCTCGCCCGGGTAGTCGATCCCCCAGTCCATATCGCGGGTGATACACAGATCCTGTAGCTCACCCTCGATCCACTCCCGCGGCTGGTTTCTCGCGTTCGCCGTGCCCTCGAGGCGGTTGATAAAGCCCTGGAGGTACTCCTGGAAGTCCGACAGCCGGAGGAACTTGTGCTCTCGGGTCCGATACTCCGCGGCGTTGCCGGTGATCGTCGACACCGGGTTCTCGATCTCGCCCGGCTCCAAGTGCCGCTGACAGCCCTCGTCACACTCGTCGCCGCGGGCGCGCTCGCCGCAGTACGGGCAGGTCCCCTCGACGAACCGATCCGGTAGGGGCTGGTCGGCCTCGGCGTCCCAGGCGACCTCGATCTCCTTTTCGAAGACGTGCTCGCCGTCGATCCACGACCGGACGAACGACTGCGTCAGCTCCGTGTTCGTTTCGTCGTGGGTGTGGCCGTAGTTGTCGAACTCGACGTTGAACTCCGGGAACGTCCCCTCGTATTGGTCGTGATACTCCATCGCGAACGACTCGGGATCGACGCCGGCCTCCGCGGCGTTGACGGCGATCGGCGTCCCGTGCATGTCCGACCCGGAGACGAACGCGACTGACTGACCGAGCCGGTCGAGCGCCCGCGCGTAGGCGTCACCGCTGACGTACGTCCGGAGGTGGCCGACATGGAGGTCGCCGTTTGCGTAGGGTAGCCCGCAGGTGACCACCGCCGGGGACTCCGTCGGGAACTCCTCGTGCATACACGATACCCCGAGCCAGGACGGTAAAACACTCCCGCTCTCGCCCCGTCTCACCGGGCCAGCCGATCGACGTCCGCGAGGAACTCCTCCAGCATCGACCGGGTCACGTGGGGCATACAGACGATCCGCGCCTCGCCATCGCCGGTTCGGGAGAGCCGCCACCCGGCCGCCCGGAGCCCCTCGAACAGCCGGGCCGGGAAATCGGCCGCGACGATCGGTAACACCGGATCGACGACCCCGAACCCGCGGACGTCGAGTTCGGCCGCCAACCACTCGGTGTTCGCCATCGTTCGTCGGTACTGCGTCTTGTACCCCTCACGCCAGAGCTCGTCCATCACCGCCACCGTGCTCGCGACGCCGGCGCCGCTTCTGGTCCCCGTCAGCGTCACCTGAGCGGTCGACTCGAGATACGGCGTGTCGATCGCGAGCTCGTCGAGCAGTTCCGGTCCGCGGGCGAGCAGTCCGCCCGCGGGCACCGCTGCCCGTCCGACTTTGTGGGGATCGATGGTCATCGTATCGATCCCGGCGTCCGAGAAGTTCCAGGCGTGCTCGCTAAAGGGGAGGACGAACCCGCCCCAGGCGGCGTCGACGTGACAGAGCGCGCCGGCGTCGGCGGCGAGCTCCGCGAGCTCGGGGATCGGATCGACCCGGCCGTACTCGGTCGTCCCGGCGACGCCGACCACACAGACCGTGTCGTCGTCGAGAAGCTCGGCGACGGCGTCGAGGTTCGCCCGGTAGCCTTCCAGGGGCGCCGTCCGGAGCTCGACGCCGAGCACGTCGGCGGCCTTGCGGAACGAGAAGTGTGCCGACGCCGGGGCGACGACGTTCGGCGTCCGGGTGTCGGCCCGGTTGCGGGCCAGCCGGACCGCCTGCAGGTTCGACTCCGTCCCGCCCGAGGCGACGTAGCCGGCCGCCCCGGGGAGTCCGGCAACCTCCCCGAGGGACTCGACCGCCTCCCGCTCCAGCTCCGAGACCGTTCCGTAGGTGCCGGGATCGCCGGGGTTGCTCGCGAGAAACCGCTCCGCCGCCTCCCGAGCCACCGGGTGTGGTTCTGTACACATCGACGACAGCACCCGGGAGAACTCCTGTGGCTCGGCCCGCTGCATACCAGGGTTCAAACGCGCACGCCGGTTATGCGTTCCGCTACCCGATCAGAACGGTTCGAAGAACCGGTATAAAAAGAAGAGCACAACGACCAACACGCCCACGATCACTGCCAAGCGAACGATTTCGAGGAGCACGCAGGACGATACGGGCCTCGGAAACTAATTCCCCGCGAACGGCGAACTGCCCGCGATCAGCGGACCGAATCGAGCAACAGCTTCTGTTCTTTCCGTTTGACCTCGTGTTGGACGTCCCGGACCGCGTCGATGTTCGCGGAGATCGAGGAGACGCCCTCGTTGACGAGAAACCGGACCATCTCCGGTTTCGACCCCGCCTGTCCGCAGATGCTCGTCGCGACGTCGTGGTCCCGACAGACCCCGATCGTGTCGCCGATGAGCCGCAACACGGAGGGGTGGAGTTCGTCGAAGCGGTCGGCGACGTGCTCGTTGTTCCGGTCGACGGCGAGGGTGTACTGCGTGAGATCGTTCGTGCCGAAGGAGGCGAAGTCGATGCCGGCCTCGACGATCCCCTCTATCGACAGCGCGGCCGCCGGCGTCTCGATCATCACGCCCCACGAGCGCTTCTCGGGGTCGACGCCGGCCTCCTCCAGCAGGTTCCGCGCGCGGATCACGTCCTCGGCATCGTTGACGAGGGGGAACATGACCTCGACGTTGTCGTAGCCCATCTCGAAAAGCCGCCGGAACGCCTCCAGCTCGTATTTGAAGAAGTCGGGACGATCGAGGCTCCGCCGGATCCCCCGGTAGCCGAGCATCGGGTTGTGCTCGTGCGGTTCGTCCTCACCGCCCTCCATCTGCCTGAACTCGTCGGTCGGCGCGTCGAGCGTCCGGACCCGAACCGGACGGGGGTAGAACTCGTCGGCGACGCCGCGGACGCCGTCGACGATCTCCTCGACGTAGGCGTCCTCGCCGTGGTCGGCGATGTAGCGCTCCGGCGTCTTGTTCGTCGAGAGGATCATGTGCTCCATCCGGAGCAGGCCGACGCCGTCGGCGCCGGTCGCCGCCGCGCGCTCGCCGGCCTCGGGGATCGAGACGTTCACTTTGACCTCCGTGGCCGTCATCGGTTTGACGGGGTTCTCCGGGCGGACGTCCTCGACCCCGTCGGTCTGTTTGTCGGATTCGACGCTCCCCTCGGCGACGGTGCCTTTTTCGCCGTCGATGGTGACGAGCTGGCCGTCCGTCAACGTCTCCGTCGCCGTCCCGGCGCCGACGATCGCCGGCGCGCCGAGCTCGCGGGCCACGATCGCCGCGTGGCTCGTCATCCCGCCCTCGTCGGTGATGATCCCGCTCGCGCGCTTCATCGCCGGCACCATGTCGGGCGTCGTCATCTCCGTGACGATGATATCGCCCTCGCTGACCTTGTCGAGCTGATCGAGCTTGCCGACGATCCGGACCGGGCCGGAGGCGATCCCGGGCGAGGCTCCGAGCCCGTTGAGGATGACATCGCCGTCGCCGTCCCCGTCG
>OBKM01000573.1_pt1 | contig 18033 bp, 25 predicted proteins | sample 1519691 | NCBI WGS metagenome assembly OBKM01 (sample SAMEA37050418, study PRJEB22526) | metagenome | biome: saline pan; feature: lake; material: water | place: Egypt | collected 2015 | depth 0.5 m | reverse complement strand
GGAAGTGTCCAGTGACGTCATTGATATCGAACGGTGGTACTGCCAGATATTGATCAATATCGCTTCTGGTTTCGGCCCATAGATCAATATCTGGCATAAGGAATATGCCCAATCCACCCCCGTCGATACCCCCTGTCGCTCGTCCAATCCCGTCTGGTGAAAATGCAGTATGTAGGTCATAAATCACTCCCGTATTGGTTTGTCCGAGAAGTGCTGATGTTTCCTGTCGATTGACTGTTTCACAGGGAAAGCCAGTGTATGAGCTAACTGCGGTGGTATCTTCCCATGGAATCCCACACCCATCGATGATTTGCTCAGCAAGCGCATATCCTGCCTCTCGATCGCCAGCTAAGACAATAATTCGACGTTCATTCACCGTGCTTGCCTCGGTATACAATGTTTGCGCCTGCTTTACGACCTTGTTTTTCAACATATCAGCGTACGCGGTATACAGGTGTTTTCCTTGTTAGTATTTTGCTGTCAGTACACCTGTTATTATGGCGTTTTTTAGCGTGTGTCCGGCTACCACGGGGAGTTACATTTGAAAGCGCTTTTATTGGGGTGTAACGTTATACCGGAATACATCCTGCTCTGGGTTGATGATGCTCCTAGCCACACAGGATTCTCCCGCATCTGCGGGTCAGTAGTCCGAAAAAGGCTACTGATACGGCGGGGGAGCGTGAGCCCATTGCAGGGAGGTGAAACACTATGCCAGTTTATGTAGACTTTGACGTACCCGCGGACCTTCAAGACGACGCCGTCGAGGCGCTTGAGGTAGCCCGGGACACCGGCCGAGTAAAGAAAGGAACAAACGAAGCAACCAAAGCAGTTGAGCGCGGCACAGCCGAGCTGGTTCTTATCGCTGAAGATGTTCAGCCAGAAGAGATCGTAATGCATCTGCCAGAAATAGCAGATGAGAAGGGTATTCCATACGTATTTGTTGATACCCAAGATGATATTGGACACGCTGCTGGTCTTGAAGTTGGTAGCGCGGCCGCAGCAATTGTTGATGCTGGTGAAGCATCAGACGATGTTGAAAACATAGCTGAAAAGGTTGAGGACCTGCAATAATAACCCATGAGCGCGGAAGAATCCGAAGACGGTTCGACACCAGCGGAAGTAATTGAAATCGTCGGCAAGACGGGAATGCACGGCGAGGCTATGCAGGTTAAGTGCCGCATCCAAGAAGGAGAGAATCAAGGCCGTATTATCACTCGAAACGTCCTTGGTCCCGTCCGCGAAGGAGATGTGTTGCAACTGCGTGAAACTGCACGTGAAGCAGATGCAATTGGAGGCCAATAAACCATGGTCGAGAAACGAACTTGTGACTACAGCGGCGAAGAAATTGAGCCCGGAACGGGCGTTATGTATGTGAAAAACGATGGTACCGTGCTGCACTTCAAGGATTCGAAGTGCGAGAAAAACTATTTCATGGGCCGTGAACCACGCGATCTTGAGTGGATTGAAGACGACGGTGATAATTGATGTCTGAGCGTACGTTCGTCATGGTGAAGCCTGATGGCGTTCAGCGTGGACTGATTGGAGAAATTATCTCCCGATTTGAAGACCGAGGGCTCAAACTTGCTGGCGCGAAGTTCATGCAGATTGACGAGGACTTAGCACATGAGCACTACGGCGAACACGAAGACAAGCCATTCTTCGATGATCTTGTCGACTTTATTACTGCTGGCCCAGTTATGGCGATGGTCTGGGAGGGGCAAGACGCGACCCGACAAGTCCGTCGCATGATGGGTGAAACCGATCCTGCTGAATCTGCTCCAGGAACTATCCGCGGTGACTTTGGTCTTGACCTTGGTCGGAATGTTATCCACGGCTCTGACCACGAAGATCCAGGCGCAAATGAGCGCGAAATAGAGCTTTTCTTTGATGACGAAGAGCTCGTCGAATGGGAACAAATCGACGAGACGTGGCTCTACGAGTAATATAGTCAGCACTTCTTCTGACTCACTCTTTGCCTCAGTAGTATCGACCACCCGCTGTCGATTCTGATACTGATTTCCAGGACCAAAATAGTTCTCTACCACTCAAAAATAAGTGAGGCTCGGCTCAGTCTGCTGAGGTCGGTGCCTTTATATCGATTTCACCAGAATCTAACTCAGCTTCCACCTCTCGTGTTGCTTGGACAAGATTCTCCATTTTCTTGTACGCAATCTCCCGTGGTAGCAGCTTTACACCACAGTCTGGCGATATAACAAGTTGCTCAGGTGGGACGACTTCCAGCCCTTTCCTTATGTTCTGTTTGATTTTCTCAACCGATTCGACTTCCGCAACGTGTGCGTCAACAACTCCGAGTGCGAGATCCTTTGTAAATTCTGGTTCTTTGAACACGTCGATTTGCTCGAAGTCTCCATTGGCAAGCTCAAGATCAAGTTCATCGACTGGGAAATCCAGAATCTCCGGATAAATCCGTGAATAGTCACCATAACAGACATGTAGGCCAATCCGGACATCTTCGTCAATTCCATCAACAATTCGCTCAAGTGTTTCTCCGACAATTGCGTGATCGTCTGGCGTTGTGGCAAGTGCCGGCTCGTCAATTTGTATGTAGCGAGCACCGGCTTCAACGAGTTTTTCAATCTCTTCGTTTACCAGATCGGCAAGCTGGTTTGCGAGCTCAGCATCATCTTCATAGATTTCATTGAAACTCCAAGAGGCCAGTGTGTACGGTCCAGTAATTGGAACCTTTACTGGTCGGTCCGTAATTGATGAGGTAAATTCATATTCATCAACTAGCCACGTCTCACTGTACTCGACTGAATCAACGACCGACGGCTTGTCGAAGTAATTGTGACCCCATACTTTAACCGGCCCGTTGAATTCATATCCTTTGATCCGATGTGCGAAGTACTCAACCATCTCATTACGCCGCATTTCTCCGTCAACGACGACATCAATGCCTGCTCGCTCGTGTTCATCGGTGATTAGACGAGCAGCATCATCTTTTGCTTCTTCCCATGCGTCTTCATCAAAATCCGCATCTTGATCCTCGTACAGTTCCCGCGCACGATTGTGCCATTTTGGCTTTGGATACGAGCCGACGACTGTCGTCATCAGGAAGTGGTCGTGGTCGTGATCCTCTGGCCTAAATTGTTCTTTGCTCATGCTTCCACCTCCGTATACTCAGTTGCCGCACCAAGTGCGTCGAGTTTTTCACCGAATCGATTCATTGGTAGATAGAATAGACCTGTATTTGACGTAATATACGCTGTCTCTGGTTTGCTAGTTGCGCTGGTAAACTGATCGACGCGATTGTTGATCTCTGCTGACGATTCAACGCGCGTGTTCTGTCCATCAACAACCCCGAGTACGACAGAATCCGGTATGCCATACTCGGTTGCAACCCGCTTGTTTTTCTCTGCAGCATTGATCAAATCAAACCCAACTGCATCAATATCCGTATCGAGCACAGTCGTGTATGTATCCTCGTCGAATGCTTCCCAGTATGGATGAAGAAGTACAGGTGCATCCACCGCATTGCTTACTGTATTAAGCGCTTCCTTTACTGCACTTAGCACATCATCTTCCGGTGGTGCCGTTACAAGCGATGGGTCCGGTAGAAAGAGTGCTTCGACCTCTGGGAAGGCATTTGCTTCTTCAGCAAGGAATTCCCCAACTGCATTAACAAACGTCTGTTCATCACTGTAATACTCATCTGTTGCCAGATCGGCAAGTGAGTACGGACCTGGTAGCACTGCCATTAGTGAGTCAGTTTGCTCCTCTGCTTCTTCAAGTTCTGCCGCAATGTCCCCATTAAATGAGAGCTCATCTGTCACGACAGTTTCACGGTAGAAATTGTTATTATCGTAGTATCTCACAATCCCACGCGTATCAACAGCATCGTGTACTGCAAATGGGTGAACTAACATATCGTCCCACCGAAGTTGCCCCTCGACAACGAGGTCAAGGTTAGCCTCTTGTTGTCGCTCAATTACCTGTGATCTGGATTCTTGATAGACGTCGATAATCTCTTCACCTTCGTCACCGCTGATTAAATCGTGTTTCTGGTGGCCTTTGAGATCCTCTAGATCTCGTTTGGCCCAGTCCGGGAGTGGATAAAGTCCCGGTGTTGTAGCTACCAATTCTGTCATTCTACTGTAGATATGTAATGATGGTCTTTAATATTTGCGAGTCAGTTTTATGACTGAGAGTTATTACTAGATAATCTTCAGCACAACAAGTGTTTCAAACGGGTAATTGTCTTCAGCGATGACTGCTGCAGATCGTCCTGTCCTCTCAACACTGTCAATAACCTCATCAATTCCTGTGAGTGTTGAGATTAGCAGATACAGCAACCCATCCGACTTTAAGACCCGTTGGCTTGCCTCTAGTAGCTGATCTATGACATCCTTTCCAGACGTCTGGCCTGATAATGCAACTTCCATCCAGTCGTCAAACGTTCCTTCTGGTGAATCTGGTAAATACGGTGGATTACAGACAATAACATCAAATGCATCTCTATGAAACGGCTCAACGAGGTTTCCTCGAATAACCTCAATACCTCGATTTTGCGCCTCCTGGCAGGCATGTGGATTAATGTCTGTTCCAATGACTGGGACTTCTGCGTGCTTTTTGATGTACTCGGCAATAAACCCGGATCCGGTTCCTACATCTAACACCCGAGGATTATCATCGCGATTCTGCAGTTCGGCACTGACTGACTTTGCTAGTAGGTATGAGTCCTCAGCGGGCTGATAGACTTTTCCGTCTAACCCGCGACGCTCTTTGAGATCAGTCATCTGTGTATGCTACTGCTTTTTCGGCCAGTGTAGCAAATTCTTCAGGAGTAATGTTCCCAGGTCGTTTACGAAGTAAATCTTCGCTTATCTCCTCAACAAGCGCATTTGCGTCTGTAATTCCAGAGATATGCGTTGTGTTCCGGATTGCATTTCGCAGTGTCTTTCGACGCTGTGTAAATACTGCTTTCACGAACCGCAGGAAAAATTCTGGATCGCTTACTGTATCTGCTCCTATAGTTGGCTGTAGCCGAACCACAGCACTTTCTACTGCTGGTGGCGGGGAAAATGCTTCTGGAGGAACCGGTTCGACAATTTCTGCATCTGCGTAGTAGTCTGTGCTCACTGATAACCGTCCATAATCACTTGTTCCTGGTTCTGCAACCATCCGTTCTGCAAACTCTTTTTGAACAGTGACAACCAGTGGTCGACCCTTTGGCAACAATCGGAAGAGTATTTCACTGGAGACTCCATATGGTAGATTCGAGACAGAACTGTCAAATTCAGGAAGTTCAACTGAAAGAGCATCTCCTTGGATTACCGTCATTCTTCCTTCTTCGATTGCATCTGCAAACTCTTTCCGTAGGAATTCTACTAACTCCTGATCCCTTTCAATAGCAATTACGTGGTCTCCAGCGGCGAGCAACCGGTCGGTAAGTGCACCCGTTCCGGCACCTATCTCGAGGATTGTTCCGGTGGTAGCGGTTATCTCATCCAAATACGTAGGTAGCCGATCAAGTATTCGATCATCAATTAAGAAGTGCTGATCCTTCTTCGGGTTCCCGCGCACACCCGCTCGTGCCAGCAACTGGTCTGGATCGCGCATCATCTATTCCTCGTCTCGTCCAACGAAAATCTGATACTTTAAATCGTCTTCTTGTAGCTCCTCAGTGATACGCTCGACAATTACTCCCTTTGGATCATGAAGCCCAGACACTCGCTCCTCGATCTCATCGAAGTCATCAAACGGCTTTCGCTTTCGTTCGTCAAGGATTCCATTTCGGAGTTTCTTCCCGATCCCAGGTAAAAGATTTAGCTGGTGCAACCGAAGTGTAATCGGTTGAGCCGTATTATAGAACTCAACAAACCGATCTTCTTGTGCCTCGACGATCTCTTCGATTACATAGTCAAGTTCTGATTTAGCTCCGCTCGATAAATCCTCGTATTCAACCTGTCGAATCGCTTCAATTCCAACCCGTTTTTCAGCTGGTTCAACAATTATTTCATCACCAATTGTCACATCCGGATTATCCTCAAATGCAATCTCAAATAATCTGAAAGATTCTGGACCAACAGCATATGCTACTGGAGACCGCTGATACTGTGGACTGCTGTCATCCGTACGCCCATGTGCGAGGAAATCAAGAACCACTGCATGTGTGGCTTCCTCACTGCTGTCGGATTGGCTCATTGTTGTATCCTAAGAGTACCGGATACTTAACAATGGTTGTACACGTCGATGTGATTGTCAAAAATGTGTGACGACTCCGCGTGATTGTATGTCGGATTATACGTACTTGGCAACAATATTCAGAATCTCGTCAAGTTCGTCGCCAGTAAGCGTATACCGATCTTTAGCGTATATTGTCCGCAGTTCATCGCGGGTTTCAGGGAGAAGGTCTGCAATTTTGTATGCGGTCTTTTCATCGACCTTTTCGAGTTCCTGTAGTTCAGCGACTAGTTCCTGTGCCTCATTGGCTTCAAGAACCGCAAACTGATTTGCGTGTTCAATTGCTCGTGCCAACTCATATGTTACTTCACGCTCATCCTGCATTGCCCGTTCCATCTGAACCTCTTCAAGCAGCTCCTTTGCCTCAGAAATTGTCAAATATTCTTCGTCAACTGTCTCTTTGAAGATAGTCATTCCTGAGAGACGAGGTGGGCTGGATTCGCAAGAACTGTTTTTTCAGCGTTGCCATCTTCAACCTCGACCTTGTATGCAGACCCCTGCATACCAACGACTTCACCTGTCAGTCCATTAAACCGAGGATGGAATTGTCCATCTGGAATGCTCGGATCAAGTCGAAGATGAACGATTTCTCCCTCTTCAAACTCCGCGATTGATCGCTGCGGCGGGGAAATTCCCCGTTCACGCGGATCATTTTGTAACTTGTTCCGCGTTCCTTGTTTTGGTCCATTCGATTTTGGCATATACCGTTTTTGCGTAGGTGGCGGCTTAAAGGGTTCGTTTATCAATCGTGTAAATGTGATCAACCTTGCCCGACTTGACCTGACTAGACACCGGTTATTGCTTGATCATCAGCATCCTGTGTTTGGACTTCCTATCTGTTCCCTAATTTACCAGTAATCGGTCAATAATGACTATGTCCAGTCGTCTAACCCCGTCTGCTGTGTGGCTGTCGTAATCCGTTCTAGACTTCGCTCAATCTCCGTGGGTTCTATTTCCCAGTTCGATGTAAGGTACTCCCGAGCTACGTCGACATCAGGAGCAACCGATTTATCAAAATTATATTCACTTGTCACTGTTGGATCACGAAATAGCGATTGAATTCGATCGGCCATTGGAACTTCAACATTATTCGCTTCGAGTACTGCATCAAGTGTTTCATGCTTTTTGACAGCCTTGATCGCAGTTCTTGGACCAAACCCGTGTACCCCATCATTGAAGTCTGTTCCACAGAGAATCCCTGCTGCCACGAGTTGCTCAAAGCTGATGTCGTGTTTTTCAAGTGTTTTTGAAAGATTCATTCGCTCAATATTTCCAGAGCTTGTTAGCTTTCGATACGTAGTTGGTGCACCAAATAGCAGGGTATCGTAGTCTTCAGATCCGACACCATCAACTGCACCCTCTTTTGCCATGTGGGCTGCCTGTGCTTCCCCCTCTGCTGGTGCCTCAACGACAGGACAGTCAAGTATCGATAGTAGCTCTCTCGATGTTTCTAGTATCGTTGGAGTCAACCGCTGTGTTTGCGACTGCAACCGTGCGATTTCAACCTGATCACCCTCTTCTTTGGCCGTTTCGAGTTGCTCCTCGCGTTGCTTTCGACTTTTACGCCTTGCCTTGATTTCATCTTCCTTCAGATCAGTTGGAATCCCATCAAAAACAAATACCGGTGTAATATCATGCTCAAGTAGCTTCGATACTCCTTGGACAATTCCAATTAGATTTGCCACCTCAGTGCCATCACTCGTCGTGTACGCCTCACTGTTTGTATATCGTACAACGATTGTCAGATACCGGTATAACCAGTTGTGTGTATCAATGGCAAGTGTCGATCCTGCAATATCGTCCATTGCCATCGATTCGATCGCCGCAATTTCTCGTAAATCCGGATTTCCCATTATCTGAGAATGTACTCTTACAGAGGCTTCAAACTTTCATCAACTGCCAACAATCGTTACGGAATCTCAATGGATACACCAGTCTACCCAGTTGGGTCAGAGGCCGAGGTTACTGACGACCCTCGTGGCTTAACCCCGAGGCAGTTGACGACCAAGATAAAGCTGACAGCTGGGTGCCCTTGCGCTTCAGCGCGGCGATGGTGTCAATCCTCGAGCAACATTCCTAGATATGATTGTTGGATATGATCTTCTGGGTCAAGCCCGAGTTCCTCAAGCTGCTCGTAAGCTCCCTCCCGAGCCTCCTGAATGTCTGTTTCGGTTTCCGTCTCAATTTCAATGAACGTACCAACATCCTTCACAGCATCTAATGTCAACTCGTACTCCCCTAACTGATAGTATTCGCGTTCTTTACGGACCGTTGCTGCTGGTGTAAATCCGAGGCGCTGGAGTGTTGTATCAAACGTCTCGCCATCTGCTATGTGAGTTTCTATTTCTTCTCTGGTCTTTGACTTCTCATCTAACAGTGGCCCCTTGTACGTAACAATTACTTCCCATTCGTCGGCGCTTTGCTCCCGTTGCCGTCGGATTCGTAAGGCTTCATCTGTTTCTGCGAAGTCTCGGTGTGGGGCATTGTAATAGGTATCCTCTTGGATAATTGCTCGATCTACTGTAATGTTTGACTCCTCCAATCGTGATTTTATAGTCTCGTGATCTGCCCTAACTTTAAGCTCAACTTCGTACATGCCCACCGGAACAGGACCGTATTAAAAAAGATTGACGGTTGTATCTTCACATCTAGCAATGCGCAGCATGGATCACACAGTTTAAATGTCGAACACAGTAGTATATCGTATGGCCGACGAACAAGAAGCATCTGCCGCTGACGCTGACGATGTATCCGAATCTGAGGTAGATGAGGCAGACACGAGCGGTATTCAAACTGGAGACTTTGTCCGACTAGACTTTACTGCACGGACCGTAGAAGATGGACAACTTGTAGACACAACTGATCCAGAAGTTGCTGAGGAAGAAGGTGTTGCTGATCAGGATCAGTCATTTGAGCCTCGCGTAATCATAGTTGGAGACGGACACTTGTTTGAGCAAGTTGAGTCTGATCTCGAAGGCAAGGAGGCTGGTGACACTGGGTCTGTCGTAGTTCCGTCTGATGAAGCATTTGGTGCACACGATCCTGACGACGTACGAACCATCAGTGCCGAAAAGATCCCAGAAGACGATCGGTATCCAGGTGCTCATGTGGATATCGACGGAGAACACGGACATGTCGAAGCTGTCATCGGCGGTCGTGCCCGAGTTGACTTCAATCATCCACTCGCTGGCGATGACATCGAATACGAGTACGAAATTATTGAACAAGTCGAAGATCGTATTGAGAAAGCTCGAGGGCTCTTTGACGCCTACCTCGGTATTGATCTTGAGATGTTTATTGAGACCGACGAAGTTGAAGAGACTCAACTTATTGAATCCGATGATGATGACGACGAAGATGCTGAGCCGGAATATGAAACAGTCACAACCGAAAAAGAAACGCTGTACGTTGAATCCACGCCAGAACTGACGATGAATCAGCAGTGGATGTTCTCAAAACAGCAGATCGTTCAGGATGTCATCGAGCATGCTGATGTTGACCGCGTTATCGTTCGTGAAGTCCTTGACGGTGCTGCTGCCGGACCGATGGGCGGTATGATGGGCGGCCTAGGTGGCGAACTTGACGCCGATGTTGAAGATGCACTCGAAGACGCCGATGTTGATGCTGACGAGCTCGTTGAGGAACTTTCCGAAGAATAACTGATTTTACACCATCTCTTTCTGTGCAACGCTCCCAATAGCGTTGCTAATCTCCTGATACGCGTCTTTGGTTGCAGTTGCCGATAGTGGATCGTCTGAAATCTCTGGGACTGTATGAACTCGACATTCTGGAATAATTCCATTAAACGCATTATATGGGGGTGTTCCTTCACGGATAACAGCGGAAATTACGGGGGTGTCGAGTGTATTTGCCATCCGTATGGTCTTAGCTGTCTGTTGAATCCCTACCGTAGTTCCAGTACCGGTGACGATTACTTGGTCTGATGCTTTGATTATACTACTTACTGTTTGACCCACACCGCTTGGTCCGTCTACTATTATTTGGCCTTCCCAGCGCATTTGATCTAACATCTGTTGAATTCCTTGTTCTCGCGTTGGCTCTATTGCGGGCAATACTCGGACCGTACTCCACTGATCGGGCCGTCGAACCTGACTTTGCGTTGGAATTTGGTCCTGATCTGAGAGTTTAGCTATCGGATACCGATCAACATTTGCAAGCAAGTGCAACTCTGGCATTCCCCAATCACAATCAACTGCCAGTGCTGGCTGTTGTCTGGTTCCTATTGCCTGTGCTACTCCAAGTGTAGTGGTTGTCCGGCCACTACCTCCTTTGGCACCGATTACCCCAATCATATACTGGGATGCACTCGTTTTGATTGATAAATTATCGCCACATGCCGTGGTGTTTATACCTGCTGTTGGCTTTTCTTTTCATGTGCGAATTGAGAATAGTTTCATACCTGCATCAGGGGTTGGGGAGAAGACCGAACAAAAACTCTGGCAACATGGCATAACACACTGGGAAGATTTCTCTGGCGATGTCGTCGGTCCTACTCGAGCACAGAATATCAATGCCTACATCGATCAGGCATCACAACATCTTGACCGAGAGAATCCAAATTTCTTCTGTCAGTCCGTTCCTGATTCTGAGCATTGGCGCTTGTATGAAAATTTTCGATCAAATACTGCGTTCATTGACATTGAAACCACTGGCTTAGATCAGCAAAACAATACTGTAACTACCGTCTCAATACACCAAGATGGATCCACTGAGACTCTCGTACAGGGACACGATCTTACCGCTGACCAGTTACAGGCCAGAATTGATAATGCGTGTTTGCTTGTTACATTTAATGGCTCGCGGTTTGACTTGCCGTTTCTACGGAAATCATTTGATGTAACTTTCGATCGCCCTCACGTTGATCTGATGTTTTTAGCCCGTCGAGTCGGATATTCTTGCACGCTCTCTGAACTTGAACAGCAATTTGGCATCTCCCGTGAATCGCCTGATATCTCCGGTAAAGATGCTGTTCGCTTATGGTATGAATACCAATCGGGAAAAGATGGAGCGCTTGAAACACTAATCAAATACAATCAAGAAGATACTGTGAATATGAAACCGCTTATGGACGCTGTCACAACAGAGCTTCACCAATCCCTGTTTGTTAACACAATCGAATGAATACTGCCGCCGACTCGCTTGTATTCAACGCTTGACTGTGTGTCTGAGCTCACCAACTCCTTCAACCTGAACGCGCACCTCATCACCATCAGATAGCGGACCGACCCCTTCTGGTGTTCCAGTCATAATCACATCACCCGGCTCTAAAGTCATATACTCCGTTATTTCAGCAATGAGATCCTCAATTGAGAAGTACAACTGCTCGATAGACGCATCCTGCCGTTGCTCATCGTTCACCCATAGCTGAACCTGTGCATCATCTGGTAGCTCATCCGGAGACGCAAGCACAGGTCCAAGAGGCGCTGCTCCATCAAATGCCTTTCCGCGTATCCAGTTTTGCTCCTCCCACTGATCATCTCGGTTTGAGAGATCTACCCCGCAGGTATAGCCAGCGATGACTTCTTTTGCATCTTTCGGATCAACATTTCGACACTGCGATCCAATCACAACGGCTAGTTCCGCCTCATAGTCTACGCGCTCTTTTCCTTCTGGCAGCTGAATTGTATCTGTGTGTCCAGCAACAGTATTAGGTGGCTTTAAAAACAAAAGTGGACGATCTGGGACCTCTGAGTCCAATTCATCAGCATGTGCAGCGTAGTTTTTTCCTACACAAACGATCTTTGTTGGCTCACATGGCGGAAGAATATCTATGTCATCTGGACTGTACGTGCTATCCCCAAATTTGATTACACCTTCTTCCCATTGCCCTGTGCGTACAGCACCGGCTGGATCTCGAAACCGAATTTGCTTCATACCTCTCTGTTGCTTTACCAGCATGTGAATGTTTTTCTATCGACAGCATATTTGTGGCAAAGTATCTCAGGATCGATTCCAGTGCCCCCGGCGTACTCTATCGGCAAAGAGCGGTCATCGTTGCGTTGAATGGCTAATTTGAATATGATTAATATCAATGCTCACATTATCCGTTTGACCGCCAGTATCCCTGTAGATATGCTCCAATGAACATGCCTCCAATGGCCAGCAAAATTGGGTAATTTCCAATGCCAAGACTTGCATATCCTGCCCCAGGGCATACTCCTGAAAGTCCCCACCCAATGCCGAAGATTACGCCGCCATATAACACGTTTTGATCGAGTGACTTGATACGCCGACCGTATGATGCGTTTGTCAAAGGTGCATTACCAACAATCCGTGGGGCTAAATAAAAACTGATAATCATGACACCGGCGCCCCCGCCCATCACAAACAGTAGTCCAAGGTCCCTCAACTGCAGGAACGACAAAACTACTTCCGGCTGCGCCATTTCACTGTATCCAAGACCGAACCCAAACAGTAGACCACCTGCGAAAATCAATGGCAGAAACGCTGGGTGTTCTGCTTCTGTCATGGCGTCACCCCAACTGCCTGAACCGTTAATGCTGTTCCAATCGCAATCAGCAGAAACACAGCTACATTAACCAATGAGGCATGTGAAAACGACCCGACTCCACAAATTCCATGTCCAGAGGTACACCCCTTTCCAACGCGTGTTCCAATACCAATCAATACCCCTCCAACTAACAACCGCCACCACTGTACGTCAGTTGTCCATATCTCTCCAACTAGTAGTGTCTGATAGATTGCTGCCCCAAGCACGATGCCAAGTGTAAAAACCACGCGCCAGTCGCGTGTCAGTACAAACCTTGTCTGTTGAAACCGATCAAGTCTTGAGACATACGACAATGTCGACTCTAAAAACGTACTCGCGCCAGCGACAATCCCTGTCCCCCAGTAAATAACAGCGGTACCAACTCCAATGAAAATGCCGCCCACAAGGTATTGCTCAATCCCCTTTGGAAAGAGTTCATCCCACATCGGTATAAAAAGTAGTACGTCGAATATACCAAACATATACAACGCTTATCACACGTCTGTAAACACATTTTGTTATTCCCTGAACCTGCCGGTAGCTTGTACAGGCGGTACAAGGCGACTGCCCCCGGGGCTTGACCCCGGGGTGAGTTCACTCATACACTTGCAGCGGTTTTGAGCGAACTTCCGGCTTTATTCGGGGGAGAACATCAATGAACCTTCGTCATATCCATTCTTATAACAGTTGTTAGTGATACAACTTCTTGATTCAGTCCGGAAGCACAGCAAGTCTGTTTCGACTGTAACCGTATCGGATATTGAATAGGTTTTGCAACTTCAATAACTGATGATCGTTTGATGGACTCACTTCGCATGTGAGTTGTTGCCTTTCATCTCTGTAATCACATTACGGAAGGCTTTTAATGACTAACGGACAATGGATTGATGTAGCGCACCGCTGGTGTAGTCCGGCCAATCATATTGGCCTTTCGAGCCGATGACCAGGGTTCAAATCCCTGGCGGTGCACTCATTTTCCTTATTTCATCTTTCCTTAGCGACCCGTATATCTATATCACCTGCCTACAAACTAGTATCTATGTACAGGGATATCTTGGTTGCCACTGATGGCAGTGACCAATCAATGACTGCAGCGACACATGGATTCAAAGTCGCTAAATCTTCAGAAGCAACAGTTCATGGCCTCTATATTGTTGATTCACGCATTGTTCTTGCTGCGGCCGAAGACTCACAGTCTGATATTCGCGAGTCGCTTCAGTCTGAGGGCGAAAATGCGCTTGCACAACTTGAAACAGAAGCAACTGCTGCTGGCCTCGATGTAACGACAACAATTGAGGAGGGGACCCCATGGAAAGAAATTCTTGATTATACCACTAGCAATAATATTGACCTTATCGTCGTCGGCTCACATGGAAAATCTCCTCGCGAAAAAGTCAAATCTCTTGGTAGTGTTTCCGAACGAGTTGTAGACAATGCCTCGGCTCCTGTTCTTGTTGTCAGAGAAGAGTAATCTCTTCTCACGGCTGAATCCGTGAGTGTTCCCCTTCCGAAGCTATGATTTGAATATCATATGTACAGGCAGTCAAGGCGACTGCCCCGGAGCTTAAACCAGGGGAGTTGATATATAATGTCTAGGCTACTTTCTCAATTGGTGAAATCTTCAATAAAATTTTAGTCATTATTTTAGCGAATATATCTTGTAAATATATGTTCTTATGTGCTGAGCACATACGCCAGATTGCATGTCAGAACAGGATCCTGTTCGTGATAGCGCGATACAGGCAGACGACAGCCCCTCGATAGAATTCTACGGGGGGCGAGGGATGAGTGCAATTCCAATCGTGTTCTTTATCATCTGGGCAATCTTCCAGACAGCATTTTGGTATGTCTCAGACACTGCCGGGCTGATTGTCGGGATGGCGATTGGACTGATCCTTGGAATGTTCTTTGTAAAGGGGTCATGGAAAACATACGCAAACACAATTTTCGAGGGCATGACACAGCCGGTGGCTGTCACAGCGATTGTTGCGTGGCTGTGGGCAGGCATGTTCTCTGAAACGCTGCAGGCTGGTGATTTCGTAGAAGGATTAGTTTGGGCGGCTGATGCGCTTGAAGTTGGTTCGCTTCTTTTCCCTGCACTTACGTTCCTTCTTGCTGCATTGTTAACGACCGGTATTGGTACTGGGTATGGTGCGACAATCGCTTTCGTTACGCTGTTTTTCCCAGCTGGAATTGCGCTCGGCGCAGATCCAGTGCTCATGTTTGGTGCTATCCTTTCCGGCGCTATTTTCGGTGATAATCTTGCACCAGTCAGTGACACCACAATCGTTAGTGCTGTCACGCAAGATGCTGATATCGGAGGCGTCGTTGCCAGTCGGTTCAAATACGTGATTATTGCTGCTGCAATAGCGTTCCCACTTTTCATCTTCGTTAGCAGTACGCTCCCTGTCTACGAAGGTGTCGGAGAACAAGCTCTAGAGGCACTCAACGAACAGAGTGATCCTCTCGGGCTGGTACATCTACTCTCCATGTTTGTTGTCATTGGCGCTGCTATCGCTGGCCGTCATATTGTTGAGGCTATTTCCTGGGGAATTGTTGTCGCAATTGCGCTTAATTTGGTCTTCAACCTTTCAAGCGCTGGCGATATTGTTCAGTTCACTGCACCTGAATCTGCCCCACTTGCAGATGTTGTCGGTGAAATAGCAATCATTGAGATTGTTGAGACTGCAGATCAGGCGACCGTCTCTGGTAGCCTGTATGACGGCATTGTCGGTTTTGTTGACCTCTCTGTGCTGGTGTTGCTTATTGTTGCCGGTGCACAGATCATGATGCGAGGTGGAGCTTTCAGAGCAATCTTAGACTTCACATACGACAAGCTGGCAACGACAGTACGTCGAGCCGAGTTGACAATGGTCGGCACTGCAGCGTTAATTAACTCTGCAATTACGATTAACACTGCTGCCGAAATTGCTATTGGACCGTATATCTCCCGTGTTGGAGAGCGATTTAATCTTAACAGCTATCGCCGAGCTAATATCCTTGATGCGCAGACGGCCGCACTTGGATACATCTTCCCATGGTCTGGTGGTGTGTTAGTTGGGTTTGAGGCTATGAGCTCTCTCCCTGATGACTTTACTTGGTTCCCTGCGGATGCTGTTGTAAATCCAATCGAGGTTGTTCCGTATGTGTTCCAGGGCTGGTTACTGTTAGCTGTCTTTATCATCGCAGCAATTACAGGATTTGGCCGTGAATACATTACTGACCGCGAAAGTGAGGATGTGATGAACCTATGAGCTTCTTCAAAAAATATCTCAAAGGCTGGAAGTTCCGAACCGGACGCCCAACGCTTGATGTCGACAGCACTGTTGATGTCTTTGTCTCAGAACACGACGGTCAACGTGGTCTTGCTCGGATTGGAGACACACAACTTTACGTCAATGATCTCCCTAAAAAACATAAGGGCAAACAAGTTCGTGTGCGCGTTACGTCATTCGATTCTGATCGGTCTGTCGGAGAAGGAGAATTTGTCAAGGTCGTTGGAGAAAGTTCCTATTCAGGCTAACTGCATCTGAATTTTACTCTTCGTCTTCTTGTTCTTCTGCATTTTCAACAGGTACTGCTTGAACCTCATATTCTGCAGTTACCTCCTTAACAATCGCGTCACTGTCAGTCTCAGCCTCATAGTAGAACACAATGTCATATGTCCCGTTTCGAAGGAGCTGCTGACATTCCCAGACAAACTCATCGCCATCAATTGTCAATCCTTGATGCTGATTTGACGCAAATTCTGGGTCGTCTGTTCCAGAGTAAACATATACTTCCTTATCTGTAGCATGTGACGCAATGATGTCGCCAATCTCTATTGTTAAATCAGTCATTTTCATATCATCTGACCCAGGAATCTCAGAATGTATGATTAGACCTTCCAGTTCTATATCTCCCGGCTTTAGCAGTCGCTGGGTACGATGATACAGGTCTGGATCAACAATTTCTGCAGAGGGATCGTCACTCATAATTGCTACTTATGTCTTTGACTCTCCCATAGAAGAGACTGGCGAAAGCCCCCGATATCATGCACCTATGACAGTGTTGCTACTGTACGGTGAATAATTTCCAACGCACTAGACACGCTAGTGCGTAGTTATCTCCTTGTCAAAACTAGTCGCTTTACAGGCGAGTTAGATTCTTCGCTCGTGGGCCTTTGTCGGCTTCCACGATCTCAAATTCGACTTCCTGACCTTCTTCAAGGTCTGGGCCGCCGATGTCTTCCATGTGGAAGAATACGTCCTCGTCAGAGGCGTCAGTATCGATGAATCCGTAACCGCCAGAATCGTTGAAAAAATCAACCGTTCCGCTTGGCATTGCATCTGTACCGAAGTGACACAAGTATAAAAATGGTGGGTTCTTGTATAGAATATTGCCTAGTTTTTCATACAATGCATTTATCATTGTCCACTTGTTCTGACAAGATCTTCACAATATTTATTACCTACACCGATTAATCCATGTAGATGGTCAAATGTTGTCTGATCACTCTACCGTACTCTTTTGGCTCCGCTGGAAGTCGGTACGCCTGCTTAGACTATGAGTGAATAGTTTATTCTCCAAACCGACGGGTTCTGTTTTTGTATTCTCTAATTGCACGTAGGAAATCACGACGTCGGAAATCACGCCAGTTAACATCTGTAAAGTATAGCTCAGAGTAGACTGATTGCCAGATCATAAAGTCGGATAGCCGTTCTTCCCCAGTTTTGATTATCAGATCAGGTGCCTCTGGAAACGCTAGAGACTGCTCGATATCTTGTTCTGATATCTCTTCTGGGTTAAGCTCCCCATTAACCGCCCGTTCTGCAATCTCTTGTACTGCCTCTGTAAACTCGTGTTTTCCGCCTAATCCAACACTGATCTGTATCGGAGCATCCTGATATGTTTCATCATTCGGTCCGTGAATTGACACTGGCTTTGGTGCTGATACCTGTGATAGCGAGTGCCTTAATGATGGAATTGCTCCTTCATCTAACACACTTACATAGACAGTAATTGTCGATGCTCCGTATGTAAATGCCCACTCAAAAAACTCCTCAAGTGTCTCAAATGCATCTGGCTCCAACAGATCACGTTCTGTAATAATTAGTGCAACGTGATCCGGCGGTGAGGAGGACTGTGTTCGAACCCGCAATGCAAGATATCTATCGTATATTCCCACATCTCACACCTATTCTTTGAGTATCCTTAACCTTTGCAGGCTACGTCCTCGTCCTCAAGGAACCACCGAAGGCAGCAATTGACCTCCTCCCACGGCACCGCACCGCTGGGTTGGGAGTTTCAGGGTTGCAGTCCAATCGGCATGACCGGAC
>OBKM01000572.1_pt1 | contig 18033 bp, 19 predicted proteins | sample 1519691 | NCBI WGS metagenome assembly OBKM01 (sample SAMEA37050418, study PRJEB22526) | metagenome | biome: saline pan; feature: lake; material: water | place: Egypt | collected 2015 | depth 0.5 m | reverse complement strand
CGCTCGTCCATGGGTGACTGTCAGAGCCCGCTAATATGTACCTGCCGCTCGCCTGCCTTGCCGATATCCCCTGCCTTCGGTTCGTTTCTGTGCTCGCCTCTCCCGTTCCTGCGCGTCGGGTACCGATAGAGATGTAAGACAAAAATTTTACTTTAGTCGTTGTACTCGGATGAGTTACGATGTTATAGCGTAAAACAGAAAGAAATTCAATTTACCTCGTTTCCGGGTTCCTGCTCCTGGCGATGCTGTGGGGAGGTTCGTTCGTCGCCATCGATGCAGGACTCGGAGACTGGCCGCCGCTTCTGTTCGCTGGCGCGCGGTATTTCCTGGCCGGCGGAGCGGTGTTGGCGTACGCGGCCACACGGGGAGGCGCCTGGCGGCCGCGAGAGTCCAGCGAGTACCTCGCGGTCGGCGTCGCCGGGGTGTTTATTATCGGGCTGTATCACGGGCTGTTGTACGTCGGAGAGCTGTACGTAAGTGGCGCGGTCGCGGCAGTAGTCGTGAGCCTGAGTCCGGTGCTGACGGCCGGCGCCGCGACTGTACTGGTCGGCAGGCCGACCGACAGAGTCGAGATCGGTGGGTTCGCACTCAGGATCCTCGGCGTCGTGGTCGTGGCCAACCCGGCGCCCGGCTCGCTCGGATCCGGCCGGCTCGTCGGCGTCGGGCTGATCTTCCTCGGGACGGTGACGTTCTCGGTCGGCGGGGCAGTCGTACAGACCGTCCGTAGTGGGCTGACGACAGCCGCGCTCAACGGCTGGGCGATGGTTCTCGGCGACACGTTCCTGTTGAGCGGCGCGACAGTCCGGGGAGAGTCAGTCGGCGCGATTGTCTGGAGCCCGACTGCAGTGACCGCGTTCGTCTATCTCACCGTCGGATCGGGCGTGATCGCGTGGATGCTGTACTTCGCGTTGCTGACCCGGGTCGAGGCGACGGAACTGCATCTCGTCGGCTACCTCGAACCCGTCGTCGCGGCCGGAGCGGGGTGGGCGTTGCTCGGGTACGCGACCGCACCGCAGGTGTTCGCTGGCTTTGCCCTGGTGGTCGGAAGCTTCGTCGTCATCGAACGCGAACAGATCGGCGATATCCTGGGCCGTCGGACCGCCGTGACCGACTCCCCGCAGTCGTGCACGCCAGTGGGCCGGGACGGGCCGGTCGATTGAGCTACTCGTCGGTTGTTGGCTCCTCGGAGTCTGCCTGTCGGGCACCCCGACGGAAGACGCCGGTCAGCGTGACGACCTCGCGGTCGGTCGGATCTGCCCGTCCGATCAGGCGCCGCACCAGTCGCATCGTCTTGGCTCGTTTCTCCTCGCGGTGCTCGATCGCGACGAGAAACCGCTCGATGCGATCGTAGAGACGTTCGATCTCGGCCTCGCTCGCCCGATCCCGGCTGGGGTCGGGAAGCTGACTCTCCCCGCGGGCCAGCTCCTGGGTCTCGTACAGGGCGATCGTCGCCGCCTGCCCGAGGTTCAGCGACGGGTAGGCAGCACTCGCGGGAATCGAACAGACCCGATCGAGACGGGCGAGCTCGGCGTTGGTGAGCCCGTTGTCCTCCCGTCCGAACACGAATGCAACCTCGGCGTCGACGGGCGCTACCTCTTGAGCTAGCTCGTCGACCGGGACGAACGGAAACCGGACGTGGCTGGTGGCGTCCTGATTCGTTCGCGCGGTGAACCCGACCGTGTAATACGAGTTCACGAGCTCTTCGAAGCTCGGGCGAGCGTGATTGGGAAGGATGTCCTCGCGAGCCTGTCCAGCGAAGCCGTATGCCTCGCCGTCGGGATCGAGCGGCGGGCCATCGATCACCAGCAGCTCTTCGAAACCGAAGTTTTTCATCGCCCGTGCGATCGTCCCGAGGTTCCCCGGGGTCTGGGGATCGACGACCGCGACGGCTGGCGGCTGTCGCGTGTCTTCACTCATTGAGACCGGTTTGCGACGGTCGCCGAAAGCGTTTGCGAAGGTCCGGCTCCCCGGTCAGAGGGCCCGCCGACTTCCGTACGTATTAGAGGCACGCACACGTTGGCGTGGTATGCAGACAGTAGATGCGGCCGGGCTCGCGATCGGCGACGATCACCCGCCGCGGATCATGGGCGTGTTGAACGTCAGCAAGGAGTCCCCGTACGATCCGAGCGTCTACGACGACCCCGGTGAGGCGGCCGCCTACGTCGACGAGGAGCTCATCGACGAAGGCGCAGACATCGTCGACGTCGGCCTCGAGTCGGCGAACAAGCGATTCGAAGTGCTCTCGGCCGAGCAGGAACTCGACCGACTTGAGACGGCCGTCCAAACCATCGAGAGCGTCGGCGGGGACGCCGTCTTCTCGATCGAGACCCGCTACCACGAGGTGGCCGAAGCCGCGCTGGATCGCGGATTCGACATGGTCAACGATATCTGTGGGTTCGCAGACCCGGAGATGCCCCGCGTCTGCCGGGAGTACGACGTCGCGGTCGGAAAGATGGCCAGCCCGCCGGATCTCGAACGCCCCGGGGCGATCGAAGACGTCGACGAGATCTACGCGGCGCTGACCCGCAACGGGCTCACCGACAAGACGATCGTCGACCCGGCCTTCGGCGGCTGGAGCGAGGCAAAGACGATCGCCGACGACCGGGAGACGTTCCGGCGGCTCCGAGAGTTTCGCGCCCACGGCCAGCCCATCCTGGTCTCGATCAACCGGAAGAACTTCCTCCGGTCGATCGCCGGGCGGGACACCGAAGAGGCGCTCCCGGTGTCGCTCGCGGCCACCGCGATGGCCGTCGAGCGGGGCGCACACGTGATCCGGACCCACGACGTCGCCGAAACCCGCGATGCCGCCTTGGTCGGCGCCGAGCTCGGCCGCGACCGGGCTCGCGAGACGGTCGCGACGATCGAAATCGAGGAACTCGACGTTACGACCCCCGGCGAGGCTGCCCGGTACCTCCCCGAAGGCCGCGATCCAGAGCGGACCGTGGCGCGGCTCTACCGGCTGACCGGGCTCGACGACGACGCACGGGACACCCTCGAGACGCAGGCGACGGAGTGTTTCGTCGCCGACGCTGGACCGACCGCAGCCCTCGTCGGCGGACCGATCGCAGGGCTTCGAGAACTCGCGGCGCGGGTCGACCCCGACGCGTCGGCAGTCGCGACAGCACTGCGAACCGGCCTCGACAGCTGAGATGGTCGGGCTGTCGTTCGCGGAGTGGGAGCCGACCTACGAGGCGATTCTCGACGACTTTGGCTACGACCGGGCTGGTGACGAGCGCGCCCGGGATCTGCTCGCCGAGCTGGTCGAACGGACGATCGATCCCGCCGGTGTGTCGCTGTCCGGGCAGGTTGCGGTCGCCGGCGCGGGGCCGACCCTCGAAGACGAGCTCGCGCGCGTTCGGGAGGCAGACGCGGTCGTCGCCGCCTCCTCGGCGGCCGCTCGGCTGGACGACCGCGGGCTCGAGGTCGACTGGCTCGTGACCGATCTCGACGGACGCCCGGCGCGGACCGTCGAGCTCGCCGCGGCCGGCACGCGGGTCGCGGTCCACGCCCACGGCGACAACCGGCCGGCGATCGAAGAGTGGGTGCCCCGGATCGGGGCGGCGGTGCTCCCGACGACCCAGGCGGCGCCGACCCACCGCGTGCACAACTTCGGCGGGTTCACCGACGGCGATCGGGCCGCCTTTCTGGCCGACGCGTTCGGCGCCGACCGGCTCGTCTTTCCCGGCTGGACGATCGCAGACGCCGGGGTCTCCGTGGAGAAGCGCCGGAAACTCGCGTGGGCCGAGCGACTGCTGTACTGGCTCGAACGGCGCCGCGGAGACCGGTTCGGGCTGCTCGACGGGCGACGCGAGGGGCTCTCAGTTCCGTAAATTGCGTCCTCTGCGAGACACTCACCACGACTCACATGAGGTGTCCCGAGGTTCGGGGGACACAGGGTACACTCCCGTACAACCGATCACAGCGCGTCGCGCTGACAGGAGCCACACAGCCGTTCTTCTTTGACGTCGACCTCGCGGACGGTCGGCGAGAAGTTCATCACACACCGGTTGTTGTCACAGTGTTCCAGCCCGAACGTGTGGCCGATCTCGTGGACGACCTCCTTGCGAACCCGATCGGAGAAGATCTCGCCGGCAGAGCGATCCGAGAAGCCCCCGTCCGAGGAGGTTCGCAGCCGGTAGGTCGAGATCACGCTGCCGCTGCCACCTAGGTAGGCCAGCCCGAACACGTAGTTGCGTCGGTGGTAGTACAGGTCCTCGGGCGTGATGGCGATGTTTTTCGTGCCGCGGCCGACCCGCTTTGCCAGGTCGATGAACTCCTCGGCGCGGTACTGCTCGCGGTCCTCGTCGTACGCGGTCTCGGGGACCTCGCGGGGGTCGCTCACGCTCACCTCGCAGTCGTAGATCGCCCGGAGCCCGTTCGAGGCTTCCCGCTTGACTACGGGGTCGACCTCGCCGACCGGCACGATGTCGACGTGCATACAAACTGCTAATACGGTTGCCCGGTTAAAAATCTGTGTGCGAGCGAACGCTCGAGCGCTCTGTGAGCGGCTCGCCGGAACCGACCGAGCCGTCGAGGTCGGGATCGGGCGCCGTCCCGAAGTCGCTGCGGAACTGGCGAGACGCGGGGTGACCGTGATCGCGACCGACATCAACGAGCGGTCGGTGTCAGCGGCCGTCCAGTTCGTTCGCGACGACGTGACCGCACCCACGCGGTCGGTATACGCCGAGGCCGACGTGCTGTACGCGCGGAACCTCCCTCCGGAGCTGCACGTGCCGGTCACCGAGTTGGCCCGTGCGGTCGAGGCCGCCTGCCTGTTTACGACCCTCGGCGGTGATCCGGCGGTGGTACCCGTCCGAAGGGAGCGACTGCCCGCCGGGACGCTGTACCGCGCGTGCGAGTGATCGGCCGGGACGGAAAGGCACAACTCGGTGGCACCGCGAGCGAGCGTGTGCAGACCGATCTCGACTTGGACGGGCTCGTGTTGGATATCGACGGTGTGCTCGTTGATGTCTCAGAGTCTTACCGGCGGGCGATCGTCGAGTCGATCGAGCGCGTCTACGGAGAGACGATCGATCGGGGGGCGGTCCAGCGGTTCAAAGAGGCGGGTGGGTTCACCAACGACTGGGAGCTGACAAGCGCCGCCGCGCTGTACCTGCTCGCTCGGCGAGAGGCACCCGACCGTGCGATACTCGAAGACACCGCGAGTTTTACCGAGGCAGTCGCAGCCGCCGGCGGGGGGCTCGGAGGTGCACGGACGGTCGTCTCCGAATCGCTTCCGTGTGGAGCCAGCGAACGTGCACTCGCCGCGCTCGATCACGACCGGCTCAGAGATCAGTTCCAGGCGCTGTATCTGGGCGCGGAGCTGTACCGCGAGCTCGAGAACGGCGAGCCACCGATCGAAACGGCCGGATTCATCCACGAGGAACCGGTCTTGCTGACCACCGAGACGGCCACGAGACTCTCGGCGGTGCCGCTCGGAGTGTTCACCGGGCGGCCGGCCGCCGAGGCGGCGATCGCACTCGACCGAGTGGGACTGTCGGTGCCGCCGGCCCGTCGCGTGACCATGGACGATCCAGAGCCCGGAAAACCTGCTCCCAACGGTCTCTGTCGGCTCGGGGCGACGCTCGGGGGCGACCGGATCGGATTCGCCGGCGACACGCTCGACGACGTCCGGACGGCCGTCCGGGCGACCGAGAGCGGCGCCCGCCAGTTCCACGGGATCGGCGTTCTGACCGGCGGGCTCGACGGGGAGCGTGGCCGGCGGCTGTTCGCGGAGGCCGGGGCGAGTGCCGTCGTCGAGTCGGTCAACGAGCTGCCGGAGCTGCTCGCGTAGGACCGGTCGGTGTCGGTAGACCTAACAGTCCATCAGGTGAAAGCCGGATATGCGACTCCAGGAACACCAGTCCAAGGCGCTGTTCGCCGAGGCCGGGATTCCAGTCCCCGACTCACTGCTGGCCGAGAGCGTCGAGGAGGCGGTCGCGGCCGCGACGGAGCTCGGTCTCCCGGTCGCCGTGAAAGCGCAGGTGCGGGTCGGTGGCCGCGGCAAGGCCGGCGGCGTCGAGCTGGCCAAAGACCGTACAGCAGTCAGAGCCGCGGCGGAGCGGATCCTCGGGATGACAATCGACGGCCACCTCGTCGAGTCCGTGCTGATCGAGGCGGCCGTCGACGCCGAGACGGAGCTGTACGTCGGAATCACGATCGATCGGGAGGCGGGCCAACCGGTCGCGATGGTCTCTCGGGAAGGAGGGGTCGACATCGAGACCGTCGCCGACGAGCGGCCGGCGGCGATCGCTCGGGAGCCGATCGATCCCGCGTTCGGCGTTCACGGATACCAAGCGCGGCGGGCAGCATACGAGGCCGGCCTCGACCGCGAAATCGTCGGCGAGGTTGCCTCGGTCGTGACCGCGCTGTACGAACTCTGGGACGATCGCGATGGACGCGAAGCTGAGATCAATCCGCTGATGATCACAGACCCCGGGGGCGACGGCGGCGGGACCGACGACGGTAGTGCAGACGAGGACAGTCGGGTGGTCGCTGCCGACGCGGTGTTCTCCCTCGACGACGCCGCGGCGTACCGCCAGCCAGCGCTCGCGGCCCAGGCCGCCGAGCCGGCAGACGAGTTCGAAGCCCGGGCGGCAGAACACGGGTTCGATTACGTCCGGCTCGAGGGCACTGTCGGCGTGATCGGCAACGGCGCCGGCCTGGTGATGGCTACGCTCGATCTCATCGATCAGCTGGGTGGCGCGCCGGCGAACTTCCTCGACATCGGGGGCGGCGCAGACGCCGACCGCGTTGCGGCTGCCATGGAGCTCGTCTACGACGACCAGAGCGTCGAGGCGGTGTTGTTCAACGTCTTCGGCGGGATCACCCGCTGTGACGAGGTCGCTCGGGGGATCAACGACGCGCTGGCGACGCTGGACGGCCCACCGAAGCCGACCGTCGTCCGGCTCGCCGGGACGAACGCGGCCGCCGGGCGAGACGTGCTCGATCCGGCCCTTCGAGTCGAGCGATCGTTCGAGGCAGCCGTCGAGGCAGCGATCGCAGCCGCCCGGGACACCCCGGACGTCGAGACGGACGGAGACGCCACGGACGGGGAGGTGAGCGACCGATGAGCGTCCTCGTCGACGCGGACACGCGGGTGCTCGTACAGGGGATCACCGGCGAGACCGGACGGTTCCACACCGAACGGATGCAGGCCTACGGGACGGAGGTCGTCGCCGGCGTCGTGCCGGGGAAAGGCGGCACCGAAACCGCCGGCGTGCCAGTGTACGATACGGTCGCTGCGGCCGTCAGAGAGCAACAGCCGACCGCGGCCGTAACGTTCGTCCCGCCCGCGGTGGCGGCCGACGCGCTGTTCGAGGCGATCGACGCCGAGCTCGACGTCGTCGTCGCGGTGACCGAGGGGATTCCCGTCCAGGAGATGCTCGGCGTCCGGCGGCGACTCGAGACCGCCGAGACCCGACTGATCGGCCCGAACACCCCGGGTGTGATCACCCCGGGCGCGACGAAAGTAGGCATTCTGCCGGGAGATATCTTCACTCCCGGATCGGTCGGGGTCGTCTCCCGGTCTGGAACGTTGACCTACGAGATCGTCGACGCGCTCACCGAGCGGGGGTTCGGGCAGTCGACGGCGATCGGGATCGGCGGCGACCCAGTCGTCGGAACAGACTTCGTGACGGCACTCGAGGATCTCGACGGCGATCCGGAAACCGAGACGATCGTCCTCTGTGGAGAAATCGGCGGGGCGGGCGAGCAACGTGCGGCGGCCGCACTCGACCGGATCGACACCCCGGTCGTCGGATTCGTCGCGGGACAGACCGCTCCGGCTGGAACGCGGATGGGCCACGCCGGGGCGATCGTTTCCGGGTCAGGAACCGACACGGCCGCGAGCAAGATGGAAGCACTCGAAGCAGCCGGTGCCGTCGTCGCGAAAACGCCCGGCGAGGTCGCCGAGGCGGTCGCGACGCTGCGATAGAAGAGTCGAACGGATTAACTGTCCGCCGGCCCAGTATAGTGCCATGAGTTCTGATCTCGGCTCCTACGGTACCGCGGCGATCTGTGAAGTCTGCTCGAACGAACTCGACCGGATCGCCGAAGTCGAGCTGCTGACCGACCGCGAGCTCGACCTGCTGCGCCAGCCCAAACGCCGAGTCAACGCGAACATCTCCCTGCGGATGGACGACGGCTCGGTCAACGTCTTCCCGTCGTTCCGGATCCAGTACAACAGCTCCCGAGGCCCGACAAAGGGCGGACTTCGCTTTCACCCGAGCGTCAACGAAGACGAGGTCGACCAGCTCGCCTTCCTGATGACACTGAAGTGTGCGGTCGTCGACGTGCCCTTCGGCGGCGCGAAAGGCGGGATCCAGGTCGACCCCAACGAGCTCTCGGAAGGAGAGCTCGAGCGGCTCTCGCGGGCCTACGTCCGGGAGTATCATGACATCATCGGCCCGGACAAAGACATTCCCGCTCCGGACGTGAACACCGACGAACAGGTGATGGCCTGGATGCTCGACGAGTACGAGCACATCACCGGCGAGGCCGCACCGGGTGTGATCACCGGCAAGCCGACCGAGCTGGGCGGCAGTGCCGGGCGGTCGACCGCGACCTCCTACGGCGGAGCAGTGTTGTTCGAGGAGTTCGTCGACGCCGAAGGGATCGACGCGGAGACGGTCGCGATTCAGGGCTTTGGCAACGTCGGCTCGAACCTGGCACTGTTTCTCCACGAGCGGGGCTACGACGTGGTGGCGGTCAGCAACGTCAACGGCGCGTTGTACGATCCCAACGGGCTCGACGTGCCGGCGGTGTACGATCACCATGCCGAGCACGACGAGTTACACGCCCCCAGAGCCGAGGAGATCACAAACGACGAGCTGCTCACGCTCGATGTCGACGTGCTCGTGCCTGCGGCCGTCGAGGATCAGATCACGATGGAGAACGTCGACGAGCTGCAGGCGACTGCGATCCTCGAGATGGCAAACGGCCCGACGACCAGCGCGGCCGATCAGCGTCTCGCCGAACAGGACGTTCCCGTCTTGCCAGACATCCTCGCGAACGCCGGCGGCGTCACCGTCTCGTATTTCGAGTGGGTCCAGAGCACGACCCACGAGTACTGGGACGAGACGACCGTCCACGAGAAACTCGAGACCCAGATGCGGTCGGCGTTCGACGATCTCACGGAGATCCGCAACGGTCACGCCCGCACCTGGCGCGAGGCCGCATACGTCCAAGCGGTCAACCGCGTGTTAGACGCCGAAACCTACCGGAGCAACGTCTCGCGGTAAGCCTGCTGGCAGAAGGGGCGGGAAGGCGAGAGACGGCAAGGCAGTCTGGTCGAGCCAGGACAGCCGAAACAGGATCCGGTGGCTCGCTCCCGGAGCGCATCACTCGAAGAGTGCGCCGACAGCGGCCGGATCGTAAAGCGCCGGATCGAGTAACTTGTCGGTCTGTCGGGTCACAAACTCCGGGAGCGAGCCGTCGGCGTAGACGAGCACGGTCAGCGCTGGATTGTGATCTTTCGCGACGGGGATCGCCGTCGCTTGGTCGAGATCGGTCAACACGAAGACGTCGGCCTCGTCGATTCCGGCAGCGGCGAGTCCAGCCCCGTCGGCGACCGCAGTCTGTGTCACCTCGTGGGTCTCTTCGAGTGCCTGTACGAGCCCGCGGTCGTCGGCGCCGCCGATGACGATGTGCATCGTTACTCGTACTCGATGGTCGCCGGGGGCTTGTGTGTCACGTCGTAGACCACCCGAGCGACGGACTCGTTCTCGCCGGTGATCCGAGACTGGATCCGCTGGAGGGTCTCCCAGTCGATCTCCTGTGCCCGGGCGGTCATCCCGTCGCGAGACTCCACCGACCGGACGGCGACCACCCAGCCGTGAACGCGGTTGTCGCCTTTGACGCCCGTTGCCCGCCCGAGGACAGCCGCCAACGCCTGCCAGGGATCGTACGCTTCAAGTTCCTCCTCGACGACCTGAGTCGCCTCTCGTGCGACCGCCAGTTTCTCCTCGGTAACCTCACCGATCACGCGGACTGCGAGCCCGGGGCCGGGGAACGGCATCCGCTCGCTGGTCTCGAGGCCCAGCGCCCGAGCCACCTCGCGGACCTCGTCTTTGTACAGATCCCGCATCGGCTCGACGATCCCCTCGAAGTCGATCACCTCGGGGAGCCCACCGACGTTGTGATGGGACTTGATCGAGCCCTCACTTTCGATTCGGTCGGGGTAGATCGTCCCCTGGACCAGATACTCGGCGTCGATCTCTCGAGCGACGGTCTCGAACTCCCGGATGAACTGCTCGCCGACGATCTGTCGTTTCTCCTCAGGATCGGTCACGCCCGAGAGCGCGTCGAGAAACCGGTCGCTGGCGTCGACGATCCGCAACGAGTCCATGTACGCGAACGTCTCGCGGATCGCCTCGGTCTCGCCTTTCCGCATGAGTCCGGTATCGACGTAGACGGGCGTGAGCTGGTCGCCGACGGCCTCGTATGCGAGCGCGGCGGCCGTCGAGGAGTCCACGCCCCCAGAGAGGGCGATCACCGCCTCGGCGTCGCCGATCGCCGCCTCGATCTCCTCGACTTTCTCCGGAATGAACGCCTCGGTGTCGACCATCAGACACCACCCCCGGCAGCCGCCTCGACGAGTCCAAGGAAGGGCGGGCTCACACGGGTCGGTCGAGACCGAAACTCCGGATGGAACTGCGTGCCGATGAAGTACGGGTGGTCCGGAAGCTCGAGAATCTCCATGCGCGGACCGGAGGTGCCAGAAAAGACAAGCCCCGCGGACTCGAGCTGCTCTATATAGCTTGGATTGACCTCGTAGCGGTGACGGTGGCGTTCCTCACACCGGTCGCCGTACAGGCGGCCGGCGAGGGTCCCAGGCTCGATCTCGGTGGTGTGGGTGCCGAGTCGCATCGTGCCGCCGAGCTCGTCGACCTCTCGTTGCTCCGGCAGGAGGTCGATCACCGGGTATGGCGTCTCTGCTGCCAGCTCCGCGGAGTGAGCCTCCCGAAGCCCGAGGACGTGTCGGGCGAACTCGACGACGGCCATCTGGAAGCCGAGACACAACCCGAGGAAGGGCAGCCCGGTCTCGCGAGCGTACCGGATCGCCTCGATCTTGCCTTCTGTCGCCCGGGCTCCAAACCCCCCGGGAACGACGACTGCGTCGAGCCCGTCCAGTTCACCGTCGTGGCCGTCGACGAGCTCGTCGGCGTGCACCCACTCGCGGGTGACGGTGACGCGGTGTTCGAGGCCGGCGTGTTTCAGCGCCTCGTGAACCGAGATGTACGCGTCCTCGAGCCCGTACTTGCCCACGAGCGCGATCCGTACCTCCGTCGTCGCCTCGCGGGTAACCTGGTCGCGCCAGGCCGTCTCGCGGTGTTCGGGAGGCGTGGCGGCCCCGGCAATGTCGAGCTCCGAGAGCACGTACTCGTCGATGCCCTCTGCTTCGAGCATCAGCGGCACCCGGTAGATGTCCTCGACGTCGGGGTTCGAGAACACCGCCTCGGTCGGAACGTCACAGAACAGCGCGATTTTCTCGCGGGTGTCGGCCTCGAGCGGATCGGTACACCGACCGACGATCGCGTCGGGCTGGAGGCCGATACTCCGGAGCTCTTTGACACTGTGTTGGGTCGGCTTCGTCTTCTGTTCGCCGGCCTTCGAGTACGGGATGAGCGTGACGTGGGCGAACATGATTTCGTCTTCGGCCTGCTCGTGGGCGAACTGCCGGAGCGCCTCGAGATACTGCATCCCTTCGATGTCGCCGACGGTCCCGCCGACCTCGACGATACAGACGTCGCTTCCGGCCGCTGCCTCGCGGACCCGGCGCTTGATGTCGTCGGTGACGTGTGGGATGATCTGGACCGTCCGGCCGAGGTACTCGCCGGATCGCTCGTTGTCGATCACGTGCTGGTAGACCTTCCCGGTGGTCACGTTGTGGTCGGCGGTCATATCGACCCCGAGAAACCGCTCGTAGTTGCCCAAATCTAAATCGACCTCGGCACCGTCTTTGAGCACGTACACCTCGCCGTGCTCGAACGGATTCATCGTACCGGCGTCGACGTTGAGATACGGATCGATCTTGACCGCAGTAACGTCGAAGCCGGCACTCGCGAGCAATCGTCCGATACTCGCGGCCGTGATTCCTTTCCCCAGTCCGGACATCACGCCCCCGGTGACGAACACGAACTTCTCCCCGAGGCTCGGGTCGTACCCGTCTGTTGGCATACCGACCGTCTGCCGGGCACCCTCAAAACCGTTTCGACAGCGGGAAAATCCCGGGACTGTGAGGTCCCGTCAACTCGATCTCGTCCGGGTGTACCGGCGACACCGCCGCCGGGAGACCGTGGTCGGCGTCGCCGGTCAACCCGATCCGGCGAGCACGTCGGCGACGAGTGTTCCCACCCGATCGCGCTGGCCGACGAAGAAGTGATCTGCCGGAACTGCCTCGACAGCGTGACCGTGCTCGCGGGCCCGGTCGGCGACACGCGTGGCGTCGACTGTGTCGTCTCGGGTCCCGTACACGATCTGGAGCGACACCGTGATCTCGGAGACGGCAGCCACCACGTCTAGTCCAGCCGCGAGCTGACTCGCCGGAGCGAGCGCCGAGACCGTCGCGAGGCCGGATGGACGGTCGCCGGCGGCGAGCACGGCGACGGCCCCGCCGAAGCTGTACCCGAACAAGCCGACGCTGTCGTACCGATCGACAGCCCAGTCGAGAGCGGTCAGAGCGTCGGTCCGCTCGCCGCGGCCGCCGTCAAACGCCCCGTAGTCGATGCGCAGACAGTCGACACCCCGATCGCGGAGCGCATCGCTGACCGCCCGCAGCCGGCTGTCGTGTCTGTCTCCGCCGTGCTCGGGATGTGGCGGACAGGCGACAACGACACGTCGCGTGTCGGCGTCGCCAGTCGCTCCCCCGCGGTCGAGCGTTCCCCGAACGGCCCGAGCTCCGGGGAGTCTGACCGTGGTGTCGCCCGCGTCCATGCTCACGGGCGAAGCCGTGGATGTAAGAATTTTAAGTTTCGGCGACCCTGGTGTAGGTATGGGAATACTCTCACGTGCCTCATATGTCGTCAGGTCGAAACTAAACGCCCTGCTCAACAGGGCCGAAGACCCGGGAGAGACGTTAGATTACTCCTACGAGCAGCTGCGCGACGAGCTCCAGAACGTCAAGCAGGGGATCGCGGACCTGACGACACAGAAAAAACGCCTCGAGATTCAAAAACGACGGCTAGAGGAAAACGTCGAGAAGCACAACGAGCAGGCCAGGCAGGCCGTCGATCAGGGACGCGACGACCTCGCCCGGCGAGCGCTCGAGAAGAAAAAGCAGAAAATGAACCAGATCGAGAACCTGGAGCGCCAGATCGACGATCTGAAACAGAAACAGGACAACCTGATCGAGCAGAAAGACCAGCTCCAACAGCAGATCGAGGAGTTCCGCACCAAAAAGGAGACCATGAAGGCTCGGTACGAAGCCGCAGAAGCCCAAAAGCGGGTCAACGAAGCCGTGACCGGCGCCGGCGAGGAGATGGAGGATATCTCCCGCCAGATCGAACGCGCCGAGGAACGCACCGAGGAGATGGAAGCCCGTGCCGCGGCGCTCGACGAGCTGCGAGAGAGCGGTGCCCTGGAGAACGCGATCTCGGACAAAAGCGAGCTGGATCGTGAGCTCGAGCAGCTCTCGACGGACAGTTCCGTCGACCGCGAGCTCGAGACGCTCAAATCCGAGATGGGCGAAGAGGAGAGCGAGGAAAGCGCCGAGGGCGAGCCGGCGGTCGACCCCGATGAGGCCGACATCGACCTCGAGGAACTCGAAGAGTCCGTCGACGAGAGCGAGGTCGACGCCGAACTCGAGGAGCTAAAAGAAGACCAATCGTGAACTGCTCTTCGTGACTCTTGCTCGAGGTAGCCGGTTATAAGATACGTTTCGTCAATCAGTCACGTTGTCCGGGTAGGTGAGTGATGTAGCCACGACAGACCGAAAATATACAATATTTGATAAGAGCGGCGTGTAAGATACAGAGCTTGTAGTCAGCACGGCGATCACGTTCATTCCATCTCTGGTCTACCGAATCATCGGTGCTACTCGAAGTTCGTACCGGGTACGCAAACTATATTATAATAACAATCATTTTTTGTTATTCATGATCACAACAGCAGAGATAGACCAACGAATACGGCGTCTTCGAGAAGTATTTGGTGATTTTCCAGTACATAACGAAAGCTACGATCTCACACAAGAGCAGTACAACCGAGCTCATGATCTTCATACGAACGGGGTACCGGGAGCGGCTCGTGTCTGGGTTGAACGCGATGACGAGGTGCTGTTGGCCCGTACCGAACATCGACCAGAGTCGTGGGGTGTCCCCGGCGGGTTTATTGAACCAGAGGAACGTGCTGATCAAGCTGGAGAGCGTGAGGTACGCGAAGAAACAGGCGTACTGTGCGATATATTCGATATCTCGTATATACACCGAGCAACTCGACAGCACAAAAACGACGAGGAACCCCCTCTCGAAGAGTTCGCAGTCGCATTTATTGCTGAATACGAGGGTGGCGAATTACAGCCCCAAGAGGGCGAGATCCGGGAACTCAAATGGTGGTCAGACATCCCCGAAAACAGTTATTCGCCAGCCACACGGATTGCGCCTGACCGACTCGGATAGGTAGGTTCCCCACCTGTATAGACCGATCCGAACAGACGATGGTCCTCAAACCCCCTGTGCAAGATACGCGCCCTGCATCTTGCACGCCTCTAATTATCTCTATGGACTCTGTCACAAAGTGCGTGCAAGATACACCTATGGAGCCTGCTAACTGAACTTACCACGCTTTCGATTATATTTCTTTTGTCAGTTTACGTTACCGGTGCAACTTGGATAGCGCAAGAAACCACAAGCAGTGAAACGGATAGCTGGTGAATCAGTCCACCGGTCGGGGGAAATCTTCACGCGGTAGCTGTTGCTGTCGCTGCCGCAAACCCGGCCCATGAGCGCCGCGACTCCGCGGCGCTCAGGCACTCACACCTGGTGGATCATACACCTCCTTGCGATCTAGCATGTGGTAAATTGACACCAGCAGTTTCCGAGCTGTTGCCACAATCGCTATCGAGTAGTTCTTCCGTCGTTTGATCCGCTCGAAGAACCGCGTCAGATACTCATCCTCACACGTGTGAACCGCTACTTTCACGCACTGCACCAAGATACTCCGTAACCGCGGACTGCCTCGCTTCGAAATCCGTCCCTCAGTCCGCGAGTCCCCTGACTCGCGGACGACCGGATCCAAGCCAGCGTAACTCACCACTTCTTTGTCCCGATCAAACCGGTCGATGTCGCCCAACTCCGACGTGATTAGCAACGATGAGTAGAAGCTCACGCCAGGAATCGACATCAGCAGCTGCGTCTCCTCCAGAGACGCAGCGCGCTCCTGAATCAATTCTTCGAGCTGCTCAATTTGCTCGTCAAGTTCATCGATCACCGAGAGATATGACTCGATGAGGGTGCGTGCAACTGTTCCAAGCGAGAGATCCTCGCCAGCGAGGATCTCGCGCCCATCTTGGCTGAACGGATCCCACTCGTAAGAGACACCCTGCTGGTCAAGAACCGCGTGTACCTGGTTTTTGAAATCAGTGCGTTTCTCGACCAGTTGTTTGCGGCCGCGCACGAGTGCGCGGCGCTCCCGAAGCTCTTTGGATGGAACGTAACTCTCGGCGATCATCCCGGCTGAGCGAAGTTGCGCCAGCAACTTCGCGTCTAACCGGTCGTTTTTCGCTTCAACGACGCCTAATGCCTTTGTCTGGTTGGGATCAGCAACCACAACATCAAGGTGTTCGTTGAGCGTGTCGTAGATCGTGTAGTAGTTGCTGGTTGCTTCGATTGCGGCTTTGGAGCCGGCGTACTGCTTGGCGATTTCGTCGAGGTTCGCGTTCTGGACGCGAACCTCGTCATGAATCTCGTCGGTATCATCCAACACAACCACGTGCGATTCGTCCTTGTGTACGTCGATACCGAGTGTGTACATGGTTTCCTCTGGAGTGGTGGTGCGTGGACTAGAGATACACCTATGCGGGCTAGTCGCCCGACTGCCGAGGGGCAGTCGGGCTGACCCATGATGGTGCTTCCTTGGCACTTAGGCCAATCAGAGGATCGCACTGAAGCGTGCATATCTTGCATCGGCCTTCGCCACCCCTATGTCATGAGTCCACGCGCTGGGGCTTAAGCAGGCTCCATACCATCAGAGGATGTATGCAGCAAAGAGATGGACTTCGATTCAGTGCTCTGGGCTGTCGAGCACCTGAGACGGCGTCGTCTCCCGAACAAACAGTAGCCCGTTGAACGCATCCGTGAGGTCCCGAACCGCATTGTGGGCTGTCTGACCATCCGTTTGGTTTTCAGACGGACCACCCGGCCCGTAGTAGACGGCTCCGAGTTCCCGCTTTGCCCGTGACTTGGTAAGCCACGCATCAAGTTTGTCATCATTGCTGACAGCCTCGAGGTCGAGAAAGGCAAAGTCGTCACCGGTCGCATCGAGCACGCGAGTGATAGAGTCTTCTGGCGGCCTGTCGAGGGACCACGTGTCAAGTTCGCTCTCGGGGGTTAATCCGATGCCAATAGCGCGGAACGACCCATCGAGAAAGTCGAATCCAAGGGCGAAGTAGTCGTCACCGTAGGAGTCAGCGAGGTAACTCCCCAGCGATGGGGCTGGCTCAACTTTCGCTCCGAAGTTTACCGTTCGGCAGACATGGCTGTCGTGTGCCCAGAGCACTGCGCGGTCGGTACTCTCGTGATCCAGCACCCACGAGAGGTTCTCCGCCATTGCTTCGTCCCGGACAACCATTGAGGCCTGCACCCCATCGGTCTCGCGGACGACGCGACGCTGCCGTACTTGCTCGACAACGCGGAGACAGCGCTGAGCCATCTCCGTCTCCCGCTCGCCTGTCGCTGTCACGAGCGCAGCTTTCTGCTTCTCAAACGCGGCTTTGAGTTCGTCCAGAAGTCGTTCAGTTGCTTCAGGATCGTGGGCGCTCATGTGCTGTTCGTTGGTCTCACCATCGTCGTCTGCAGCAGCGAGGTCCGACTCAAGTTCCTCGTGCAGGTCTGGATCTCCGGCGGCGAGGAACTCGTCGAGATATTTGATTGCCCCAGATGTGTACTGCGCGTCGATGCCGTAGAATCGGATCCGGTCATTGAGCGGTCGGTCCTTGTTGAACTCACGGAGCCACTCCACGAAGGTGAGGACAGACTCAGTTCGCCACACTCAAAAGTACGTTCCGTTGAGTGCATCAAGTGGATCCCCCTCGCCGTGGAAAACGTAGTTGTTGAGCGCTACTGTCTCTGGAAGATTCGTCTCCATCGCAAACAGCCGCAAGCCTTGCTCCTCAACTAAATACCGAACGATGCGGTGTTTGAGTTGGAAGAACTCTCTTGTTCCGTGGCTCGCTTCACCGAGGCCGATGATACGGGCATCTCTGAGCGTTTCGCCTATCCGATTGAGACCGTTATGATCGGCAGTCGGGTTGGTCGTCGTTAACTCGACACTGCTTCGCTAGAATCGTTCAGCGAGTTCGTTGATTACAGCGTGGTCAGTCGGAGTCGATTCAGTCGTCGGTGTATCGTTTGTCATTGGTAGTGTGTCTGCAGTGGTCGAAAGCGAGTCGTGCCACACCCGTTACGACCGGAGCGGTCGCTAGTCGGTGTGGATGACAGGCTCGCCTCAAGATAGCGTCGCTACAAGCGAACGGCCTCCGTTGAGTTAGGCGAACCCCACTCAGAGTTGACGCAGATACATTTCGTATACGTCGATGGTATGATCGATTACTTAATGGTTTTGTTGAGACGATGGAACCCCCTGTGTCAATCGCTAAGAATGACACCAGATGCCGACTTAGTCGTGACCGATACGCGCTCTATATATTGTGTATCAACACAGATATTATTTTATCTATGAGTTCTTTTGGATGTCACTCCGCACAGAAACTGACCGGCCGGGAATGATTGTATGACACAAAATAATAATGTCTCTTGCTCCCCTTCCCCCGCTGGGTCCGCTGAGCAACTGCCCGACTGTGGACGCTTCTATGAC
>OBKM01000571.1_pt1 | contig 18044 bp, 15 predicted proteins | sample 1519691 | NCBI WGS metagenome assembly OBKM01 (sample SAMEA37050418, study PRJEB22526) | metagenome | biome: saline pan; feature: lake; material: water | place: Egypt | collected 2015 | depth 0.5 m | reverse complement strand
TAGAATCAGTTCTTTCATTTGCTCACACGACGGCTGCGGCGGCCGTAGAATCCGGAGGTCGGGCGATTGACGCGACGGTGGGCAACGGGCACGATACGCTCTTTTTGGCGCAGCAGGTGGGTCCAAACGGTGCGGTGATCGGGTTCGACATCCAGCCGGAGGCCATCACCCGAACCGAAGAGCGGCTCATGGAAAAAGGCGTGGCCGAGCAGGTCCACCTCTACCAGGATGGACACGAGCACATGATTGATCGGGTGCCGGACGCATGGTCGGGCACGGTTGATGCTGTGATGTTTAACCTGGGGTATCTGCCGGGGCACGACAAATCAGTCATCACGCGCCCGGAAACGACTATAGCAGCCCTGAAGGCAGCTCGGAAGGTGCTCCGACCAGGGGGCGTCATCACCACTGTACTGTATGCAGGCCACACAGGTGGGGCTGAAGAGGCAGAAGCCGTAGAGACGTGGGCCGCCGAACTCGACCAGAAACAGGTGCAGGTGCTTTCGTATCGCTTCGTGAACCAACGTGGAGCACCGCCTCGCCTTCTCGCCCTCGAAAAGAAACGCCACCGCGCCGCGTGATGTGCAATCCGATGCCCTCTCATTGACGCAGATCCCACGCATGTGTCTTCTCACGTTCAGCTTCGACGAGCATCCCCGATATGCGCTTGTGTTCGCGGCGAACCGCGACGAGTTTTATGAGCGACCGACGGAGCCCGCGCTCTTCTGGGAGGACCATCCGCATGTGTTGGCCGGTCGGGATCTGAAGGGGGGAGGCACGTGGATGGGCGTCACGCGGTCGGGACGCTGGGCAGCCGTCACCAACTACCGGGATCCATCGTCGTACGACGAGGACGCCCGATCGCGCGGCGAGCTCGTGGCCGACTATCTGCGCGGATCGTGGACGCCGAGTGAGTACATGGACCAGCTGGCTGGTCGCTTCGATGCATACAACGGATTCAACGTGCTGGTGGGCACTCCAGAAACGGTGCTATATGCCTCGAATCGAGGAGGAGAGCCGCAAGAACTTGAGGCCGGATGCTACGGATTGAGCAACCACCTGCTCAACACCCCCTGGCCGAAGGTTGAGCGGGCCAAGCAGCAGATGGCAAGGACGCTGCGGGCCGAGCATATCGAGCCGGATGCCGTGCTTGAGTGGCTGCACGATACGCAGGAGGCGCCGGAGAAGGAACTCCCCGACACGGGGGTTGGGGCGGATATCGAAAAGATGCTATCCCCGATCTTCATCCAGGGCGAGCGCTACGGGACGCGCGCCTCGACGGTGCTGCTTATCGACCGAGAGGGGCGGATTACCTTCGTCGAGCGGACCTTCAACGAAGGGCAGCCGCGGGAGACGCGTCGCTTTCAATTCCCACTGAGACCTCTTCCTGGTGGGTAGTCGGTGTATCCGTTATTGTAAGTAAAAAACAACTCCGAGCTCGCTTTCAGGGAGAGGATTAATCGGCCATGAGTCCTTCTGCCAGGCCTCCCGCGCACCTGTCAGTACATCGCGTGTCAGGCGTCGCGTGCGTGAGCGAGGACTTCAATTCACGCGAGGCAGCTGCCTCATCCCACCACGTACGGAGCCAGCAGGTAGCCCATATATCCCAGGAACCCGAGGAGGAGAACAACCCCCTCTCCGCGGGAGATGCGGTATCCGGTCCAGACGATGGGAAGCAAAACGGCACAGAAGACGATCATGACAGGGAAGTGGATGCGCAGTGCAGTCGCCTCGACCGACAGCGGGCGAATGAGGGCAACGGCTCCGACCACGAAAAGCACATTCAGAAGATTGCTGCCTACGACATTGCCGACGGCGAGTCCGCCTTCCTGCTTCGCCGCGCTGAGAAGCGAAGCCGCGAGCTCGGGGAGGCTCGTGCCAATCGCAACAACCGTGAGGCCGATGATGACGCGGTCAATTCCCAGTGCTTCGGCGATATGCACGGCGCTGTCCACCATCAGGTGAGCGCCGAGTCCTAATCCGATCGCGCCGCCCACGATGGAGAGAAGCTTTGCCCACCAGGTGGAAAGATAAGCGGTGGGGGATGGTGCTGAGGTGGGGTCAGTGACGCTCGGAGGACGAGGATTGGACGATCGGTAGGCGTTGATTAAAAGAAAACCCATCACCACGACAAGACCGATGATGAGAAGGAGGCCGTCCCGCTGCGTGATCGTGCCCGTCCACGCCATCCCGTAGAAGACGAGCATCGCTGTCATCATGAGCGGATACTCCAGGCGCATCAGCTTGGGGCGTACCGCCAGCGGTGCAACGGTTGCGCTGACGCCCAAAATGAGCCCCACGTTGCTGATGTTTGACCCCACGATGTTGCCGATGGCGATGTCATCTTCGCCCGCCACCGCAGCAAGCGTGTTGACGACAAACTCGGGGAGAGAGGTGCCGAGCGACACGATGGTTAGTCCGACGACGAGTGGGCGCAGGCCGTACTGGAGAGCAGTCTGAGAGGCGGCCTCCACGAGCCACTCAGCACCCAGATACAAAATGATCAGTCCGACTACGAAGAGGAGTACATGGCTGAGCATACGTTCAGGCTACTGACACTCGCGACGGATTTGCAGGGCGAGAGGGGAACTCAGTGCCCATACGGAGAAGAGGGCTCTGGAGAATGGGGAATAGCCTGACCGCTGAAGGAACCGGGGAGCAGATCGCTGGGTGTGCTGCACTCAGGGGCGGAAGCGTCGCGGTCCATCCAGACGTCGATGTCGGGGACCAGCTCGGCCAGCCACTGGCGACATGCGCCGCACGGCGTGCTCTGGCTGTCAAGCGGACACGAGAGGTACAGCGCAGAGGGCGGGGGGTGACCGTACGAATATAGCGTTCCGAGAGCGTTGCGTTCGGCACAAACGATATGTGCCCAGTCCGAATGCTCCACATTTACTCCGGGGATGTGCGCATCATCTGCGGTTTGGAGCAGCGCTCCTACTGGAAACCTAGACGTCGGGACGTAAGCCTGCCCGGCGATCTGGCGAGCCTGTGTAACACCATCCTGCGGGGTCTCGATGGGGGCGCCCAGAGTTGAAGAAAGAGGTCCTTCGGGGGATGGCAGGCGACTAGAGGCATTGGCCTGATAGCGGGACTGGACAAACGCCTCCGGTGCAACCTGAGCGAATGGCGCTGATGGGAGGCTGCCGAGGTACTGTTTTTCCTCGGGACGGGCTTTTCGGTTTAGAACGACAGCTGCGATGGCATCCGACCGGCCTAGGGCAAACGCCGTAGTCACGGCATTGGTGACGGCACGTAGCGACAGCGAGAACGATGCGCTTTCAATGCGGACGCCAGGAATCCACTGGCCATCATCGAGCAGCACGAGGGCCGAAGCGGGATCGCCCGAGTAGGGCACGTGCGCCCGATCTAGCAACATACGTCCCTGCTGTTGCAATGTCGTGATCGGAGAGGCCGAGGCGTCATCAGGCATACACGAAGCGCCTGCGTGGCGGATCGATGGTCAGTACAAAAGGACGTTCTGTATTAAGAGAACGGGACGAAGGTTCCACGCGAGAGACCGGCACGTTGTCCGGCGGCGTCCGTTTTAGACGCGTTCGATGACCTTCCTCAGAGCAGTCTGACCGATGATAACAATTGATGGATCCATGGGAGAGGGAGGCGGCCAAATCGTTCGCACCGCTCTGTCCCTTGCGGCCGTGACCGCGACTCCCGTTCATCTCGAGCAGATCCGTGCTGAGCGCTCTCGTCCCGGGTTGGCTCCTCAGCATCTGACAGCTGTGCGCGCGCTGGCTAGCCTGTGTAATGCCGACGTGACGGGCGACGAACTGCGGTCGTCAACGCTTACCTTTCGTCCTACGACGCTCCCTCAGCCAGGCGCCTATCTGTTCGATGTCGCCGAGGCAGCGTCCAACGGGAGCGCCGGATCCGTTACGCTCATTCTGCAGTCGCTGTACGGTCCCCTGGTGCTGGCCGGTGGTGAGAGCTGGGTTACGCTGCGGGGCGGGACGCACGTCGCCTGGAGCCCATCGTTTCATTACGTGCGCGATGTGTTCCTCCCAGCCGTTACGCCGATGGGCGGACGAGTCGAGTGTGAGTTGGAGCGGTACGGGTTCTATCCAGCCGGTCAGGGCGAGATAACCGTGCGCATCAGCGGAATCGATCGCTCCCTGCAGCCGCAAGAGCTTACGCAGCGTGGCGAACTCGAACGCGTGCAAGGAACGGCTGTGGCGGCTAATCTGCCGGATCATATTCCGAAGCGCATGGTCGGCCGCACCGCTGAGCGCCTGGAGGAGCTCGACGCGCCAGTCGATCTGCAAACGACGACCGAGCCGTCGGCGGGTCCCGGTGCAGGTATTTTTCTTACGGCTCTGTACAAGTACGCTCGGGCAGGCATCACATCGCTGGGAGAGCGGGGCAAGCCCTCCGAAGCCGTGGCAGACGAGGCAGCCGAAGCGCTGTTCAGGTATCATGTCCATGGCGCACCCGTTGACCGCCATCTGGCCGACCAGCTGCTGCTCCCCATGGCCCTGGCAGATGGCACCTCTCGGCTGCGCACCACTCACATCACGTCACACGTCCGGACCAATGCGGATGTCATCCGGCAGCTTCTCGATGTCACCATCGACATCGACGCCTCCTCAAACGTTACAGGAATGATCACGGTGGACGGCGCCGGAATCGATATTTGAGCCTTTAGGAGCAATCTCAGTCCATGGCGGGCGTAGGATCCGTGTCTTCATAGCCCCACGGCGCCGGGGGCGGATCGACAGGCTCGGTCAGATCAAACTCCATCCGGTACTGATGGTCCGTTCCCTGGCGGTCGAGAGCATACACGAAGGTATCTCCGGGATCGATCTCGAGGGTCCATACGTTCGGTTCGGCTTCGGGGATCAGTTCGGCTGTGAACTCGTCAGCCGGGAAATCCTGCTGACTGGGAGTCCCCGCGTCTGCGGTGTCTCCCCCATACTGGGTGACCTCCTCTTCCGTGCCATCCTCGTGGCGATGGTCGTGCTTGAGCCGAAGGCCCGTGTCGGTCTGCGAGAGAATCCACGTGCGCGACCGGTCCTCCGCTACATGGAGCGGGATGCGGATTTCGTCATCAAAGCACTGTCGGACGTGCATGATGATCGGTCCCTCATCGAACGTGTCGTCGTATTCAGGCGCCTCGATCACCTCGCCTTCGAAGGCCTGCCCGCAGATCGCTTCCACCCGGTCCCAGAACGTAACCTGCGTGTCGGGAAGGGCGGGTTCGGGATCGGCTTCCCCATTGCACCCGAATAGGAAGAGGCTGCTTACGACGAGCGCAACGATCCACAGAGCAGAGAGAGGACGAGCCATGAAAGGTCGAGACATCTGAGATTGGGGAGTTCAATGAAGGCAGGAAGAATGAGCGTCGCGGGTGCCCATAACATACGAATCTGACAGGCATAGAAGAAAGAGGGGCCGCCTTATCGAACAAATGAAGGATTATGGGGGTTGCAAAGCACCCCCTAAACCCCCATATTGGAGAAGCGATGTTGCTATTGCAGCGAAAAACGCCGGGGTGGCGGAACTGGTAGACGCAACGGACTTGAGCCAAGCTTGAGTGCCATGCCGGAAACGGCGTGCGTAGAATGACCCAAATTCAGGGAACCCGTGCCGGTTCGCTGACCGGTTGGCAACCCTGAGCCAAGCCTTCTTGGGAGGCCCCTCAGGAGGACGGTGCAGAGACTTGACGGGTCACACCTGCGTTCTCTGGGCGCCGAAGCTCGGAGATACGGTGAAGAGAAAGTCCAGGCTCCAAACCCGACCGGGGCGGCGAAAGCCGTAGCGAGCACGAAAATCCGTTGGCGCTTGTGCGCCGTGTGGGTTCGAGTCCCACCCCCGGCACTGCCTCCGAACGTGAGGAGACGAGTGGACGTGCTGACCGGCTGGTTCGGAGGTTAGCACGGCCGACGGTGATCACAGGTTACACGTTGCGCGAAGAGCATTGCGATCAGCGTCAGAGAGCGTAGTACGATGGCGATTTTCCTCTGAGCTTCGGTAGTACATGAGTGCACTGGGATCGTCGACGTGGTCAATGCCCAGGGCGTGGCCGAGCTCGTGCTTGAGTACAAAGGTCAGATCGTCCAGATCGTCGAGCTGGTAGACCACAATTTCGCGCCGTTCACCTTCACGGCGGTAGGTGCCTTTCGTGAAAGCATCGGCGATGCCGTAGCGTTGATTAAACGCGTCGACTAACACATTCGTCTCTTCCGCGATCTGATTGAGCGTATCGGTGATGGCGTTGACGGTATCGCGCTGGGCGCGGAGCTCATTTGCCGTGGAGTCGATCTGTTGCTGCAGAACATCAATCCTGAGCTGCTGGTCACGCATCCAGCGCCGCGTCCCTCCGGTACGTTCGATTTGCCCTTCGTTCCACCACTGGATCGATTGATTGAGCGTCCGAACGTTCTGGTTGAGCCGATGGATGAGCGAATCGTACTTCGCCTGATGGATATCGTAAGCGGCCAGCTGTTCGCGGTGGCGATTGGCCGTCGATTGGTGCTTCAACGTTGACTCGTCGATCATCCGACGAAGCTGGTTTCGTCGTTGCTGTCTCCACTGGGCCTCGCTGTGTTGGAGGCGAACGGCCACCTCACCCTCCGCGGTGTATTTGAATACTCGCTCAGACGTAGCTTCCTCCCACGTGCGCTTTGCGCGAGATAGCGCGTCTCGCACATCGGCTTCTGCAACCTGGAACTCAGGATCCACGCCGTCCAGGCGCACCGTAATCGGGAGATCACAATCGGTGGAACGGTCAGTCGGAGGGCCGTCGGCCGGACCTATCGCTAGGACGGCGCTCAAAACGTGAAGGAACACCGAGAGAGTCACGGCGAATCTGAGGTGATTTCTTCACGTGCGAGTGGAAATTGGTACGCACTTGCAGTCTAAAAAACAGCGCCCCGCCTGTGGGAGGGCGGGACGCTGAAAGGGCGATAAAGTAAGGGCGTTAAAGTTAAGACTCTACGATGGCTTCCGGAGTGAGGTGAGATTCTGACCGCCTGTTCGCGGATCGACGAGGATGACACGGAACGAGGAGCCGGGATCGACCTCCTCGTACACCTCAAAGAAGTCCTCCGTATTTTCGATCCGCGTGCCGGCCATTTCAACGATGATCGTCTGCGGGCGAATGCCGCCATCTCGAAAGGCGCGGCTCCCCTGGTCCACATCCGTCACGAGGACGCCCTCATTGGCCTCGAGGCCCAGTTGCTGGGCCAAATCCGGCGTAATGTCTGTAATACTGAACCCGAGTTCATCCAGGAGCTCCTCGCCGGGATCGGGCGCATCCCCGTTGGCGGCGATCTCGGCATCGTCATCCATTTGGCCCAGCGTAGCGGTCAGCTCCATGCGCTCACCGCCTCGGTCGATAGTGAGTGTTACCTCCTCGCCGGGGCGCTTGCTGGAGACGACCTCGCCCAGCTGGAGGTGATTGCGCAGCTCTTCACCGTCTACAGACAAGATGAGATCACCAGCTTCCAACCCAGCCTCGTCGGCCGGCGATCCGTCTTCAACACCAGCAACCTCAGCCGTGCCGCGCGGTAGATTCTCGTCGCGGATCAGCGCCGTGCTCGCCGGGCCATACTGCACGCCGAGGAAGCCGCGCGCGACCGCTCCTTCGGCAATAAGCTGCTGGGTGACGTTTTCAACCGTATTGGACGGGATAGCAAAGCCTACCCCCTGAAAGCCCCCCGTGCGCGTGGCGATGGCCGTGTTGATGCCAACGAGCCGCCCGTTCAGATCGACCAGCGGTCCGCCCGAGTTGCCAGGGTTGATGGCGGCGTCGGTCTGCACGTAGTTCCGGACGGAACGCTCGCCCTGTCCTGGGCTGAGTCGACCGACAGCGCTGACAATACCGGAGGTCACTGAGTGGCTGAGCTCCTCCGACAAGGGGGACCCAAACGCCAGCACCCACTGCCCAACGCGCAGGTCGCCGGAATCGCTGAAGCTGATCACTGACAGGTCGCCCGGATTGTCTTCCAACTCAAGCACGGCCAGGTCGCTGAACTCGTCCGAGGCTACGATTTCAGCCGAGTAGCGCTCCCCGTCGTGCATGCGCACCTGAATGTGCTCGGTATCCTCAATGACGTGATGGTTGGTGACCACGTATCCTTCGGCGTCAATGATCGCTCCCGAGCCGAGCACCGGTCGGCGCTGCTCACGTTCCTGCTGACCGCCGAAGGGGCTGTCGCGGAAAAAGTCCTCGAAGGGCGTGCCGTCGAAGGGACTTCGAAAACGTTGCTCGACAACGCGCTCGGCGCTAATTTGCACCACAGCGGGATTGACCGACTCGGACACCTCCATAAAGGCATCCTCGAGAGTCAAGGCCCGCTCCATGCTCGTAGTAGCTTCCTCGTCATCCTCGCGGTCGATCGTCGTGCTTTCAACCTCGGCCGCCTGCGTTTCAGTGCCGATCTGGTCGCCTAGATCGAGAAAATTCGCGCCGGACGTAGCGAAAACAACGCCGGCTACAAAAGCAGCAACGAGTAGCGCTGCGATAGAAAACTTGCCTTTTGCACTCATGGCATGCAGATATTATTGACAGGGACAGTGAGCAAAAGAGACCCGCTTGATCAGTCAGTACCTTTCCGGCAACCCGAAAAGTTAACGGACCTATCTATATTAACGAGCCGGATCCCGCGTTTCGTATGTGAAAGCTTGTAGCAGGAGGATTACGAGTATCGCTCATTCGACCGAGGTTTATTCGCCGGGGATGCCGGGCTCGGTCATATCGCGCACGTCAAGGTATTCGTCGAGCTCTTCCTCAGACAACAGCCCCATCTCCTGAACGATGGTGCGCACCGACTTGCGCTCGGCGGCGGCCTTCTTGGCCACTTCCGAAGCCTTGTCGTAGCCGATGGCGTTGTTGAGGGCCGTTGCGATGGAGGGGTTCAGCTCCAGCAGCTCCTGGCAGCGCTCGCGATCCGCCTCGATGCCCTCGACGCACTTTGTGCGGAAGGCCTTGACGCTGCCAGTCAGGATGTCGATGCTTTGCAGCATGGCGTGGGCCATCACAGGCATCATCACGTTGAGCTCGAAGTTGCCGTGCTGCCCGCCGAGCGTGATCGTCGTGTGGTTGCCCATCACCTGCGTGCAGACCATCATCACCTGCTCGCTCTGCACGGGGTTCACCTTGCCGGGCATGATGGAAGAGCCCGGCTGGATCACGGGTAGCTTGATTTCGCCCAGGCCGCTGGTCGGGCCGCTCGACAGGTGCCGCAGGTCGTTGGCAATTTTAAGGAGCGCCGAAGCCAGCGTATTGAGCGCGCCGTGCGCGTTCACATAGGTATCCTTGGCCGCCTGGGCGGCGAAATGATTCTCCGCCTCGTAGAAGTCGAGTCCTGTCGTTTCCGATATGAAATCGATGGCGTGCTCCGGGAACTCGGAGTGACGATTGAGTCCGGTGCCTGTGGCCGTTCCTCCGAGGGCGAGCTCCGCCAGCTCGCTGGATGCGTAGCGAAGACGATCAATGCACTGGCCAACCTGCGCAGCATATCCGCTGAACTCCTGGCCGAGCCGAACGGGCGTCGCGTCCATGAGGTGGGTGCGCCCGCTCTTGACCACGTCGTCAAACGCCTCGGCTTTCGATTTGAGCGCTGTGTGCAACTTGTCAAGCGCTGGGAGCAGGTCATTGACGATCCCCTCGCGCGCAGCGATATGCATGGACGAGGGAATCACGTCGTTCGACGACTGCGACATGTTCACGTCGTCGTTCGGATGAACGGCCTTGCTGCCCCGCTCGGCGCCCATCAGCTCGGAAGCGCGGTTGGCGATCACCTCGTTGGCGTTCATATTGGTAGAGGTGCCGCTTCCCGTCTGGAAGATATCAAGGACGAAGTGCTCGTCGAGCGTGCCGTCGATGACCTCTTGCGCGGCCTGCTGGATGGCCTCCGCCTTGGGTTTTGCGAGCAGATCGAGTGCCTGATTGGCTCTGGCGGCTGACTGTTTGACAATGCCGAGCGCTCGGATGAAGGGCCGCGAAAATTGGAGGTCGCTCACGGGAAAGTTCTCCAACGCGCGCTGAGTTTGCGCGCCATAGAGCATGTCGGAAGGAACGCGCACTTCGCCGAGTGAATCTTGTTCGGTGCGATAGTTGGTCATAAGCCCATCGGAAACAGGTTTGTCATCGAGACTGAAGAAATAGACCCAAGCAACCTACAAAGCAGGCAGCCTTTCCGCATCTGTCTGCATTCCGGTTTGCATCTTTTTTACGGAGCACGAGCAACACTGCTAAGTTGTCACCTTCTATTGGAGGCTCGTCTTTGAGGCGCATTGGGTTGAGTTGAATGGGTGCGCGTAACGCTACACTGCCTGCTCAGAACGAACCGGTAGACCATGTCTTCTGAACCCCAGCTTATTCGAACGGTCGATGCCATGCAGGCCCATGCCGACGCCCAGCGGAAAGCCGGCCGTCGGATCGCGCTTGTCCCGACCCTTGGTGCGCTCCACGAAGGCCACTTCGCGCTTATTCGCGCGGCGCTCGAGCATGCTGATCACGTCGTGGTCTCCGTCTTTGTCAATCCCACGCAGTTTGGGCCCGATGAGGATTACGACGCATATCCGCGTGACCTCGAGCAGGATCGAGAGAAGATTGACCGGCTGGGTGCCGATGCCCTCTTTGCCCCTACGGTCGAGGAGATGTATCCGGCGAAACAGAGCACCTCGGGCGCGATCGATCCGCTCACCTGGGTGGAGGTCGAACGACTCGACGAGCATTTGTGTGGGCGATACCGGGAGGGACATTTCCGAGGCGTAACCACCGTCGTCGCGAAGCTCTTCCACGCGTGCAAGCCGCACGTTGCGGTCTTCGGCCGCAAAGATGCCCAGCAGTTTGTGATTATTCGTCGCATGGTCGAAGAGCTGCTTTTCGATATCGAAATCGTGGGCGTGCCCACCGTGCGCGAAGAGGACGGGCTTGCGTGCTCCTCGCGGAATGCCTATCTAAGTGCAGGCGAGCGACAGCAGGCAACCGTGCTACATGACGCCGTGCAAGCCGCTCGCAAGCAGATCAAACAGGGGGAACAGCAGGTTGCACCCATTGTTGAATCGATGCAATCAGCGCTCGCGCAGGCGCCGGATGCAGAAGTCCAGTACGCCGAAGTCGTCGATGCCGAGCAGCTTCAGCCCCTTGACGAGATCCAAGCCGGCCAGCAGGTGATTGCGGCCGTAGCTGTTTTCTTCGGCGAGACGCGGCTTATCGACAACGCCTTTGTCCGGGCGCCTGCGTAACCGTAACGCCTGCTTGCCTGTAACGGGCCCAGCACTACAACTAAAATACATCCTGCACCGACGCTTGCCGACATGACGGTTACCATGTTCAAGTCGAAGTTACATCGGCTCCGCGTCACGGAAGCCGATCTCTACTACGAGGGCTCTATCACCATCGACCGAGAGCTCCTCGACGCAGCCGACATCCGAGCGTACGAGAAAGTGCAGGTAGTCAACGTCAACAATGGGGCCCGGCTCGAAACCTACACGATACCGGGCGACACCGGCAAGCGCACGGTTTGCCTGAACGGACCGGCAGCCCGCCTCGCCGCCGAAGGGGACCAGGTGATCGTCATCGCCTATGCCGAGATGACACCGGAAGAGGCCGATGGCCACCGCCCACAGGTCGTCCTTGTCGATGAGAACAACGACCCGAAGCGCGTGATGAGCCTGGACGCCACGGAAGAGTCGGCGGCTTCTGACGGCTCCTCGTTAGACGAGGATGTACTGATCGGAGGATAGGCGCTGACTCCTTGCCCTACTGTCCTTGCCCTATTGAAGGGCTTGAAGGGCCTGGCGCATGGTGCGAACAAGCTGTTCCTGAGTAAAAGGCTTGCTGAGGTATCGGTCGAAGCCGGCCTCCAGGAAACGCTCGCGATCGTCGGGCATGGCGTAGGCGGTGAGTGCCAGAGCAGGGGCGTCCTGACAGGAGGGAAGAGTCCGCAGATCATGGAGCACGTCAATTCCATTCTTCTCAGACCGCAGGTGGATATCGAGCAAGAGAAGATCAAACGAACGTTTGCGGGCTATCTCGAGCGCTTCTTCGGGCCGACTGGCCGTCTCGACATGACAGGTTTCCCCAAGCTGGTGAGTGATGAGTTGCTGCGTGAGCGTGTTGTCTTCGACGACGAGCACATTGCCCTCAAATCCGAAGGACTCCAGTGAGAGGTCTTCATGCGACGCTGAGTCAGACTGCGTGCGTCTGCTAGTGGCGCTAGGCAATGAGACGGTAAAGACGCTTCCGACCCCTTTCTCGCTCTCCACATCAATGCTTCCCCCCATCAGGTCCACGAGTCGCTTGGTGATCGCCAGCCCCAGCCCGCTGCCCTCGTATGTGCGTTCCAGGCCCGTAGACTCCTGCCGAAATTCCTCAAAGAGCTGATCTTTGAACTGCTCGCTGATTCCTATTCCGGTATCCTCGACGCGCAGGACGACCGTTTCGTCTTCATCAGCAACTTCGACATTTACGTATCCCTCCTCGGTAAATTTGAGAGCGTTGCTGACCAAATTATTGGTGATGTGGTTGACGCAGGCAATGTCGACTTCAGCGTAGGCAGGCTGGGCCGGTAGTGTGATGTTAAGCTCCAGTCCTCTCTTCTCAGCGACAGGGCGCAGCAGCTCGACTACATTCTCAACTTCCTCGGCGAGGTCAATCACCTCCAGGTCAAGCGAGGCCTCCCCGCTTTCGAGCCGAGCCACGTCAAGCACGGAGTTCAGCGTATCCTTGAGCCGCTTGGCGCTATCCACGATATATTCCGCAAATTCGCGCTGCATATCGTCGAGTTCGTCCTGAAGCGCTTCGGCGTAGCCGAGAATGCTTGTGAGCGGCGTGCGTAGTTCGTGGCTCATGTTGTTCACGAAGCTCGACTTCAGCTTGAGCAGCTTTTCGGCCTGCTCCTTCGCTTCAATCAGTTGCTCTTCGTAGCGTTGACGTTCCGTTATATCTCGAAAGATGGCCTGGATAAAGCGGTCCCCCTCCACGTCGATCACACTGGCGCTCACGTCGACGGGAATATGCGTACCATTCTTATCAACGAGATGCAGGTTTTCGGCTTCCGTCGTCTCACCGCGCATGTGCTGGTCGAAAAGAGTGGCGTAGTGCTCGCGCTTGTCGGAGGGATAGAGGTCGGTCAGCGTCAGCCGTCGAATCTCTTCTTCCGTGTATCCGGTGAGTGATTTCGCCTTCTCGTTGGCTTCCACGAGGCGCTCCGATTCCGGGTTGGCAATGAAGATGGGAATGTTGGCCGCGTTTATAAGCGCCTGGTACCGCTCGAGCGTCTGGTTGCGCTGGGCCGTCTGAATAGCCAGCTGTTCGGCCTGACGCTTCCCGTGAGCCACGACAAAGATGATGAGCGCCGTGCTGAATGCCGTAACGCCCACGAGAGCGGGGCTGGTCTGAGGCGATTCGTGAATGAACGCGGCACCGATGTACATCAGCGTTGCTATCACAAGGTACTGCATGAGCGGCCTGATTTGCTGGCGGCCCAGACTGAATGAAAAACCGATTCCGGTAATGCCGAAAAGAGCGCCCAGCGCGTAATCAGGAGAGAAGTCGTTCAGGACCGTCACGCCGACGAAGTAGGCGGTCATTATGTAAAATATACCCTGAACGAGGGCAATGAAGTAGTCTTGAACCCATGAACTATAGTAGGAGAGCAGGGGAAGGATGAGCGCCGCGACGGTCACGCCAAAGCGGACCCAGATCGGATCTACGGCCTCTGGATTGGTGAAGTGATAGATGACACCGAAAACAAGGTTTAGAATGCCTGCCAGCAGGCAGAGCACCCGGTACGTCTCCAGGTGCACCTCCGATGGATCCTCGATCCCAGTTGGAAATGTCGGCGCAAGCCGATCCATGAAGTTGGAGCGCTTTATCAAAAACGGACTCATCAGCATTATCGGCTGCTGCAGGGAGATGGTTAAGGTTTCGACCGCGCGATGTGTTTCGGTGGGCCGCTCGCGACGACAACGGCGCTTTTCGGCTGATTTTCAGCAGCACGGTGGCCGCATTTTTACCGCCCACCCGTTATGTTACATCTGCGGCGACTATCTCATGTCTTTATCACCAGATCTGACCAGGACTCATGGCTTTGGACCAAACTGCTGTTATCGGAGCCGGCACGATGGGCAACGGCATTGCTCATGTGCTGGCGCTCCACGGATGCGATGTAACACTCATTGATGTAGACGATGAGGCCGTGGAGCAGGGGCTGGCTACGATCGAGTCCAACCTGAGCCGGCAGGTCGAGAAGGGCAAGATTACGGCAGACGAACAGCGCGAGACCCTCGGCCGCATTGAAGCTGCTACCGACATCGCCGGCAGCGTGAGCACCATTGACCTGGCTGTCGAGGCGGTCACGGAGCGCAACGACGTGAAGGCCAAGATCTTTGAGACACTGGATGCCTGCGCGCCAAACGACGCCATTCTCGCGTCCAATACGTCGTCCATCTCGATTACCTGGCTGGGCGCGCAGACGGAGCGGGCCGATCAGGTGATCGGCATGCACTTTTTTAATCCCGTGCCGGTGATGAAGCTCGTGGAGGTCGTCCGCGGGCTGGAAACAAGCGACGATACCTTCGAGCGCGTGCATGGTCTGGCGGAAGACCTGGGCAAAACGCCGGTCGAGGTCGAGGACTTTCCAGGGTTTGTGTCCAATCGCATTCTCATGCCGATGATCAACGAGGCCGTCTACTGCCTGATGGAAGGGGTGGCCTCAAAGGAAGACATCGACACCGTCATGAAGCTGGGCATGAATCACCCGATGGGCCCGCTTACCCTGGCCGATTTCATCGGACTCGACGTCTGCCTCTCGATCATGAACGTTCTCCACGAGGAGTTGGGCGACGACAAGTACCGCCCGTGTCCACTGCTGCAAAAAATGGTCACCGCCGGACGCCTCGGCCGGAAGACAGGGCAGGGGTTTTATACGTATGATTAGGTGTGTGGGTGTCTAGATGTGTAAGTGGTAGACATCCTCTCACTTCTCCACCTGCAAACCTACGCACATCCAAACCTCATCACTGATTATGCTCCTCGTACGCCTTGATGACCTCGCGGACGAGGCGGTGGCGGACGACGTCCTCGCGGTCGAAGTAGATAAAGTCTAGGCCGTTGACGTCCTTCAGAATGTGCTGCGCCTGTACGAGGCCGCTCTGGCCGCGGGAGGGCAGGTCCGTTTGCGTGATGTCTCCCGTAACGATGCCGCGGCTGTTCGCGCCGAGCCGCGTGAGGAACATCTTCATCTGGCCTGTCGTGGCGTTTTGCGCCTCGTCGAGGATGGCGAAGCTCGACTTGAGCGTGCGGCCGCGCATGAAGGCCAGAGGCACGACCTCGATGCGACCCTGCTCCATGAACTTGGTGATCTTCTCGTAAGGCAGCATGTCCTCGAGCGCGTCGTAGAGCGGACGGAGATACGGATCCACCTTTTCGTGGAAGTCGCCAGGCAGAAAGCCGAGTTCTTCGCCGGCTTCGACGGCGGGTCGTGAGAGCACGATTTTCTTGACCTGCCGCGACTTCATGGCAGCCACGGCAATCGCTACGGCCAAGTAGGTTTTGCCGGTTCCGGCCGGACCGATGGCAAACACAACGTCATTGCGCCGCGCGGTCTCGACGAGCTCTCTCTGGTTGTCGGTGCGCGGCTTGATCACATTGCCCGACGGCGTGAAAAGCACCACCTCTTCTTCCTCCTCGGTAGTCGCGGCGGCCTCTGGCGAGGCTCCATCTTCCGAGGTGAAGAGCGCCAGCACCGTCTCGACATCATCCTCGGTCAGGTTACCATTGCGATTGATAAGGAGCACTAGCTCATCCAGAACGCGCTCCACATCGTTGATGGCCTCTTGGTCGCCGCGCAGATAAATATCCGTGCCACGCGCGGTTATTTCGGTATCGGGAAAGGCTTCTTCGATCTTCCGGAGGAAGGTGTCGTTGAAGCCGTAGAGGAGAAGCGGATCGGTGCCTTCAATGCTCAGTTGTTTCTCGGGCAACGGGAAGAGTGAGTTTGTTGGACAGACAGATGAAAATTTACAGGGTGAGTCGGAATGCGTCCGGTTGGGTGGACCAGAACTAACAGCGATGGTACATACGAGTTAATGTTTTGATAGTGCCGCTTCCAGGGATGTTCTTTATCAAACATACGTCGTTTCAGACATGTCAAAGTCGCTTGTTGTCCAGTTTACGAAGATGCACGGCGCCGGAAACGATTTCGTCGTGATCGATAATCGGTTTTTCCGGTTTTCGGAGGAGGAGCTTGCCCTGCTTGCCGAGACCTGGTGTCCGCGGAAAACAGGCATTGGAGCTGACGGGCTACTCGCGCTAGGCGTCCCCGACGACGATACCCACGACTACCGCATGCACTACTACAATGCGGACGGGTCCCGCGCTTCTATGTGTGGCAATGGCGCGCGGTGCCTGGCCCGCTTTGCCCGACGCGGAGGCATCGAGGCGTCTCCGCTCGTCTTTGAAACCGACGCCGGCGTGTACCGGGCTGCCGTGCCGGGCGACGAGCATGTGCGGTTGATGGTGGATCCGCCCCGCGATTTCCGGCCGCGCGTCAGCCTGCACCAAGCGCCAGAGAACAGTGCACGTGAGGTGCACTACATCTGGACTGGAACCGAGCATGCGGTGACCTTTGTGGACGACGTAGAGCGAGTGCCGGTGCCACAGGAGGGGGCGGCTATTCGAGGAGATGACGCATTCGCGCCTCCAGGGGCCAACGCTAACTTTGTGCAGGTGGCTTCAGGTCGTGAGGGCGAGGCAGAGCTGCAGGTGCGCACGTTCGAGAAAGGCGTCGAAGCGGAGACGGACGCGTGCGGAACCGGCGCGCTGGCCGCAGCCGCCGTAGCGCGGCTCCTTGGTCGCGTTTCGGATGACTGGGTGGACGTTCAGATGCCTGGCGGGCAGCTCCGCGTCGGCATGCAGATGGATGATGATGCGATCACAGAACTCATTCTTGAGGGGCCCGCTGTTACCGTATTTCGAGGTACGGTCGAGGTGAACCCCACCCGTCTTACTGAGTAGCTGAGTTCTACTCGCCATTCGCTGCATCCGGAGCAGGAACGAACCGGGCGCCCTCCGGCGCTTCCATTTGGGACGGGTCAAACGGTCGCCGGAACGAAATGCTGTCTGCGAAGGCCTCGTTCTTGAAGGCACCGCGCTCGCCCTCTTCGGTGAAATCGTAGCCGCGGAAGGTGGTTGCCACCGTTAGCCCGTCCACGGTCTCGAAGTCCTCGTAGTAAAGCAGCGTCTCCGGCAGGTCGGCGCCGGGTTCTACGTCTTGCCCAAAAGAGACGGTATAGCGGATCGCATCGACCTGTCCGGTCTCGGGGTGGACGTAAAGCGTGTACGTATCGCCCGGCGACTCGCCCACGTTGGGCTCAAAGGCGGCGCGCACCATCTCATACCTCGTTCCGTCGAGCTCTTCGTCATCGAGCCGTTCGTAGGTAACCCCCGGATCGGCAAGGACGAAGGGAATCTGCTGGAAGTAATACCCAGAGATTCCCCAGAAGCGCGGGTTGGGCCGCTCGATGTCCGGCGGGTGGATCCAGGCGTCGGTGCCGTCCCAGGCGAAGCGGGCGTCCACTTCGTTCGGGTCGTCGAAAGGCCCCGTCAGCGTCAGGTCGTGGTACACCTCGCGCGTCTGGTTGTCCGCCACGAGGAACGACTTGAAGCGCAGGTCGACCTCTTCGTTAGCATACTCCCAGGTGTAGGAACTCGTCGGTGCGCGGTACCAGGCTTCGAGTCCGCCATGAGCTTCGATCGCGCGCAGGACTAGTTCGCCACCGTCACTTTGCGTCAGGCGATCCCGCGCTTCGTTCGCCAGCTGCTCGGCCTCTTCTTCGGGAACGACATTCGCCCCTTCACCCGTCTCCGGCGTCTGCGCCTCGTCACAGGCCGTAAGTCCGAGCGCTACAAGGAGCAGAAGCGGAAGGGCGATCCAGGAGCAGGGGCCGTATGCAGGGTTTGAGAAAGGAGACCAGCAAGGAGGCTCGCTCATCATCAGTCGGGTCGAGTGCGGGAGAATACGTCATGCCGGGCGAAGAAACGGATGAGGAGAAAACTACAGTGGAGGTTGGTT